>Ga0307508_10005535_pt1 | contig 11997 bp, 10 predicted proteins | sample 9_EM_MG_FD_203089 | JGI IMG/M metagenome (GOLD analysis project Ga0307508, IMG submission 203089) | Populus trichocarpa ectomycorrhiza microbial communities from riparian zone in the Pacific Northwest, United States - 9_EM | ecosystem: Host-associated > Plants > Roots > Unclassified | place...
AGACCACTTCATCCAGCAGGTCGTCAGGCCCCACGGATTGCCAGCAAGCATTGTATCAGACAGAGGATCGCTATTTACTTCAGACTTCTGGAGACGCATAACTGAAGCCCTCGGAATATCGCGGAATCTCAGCACGGCATTTCATCCTCAGACAGACGGACAAACGGAACGAGTCAATGCCGTCCTTGAACAATACCTGCGGGCATACTGCAACTACCAGCAGGACGACTGGGGAAGGCTGTTACCAATTGCCGAATTCTGCTATAACAATATGCAGACCGGAAGCACGAAAGTAACTCCTTTCTTTGCCAATTACAGATATCACGCCAGATTTATGCCAGACCTCGGCACTCAGGACAAGGAGATACCGGAAGTCTCAGAATATGCCGCAGCGCTTGGGAGGCTTCACGAGGAACTCAGAGCAGAAATGAAGGAGGCACAAATGGCGCAGGCGGAACAGGCCAAGGCAAGACACCCGGACCCAGTCATGAAACCGGGCGACAGAGTCTGGCTGAAGAGAAAGAACATCCGAACAACGCGACCATCGAATAAGCTGGCCACAAACAAATTGGACCCTACACCATACTAGAGAAGGTTGGCTCGCGGGCATATAACCAGCACCCCCCAATTAGCAATATGTTTGCCGCCGCCACTGTCGATACGAACGAAGGCTGGACCTTCGTTGACAACCACACCTCCGAGTTTCCCACCACGACCGAGCCCGACCATGAATCAAATGAATACCCCACCGACTGGGGCATCGGCGCCACCACGACCAAGGGATGGGGCGTCCCGCCAACCGCACCCTCGCCACCGATGTCCGCCGTAGGACAACACCGTACCAACGATCACGCCTCCCTACACTGGACCGCCTGCTAAAACGACAACTGCGGGGTCCACCGTCAAATGAAGAACGACAACTACTACCCTCAACGAAGCACCAGCCGGCGCCGCTGTCATGTCCGCCGGGCATGTGACTGCCCGATGCCCCACCCCAAGGAACTACTCGAAATAACATGCGAACGACACCTCGACCCCCTCAAAGCATGCGCGGACTGGCATCAGGGAAAGCGGGTCTGCCCCTACTGCCGGTTCCTGGTCAACATGGAAAACCACCACCTCCGTTGTAGTGCCGCCACCCTGCGGGAACCCCTGGCCGACATCACAACCACTCAAGAAGATCAAGAAAACACCGCAACCCCGGAGGAGGCCGCCGCCAATGACGAGGCTCGCGCCGCTACCCCAGCAGCCCTCCGAGACGAACAGATATCTTTGCTACACGACATCGTAACCATGCTTCACCACACTACTACCAGAGACGCACGCCGCAACCACATCGTACACCGGACGCTCGCCCAACAGATGAACGAATTCCATGACGCGGACCAACAGCAACTCCAGCAGATGGCCAACACCCTGGGGGCCATCATCATCGAACAGCAGCGAATGAACGAACAACTCCAAGCCCGACAGCAGGCTAGCGGGCCCGTCCGTATCTACCGCACCCCCATCCGCTGCCGGACCCTGACAACCCGACATGACCTCGCCAGAGCTTCGGTCTGGACAGGGGACGTACTGTCACGAACCTGGCATGACAGGCTCCTTGGCGCCGACGCTGGTGCCACTCTCACCCTTGTCGCCCTGTGGCTCATCCTCGTTTCCGCTGCCGCAGCCGCGGTCATCCTCCGCGCCTAGGCACCTCGACCGATCTCCGCCATATCGCTCCGGTAGCGATATCACCGACCGCTGGCCGGTCTAGACCTCTCTCCTTCGTCTCCGTTATGTTACTTGCACGTCCTTCTCCTGTCATCGTTACGTATGTCGTTTCCTGTTGATTATGCTTGCGCGTCCTTCTTCTTTATCGTTCCGCGTATTGTTTCCCCTTGATTAAGTTGTACGTCATTCTTCCGTTTCCCTTACTGTTACTGCTTGCGCGTCCTTTCTCCTGTTGCCGCGAGTAGAGTGTTGGCCACGCAGCGGCCAAGTGCAATCATGTGTTTTCCTTGGGCGTAGCGGTTGAGTCATGATGAAGTATGGAGGAACTGTGTCAGCCTTGCGGGCAAGCTGTGATTCGACAGAGGGAGGGAAAAAGTATAAAGGAAAGGGCGCGGTAGCTAGTCTGGAGATTCTTCTCCACGCAATCTATTATCTCTCTCCACCACTGCTACTTCTACCTTCCTGTGAAACCGGCGCAGCGACCGAAACCCCGAACCGAACGACCGTGCTACAGTAAAGACCACCGGGTGGCAGTAGACGAAGACCGCGTAAGACCTCGATGGCTGCACGAAAGACTGGGAGTTAGAGTCTCACCAGCATAGACCGGGCTACGCCGAGGGACATCCTCAGACTTCACCGAACCAGAGAGGGAAGTACTTGCCCGCGCCAGTGAGCTGAACAAATACAGCCTGAGAGCCGAATGAAAAGGAAAGTCCTACCGTGTACGCACGCTGAGGAACTACTTTGCCTGTCGAGCCCCAGACAGTGCGAAGAAGTCAGGATCTTGACAGAATGTAGGTATGAATGATAATTGTCAAGATTATGATGGAAGTTTGATGGAACGATGAAGTCTTGTGTGTATTGTCTTGTCTTAGAGAGAAAGGCAAGAAAAGTGAAAAGTCTGAATACACATATATGACGTGATTCTACACGTGACAAAGCTGAATGAGTGAGATATAGCAACACTTCCCCTCTTGCTGCACTCTGTGGCAGCAATCATGCAAGCAAGACCGAACGACATAAAGAAACGCCATAAAGGATGGAAAAAATGGAAAATATAAAGTCCCAATGGCCTCATTAAAACCTCTGCGCTAAAACCTGTGGGAGAAACCCGCAGTAGGAAAAAGAGTGCCGTACAATGGGAAAACGATAAAGACATAGATCCAATAAATCCAATAAACAAACTCAAACTTTTTGTCTCAGCGTGTATATCAGAACTGCGTGAGCGCGTGAATACCGTGAGCGGGGGCTGATGCCATGAGCGCGATAATCGTAGCGTAAGGAACCAATGCCATGAGCATAGACCGATGCTGTGAGTGCAGTGACTTGTAACGCAGCTTGACCGGATTGTCAGCGACTTGTCCGGATTGACCAGACGTGCTGAATTGTTGAGCACATTGACCGTTTATCGAGGTGGGCGTAGACCAATGCCGTGAGTAAGATATTGATGCTTCTCTGGCGGAAGTGCCTTGGTCATAACGTCGGCGAGGTTCTCGAGAGTATCTATCTCAGTGAATTTGACAACACCGTCAGCGTCAAGATGTCGCGAGTTGTGGAAAGGCACATCTATATGCTTGGCCTTGTCACTCGTTATTGTAGAGTGGATGGTACTCAGTGCACCATTCGAATCGCAGTGGATAAGTGGGACCACAGTTTTGCCAGTAACGTCACGATGCGGGTATACGAGTCCTTGAGCTTCTCGAGTTGCTTCCGAGCAAGCTAGGTATTCGGCTTCAGTTGTCGATCTTGGAACGACAGTTTGCTTCTTCGATTTCCACGAAATAGGTGCTCTGGCCATTTTGAAAAGATAGCCGCCTTGAGACTTCCGGTCATACCTGTCGCCTGCCCAGTCCAAGTCTGTATAGCCAACCAGCCCTTCCGAACTCCCGCCAGGACCAGGAAAGATCAACTTAGCGTCTGAGGTAGACTTGAGATATCGAAGGACTCGTTTGGCGGCTGTCATATGTGTCTTGTACGGCTTGAGGAGGTATCTGCTAAGCGCGTCAACAGCGAATACAATATCGGGGCGAGTTGCTTGTGCGGCGTATATGAGACTTCCGACAATCGACTGGTATTGAGCTTGATCGGCTTCGGCATCGGCGTTATTCGACACATTGTCCAGTCTGGTTTTGTGATCCATTGGCGTATTGACTGTATTTGCGTTCTCCATCCCATATCGATGTAGGATCGAGTTGATATATGACTGTTGGCCAAGTGTGACAGAGCCGTCGGGCAGACGATTAATCTCAAGTCCTAGGAACTGCTTGACTGGTCCCAGATTTTTCATCTTATATTGACATATCAGGGACTCTTTGACATCAATGGCTCTGCTCTTAGCAGATTCGGCATAGAGGAGTTGAATATCGTCCACATAAAGCAGTAGCATTACGCCTTGGTTGCATATATAGAGGTTGTGGTCTGCCGATACCTTGTGGAAGCCAATGGAGAGGAGAAAGCCATCGATCGATTGGTGCCATAGCCTTGGAGCTTGCTTGAGTCCATACAACGCCTTATTCAGCCGTAGGAAACCTGTCCTCAGCAATTCAGACAACCAGTCAATGCCTTTGGGTAACTCTGCATAGACGACCTTGTCGATTTCAGGATTGAGAAATGCAGTAACCACATGGAGATGATCGCTATTCCAGCTGTTGTATGCCATAAAGCACAGAAGGTAGCGTAAAGTAGTCAGCTTTCCGACCGGTGCAAAAGTCTCATCAAAATCAACGCCATTCACTTGTTCATATTCTTTGACAACAAGTCTGGCCTTGTATCTGAGCGTTCCGTCTGGATAATGCTTCGTCTTATAAATCCATTTGCAGCCAATTGGCTTGCTTTCGGTATGCTTGACGAGTGTAAAAGCATTATTCTCCATCTGAGATGCATATTCTTCTTGCATGGCTGACTTCCAATGCTTGTATAGAGGGCTGTTAAGCGGCTCACGATATGACCTTGGATTGGAATCAGATGGATTCGCAGCCAACCAGTAGGGCGGATTCGCTACCAATGCAGTAAGTTCAGTCAGACGGTGGCTCGTGGTGACACATCGATATTGTCCAGTTTGTCCGCGTGCGCCGGTTTGTCCGCATGCGCCTGTTTGTCCAGACACTTGACTGGTTTCTCCAGGCTCCACTTAACAGGTGTTTGCGGGTGAGAGCGCAACTTGACCAGATTGTCCGAGGGTATGAACGACTTGACCGGTGTTTGCGGGTGCGACTTGACCGGATTGTCCTGGTGTATGCGTGACTTGACCGGTGTTTCCGGGCACGACTTGACCGGATTGTCCGGGTGTATGTGCGACTTGACCGGTGTTTCCAGGCGCGACTTGACCGGATTGTCCGGTTTCAACAACTTGCTCTTCGGTATATATCGGCTCCTGTTCTGGAAGTCCGAGCGCATTATTCTCATTATCAATGCATGATATATGCGCTGTTTGATTCTCGTCAAATTCGACATCTGAGCAGTTGACCACTTTCCGTTGCTCTGGATCCCATATTCTCCAAATCTTTGTGATATTGTGTACATAGCCAAACATCATGTATGGCTTGGAATGAGCTCCCATTTTGGTGTCCATTCTTTGTTCCTTTGGAATCCGTCTGTAGGTAAGGCAGCCAAACCTTCGTAGATGGTGCAGCTTCGGCTTGTCATCTTCCGTGTGATCGGTGTTGACGTTGACATCAGTCAAATACTGTTTTGCATTGCGGTTGGTGACCGCATTGACATCGGTCAAGTGCCGTTGTAACCGTCAATGTCGGTCTAGAATTTCATAAGGCGACTTGCCATCGAGTGCGCGGCTATGCGTTCGTGCATGTAGGTAGCTTGCGGTTCGAATCGCTTCTGTCCAGAATTGCTTTGGTGCTTGCGAATCGGGCATCATTGCTCTAGCCTGCTCCGTGAGAGTACCGATCATTCGCTCAGCAACGCCGTTCTTGTGCTGTGTATATGGTGGCAAGGGTTCGAAACTGATACCGTTTCCCCCAAGAATTCTTCGGAATAGCGTATTGTCGTATTCTCCTCGTCCGTTGTCGCATCAGAACCGTTTGATTGTATAGCCCCAACTCTCAATTCTTGCATTGAAACTTTGAAATGCCGAAATACAGGACTCTGCGCGTTTGTCTAAAAGGATGTAGACAGTTGTGTGATGGGTATAGTTATTGATAAACACAATGAAATGTAGACCTCCGGCGTGTGACTTGGTGTTAAAGGGGCCACAGGTATCGGAATGGACAAGCTCGAACGGTGTTGTTGTCCGTAATACTGGAACTCGAATGATTTTCCGCTTGTGTTTTGCAAGTATGCAGACCTCGCAGATGTCTGTCGGTACATAGGCGTCGACTAGCGATTTCATCGATATGTGGTTCAGGTGTGCCAAACGTTTGTGCCACAGGTGGGACTCAGCGGTTGAAAGAAGCGCGAACGGATTCGATCGATCTGTCTGACATGCGAACGGATTCGACCGAGCGTGACGAGAGTTTATCGGTTCGACTTGGAATAGCTGTCCGTTTCGGCTTCCGGTCATGACCGTGACATTGGAATTTTGAATAGAGCACTTGCCGTTACCAAATTTTGTATGGTATCCGTGAGAATCAAGTTCTGCGACCGACAATAGAGAATAACGAAATGAAGGTGTATAAAGTGCATCGATTTGATGATCCTGCACTTGTACAGAGCCGTGATGAGTCGCAAAGATGCAGGTTTTGTTGCCCAATTGAATTCGGATCGGATTGGAAAGACGCTCATAGGTAGTGAAGTCGTTTCCATTATGTATATGATGTGATGCACCCGAATCGATAATCCATGTTGACGGGAATACCTCAGCGGCGAGGGCAAAATGGCTGAGATTCAAGCTTCTAGCAACGAGAGCATGCAAGGGCGCTTATCCGGGTAGTCTGGGTGCGCCGGATTGTCCAGGCGCAACTTGTCCAGCTTGTCCGGGTGCGCCGGATTGTCCACGCGCAACTTGTCCGGCTAGTCATTGCTGGTTTTCGTACATCTCCTCAACCTGGTTGGGCGATGACGATTTATCTTCAATGGCTAGCAGTGCTCTTCCTTTTCCTTTGCCGTTGCCGTTGCTATTGCCTTTACCGTTGCCATTGCCATTGCCGTTGCCATTGCGGTTTCTTCTGATTTGGTCAACCTGTTTCTTCAATTCGCATTCATTGCGCATATGACCGGTTTCACCACAATGATAGCAGATGACATCATTTTCATTGTCAGCATCTCGAGCACGTTTGCGTGACTGTGACTGTATTTGCTGCTGCTGTCTACGTTGCTCCCTTTGATGCTTCCAGCAGTCTTCGGTAGTGTGGTTATCTATTCTGCAATATGTGCAGTTTCGGGTCCTTGTCCCTTTTGCTCGTCCACCTCTGCCACCACGTCCACCTCTGCCACCTCGTCCACCACGTCCTCTGTATCCCCCACGACCACCATGACCTTGTGCGTATAAGCCTGTAGCGGACTTAGAGTCGACAACTGCTGTCATTTCTTCTGCCTTAAATACCTCTTCAGCTTCCTTAAGTCCTGCTTCAAGCGCTTGGATCGTCATTTCAGGTGTTCGCTTCAGGACTGTGATAATCGTTTTAAACTTTGGTGGGCAAGTTGAGTATATATGGACTAGGAGATTTTCTTCGGATATCTCCTGTGATGAGCCTAGAAGTTCGGCTCGGTACGTCTGCAGCCGTGAGATGTAAAGGCTCATTCGTTCTCCTTCTTGGGGGCGTGCACTGTGGAACTGTGTGGCGATCGCGTTACGGCCGATAAACGATGAGGTAGGGTCGAATTTCTTCAGCAAAATAGTCCACATCGTGGCTGGATCTGTTTCATCACGAATGCAAATGGTGACTGCTTGCGTACACGAAAACCGAATCGCACTTGTGGCAAGTGCTACGCGCTTTTTGTAGTCGGTGATGGCTTGTCTACCGGTAACTGTGTTGCTGGCCGCGGGTTCGGGTTCTTCGTAACGTACAATTTCGAAGGCATTCATGATGTTGAGTATTGTAGTGATGTCGCCTTTCCATTCAATGTAGTTGGTGCCATCTAGCTTCTTGATGGCTCGATACTTCGACGTGTAGTATAGCTTCGATGACTGGTCATTGTGGGAAGACATTTTGGGTGACGTTGTGTAATGCGGGGTAGGTAAATCGGCGAATCGGCAGAAAAGTATGAAGATGTGATTTTTCAACCGAGCGTGAGGATAATAATCAATAGATTAAATGGATATGAATTCGAGAGTGGTATTGCGCTCACCTGGGCTCATAACCTGTCAAGATTATGATGGAAGTTTGATGGAACTATGAAGTCTTGTGTGTATTGTCTAGTCTTAGAGAGAAAGGCAGGAAAAGTGAAAAGTCTGAATACACGTATATGACATGATTCTACACATGACAAAGCTGAACGAGTGAGATATTGCAACAATAATTCCGAATTCAGATGAATGGTGATAATGTGTTGTAATATCTCACTTGTTGCTTAGTCATGGCGCCAGGTATGGACCTGCCCCTATATTCTCCTTTGTCTCGAGGCTTCAGCCTTACTTAGACAATACACATGTTCATCACTTTCAACAGGTTATGAGCCCGGACCAGCGCTTTATCCAAAACCACTGCAAAAATAACCTGACACCGCGAATAACCTCGATCCTCTATTACTTTCCGCAACAAACTTGCCTATTGTCCAACATGGTTGAAATGTACAAATCGATGTACGGATCCTTCGAGAAACTTTTTCGGACAACTATGACACCTGGAAACCGTGCATTTCGACAATTCTCTCAGCATTGCTTGCCCTCAAGATTGTCACAGGCGAAGTAGTCGAAGACGATCTCCCTATCGGAAACTCCCCCGCAAACATCGCCAAACGCGAAAGCTACGAGAAGCGACAAGCTCTAGCCACCACCGCAATCCTGCTCTCCTGCACCCCCGAGGTCAGAATCCACCTATCCGGCATTACCGATGCGAAAGCAATGTGGGATACGCTCGCGGAGCAACTAAGCAGCTCATCCTCATTTGGCCGACGAGTCACAATCGGCAAAAATTTCTCCAATGCCCGTCCAAAGGCCGGCGAGAGTATCGCAGTATATCTCTCACGTCTGAACGACATGCGAGTTCAACTTGCTGGGACGGAAGGAGCTATACCTGACGAGAGGTTTCTGTACCACATTTACCTTACAGCTCCGGAGGAGTACCAACCAATGCTCGACATGATGCAGAAATGGCCGGTGGGTATGGCTACTATTGCATCTGTATCTGAAGCTCTCCGAGATGCCGAGCAGAACAAACTGGCCCGGAAGGCCAATGAAGATGGAGTATCTGGCACAGCACTATTTGCTCGTGGAAGAGGAGGAAGAGGAAGAGGCGGAGGAAGAGGTGGAAGAGGGAACCGGAATGGAGGAAGAGGTGGAAGAGGTGGAAAAGGACGAGGGAAGCAGCCGGAGCAGAAGACTCAACACTGTGTCAACTGCAACATGAGCAACCATACTACCGAAAACTGTCGCAAGCCCCTGAAATCGTCCAAGCGCCCACACAACACCGGCAATGACATTGTCTGCTACCACTGTGCGGAAGTTGGCCACCCCAAGAAACTGTGTCCAGTGTGGAAACGAGTACAAGAGACCTTCAACAATCGCAACTCTGGAAGAGCACTACTCGCAAACGACGACTCCCAAGCACTGGTTGTGGCAAACCGAACGCCAGGCAACGCCGAAGATTTCGATTGACTAGCCGACTCGGTGGCCTTACTCGGTACGATGGCCAGTCCCGCTGCCGTACTCGATTCGGCCTGCTCCGTTGGACGTATATGGATGCCCGGACCGATGGACTCAGCTGGACCCACACGGCTCGGCCATTTCGCACTTGCATCGGAAGCACTGTCAACTACGTGGATAATCGACTCCGGCGCCTCTCACCACATGTACAATGGACCCAAGTCAGCGTACCTCACCTACCGTCACCTACCGTATCCAATCGATATCAAGTTGGGAGACGATACCTGTGTTCGGGCGACCCACTACGGAGAGCTGTCGATTCATAAGCATCGGATTGAGGCACTGCATACACCCACCTTCCGATACTCACTGCTATCCGTTAGCGAATTCAATGATCAACGCTATATCGTCACCTTTGGGAACAACAAATGCCTTATAACCAACGGCAAACGGAATATCGTTGTGAGTGGCACCAAAAATGGAAGACTCTTTCAGGTGGACAATGACTCGGTAGCCCTACTAAGCTCTCATGACCTGGCGCCGGCCGCTCCCCACACCCGAAGCAGCGCTCAAGAGTTGCCGCCGGCCGCTCCCCACGGCCGAAGCGGCGCTCACGGTTTGGCGCCGGGCGCTCCCCACGGCCGAAGCGGCGCTCACGTTTTGGCGCTGGGCGCTCACCATGGCCAAAGCGGTGCTCACGTTTTGGCGCTGGGCGCTCCCCACGGCCAAAGCGGTGCTCACGTTTTGGCGCCGAGCGCTCCCCATGGCCAACGTGGCGCTCACGATTTGGTGCCGGCCGCTCAACCTAGTCGAAGCAGCCCTCAGAAAAGGTTATCGCTCCAAGATTCCCAGCTTTGGCACAGATGCCTAGCCCACTCCAACCACACAGCTATGGAATCGCTAGTTGATGGCTATACCTATGATGATCGGATATGCGAAACCTACATCCTAGCCATGCACGAACGGAAGATCATTCGGATACCGGTACAGCGCACTACTACTCCGTTTGAACTCATACATTCCGACACCTGTGGACCGTTTGCTACCAAATCTATTGGAGGCGCAACCCACTTCATTGTCTTTATTGATGACTTTAGCCGATATGCCTATGTCTACCCTCTGCTCAACAAGCTGGCCGGCACATGTACCGGAATCTTCCAGCTCTTCCAGAAAAAGGTCAAGAACTGGGGATACACCATCAAGAGATTTCGCTGCGACAACGGTCAAGGCGAATACGACAATAGACTATTCCGCGGTATCCTAGCGGCAGGTGGAATAAGTTTTGAGCCGGCACCTCCCTACACGCAGCACAAGAACGGTGTTGCAGAACGAACTATCGGTGTACTCACGAGGAAGGCGAGGTCCTTACTATTGGACTCGCGAGCACCAACCGAATTCTGGGCGGAAGCTATCTGTACGGCCACCTACCTGCATGCAAGAACACCGAACCGCGCCGTAGACGGCAAAACACCATACGAGGCACTTCATAAGCACATGCGACTCGCCACCGGCAGCGACGACGTCGCCGACGAGCCATCAAGCTACAAGCCACCGCTCCACCACCTTCGCCGTTTCGGGTGTGTAGCTTACAAGCTCATACCAAAACAACAAAGGGTGGACGCGAAGATGGGAGCTCGCTCCAAGAAGTGTATGATGCTTGGATACGTACATAATACTACCAAGATCTGGAAGCTGTGGGATCCGGAACAGATGAAAGTCACACAATGCTCGGACGTCAAGTTCGACGAGGCGACGAATTTCCACACAGTGGAGCGCCCAGCAAATGAAAAAGATGTGCTCGGTCTTCCGGAGGAAGAACCCATTTATGCTGAAGACCGAATCACACTTCCACCAGCGTTGCAAGGACACGCACCAGCGTTGCAAGGACACGCACCAGCAGTTGAACACACGCCTAACGAGGCCGTCGCTGCCACAGAATACGCACCTGACGAGGTCGTACCTGCATCAGAACGGTTGGAACCAGAGAGACTGGAACCGAAGAGCTCAGAACGGTTGGAACCAGAGAGACTGGAACCGAAGAGCTCAGAACGGTTGGACCCGAAGAGATCGGAACCGGAAGGCTTACGCCCACTGAGCACTGCGAGTGGCCTAGCACCACTGCGTAGATCTATGAGGATGAAGACTCAGAAATCCCAGGGAAACGCCCTTATGGCAGGTCACCGCGGGCAAAGTGGCGCTCAGGAGATGGCACCGGTCGCTCACTGTGGGCAAAACGGCGCTCAGGAGATGGCGCCGGTCGCTCACTGCGGGCAAAACGGCGCTCAGGAGATGGCGCCGGTCGCTCACCGCGGGCAAAGTGGCGCTCAGGAGATGGCGCCAACCGCTCACGCCAGCCGAAGCACCGCTCACGAGACTACGCCAACCGCTCGCGCCAGCCGAAATGCGCTCACGACAGGCTCAACAGAGGACGACCCCGGATCCTACAGGGATGCAGTGAACAGCTCACTGAACAAGCAATGGAAAGAAGCTATGTGTCAAGAGTATGCCTCATTGATTGAGAATAGTACCTTCACTCCCGTTACCAATACCAATGGTATGAAGCCTATAGGCTGCAGATGGGT
>Ga0307508_10005536_pt1 | contig 11997 bp, 21 predicted proteins | sample 9_EM_MG_FD_203089 | JGI IMG/M metagenome (GOLD analysis project Ga0307508, IMG submission 203089) | Populus trichocarpa ectomycorrhiza microbial communities from riparian zone in the Pacific Northwest, United States - 9_EM | ecosystem: Host-associated > Plants > Roots > Unclassified | place...
AAATTGTGAGAGATTAGGCGTCCAGAACCTTACACATGCGGGGAATAATGCAAAAATAAAGCGCTAGGAAGTGAGCGGTGGTTTAGGGTAATCCATGAATGCGCATTAATGCAGCGGACGCACACTACTGACCACGGCCGTCACATAGACGGAGGTAGCCCCAGGTGTGCAGTACGGCTCACTTAGAATGTCTCCTGTGAGCAAACAGTATTTACCACTTATTTGTGATCCAACGCCAGTGATGAACCGCGTAGTACTTGGCGATTCCCCTACGCCTTCCATACTGTCTCGGGTCTACTGCGGAGGGCACTGTTCGCCCGTTCGCTTTCTCTCCTCGTTACGTGTTCTGACGTGCCCATATGCAGGATATCTCTACCGTTGCTCTCCTCACTGGTTTGCTGCGTCGAGCCTCCCGGGCTCTAACACACACTCCGCAGCGATTCGTTGTTATGATATCATTCCTCTAACCAGGCGCGGACTTTGTTTTCTAAATTTGAACAAAGACCCCTTAAGCACTCTAGTTAGATTCACGAGCGTTCGTTGGATCCCCCTACCAGTCACAGCTTGGAATGACTCGATTCAAATGGAAACTGCATACGAGACTCACAAAATTGCAATGTCGCGATGCGTGGCATGTCTACTCTGCACTGGGTTGGCCGCCTTCCAAGAATGCTTGGTTTCTAAATTAGCACAGGGGCAACCGCGCAGCTTAACAGAATTCCGATCACATTACGATCGTCACTGGGAGGTCGGCCAGGCATGGCCCACCGCAGCACGATTCCCACGAAGCACAGGCAAGAGGACGAGATGGCCCTCCAGCAGGGTCAGGTAAAAGTGGGCTTGAATCTATTATTCCACCTTGGCAATACATATTCTGGGAGTTCATTTGCCTCATGTTCTTCGGATAAGCCCAATGGCCGCGGCCCGGTCTGACGCCAATAACTTGAAGCTTTATGCGGGGCCTGGGAATCAGCTAAAACATAGGAAGCTGATGGTTTGAGACTAGCGCTATCCAATTCCGACTTGATCTCTTCAGCCGTTCCTCCGCAGCCACCCATATTCTATGTGGTTATTCTGCCGGTGTTCTTGTGCTTCTTTGCTCATCGGTTGCGTTTGCCGACGTCTCCCTGGTATCATGCCCGCATTCCACAATGTTTGACTTCTTTCAATGGATTGTATGTGTCCTGAATGTCTCAGAAGTGCCTCTCAAAAAGTATATAACGCCCTCACCACGGGCAATGTCTCCATCATCTCATCCATTCTCTGCTGGCCAGCTCTTGTTCTCTTCTCACTCCCTCCATAATGCCTCATCGTCAAGCCCTAGTGACCAAGTCGGGGCTTGTCTTTGCAATCGCTTCTGCCATCTGTCTCGTACCGTCGATCGTTCATGCAGAAGCACCAACCCCCCCAACGCCCCGTGCACTCGCTGCGACGGTCAAGCCACTCATCGCGCGCGCGAGCACAGTCACTCTTAATACATGTTCGCTCTTTTCATCGGTGGTTAATTGATTGTTCTGACGCTTCGACGAACAGCCGTCTTCACACTCTCTTCTGACTTCGTGATCACTACCGCAACCAGTACCCGTACCTATGACTGGACCGTTAGCACTGCGACTGGAGGTATGTTCTTTTTGTGTTAACGGATTTCTTCTAAGAAATTGTGACTCTGATTCTGCGGCGGAACAGCTCCTGATGGTTATTCACGAGAGATGTTGGTCATCAACGGACAGTTCCCGGGACCTACTATCGAAGCCAACGAAGGCGACACTATCGTTATAAACGTCCAGAATGATATGTCCAACGGGACGGGCATCCGTAAGCGCTCACCCCACTTTGATATTACATTTTGTATTCTTATGCTCATTTTTTTTAACAGATTGGCGTGCGTCATTTTTAGCTCCTGCGACGGAGTTAGTTTAATATCTTCTTTACATGAATATCCAGATGGCATGTATCAAAATGGCACCAATTGGGCCGACGGTGTCCCCGGAGTCTCCCAGTGCCCAATACCTGCTGGTTCTTCGTTTACTTATCAGTTCACTGTCTCCGGCCAGTATGGCACATTCTGGTATCACTCTCACATGGGAAATACGATGGCGGACGGGCTCCTCGTAAGTCTCCGGGCTTTCGAGAGTTGTTTTCAGTCTTACGCTGCTGTTCCCAGGGCGCCTTGATCGTCCACAGCCCATCGGAGCCCTATGTTCGGGGGACGGACTACGATTATGACGAAATCATCATGTTGGGGGATTGGATGTTCGTGAGATTCAAACATACCGTTCACATACACTACTGAAGCTGCTGGCAAGGCACGACATGTCGGATACGATCGTTACAGACCTTCTGAGTGCCTCGGGTTATAGGGGTTCATTTGCGGCTCCAGTTCCAGATTCGCTCCTTGTGAATGGCGTTGGCGTGTACAACTGCAGCGATACAACCGACACTTGCACAACCCAAACGATTCCTGATGTCACTGTAGTGCCCAATAAGAAGTACCGCTTCCGAATTATCAACCACAGCTCACATGGTACGTATGCCATGCTCGCTTACTCCATCAGCAGATGTCTAACCTACCTTATCTCCTAGTTCACTACAAGTTCTCCATCGACGATCATCCTCTAACGGTTATAGCGGCTGATGGTGTTCCAATAGCCTCCCTCACCGACGTGCACCAGCTCCCTATCGGTATCGGCCAACGTGTAAGAGGTTGTTTGCCTGTCCACCCTATGACACAACTGACCGCAATCCCAGTACGACGTTATCGTTGACGCCTCAGTTGGCTCCGATGGCTCTGCCTACTACATTCGCGCCGCGATGTGTGCCGCCTCCATTGCAAACGTCCCATCCGATTATGATATCTACGCCGTTGCCGCTCTCCGTTATGTGGCTGACGGAAGCAACGCAACAACGACGACTCCCACGTCTAGCGATTGGAGTGACTCTGACAATAGCGAGTCTGAATGCACCGACCTCGATGATAGTAAGATTGTTCCTTATGAGTCGGAGGATGCACCGACCAGCGTCCTTGACAAAGCCATTCTGGTCTGTAGAAATCGAGTCTGATTTCTAGACGTAACTGAACCAACTTTATTCTTGCTCAGAGCTCCGCTGCCGGCACTATCACCGACAGTAGCGATGACACAGTCTTCCGCTTCTTCTGGAACTCCGTCACGTGGACAAACGTAAGGATTAATTGGGATTGATGACGCCCCGCCAGAAGCATGACTAAAAACGCACCTCGCAATTATAGTATATTTACCAACCAATGTTGTTCACTATCCGGAACGGAAGCTCCCTCAATAGCTCGATCATTACCCATCACACCTTTGACGAGTTGGGTGGAGCTGATATCGTCGTAAGTCAAATGGGCGACTACGAAAGTGACGAATATCTCACACCGACCTATGATCGTGAAAGGTGAACAACCTGGATACAGGCATCGACCATCCATATCATCTTCATGGAGCTGAATTCTATATTGTGGCCCGTGGTAATGGCACAATAACATCGTCAACTTATTCCGGCTTGACTTTCACGACCTCCAACCCACCTCGTCGTGATACAGTACGTCAACCGCCAAGCAAGCTGAAGTCTGTTCAACTCACCCATGCACTTATGAATCAGATCGTGATCCCGCGTAACTCTTACGCCGTTCTGCGTTTCGTCACGGACGACCCTGGCGTTTGGCCGCTTCATTGCCATATTGGATGGCATCTTGCTGGTATGTCAGCGATGTTACATCTTCTTGCTTGGGGGACAAACGAATAATAATATTATTATTCAGCCGGAAAGATGGCAGTCATGGTTGTGCAGCCTGACGCCATCAAAAACCAAACTGTCCCTTCGACCGCTACTGCAGTGCGTTTCGTTCAATGCCTTATACTCAGTGCAACCGTGTTTTCTAACGCTTGTCGCGCTCAATAATTAGCTCTGCGCTGCTTCCAACATCCCTGCTGGAGACACCGTAGACACAGTCGCCGCTGGCAGGAAGCGTGCGAACTACGGCCTCCACCGCCGCACCTCTGCGCGCACACTCCCTCTTCCATTAAGGAAAGGGATTAGAGCGGCTCGAAAGGGATTCAAGGCCGCCCATGACCATATGCACGTCGGTCATAAACCCTGATGAGCAGTCATTATTGAACTTGGACTTGTGTTCGGACATTTTTGTGGCCTCGTTTCTTTCCTTTCCTTTAGTAACAACTTTCGCAGTTGCGTTTAACACTACTCTTTGACCTAGCTGGCCTTGGCGGTTATGTCCGCTGTCCCTCGCTCGTTATAGGACTGTTTCCCTATGGTACAATTATGTGTGATTGTATGCTCAGCCAGACCCAGAATTTGACAAGACGTTCGCATTTAGTCTAATGCGGAACAGCATTACACAAGCTTGACGACTATTGTACAATATCTGATGGCCCAGCTCTTTATGTTGCATATGATGCTTTGTTCATTCAGGGAGTGGATCTGTCAGCTGGAATCGTGTGCATTGATTGCAGTTAGTGGCGTAGCAGCCCTCCACTTTTTGGTACACTAGAATTCGCCGCGCCTGGTGCGTCACCTTGCCCTCCCTTGCTTTATTGAATGACTTGGGCTTTTTAGCACATTGGCACCCATTCAACCCAAATGCACCACCCGCTGAACAAATATAAGACCATCATCACACAAATGGAACATAATATACAGTACGGCACACGGCACAGATGTGTAAGCAATCTTTGCAACTCTGCACCAGATGTCGCATTTTGTTCTTCAGCCCACCCCTGTACAGGCGCTTTGCAAGGAAGCGTCTGAGGGATTAGTGGAATCACCCACGAGAAGGAAACAGACCCTGTGAACAGTACAGGCAATAAAAAGAAAGGCAGGGAGCGAGGGCTCGAGCATGTGGGAAGTAAGCATGGGAATGGAGGCCAAGCAACATAGTCACTAATTACATAAACACGGTTGAGTGACCTTGCGGAAGGAGATTTTATGGACGCACATACTGGGCACGCGGACGATACTCGCCGGGGCACGAGATTGCGACCATCAGACATACAACCATCTTCCTTGTCCTTCAATCCAAGACGCGAACTCATTCGCAGGTTTTTCAGTGAAGGCTTGCCATTTCGACGCCGTATCTCCGTTGTGAGCTGCATTACTTGGCAGCACGCCAAGGCCACTACCGCCGACGCTGGTTGTATACGGTGCGTACCCTGCGTCTCGCAGTGTGCTCTGTAGGGCGCTGAGGGACGAATCTCGGTAATCTGGTGCATTAAGTCTCAGTTTTACGGGACGCGACATCAGCATGGACAGCCTACCGTCGGGGATTAAAGTCACCGCGCACCCGCCGCCACCGGCTCCTGTGAGCTTCGTATGAAGACCGTGCGGTTTGGCGGCGGTGATTTGACGAATTTCCTCCAAGGAGGGATGAGATACGCCTAATGCTACTAGATGTGCGTGATTCTCGTCGATGAGCCCCGATATTCCGGAAAGCAATGAGTCACGAGAGAGTTCCGGATCACTCAGAGCGCGCTTCGCCTCATCGCTGATTGTCTGGATAGCCCCCAGGATCTCACCAACCTTTTCAGGCTCCTGGTTTAAGATTAACACGCGGCCCTTGTCACAAGCCCAGAACAGAGCAAGGGACTAACCCTTTCTTTAAAAGCACCCACTCCCGCGACCAGACTCTTGGTGTCCCGGGGCACTTTTGAGTCCGTTAACAAGAAACGGACAGATTTAAATCTACATATACGATGTAAGCCATTGAGCTGGTTATAGGAGTAGAACACGCACCCTTGGATGCTCTCCAGTCCCCCCTTCCTCCCAAGCCCAACACGCGTGAATCCCAATGCACCGCCGTATACGGCAACAGAATTATCTACGCCGCTCGGGTTCCCGTGCAACACCTTCTCCGAAACAAATGCCCAACGATTTACTTCGTCTGCGAACGGTTTGGGAAGTGCTCTCCGCCCTCCATGAGAGACGTGCACGTGCCCGGGATCTTCTGGCGATTCGGGAGCGCGGGAGGGTGCAGGTTCAGGAGGGATGGAGACTCGATCGTGTAGTAGAAGCAATACTGTCGACACGCAGACAGAATACGATGCAGAGGAACCCAGCCCTGCTCCTATTGGGAGGCTGGATCGGGCAACGAACGTGAATGACGGCCTGCAATATGGTTGGATTCAGTGCCACGGATAACTTCAATCGCTGCAAGCCGAAGAACACTCATACCTGCGTTCATCCGCTGCAAGGGACATATAGAGATAGAGGAACGCAATGCAAGAGGCGACGATCCTTTTGTCCCGGGCCGACGAGGGGATCGTCCCAAGACTTATGGCATCAATGAGAGCCTGATCCAACACCTCAGGATGTTGCCTTCCAGGGGCGATGTGAGTTGCAGCACCCCATGGCAAATCGTGCTCGATGTCCCAAGTATGCTCGAATTTGTCCAGATCAGGGAGCTTTAAAACAAGTTTACCGTCATTGCGAGAAAAGACGTGACCGTAGCAGCGAAGATCTACTGCAGCAGCGATGGCAGTCTGGGGGGAAACCAGTCAAGCATACATAGTCGGCACGGACAACTGAACTCACCACGCCATGCACGACAGCGTGCTCGCCGAACAAAATCACCTTTCCTGGGGCGGAAACAAGAAACTCCCGTGCTGGGTCGCCAGTAGCATGGTGTCCTTCTAGTCCGAGTCGGCTCAAACCATCAGCGAGTTTTGCGAAGATGCGCCCATGGGCATGCCCGACTCGTGCGAAGATGGGCTCTCCCTCGGCGGTTTGGACAAGAGTGATGGCGCCGGCCTCTAGCAAAGCCCCTTCAAGATCCTCAAGCAGATCCTCAGCATCTTCGATGCCGACACACAGTCGGATAAGATCTTCGGGAAGGCCGCGTGCGGCGCGCACCGCTGGATCAATTGAAGCGTGCCTGGTATCATTGTTTTATGCTTGAAGTTCAACCCTGAGGATAGAAGACTTACGACATTACGCATGGCATGCTGATGAGCGAGTTAACAGCGCCGAAGCTGACGCTGATCCCCCACAATCGAGTCCCACCAACGATCCGCTCACTTAGTTCTTTATCGCCTGTAATGAAACTTAGCACGGCGCCGGGTCCACTCGCGAGGCGCTCATGTACATCGCGGCGTGGGTGATTTAACAGTCCAGGGTAATGTACTTTGAACCCCAGTCGATCGAGGTAAGTAGCTACCCGCATGGCAGACGCCTGCTGTCGGTCCATGCGGACGGATAATGTTTTGGTCCCACGAAGAAGCAGGAAAGAGTCGAATGGGGTCAATGCGTTACCAACTGCGTTGATGATGAAGGCCATTTGCTTAATGAACAGGTGAGGTGTCAAATGACCGTACAGAACAAGGGCAGTGACTCACCTTGGCTAAGTCGTCCCGATTGGTGGTTATGACCCCTGCCATAAGATCATGGTGGCCGCTAAGATACTTGGTGCCACTGTCGTAGACGATATCGGCACCATGTTCGAGGGGCCTTTGCAAGTACGGGCTCATCATGGTATTATCGACAATAACCACTGCACTAGGGGAGGTCGCTTTGACTTCAGTAATAATTTCCGCTAGATCAGCGATTTTGAGAAGTGGATTCGTGGGACTTTCCAACAGGACCATAGCAGTTTTCTCAGATAGATGAGGCAAAACTGCCTTGGTGTCGGTAGTATCGACATGGTGAACAACTACTCCGGTGTGAACCTTGAGATAGGTGAGAAGACGGTTGGTGCCACCGTATAAGTCATCACCAGCGATGACTTCGTCTCCTGGCCTCAGGATTCGAGTGATCGCGTCCAGAGCAGCCATTCCAGAAGACACAGTGAAAGCATGACGAGCAGAAGAAATTTTGGCGAGATGATGTTCTGAAGTGATCGGTGTCCAAAACTATTGAGCATCAACATTGAGACTGTGATTTGTATGAACTCGCCTAGATGGCTTCGAGTAGGATTGCCACTGCGGGTGTAATCGTACTGGCCATCCACTCCCTTAAATGTAGCAGTCTGGTATATGGGAACTGAACTGGAACCGTACTGGTCCTTTTGACTTGGATTCTCGACTGTGCTGCAAAGTGTGGAGAAACGGTATTTTCGATGTCGAGATGTACTGAGAGGGGAGCCCGGGACAGGGGTAGGTGGGTCAGTGCTCATGTTGACTGGCGCTCATAAAACAGCGCTGAAAGCTGATGTTGGAAGAAAAAAACCAAGCTCCCGTCAAGGTGCGATTGCGTGACTTCAGACTCAATTACCATTCAGTTGCGAGATCACAGCCACCAGACTTATCTAAGCCAAACCCACACCATGCCCGACGATCTTCAGAGAGAAATTTTTGGTGGTTCTGATGACGATGACCTCTCTTCGGAGGAGGGTACGTTCATTAGGTTGCAACTACGTACTTAAGTCCAATAGATTAATCTGACTTGCTTGGTGCAGAGTTGCCACAGCGCCGCCAACCAATCAGCCCAGCGCGCTCCCCGGCGCCACCGTCTGCATCTGAGGACGAAAGAGATGGGGATTACAAAGATGACAGGCCGCGCCCTCTCCCTTCATTTCAGAAGAAGAACAGGCCCACTGACAGGGATAGTCAACAACGCCGGCCACGAAGGTCCCGCAAAAAAGAGCCAGCGAGGACAGAGGAAGAGCTACCCCCGGACGAGCCTCCTATGACAGAGGAAGAACGTCAGTTTGGAGAGTACTTGCCCGTTGGTCAATATTAACGCGTTCGTAGGAGCGAAACTTGAACTTCGAAGGAAGATTGAGCAAGCCGCAAGAGCGGGTCGGTCTGCCCGGCCGAAGAAACGGAAGAAAGGGGATGAAGACGTAGGATGCACCTTTTCTAGGCGGTGTAACTGCTCTTACCGTTTTGCAGGAACTCGACGCCGCCGCAGACGCTGAAGTTACTAAAATTAAAATGGCTATGGAACTCGCTGCATTGGAAGATCAAGAGGCTAATAAGGGCGGGAGACCTGCGCTCGCCAAGCTTCGGATGCTGCAAGATGTCATGGACGTATTGCAAAAGTATGCATCCCGCGTACTCCGGAAGACACGTATTCACTCGCCCATCTCACCAGGCAGTCCCTCATGCAATCAATTATCGACCAGAATCTCTTGGATACCGTAAGGATGTGGCTTGAACCGCTGGGTGACAAATCTCTCCCAGCATTGAACATTCAACGTTCGCTCTTCGAGATATTGGGAAAAGTACGCCGAACTAATGCTGCATATTCCTACATGCTAACTCTATACCTCATCAGATGTTCATTGACACAAACGCGCTCAAAGAATCTGGCCTAGGCAGAATTGTTCTATTTTATACCAAGAAGAACAAACGCGTGTCACCGGCGATTAAAAACCAAGCAGACAACCTCGTGGCCGCATGGTCCCGCCCCATTCTAAAGCGTTCCGCCTCGTACCGCGACCGTACGCTCGCTATCGCTGACATTGATCCGACTAGCGCCCGCAAGGCGGTCAAGTTGTCCCAGATCCTTGCAAAAGGGCGGGCAGAAGAAGTTGGCAGAGTCCGTCGCAATGCCGTACGCATCCCCGGCCGCGAGATGGCGGCGTTCAATGTTGTGCCGAGGAGCAATGTTGGCATTTCGGGGTTGGGATCCCAGCAGGCGCACTTGGATGTTGAAAGGAGAAGAGCCGCGGAAGCCAGGCTGCGTCGAGTGCAGCGCAAGGTTGATCTCAATAAAAAGCATGCCTCAAGAATGTAATAATTTTATGTTTTGTCGTTCCCTAACTGCCTACCAATTCATTGGATAATATCTGCCGTTTGAGTCAAAGCGTGAGGCGACAACAATGGTCAACACTGGCACCTCTCACATTGTCACCCTTGACCTGCCAAACACGCGTTGAATACAAGCAAGAACCCTGGCATTATGGCCAGTGAATGGGTGGCACCAGAGGAAGATGAAGAAATCGAGGACGAGCTGGTAATTCTGCGTAATCCATGCGCGCCGCACTGGTTATCAACGATGATCGTTTTCTACAGTTTTTATCTTTGAGCAAAGACACCATTCTATTTTGCATCGATGCATCCTCTTCCATGCACGAGATACCACCTGATAAACGCAGAAAAAGCTATTTTCATCAAGCTCTGCAGTGTGCGCTTGACGTCATGAAGCGAAAGATCATCGTTTGCCCCAATGACTCTGTTGGGATTCTGTTCTTTAACACGGCACGTCTTGTACTCTCTTTTGCTGTAATGTCCTTTGCTGACGTTCACGTTCCTGTGTGTTCGTTCTTCGTTTCGTCTGTAATCGGTATACATGCAGGAAGAGAGTGAAGGCGAACAAGCTATGAAGAATCACTATGTGTTCTTGCCTGTTGCACCACTCACTGCCGACACTTTGAGGGCTGTTATGGAGGTCCTTGATGGTATGTGCGAAGTCATCCTCAATCGTTTCACGATTACGAACACAAAGTCTTCTCATGGTGCAGGGGCATCAGAGGATCCTGAAAGCTTAAAGACGCTTTTCTCGCCTAAGCAAGGCGGGAATGTCCCCATTGGAGACGTATTTGCCTCTTGCAATCATGTTCTCCGCGCGGGGTAAGACATCTGCAGCCGACGAGTTCATCGTGTTATTTAGACCACTTCCAGAGCCCCAAAAATCGCAATAAAGAGGGTATTCTACATCACAGATGAAGATAATCCAGGTAGCCTAGCAGGCCCTGCCTCGAAACGCCTTGAGGTGCGGCCCTATTCTGTTGCACGATTATCCTTTTAATTTGCACTTTCAGGATCTTGTTGCCCAAGGCATTGCTCTCGTGCCCTTCTTTGTAAGCACAGACGACAAGCCTTTCGACGTGAATAAGTTCTATGCTGTGGGTGTATTAATTATTTCCAAGCTTCGGAATGAAACGAGTCATACCCAGGGTGTTTTGAATGCCGGTGGCAATGACGAAGACGCGATCCCATTTGGCGACGTTTGTGACGGTTTCGAGCAAGTCATTGCTGAGATGCGAATCCGCGAAATGCCCAAGCGTGCGATGTGGAGTATCCCGATGGAGATCGCAGAGGGCTTCACCATTGGAGTGAAGGGGTCAGCCAAGTCGCCTACCGTCATCATGACGCACCCACAACTCATTTTAATGTACAGCTATGGGTTAGTGACCGAGCATAAGAAGCCTCACTACAAGTACATGTCTGCGAGCGGTGCCAATACCGAAGAAGTCGTGAGCAAAACCGTCTATTATGACAAAGTATGTCATTTTGCCGTCTTGCACCCCGTACCCCCGCCGCCTGATTGTTCAAGTTGTAGGAACAACAAACTAGAGTATCCAACTCAGAAATACTGTTCGGTATACCTATGAACTTAGGTGGAGAACCATTTGATGTGGAGGAAGAGGATGGCCGGTCGATCGTGAAGAAGGAACTTGGCGTCACGGGGACAATAAAAGCGGAGGCGCGACGCCCCAAGCAGAAGGTCCTTTTTTGTTGCAACCTTTCTGAACAAGGCCTTTACCATTTGCGTTGCAGGTGTTGTTCACAGCTAAACAAATCCGCTCCTTCCGCACTTTAGATCTAGATCGGGGCAAGCATCCGTTTCTCGCACCTGACAACGAGATGTAATTTTTTTTGATTCCTAGGCATCAAGATTCTAGGTTTCAAAGAATTTTGGGCGCTCCGCTTTGAGGATAACACCAAGCATTCGTATTTTTTGTATCCTGACGAGAGTGTGGGTTGATATCGTCCGAAAGTCTGGACGAATTCTTATCCGTCCCATGGCTAGGCATATACCGGGTCAACGCGGGCATTCTCTGCCCTCTTGAAATCATTGGTGAAACACAGGAGCATCGGCATATGTCGCGTTACCATGAGATCCAATGCTTCGCCTATCTTTTGTGCTTTGTTGCCGCAAGTATGTGTCAGCCACAGACGACCCGCCGTCATGGATAACAGCAAGCTCTTTGTTTAGAGGGAGGAATTCGATGATTATGAAACTCAGGTCCGCCCCCCTGGCTTGCACCTCATACCTTTCCCTTTTGCAGACGAGATACGAGAG
>Ga0307508_10005537_pt1 | contig 11996 bp, 13 predicted proteins | sample 9_EM_MG_FD_203089 | JGI IMG/M metagenome (GOLD analysis project Ga0307508, IMG submission 203089) | Populus trichocarpa ectomycorrhiza microbial communities from riparian zone in the Pacific Northwest, United States - 9_EM | ecosystem: Host-associated > Plants > Roots > Unclassified | place...
GCGACCGTAGATCTGTTGCATTTAACTTTTAAATGCGATGTGCGATGGCAGAATTTCCCTAAAGTCTCAGGGTCACCGGCTATAAGCGCTGGCCGAGAGTGGTAACTTTCGCATTTTCCCAACCTTACAAGTATTCGGAATATGGGCGGCAGCTTCTGAGTGTGTTTTGAGAGGACCTCTAAAAGTCCCTTTCTCGATTTCTCCGTGCCACATTCATCTAGTCCATCGATGACAATGATTATGGGGGGGTGATCAGGGAGAGCGGCCACCGCTTTCGACGGCTCCTCCAGGAGGCTGTGAAACTGAGCCTGCAGAGAGCTACGAAGAATATCCCGCCGTGCTTGGATTTGCTCATCGAGTTTCTTGGCAAAAGGCGGGCTGAACTGTGCTAGGTGGTAGGCAAGGGTGGGAATCACACGGCTCGGGTCGCTGTTGGCGGGGTCGCTTCGGTTGAAGAAAACAAAAGCGCTGCATTGGCGCAGCGTCCTGAAATGTTCGGCGATACTGTTCAAGAGAGTGCTCTTCCCCGAACCCGCTAATCCGACCAGCCATATCATGTCGCAATGAACGCTGTCGCTTGGGCGGGATAGCAGATCGATAAGCTGGTTCTTAATATCAAGTCGAGTTCCATCGAGGCACAGCTGTCGAGTCGAAGCATCCATGCTTGCGGGTTTGAGCAGTTCTAAGACTTTGAGACGTAGACGTTAGTTGGGACACTCTGTGGCCGTATTACTCTCTTACGGAGTCGATCAATATTATCGCGCGTTCCATTTGAAATGGCGGCGGTGTGGAACATCACTGCCTGATGAAGCTCGCTTTCCAACTCCAGCAATGCAGCTAAAAGGGAAGATATGGCGGCGCCGGTATCAGAGATTGTTTGATGCGCCATGCGACCTTCCCCAATTATCAGATATCGTCACTCCTTGGATACAAACACTCATAAAAGCGCACCAGTAAGGTTCCGAGACACGTAGCCCTGGATGAACTCTACACATTCTCGTGTTTTCACCGCAATTTTAATGATGACGTTTTCAAGTAGCCCGATTTTGTTCTTCCAGTCACCAGCAACGTCGACAAACGAGTAGAGATGCTCCATCTTCGTGACCAGCTCCTCAAGTTTTTGGTCTCTGTCGAGCTGTGCCCGAACGACCTAGCGGCAGACAAATAAACTAAGCCCATTCGCTCATTTCAACGGAAGTACACACGACATATGCGGAAGAGGCGGTGCTCCATGCGATATAGGCATACGGGTGAAGCTATGCCATTACTGAGATCAAGGTGGACGACATTCACAGGCCAACAGCAATACTCACTTTAGCCGTGTTGTCTATGAAATCGACGACGGTTTTCGTCTTCTCAACCACTTGCTTGAGTGAGTTCGCGAGGGGGCTCGCTGCATCACCTGTAGATGCGACTGGCCCAACGGCATCGTCAACAGAGTCTCGCATTGGATTCGGCGCCGCTATTCCGCCTTCTGTGATGTCGCGCCGAGCGGCAGAAACAGCGGCTCTGCCAGCTTGAACGGCATCGCTTTCATGTAACTCCACAATCAGGCAACCGGCTACTTCATTCTGAGTGTCGCGGAGTTCCAGCATGGCCTCTGCAGTTCAAAGACACGTGAATTTCTGCAAAAATTCTAACGCGAGGATCAACAAGGCATACGTTCACCATGTTTACAGCGATCTAGTAATTCGTCTGCTTTGATGCCAACAGAACCTAGAAAGGAGTTCGACAACAACCTGTTGTAATGCTTGAGGCCAAAGGAGAGGACGGACAAGGGATAGGCGGATCTGTCAGCCAAGTATATGAGACCTATGTCCAACGAGATTGACATCACATGAAATACACACAAAGGGCGGGTGTCATGCCAAGTCGGTCTCTCGTTCTTGCGCTTTTGAGTACGAAGCGTGGACGTGGACTTTCCATCAGATAACGCAGTGACGACGTAAAGGTTTGGATGACTGGGGAGCTTTCTGATATCTTTGGCCCCGATTACTGGACCCCAAGTAAGCTTGTCGAACAGCATTGCAGCCTGAACGACACTCACTGGTCAAGACATAGTCGCATTTGGCTGTGCGGTCCATACTGAGGTGGCGAGAGCGTACACGCCAGCTCTCCAGCGCGTGACAAAAAACCCCAGCGTGGGCCTCCCAGCTTCACCAATGGGGGAACTTTATTCAATTGCCCCATCTAGTACATGTAACAGTTGGGCTGCGCCACTGAGGGGCTCTTTGTGACTGTTTACATCGTTGCGATCATCGTGGGAACGCAAATCCGCAAGTACTAATAGCTACCTTCCAAATCCATCACAATGGCGTGACTCTCGAACATAGGCGCATGCAACCACGCTTTGCACGTCGCCACCTTGATGCAAGGGGTGTCATATGAGCCTAGCCACAGGATAGCTATAAATACCGGCACGGAGGGAGCCCTATCCCTCCAGCAACGCTGGTCGCCCCTCACAATCATATCGCTGTCGGGCATCTTTGAAGGACTTAATCATGTTTCCGCGACTCACTAAGGCATCGACATCGCTGCGGGCACAACAGCCTGTTCATATATCTCTCCAACCAATGTCTTCGCCGCCTTCCACTTTCGCGAACAGTGCGGAGGATGAGAGTGGTGATGTGCCCGAATGGTCGTACTCCACTCCAACTTCATTTGTTCACCGACGAAATGTGTCTTCGTCTTCCGTCGCCTCGTCACACTCGAGCAATGTGAGTTGTTCTCAAATCGATATGCTTGGTCGATGCCATGCCTTTGTGTTGACGGAATGTATACACATAGAACTTGCGCATTTTCTCCTGGAAAGATATGCTTTGCATCCCACTACTCCCTCTCGTTTTACTCCAAACTGCTTCCCAATCATCCTCACGGGATCTTGAGGCTCGCGAGCGTGCTCATCTCGACGATACATTTGACACCTCTCGACCTTCGACCCCAATGTCCTCTCCCGACCTTTCGCCTATCCATCGCACGCTCATATTGAGCGGTAAAGACAAAGGGAAGGCCCCCCAGACTCCGCCTTTACTCGAAGCCACATCCCGCACAAATGAGAATGGATTCAATCCTCCCAGCTGGACTTCTGCAATTCCTATTAGTCTCGTGATCGATTGAGAAGACTGTATCGTATAATTGTTTCTATCCAACGGCGAACGGCCGCCTTTGTGGCTTATCTCGCGTCGCGTTTAATTGTCAAGTCTGATGAATATCATCAGCTTGCTTTTCGATAATTCATAACTGCCATATCACTGCATGACACCATGTCGCGGCACCCAGACGAGGGAAACTAACGATACGCAGGCATTCAAACTCAGAGAACCCAGCACCGAGATCCGTTGTACTAGGCATCGACTCCCCTTGATCCATTCTTGTTGTCTACGGCCCAAGGCCTGCGTCTAATCGCATGATTCTTTTATCTCGTAACGTGAACGAGTTCATAAATATCACAAGACTCACATTCACAAAGAAAGTCAGCTCTAAATACACCTCTCCACGTTGCGTGTTGTTCAATGACAACGGCACCCATCCTAAGCAACGATCGTCACAAAGATGAATTGAATCACTGTAACAGAAGGCGAGCACATACCGTCGAACTCGCCCCTTCTGAGCACATCATCGACCTGAAGCTCGCCCTCACCGATACTTTCGTCAACCCTTTTCCTTCCCTCAACAAAACACGTCAAGCGAAGTACACGCGGCTCGTCTTGATCCTGAGGATATATCTCGAAATGCAAGTCTTCATCCCAAATGGGATGCTGTCCTCCCTTGACATCGACTTTAGTGCGCTGACCGCCCCCGCCCAATCGAAGGAGTGTGTATGGAGACTGTTTGTACAATGACGGATTTGGCAGATTGCGCTAGATCAACGAGCTCGATCTGTTTCATCTCCTGGATGAGGCGTGAGCGAGGATCAGCGTACTGCCTTCAGAACGACTACAACGAGAGTTCCGAGCTTCGTGGGCGGCATTCTAAAATAAGACGCCGCGGTGGCGAGGAAATGCTGTGCAGGCGCATCATCCCACGTGATAATTTGCAGGTTCAAAGACAAAGAGCGACATTTCTCAATCGCCAGAAAAGGTGCAGGAGATATTGGAGTCTGGAGAAGCGAGCTTACAAATGAAAAATTCGAGAGAATAGCCACAGGCTCCGCTACGTAGTATATTCATATGATACGCCACAACCTGTGAGACGGAGCTGATGGCTGCGTAAAAGGTGATGTATTGGATTTGCGGCGTCAGAAGGTCCAAGCCATTTACAAACGTATCCGAGGGCTTCAACCATCCTCACGAGGGAGAACCGGCTTCTGAACTGACGAGACGCGATTTTAACGCCTTGGCAAAAGCCCGAATCAGGCGGGGGTGTTGTGACGATCATGGGGATATAAATATAGAGGTTGCAGGTGTCCCGAGTCCAATGACCATTCTGTGAGTATGGGGATATGTATTATACAATAGATTGTGGACGTGCTCCAACAAGCTTGTCGACGACCTGAAAAGTCCGGCAGCACCACAAAACAGTTAGGAATAGGGGGAACTTGGAAAGACAAACATCCTCACGGTTCGTATATAAGGCATGTTGAGAATGTTTCCAATGATAGGTAATTGCCTTAGGAAGGTCAACACAACCGGGAAGAAGTCACTAGATGCGCAAAAAAGAATGGGCGGGGGAACAAGAGCGGGAGCTGTAAATCAGAATCTTGATCGCTGAGGCAGAGAAAGGCCACGCACCCAAAGAGATTCAAGAAGCCGAATGTTTCCACAATCATCCCCACGAATGGCCATTTGAGAAATACAAGGATGATACCCCCGAGGAAACATATAGAGCCCCTAAGCTTGTTCTTCCTTGCAAAAAAGTAGAATGTTTTGGTTGGGCCAATAATGAGCGTAAGCCCCGAAAGGAAGAGTATCTGCCAGATGAACCGCGCCAGACATGAGCCATCACACATGTAGTCGAATTAAAGCACAAAAAGCTCGTACATTACCGAGGGCTAAGAGACCACCGTCAAAGAAGAGGACTACGCCCATAAGCATGAAAAAAGCGCCGAAGGAAGTCAACGCGACTCCAATTTCTGGGGACCAGTATGCGCGACAACTGCATGAGAGAACGCTGAATGTTCTCTGGACGAAGTGAGCTCACTTTGCCCGTCTGTCAGCCACATGATGGTATGATTGTACCGATATGAGAGTAAGTATATAAATGAACCGAAGAGGTGACGTTGACACGCTTTGCTTTTCGATGTCAACACCTGCAAACAAACGGGCACTGTTGCGGGACTCACTATTGCTGCATACACATAGGCTTTAGCTCTATATGTGGGGAAAATGGAATATTTATCGCTCTCGACGCTTCACATCAATCCAGAAGCCTCAAGAAGCTGCACCGCGTGGCGCGGAAGTTCGCCACAGCATGACGAAGTGGCCGACATGTCATTTCTCTTCGGTCTCTTGCTGTAGCGGAACGCCTCTTCGAGAACTCCCACAGATCGTCCCAACACACTTGTTGACATCGCTCTGATGTCGGGGTGGCGACAGTTCGCGCAATCCCCAACTCTATTGCTTGTCACAGCTTTATCTCACCAAAGCCAGTGACTTCACGCAAGATCCGCTGCAAAATGCACATGATTGTATTTCACGCCGTGCAACAAGGATGTAAGAGACCTAAAGGAGCGAGATGTGATAAGACAGGCGAAGTGCCGAAAAGCTGCCGCCTTCCGCTTTCCTGACTTGGGCGACGCAGCGCTGTGGACCAGACTCTTAAGGTACATCCTCCTAAGCGTTGCCGGGGCCTGCGGGGCTGCATATATAAGTATAGCTGAAAAATATTTGATGCTCCAGGACTCGGGTCCCGAGATTGTTCGTCGAGCAGTGAACGCTCGTACTGGCTCGCTAGAGTGCCAACTGTTTGCCGCCGCTCCCTCGAACAACTTCTTTTACAGAACTCGACGTGAACCCCCCAAAGATATGCAAAGCCGAGATGCCTGTTTTTTTTTTTTTTTTTTCCTGGTCCAGTGTTGCGAGCAATTCACCGCCATCGCAATTTACATGTAAACACATTCCATTCGCTTTCAGAATCTCCACTGGATCGCCGCCGGAACGGTCATCAGACAGATCCCTATGTGTCCAAGAAGGCAAATTCACGTGGCAAACTGACTCGACAACGGTCGGTTGTGGTCACATTGAGGGCACGAGAACTCTGACTTATAATCCTCGCTCCCTTGAATGAATGGGCAAAAGGATAATTCTCCACGTCATCTTAATCGTGCTCCTGCAGAGGTGGGGACACGAAAACGGTACACACATGAGCAACATACGTTTTGTGACCTGTGCATTCACTGGCAAGGGCTTCGATAGACCAAGCCTGCCACTCTTTCCACCTGCAGACCATCAACTGGGCACAACTTGGGTCGCAATACGAAGACACTTGCCACATCAAAGGACCCACTTGGCTGAGCGGGGACAAATAGAGCTGTGCCCTCCATATTTGAATCGTCCCCAAACACTAACCCGTAGACGATATGAAAGTGCCGTCTTGCGTGTTCTCAAAGGGGTCGTCAAACGATTTTGGCGGCCAGAATTGAGGAACGCATCAAGGACCTGCTTACCCATATCAATGGTAACTGCCCGCCATACGGACACATCGTTGATTGGTGGGGCCGGATAAGCTACAGAAAAGCATAAATGCTGCAATGTTTATTATACATGGGAGCGCGAGGAATGAGTTCGTTGAGACTGGAGCATTAAGCTTCAGTGAACAGGGCTTATAGACTTCAAAGAGACTAGGCAGCCTTTCATTGTGTTCCCGCCCCGTCACAGCGAAGGGTTTCTCCGTGAGAAGTCGAATGCCCCAATCGATTCATACCATTCTAGCAGCCACCGTGCGCAATAGCAGCAGGATTATCAGGCCAGCGCAGAAGCAAACGGAACGCAGCATTTGAGGCGGTCACAGCGCGATGGTGAGAACGATTTGACGTGGGTGGTTGGAAGGCGATCTCGAAGCGGGAATGTATGCCGCATTAGCACAACCATCAGATACCGCCTCTGTGATACACTGATACGGCGTGGGGGTTGGAATGAATTTATTCTGCGCTGCGGCTTCTTGGCCGGGAGTTTGCGATTTATTCCTTTGAATTAGACGGCGTCCAAGACGGATTAGGACAGCAAAGGAGCAGTGCATATCGAATTTCCGTCATTGGGTACGAACTACGAAAAGCGTGTCGCCGGTACTGCCGGATTCTCGTGGCTTGCTTCTCACTACCGGTGGGTGTGCACGAGCAATTCGCAGGCTATATGTCAATAATCCCCCATAAATCGGCGAAAAATCTCAGCCCGACGATCGAAGAATGCCGCCAGTTATCTCAGAAAGCTGCTCGATGACAGGTGACAAGCGCCTAGTGGCAGTGCATTGTTGGCGCGTGATTGGGTCTGTTCGCCAGCTTCACGTCGGCTCTCCTGCTACGCTTCTAGATCCATAAGTGCACACAGCATGCGAACTCACTGCCCTATACTGCAACTGCCTTTTTGAGTGGTTTCTGGGGTGATGCTGGGTTCAGAATTTCAGCGCGCGCCTGTTTTCGAGATAAATTCGCCTCGTTGATAACAGCCCTCCCTTTTTGCCCTTGCGGTTCTCCTTCATTCCAATTGTCGTGAAATTGTGAAGCGTGTCAGACGGTGGTGCATCCCCTCAGCAAATGGAGACCCATCTGAATTTTGTGTCAAGAGTACTGACATCATGGATTGATGAACCCACCTATACACAGCTCGAGCAAATCGCAGAGTTCACCAAATCATCGTATGTCCTCCATTCCGTGCCTTGTGATGCATTAGGAAGTCTGAGCTATGTTTGGAATGCTCAGACTCGTGGACCAAGATGCGTTACGTGTCCGGCTGTTTAATCTCCAAGCCATGTCGCAATGGGAATGGATGCGTAACGTGATCGGCGTTAGGTTATCCTTATTTATCATTCATGCTAATATGCTACTTAGACACTGCGCGTGATACTCCATTGTGTCGTCGCTGGATCCGAAAGTTTCCGAGAGCGCGCAAAGTTGGTTGCATCACGTCTACCATCCCGATACATATTGATGTGATAGCAGGGGGAACACTCTCTGGCTCATAGGCGTTGTGTTGTGTACGCCTGAAATTCTACAGGAGGCAGCTATACGAGGGCCGTTCGTTCAACAACATGTCCAGCAATTTGTTCACCGCACACGCGAGGAACTCAACGGCGATCTGGATCGCCTGTTGCGGACTATCAGAGATCCCAGAAATATCAGCTATCACGCATCTATAGGGCGAGCCAACCACCTTTTACGTCTCGCGTCCGTCGGCGACGCCTATTCAGGACAGCTTGTTACGCTCCAGCAGTCGTACAACGTCTTTCACGCAGTTTCTCTTCTCGCCTTCAATCCCGTACCCACTGCGACTGAGGTTGATCTCAACGCCCGTTCAGTGCTGCAAGTCCCAACTGCTGTCTTTGAACTCCTTTCGGGCTTAATCCGCTGCATTTCACACATCAATTCGAACCCCACCATTCGCGAACGATTACTTGAGGCTTGCGGAGACGACGCCGAATGCATCATGTACGGACTTCAGGCTGTCAGTTTACATCAGATTTATGAGGATGCATCATCGGACTGATTGACTGATAGATCCTCGATGCTCATGCCCAGGGTTACAAGTCGTTTGCAAGAGCGCCAGTCTTGCGTTTACTTCAAGACGTCTCGTGTAAAACTGTCCTGTTGCCAAAAGATTACTGGCTGTCGGAAATCGAAGAGGGGGAAAACATAGGATTCGGCGGAGAGGCTGATATTTTTAAAGGGGTCCTGCGAGGCTCAGAGCCGCAGGACGTTGTACTGCGTAAAATTCGCCGCAAAACTGTAGCCAAGGTATCCTTTGTTGTTCATTGTCTTTCGTCTGTTGCATTGCCCTGATGTTGCATCCATTTTGATGCTCTAGATTATCTTGCGGGAAGCGATTACTCATCGCCAACTGAAACACCCTAATGTTCTACCTTTCCTGGGGATATTCAAGACAGCAGTACCTCCCGGCGCAATCGTAACGCCATGGGTCCCCAATGGTGACGCATTTGACTATATGGAGAGAAACTCCAGCCCGAATTGCCTCATGCAGATTGTGGGTCACTTCAGGCAGTAATCGGTAGTCTTTCAACTGACAAGATTTGATCGATAGACACTTGGGTTGAGCTCTGCTGTAAATTACATACATTCACTCGACCCCTCCGTTATCCACGGTGACATCCGAGCGGTGCGTCCACGTTGACGAACTTGCGGCACGCTTTACTTATGTTGTGCGCAGAGAAATGTTTTGATTGATATCAATGGAAATCCTCTACTCTGTGACTTTGGACTCTCAAGGATCAAGCACGAACTCACACGCACGCATACCTCCATCCACTCCGGAGGCTGGCACGTGGCTCCCGAACTCTGCGAGGATGTAGACTTCCGTACCACTCCCGAAAGTGACATTTTCTCATTTGCCATGACTATATATGAACTCGGGACGCAATCACAACCATTTCCACGCAAAAATGTCTTCGGTGCTTCTAAAATGATACAAGATGGGATGCGCCCGGAGCAACCATCAAATCTTGCAGGTTTAGGCCCCAGGACTGCTGCGCGCCTCTGGGATCTGGTAGTGCAAATGTGGAAGCACGATCGTCAGCTTCGTCCCTCTGCGGCACGCGTGCTCAACGAATTGCAGCATATCAATGCAGAGAGGAATTCTGATAGAGCTATGGCGTCGACATCTGTGCCTAGGTTACGCGCATCCGAATCCTCGCATACTGGGGCGTTGAGGACCCCTACAGTTTCGTCGATTACAACTTCCCTGTCTTCCACACATATTTCTACCCCACAGACCCCGGAACACACCCGCCCACTCAATATACCCTCGGTTAACCCCGTCAATACCGCGCTCCAGGCGCCTGGTCAACAATCAGGAAGATGGAGCACAATGAGCTGCCAAACCCTTACAGCGCACACGGACAAAATCGTGTCGGTCGCATACGCACCAAATAGGGATGAATTTGCGTCTGGCTCCACCGACATCTGTATATGGGCCGGGAGTCGCGATAGCGGAGGAACGAGTTGGGCACCACGCTGTGATTGGAGCATCACACAGTTGGCCTGCCTCTCATACTCGTTCGATGGAGGATTGTTGGCTGCGGGAACTTACAATGAAATCAAATTATGGGACACGAACACTGGTGAGAATAGGGGCGCATTAAAAAGCAAGGGTCGCGGGAAGTATGTCACGGCTCTCACATCATCACCAAGCAACCATATGATGGCATCTGGATCAAAGGACAAAACAGTCCTGCTGTGGGACACGAGGGCGAAAGCAAAAATCGGCACGCCCCTGGTCGGTCATGCGGAGGCTGTTACGTCCGTCGCCTTTTCACCCAGTGGCGGCACTCTCGCTTCGGCGTCGTCAGACAAAACCGTGCGGCTCTGGGATATAAGGGTCGGCAGGTGCATCAGTCAGCTCAGCGGATTCACAGAGAAAGTCACCGCTGCATCATTCTCTCCCGACGGTCGGTACATTGCCGCAGCGTCTGACGACCGGACGATCCGTCGCTGGAATGCCCAGACGTTTGACGAGATCGGGTCTGCTCTGCGCGGACACGATGCCTCCATCAGATGTCTCGCCTTCTCCCCAGATAGTGCGCAGATTGCCTCGGGATCGGTTGACATGACAATCCGTATCTGGGATTCGTCGACTGGTGCCAGTGTGGGGTCGCCTCTGGGGGGACATCATGGTACCATCGAGTCGATTACATTTTCTCCAGATGGGGGCAAAATGGTGTCAGGGTCACGGGATAAAACGCTCAAGGTCTGGTCTGCGGAGCATTAGGATGATGGCGACGAAGGTAGCAATCTCATGTGAGTAACCAGGTGAACAGGCATGTAAGATAATCAAGTCTGGAATCTCCGCTTGTTCGCTTTGTAGACAATTCTTGCTTCTTGGGATAAGATGACGACTCACGCTGAGCGTCTTTGTTGACGGATATCGTACATCAAGGGTCTGTATGTCACTCAGACCGTCAACGACTGGCGATACATGACACGAACAATAGTGCCAAATTTATATGTTTTCGTGCGACGAGTACCCGAATTGTAATTGATTTGTGGTTTAGAAAAAACAAGAGAACCGGGTACGGAAGTATGATTTCAGCCTATTGGACAAATATTGGACTCAGACACAGCACATAATGGTATTGTCAGTGCAAGATGCTGAGCTGAATGTCGGTTCATGCTCACAGATAGTGGTCCAAGGGGCAATTGCCCTTGTAAAAGACGTGAAGGATGGAGACCTCCATTTCGACCCAAAGCTCCTTGCCGCCCTGGAATCCGAGCGTCATCCGCCGCCCCAATATCGAAGAACCGTGTAACTCCTTCAAGTATAAGGTCCCGCCTAATTCGTCGCATCCGGTAACCTCTACAGCGGGCCAAAGAGGGAACTTGCACAAACGATGGCAGTGATTCAATGTACCCTCTCGGCTGTAGCAAACGAGAGCACACTCCATAAGTGAGCTATGCATTTACTGACTTCCACCAATCTAGAGGTCTGATGATCACGTGAGCCTAAGCGCCGGAGAAACCCTCGACCTAATACTTACTAATTCGCAAAACTATCTGAAGCCCACATCCACTGCCCCTATACCTCCTCGACCCTCCCTCATTCTTTTGTGAGTCTGGAATTTCACTTTGTCGACAAAATCGCGAATCTTGGGGTTGCTACTGACTAGAGAATGGAACAAGAGTTCGATGTGTTTTGAAGATACTGAAACAATCACGTCGTTTTCAAGTGACATGGGTTCTGTATATGAAGAGGAATCAAGCGCAGAACAACGGTGACTACATCGGGGTTCCAGCTTGCAAAGAAAAAAATGATACGTGTCTTAACTGTGCTCAAGAACGAATCTATTTCTTTCATCGATGTCCTCGAAAGACGTGTTGATTCGTCCGTTGCTGA
>Ga0307508_10005538_pt1 | contig 11996 bp, 10 predicted proteins | sample 9_EM_MG_FD_203089 | JGI IMG/M metagenome (GOLD analysis project Ga0307508, IMG submission 203089) | Populus trichocarpa ectomycorrhiza microbial communities from riparian zone in the Pacific Northwest, United States - 9_EM | ecosystem: Host-associated > Plants > Roots > Unclassified | place...
TCAGTCCTCGCCCGCCCGGCCGTCCGCGGTCAGCAGGATGCCGGTGACCAGGTCGGGCCGGATGCGGATCGCGTGGTCCACGGGCTGATCCACCCACGGCTCCAGCATCGCCCGGTAGCGGGCCAGTTCATCGGGGTCGGTCACCGGCCGGGCGTACCCCGTCACGACCACGCTCCAGCCGAGATGCGTCCTCGGGTCGATGTCGTCCGCCTCGTAGGCGACGACGACACCGGGGCCGTCGGCCTGTTGCGTGTGCGAGGTCAGGGCGGTGCCCTCGTGGGTGCGGATGACGATGTCCCCGCCGTCCAGGACATGGTTGACCGGGCGGACGGTCGGCAGCGCGTGCCGGGTGAAGACGACCCTCCCCAGGGACACGCTGCCCAGCAGCCGCAGTGCCTCGGCGCTGTCCAGCTCGATGCGGCGGCGAGGTCCTGCGAGGACGGGCCGGCTGTTGTCGTGGTCCATGACGGACTTTCCGTTGGGGGTTTCGTGGCGTGCACTCGGTCGGCATACAGGCGGAGCGACACCGCGGGGGACCGGTGCCGCTCCTTCCTCAAGCGTCTCCCTGACCGCGGGCCGCGCCAAGGGCCGATGGTCCCTGACGCGGGCCCGGACGGCCCTCACTCATCGGGAGCGGAACTCCCGCGGCTCCCGTCACCGCCTGCGCCGCCGCGCCACGGAGGCGGTCCGGCCGACCGGCGGGCCGTGTCCGCGCGGTGCACGGCCTTCTCCACCTGGGCGCGCAGCCTGTCCTGCAGTCGGTCGGCGAGCGCGTGCGCGCCGGCTTCCCGCAGATGTACGACGATGAGGTGGCCGCCCACGTGGATCTCGGCCCCGGCGGACCATGGCAGCTGCACCTGGTGTGCCGTGGCCCTGCCGATCGTCACTCTTCCGCTGACGGCCGCGAGTCCCGGCCTGCTCAGGGCCGCGTCGACCTTGGCCCGGATGTAGGCGAGTGCCTCGTCGTCCACGTCGCCGTCGGTCCGCACCTGGACGGCGACGGGTGTGTCCTGGGCGCTGACGTCCCTGTCGGTCATGTGCTCCGCTCCCTGTGTCGTCGGTTGTTCGTACCGCGGCCTCACCGGCTGTCGCTGCCCTCGGTCCCGGACAGTGCCGCCCGGCCCGCCTCCAGACGCGCCACCGGGACCCGGAACGGTGAGCAGGACACGTAGTCCAGTCCCGCCGCGTGGAAGAAGTGGACGGAGTCGGGGTCGCCGCCGTGCTCGCCGCAGACGCCGAGCGTCAGGCCGGGGCGGGCGGCACGGCCCTCCTCGACCGCGATCCGGATCAGCCGTCCCACGCCGTCGCGGTCGATCGTCTCGAACGGCGAGGCGGGGAAGACGCCCTTGTCGAGGTAGGCGGAGAAGAACGCCGCCTCGACGTCGTCGCGGGAGAAGCCCCAGGTGGTCTGGGTGAGGTCGTTCGTGCCGAAGGAGAAGAACTCCGCCTCCTCGGCGATCCGGCCGGCGGTGAGCGCGGCGCGGGGCAGTTCGATCATCGTGCCGACCGGGCACCGCACCGGGACACCGGACTCGTCGGACACCTCGGCGAGCACCCGTTCCACCTCCGCGCGCTCGATCCGCAGTTCCTCGACGGCGCCGACCAGCGGCACCATGATCTCGGCCCGCGGAGCACCTCCGGCCCTCGTGCGGGCCACGACGGCCTCGGCGACGGCCCGCACCTGCATGGCCACCAGCCCCGGAACGACCAGTCCGAGGCGCACGCCCCGCAGGCCGAGCATCGGGTTCTCCTCGTGCATGCGGTTCACCGCGGCGAGCAACTCGGCCTCGTGCGGCTCCGGTTGCTCACCGCGGGCCTCGGCGGACGCGATGCGTACGGCGAGTTCGGTGCGGTCGGGCAGGAACTCGTGCAACGGCGGATCCAGCAGGCGGATGGTCACGGGCAGTCCGTCCATCGCCTCCAGGATGTCGGTGAAGTCCTGCCGCTGGAGCGGCAGGAGAGCCGCCAGTGCCCGGTCGCGATCGGAGTCCGAACCGGCGAGGATCATCGCCTCGACCAGCTTGCGGCGCTCGCCGAGGAACATGTGCTCGGTACGGCACAGCCCGACGCCCTGCGCGCCGAACCGGCGGGCGCGCCGCGCGTCCTCCGGGGTGTCGGCGTTGGCCCGGACCTCCAACCGCCGTACGGAGTCGGCCTGTTCGAGAGCGCGGGCCACCGCGGCCACGACACCGTCGGACCGCTCGCCGGTCTCCAGGTACCGCATCACCCGGGAGGCGACCAGTGGAGCGGCCCCCGCGTACACGGCTCCGACGGTGCCGTCCACCGAGACGACCGTGCCCTCCTCGACGACGGTTCCGTCGGGGGTGGTGAAGTGTCGGGCCACGGTGTCCACGGTGAGTTCCTCCGCGCCGCAGACGCACACCTTGCCCATGCCGCGGGCGACCACGGCCGCGTGGCTCGTCTTGCCGCCCCGGCTGGTCAGCACGGCCTCGGCGGCGACCATGCCGGGCAGGTCGTCGGGGGTGGTCTCCTGGCGGACGAGCACCGTCTTCTGGCCGGCCGCGGCACGCCGTACGGCCTCGGCGGAGTCGAACACCGCCGCGCCGACCGCTGCGCCCGGGGAGGCCGGCAGGCCGTGGGCGAGCGCCTCACCGGTGGCGTCGGTGTCGAAGCGCGGGAACATCAGCCGGGCCAGTCCGTCGCCGCTGACCCGGGTCAGCGCCTCCTCCGGAGTGATCTGCCCTTCCTCGACCAGTTCGGCGGCGATGGCGAACGCGGCCTCGGCGGTGCGCTTGCCGACCCGGGTCTGGAGCATCCACAGGGTGCCGCGCTCGATGGTGAACTCGATGTCGCACAGGTCCCGGTAGTGCCGTTCCAGTTGCTCCATGTGGTCGCGCAGCCGCCGGTAGGAGTCCGGGTCCAGCCGCTCCAGCTCGGCCAGCGGCACGGTGTTGCGGATGCCGGCGACGACGTCCTCGCCCTGGGCGTCGGCCAGGTAGTCGCCGTACAGGCCGGGCCGTCCGGTGGCCGGGTCGCGGGTGAAGGCGACGCCGCTGCCTGAGTCGGCCCCGAGATTGCCGTACACCATGCGCTGCACGGTGACCGCGGTGCCGAGGTCGTCGGGGATGTGCTCGCGGCGGCGGTACAGGCGGGCGCGTTCGCCGTTCCAGGACCGGAACACCGCGAGGATCGCCAGGCGCAGCTGCTCGGCGGGCGACTGGGGGAACGGCCGGCCCGTCTCGTCGAGGATCAGCCGTTTATAGGTGTCCACCAGGCCGGCCAGGTCGCTCGCGTCCAGGTGCAGGTCGTCGGGGGCTTCGCGGGCCTCCTTGAGCAGGGTCATGGCCTCGTCGAAGAGGGCGGCGTCGACTCCCATGACCGTACTGCCGTACATCTGGACGAGGCGACGGTAGGAGTCCCAGGCGAAGCGCTCGCTGCCGGACGTCTTGGCGAGGCCCAGGACGGAATCGTCGGTGAGACCGATGTCCAGGACGGTCTCCATCATGCCGGGCATGGAGAACCGTGCCCCGGACCGGACGGACACCAGCAGCGGATCGTCCGGCTGCCCCAGCCGGCGCCCGGCGGAGTCCTCCAGGGCGGACAGGTGCCGGGAGACCTCCGCCGACATGCCCTCCGGCTCGGCACCGGTCGCGAGGAAAGCCCGGCAGGCGTCGGTGGTCACGGTGAAGCCCGGCGGGACCGGCAGCCCCAGCCGGGTCATCTCGGCCAGGTTCGCACCCTTTCCGCCCAGCAGGTCGGCCATGTCCCGGCGGCCCTCGCGGAAGTCGTGCACGTAACGGACCATGACGCTGTGCTCCTCGGCTCGGCGGGATCGGTTCGGTTCCTGGGTCAGGACGTGGCCTCAGCGTCGAACGTCGCCCGGGCCGTCCGGCAGGTGCTGTCCGTCCCCGGCGCAGGGCCGAACGGCCCCAGTGCGGACCTGCGGGGTCTGAGCAGGTGCCCGTTACGCGTCCCTTCACGGCAAAGGCGACCACCGGACCCTCCGCCGCAGGATCCGAACCCGTACCGTCGCCCGTCGTCGGCCGGTAACGTGACCCATGACCGGAGCGGCCGGTGTCAGCGCGTCCGAGGGACCCGAGGAGACACAGGTGGGAAGCCCCCAGGAGCCGCAGGAGGCCCGCGTACGGCTGCCGCAGCTGAGGCTGGACGAGCTGCTGGAGGAGCTTCAGGCCCGGCTGGACGCGGCCCGTGGCACCCGGGACCGGGTACACAGTCTGCTGGAGGCGGTGCTCTCCGTCGGTCGCGAGCTGGACCTGGAGCAGGCGCTGCACAGCATCGTCGAAGCCGCCGGGGTGCTGGTCGACGCGGAGTACGCGGCTCTCGGTGTGATCGGTCCGGACGGCAGGCGGCTGTCCGCCTTCCACACGATCGGGGTCACCGAGGAGCAGATCGCCCGGATCGGCCCCTTCCCGGAGGGCCACGGCATCCTCGGGGAGCTGATCAGCCGCCCGGAGCCCCTGCGTCTGACGAAGATCTCCGAGCATCCCTCGTCATACGGCTTCCCTGCCCACCATCCGCCGATGAACAGCTTCCTCGGCGTCCCGATCCGGGTGCGTGACCAGGTCTTCGGCAACCTGTACCTGACCGAGAAGCGGGGCGGGGCGCAGTTCGACGAGGACGACCAGTCGGTTCTCTCGACCCTGGCGGTGGCGGCCGGCGTCGCCATCGACAACGCCCGCCTCTACGAGGAGTCCCGGCTGCGGGAGCGCTGGCTCCAGGCGAACGCGGAGATCACCCACAGCCTCATGTCCGGCGGTGGGCGTACCGATGTGCTGGGTCTCATCGCCGAGCGGGCCGGCGAGATCACCGGATCGGCGCTGGCGGCGGTCGCCTCGCCCATGGAGGACACCGGCTCGCTCGCTGTGGAGATCGCGGTCGGCCTGGATTCCGAGGCGCACAAGGGGCTGGTGCTGCCGATGGAGGCGACCTTGATGGGGCTGGCCTTCTCCACCGCCGCCCCGGTCGTGAGCGAGAACGTCTCCCACGACGAACGCATCACCCCGGAACCGCCCCGTTTCCAGGGGCTCGGCCCCGCCGTGGCCGTGCCCATCGGCGCGGGCGAGGACGGTGTCCGGGGCGTGCTGCTGCTGGCGCGGGAGGCCGGTCGGCCGGCGTTTCTGGCGACGGAGACCGAGACCTTGCAGGCTTTTGCCGCGCAGGCCGCCGTGGCGATGGAGCTGGCGGAGCGGCGTCAGGACGCCGAGCAGGTCGCGGTGCTCAAGGACCGTGACAGGATCGCCCGTGACCTGCACGACCTGGCGATCCAGCGGTTGTTCGCCACGGGTATGACCCTCCAGAGCGCGGGCCGGTTCATCGATCATCCGGAGGCCGCCGGGCGAGTGGTCCGGGCGGTCGACGACCTGGACGAGACCATCAAGATCATCAGGTCGACGATCTTCGGACTGCGGGCGCGTGACGGCGGGGCCGGGACGGGGCTGCGCGCCCGGGTCGTACGGGCGGCCGGTGAGGCGGCCCCGGTCCTGGGCTTCGCGCCCAGCGTCCGCATGGAAGGACTGCTCGACACCGACGTGCCGCGCGAGATCGCCGACCACGCGCTGGCCGTACTCTCCGAAGCCCTGACCAACATCGCCCGGCACGCCCGCGCCGACCGTGCCGACCTGGCGCTGGAGTGCGACGGCCGCCAACTACGGCTGACGGTCGCCGACAACGGTGTGGGCATTCCGGCCGACGGCCGCCGCAGCGGACTGCTCAACATGGCCGAGCGGGCCGAACAGCTGGGCGGTGAAATGGAGTTGAGCAGTCCGGCCGACGGCGGCACCAAGCTGGTGTGGCGGGTGCCGGTGGGGGAGCGGTAGCGGGCACGCGTTCCACACCACCCCCGACATCTCCCGAGTGAGGCCCTGTGGCCACCTGTTGTGACCGGGCGGCGCATCTCCCTGCCCACCGCCTCGGACGATGCTGGAAGGTGAAGTAGGGCCGTCGGGACCCCGCATGGGGCCCTTCGGCCCCGCGCCGCGCGCCGGTGCGCGGGTGAGGCTGGTGCGACCAGTCGGAAGAAGGCATGTGGGAGGTGCCATGGACGTTTCCGCCGCCCCCTCGGTGTCCGCGCCGCATGCCGCGCACGAGCGGTTCGTGACCTCGCCCGGACCTCCGCGGGACGTACGGTCCCTGGTGGCCGACTCCTGGGGACGCTGTGCGACGGGCGACGTACGGCCCGACGGCAGCCGTCTCCCGCCCCTGCGTAAAACCTCCGGCGACCTGGAGGCCTGTCGGCGAACCCATCCGCTGGCCGTCGTCCTGCCCCTGTTCCGTGAACTGCTCGGCACCGGCGCGGCGGACGACGGGCACCTCTTCGCGGTCGGCGACGCCGACGGCACCCTGCTCTGGGTCGAGGGGGACTCCGCGACCCTGCGACGCGCCGAACGGATGCACTTCGTCGAGGGCGCCCTGTGGTCCGAGCGGACGGCCGGCACCAACGCCCCCGGCACCGCACTGGAGTTGGGGAAGTTCGTACAGATCGTGACCGGCGAGCACTACAGCGCCGCCGCCCACGCCTGGTCTTGCGCCGCCGCTCCCGTGCGTGATCCCAGCACCGGGCGTGTGCTGGGCGTGGTCGACCTGTCCGGCGGCGCGACCATCGCCACACCGCCCGCCCTGGCCGCGGTGCGGGCGGCCGCGCTGGCCGCCGAGGCGGAGCTCGCCCGTACCCCTTTCCCGCCCGCGGCCCTGCTCGGCCCGGACGGACACGAAACCGACGGGGTCGTGCGCATCCGCGCGCTCGGCCGGGACGGCGTGCGGCTGGAGTACGACGGGCGGGTGCGGGACCTCAGCCCGCGGCACAGCGAGATCGTGCTGGCGCTCGCGCTGACAGGCCGGGGCATGACCGGCGACCGGCTCGCGGTGCACCTCTCGGAACGAGAGATACCCCCCTCGACCCTGCGCGCCGAGCTGACCCGGCTGCGTGCCGCCCTCGGACCCGAACTCCTCGGCTCCCGGCCGTACATGCTGCTGCGCCCGGTGCGCACCGACTACGACGAGGTGTCCGCGCTGCTCGCCGAGGGGCGGGTGGGCGAGGCACTCGCCCGCTATCCGGGGCCGCTGCTGCCGCGCTCCGAGGCACCGGTGGTGGTGGAGCACCGCAGAGCGCTGGAACAGCAGTTGCGCGGCGCGGTCCTCGCCGGCCGGGACCCTGGGCTGCTGCGCCGCTGGGTCGGTGCGGAGTGGGGCGCCGACGACGTGCCGGCATGGGCGGCGCTCGCCCGCACCCTGCCGGGCGGCTCCCCGCAGCGCGCCGCCGCTGCCGCCCGCGCCCGGGACCTCGAAACCGCCGTCTCCACGCAGGCCAGGAGGCATGCAGCGGTATTGCAGCGTCGCCCCTCCTAGCGTGCTGAGTATCACCTCGATCACCTCGATCGCCGTGACCGGAACGATCTGAACCGATCGGAAAGGGGACGGTCATGAAGTACGACCCTCCGGGCAGGCCGGGCAGCCCCGTGGACGTGGCGCCCAGGTACGAGAACTTCATCGGCGGCAAGTGGCAGGCGCCCACCACCGGGCAGTACTCGCCCAACCTGTGCCCCGCCACCGCCAAGCCCATCTGCGAGATCCCGAAGTCCGGGCCCCAGGACATCGAACTGGCCCTGGACGCGGCGCACTCGGCGCAGGAGGCGTGGGGCGAGGCGTCCACGGCCCAGCGGGCCGCGGTCCTCAACAAGGTCGCCGACGCCATCGACGCCCACCGCGAGGAACTCGCCGTCGCCGAGAGCTGGGAGAACGGCAAGCCGGTCCGCGAGACCCTGGCCGCCGACATCCCCCTCGCCGCCGACCACTTCCGCTACTTCGCGGCGGCGATCCGCGCCGAGGAGAGCTCGATCACCGAGATCGACAAGGACCTGATCGCCTACCACTTCCACGAGCCGCTGGGCGTGGTCGGCCAGATCATCCCGTTCAACTTCCCGCTGCTGATGGCCGCGTGGAAGCTCGCCCCGGCGCTCGCCGCCGGCAACGCCACGGTCCTCAAGCCGGCCTCGCCGACCCCGTGGTCCATCCTGAAGCTGATGGAGGTCGTCGGCGACATCCTGCCGCCCGGCGTCCTCAACGTCGTCAACGGTCCCGGCGCCGAGATCGGCAAGGCCCTGGCCACCAACAAGCGCATCGCCAAGGTCGCCTTCACCGGCGAGACCACCACCGGCCGCCTGATCATGCAGTACGCGGCACAGAACATCATCCCGGTCACCCTCGAGCTGGGCGGCAAGTCGCCGAACATCTTCTTCAACGACGTGGCCGCGGCCGACGACGACTTCCTGGACAAGGCCGTCGAGGGCCTCGTGCTCTACGCGTTCAACAAGGGCGAGGTCTGCACCGCTCCCTCCCGCGCACTCATCCAGGAGGACATCTACGAGGAGTTCATGGCCCGCTGCCTGGAGCGGATCCGTGCGATCAAGCAGGGCGACCCGCTGGACACGGAGACCATGATCGGCCCGCAGGTCAGCAAGCAGCAGGTCGAGAAGATCGCCTCGTACGTCGAGATCGGCCTGAAGGAGGGCGCCGAACTGCTGGTCGGCGGCCACCGTCCCACCATCGGCGGGGAGTTCGCGAACGGCTACTTCTACGAGCCGACCGTCCTCAAGGGCCACAACAGGATGCGGGTCTTCCAGGAGGAGATCTTCGGACCCGTTCTCTCGGTCACCACGTTCAAGGACGAGGCCGAGGCGCTGGAGATCGCCAACGACACGCTGTACGGACTGGGCGCCGGCGTGTGGAGCCGTGACACCGGACGCACCTACCGCATGGGCCGTGCCATCAAGGCCGGCCGGGTCTGGACGAACTGCTACCACCAGTACCCCGCCGGTGCCGCGTTCGGCGGCTACAAGGTCTCCGGTATCGGCCGCGAGACGCACAAGATGATGCTCGACCACTACAGCCAGACCAAGAACCTCCTGGTCAGCTACGGCACCAAGCCGCTCGGGCTGTTCTAGTCCCACCCTTTCGCCCGCACCCTTCCGAAAGGAGTGCAGCGACATGTCCACGAACGTCGAGAACGGCACCGCGGGGCATGTCACCGTCACGCCGGCGGCGCACAGGGCGATCGCGGCCCTGTGCGCCGCGCACGGCGGGCCGGTGATGTTCGTCCAGTCCGGCGGCTGCTGCGACGGAAGCGATCCGATGTGCTTCCCCGGCGGCGAATTCGCCCTGGGCACCGGCGACATGCTCGTCGGCGTGGTGCACGGCTGCACCTTCCACATGGACGCCGACCTGTACGAGGCGCTCGGCCGCCCGCTCTTCGTCCTGGACGTCGAGCCGGGCACACCGGGCGGCTTCTCGCTCGCGGCCGGAGACGGCCTGCGATTCGTCACCCGGGTCAAGGCGCCTCGGGAACAAGCCAGTTGAGGAGCAGGAAATGAAGGCAGCAGTCGTCACCGACTTCGGGAAGCCCCTGGAGATCCAGGACCTTCCCGTCCCCGAACCCGGACCGGGACAGCTCCTCGTCCGGATGGAGGCCTCCGGCCTCTGTCACACCGACATCCACGCGGCCCACGGCGACTGGCCCGTCAAGCCGCAGCCGCCGTTCGTTCCCGGGCACGAGGGCGTCGGCACCGTACACGCCGTCGGCGCTGGAGTCGACGGTGACTTGATCGGCAAGCGGGTCGCGATCCCGTGGCTCGGCTCGTCCTGCGGCACCTGCCGCTACTGCGTCTCGGGCTGGGAGACCCTGTGCCTGAGCCAGGTCAACTCCGGCTACTCCGTGGACGGTTGCTACGCCGAGTTCGCCGTCGCCGACGCGCGGGCCGTCGTCCGGGTGCCGGACGGTGTGTCGTCGCTCGACGCGGCACCGCTGACCTGCGCGGGCGTCACCACGTACAAGGCGATCAAGGTCGCACGGGTCGTGCCGGCCGAGCGGGTCGCCGTCTTCGGCGTCGGCGGCCTGGGCCACCTGGCCGTGCAGTACGCGCGTCTGGTGGGCGCGACGGTCACCGCCGTCGACATCGAACCGGACAAGCTGGGCCTGGCCCACCGGCTCGGCGCCGACCAGACCGTCAACGCACGCAGCCACGACCCGGTCGAGGAGATCAAGAAGGCGGGCGGTGCGGACGTGGCCGTCGTGCTCGCCGCCAGTCCCAAGGCCTTCGAGCAGGCGTACCGGTCGCTCAACCGCGGCGGACGCCTGGTGATGGTCGCCCTGCCCGCCGACAACGCGTCCATCGACGTGCCGATCTTCGAGACCGTGCTGGGCGGCATCTCCGTCATCGGCTCCATCGTCGGCACCCGCCAGGACCTGGCCGAGGTGTTCACGCTGCACGCGGCGGGACGCACCCAGGTCATCGCCGAGACCCGGCGTCTGGAGCAGGTCAACGACTCCTTCGACGAGGTCCTCGGCGGACGGGCCGAAGCGCGGCTCGTCTTCGAGTTCTGAGAGCTCTGAGAGTTCTGTGACCCGGCGACCCCGGGTCACAGGGAGAGGCAGCAGATCATGGCAACCGTCACCGTAGGCGCCGTCAGGGAGAAGGCACCCGGCGAACGCCGCGTGGCCCTCGTCCCCGAGGCCGTCAGCCTCCTGCGCCGGGCCGGACTGGACGTCCTGGTCGAGTCCGGCGCGGGCTCCCGCGCCTGGTTCGCCGACGCGGACTACACCGCGGCGGGCGCGGCCGTCGTCACGCCGGACGAGCTGTATGCCCGGGCGGACGTCGTCCTGTGCGTGGGCCCGCCGGACCCGGAGACCGCGCGGTCCCTACGCACCGGGCAGACCCTGATCGGTCTGCTGGAGCCGTTGCGTCAACCCGCCCTGACGCAGGACCTGTACGGGCGTGGCGTGCGCACGCTGAGCCTCGACCTGTTGCCCCGCACCCTCAGCCGCGCCCAGTCGATGGACGCGCTGACCTCGCAGGCGAGCGTCGCCGGCTACAAGGCGGCGCTGGTCGCCGCGGAGTCGTACGACCGTTTCTTCCCGATGCTGACCACCGCGGCGGGCACCATGCGCCCGGCGCAGGTCCTCGTCCTGGGCGCCGGAGTGGCCGGACTACAGGCGATCGCCACGGCCCGCCGTCTCGGCGCCCTCGTCACGGCGTACGACGTACGCCCCGAGTCACGAGGGGAGGTGGAGTCGCTGGGCGCCCGGTTCCTCGACGTCCAGAGCCCGCCGCCAGAGGAACCGGGCACCGAACGAACCGGCTACGCGAGGGAGTTGACGGCGGACGAGCAGCACGCCCAGCGAGAGGCGCTCGATGCGCACATCGCCCGCTCCGACGTCGTCGTCACCACCGCCCAGGTGCCGGGGCGCAGGCCGCCCCTGCTGGTGAGCGCCGCGGTGCTGGAGCGGATGCCGCCCGGGTCGGTCGTCGTCGACCTCGCCGCGAGCGACCTCGGCGGCAACGTCGAGGGCTCCGTGCCCGACAAGACGGACGTCCTGGCGGGCGGCGTCACCGTGATCGGCGCCGGACACCTGCCGTCCGCGATGGCCACCGCCGCGTCCACGGCATACGCCCGCAACCTCGTCGCGCTGCTGCGCCACCTGGTGCGGGACGGGGAACTCGTCCTCGACCCGGCCGACGAGATCACCGGAGCCCTGATGGGAGGCGGACGGTCATGAACAACCTCGACCTGCTCACCGCGATCACCGTGTTCGTGCTGAGCGTCCTGGTCGGCATCGAGGTCATCAGCAAGGTCCCCGCGACCCTGCACACGCCGCTGATGTCCGGCTCCAACGCGGTGCACGGCATCGTCGTCATCGGCGCGATGCTGGTCGCCGCCGGGTCGCACAACTGGATCGGCTACACGCTGGCCTTCGTGGCCATGGTGTTCGGCGCCATGAACGTCGTCGGCGGATACGTCGTCACCGACCGGATGCTGGAGATGTTCAGGGCGAGGCCGGCCCCCGAGAAGAAGGTGTGAGTGTCATGGGCACCGTCTCCAACACCGTCCACTACGTTTTCCTGGCCGCGGCCGCCTGCTTCGTGCTGGGCCTGCACCTGATGAACCACCCGCGCACGGCCCGCCGCGGCAACACCCTTTCCGCCGTGGCCATGGCCCTCGCCGTCGCGGCCACGGTCTGGCTG
>Ga0307508_10005539_pt1 | contig 11996 bp, 16 predicted proteins | sample 9_EM_MG_FD_203089 | JGI IMG/M metagenome (GOLD analysis project Ga0307508, IMG submission 203089) | Populus trichocarpa ectomycorrhiza microbial communities from riparian zone in the Pacific Northwest, United States - 9_EM | ecosystem: Host-associated > Plants > Roots > Unclassified | place...
CCCTTCGCCCCGCCCCCCCCCCCCCCCCCCCCCCCCCCTCGCTGTGGCAACACCAGTAGCAGATCATCCGGAACCAGCACCGCTCCTGCCAGTATTCTACTCCAGAGGTATCATCATCCATGCGGTACATTATCTGCCAGCAGTAAAAGTAATGGAGATTCCAGAAACGGTTGCAGGCTACAGAGGAAGCATATACACGCCAGGGAACGAAAGTAAGAACGATTTCAGGAGCACACAAGTGCGTTATGCGAAAAAAATCGCCCATCTGATCCAGGTTGGAGCCTACACAACCACCAGTATGCTAGGGGGTTACAGACGAGGCATACCACACAGAGAGCAAGTGGGCCAGCACCTAAGTACTTTGATGGCAGGACAGAATCTGGGAGTTGGCGATACCGGTTTCCAGCTGGGGCAATTTATCCCTTCGACTATAAAGGAGAATCTGCCGAAGCAGCGTAATCCAGTTGAGTGGGCTATGGAGGGTGTTGGAATTACTTCTCGCTGCAGGAGCTCGTATTGGTAGTCTTTTGGATTTGGCACTTGTGCCTTAGAGTTTGTTGAGGACACGATTGTGTAAGGCGCAAGCGGGGGAGTGTGAGAGGAGGATCTTTGTTCTGCGGGTTCTTTCACTTTCTCCTGTAATGCACCCATCGAATATCACATCGAAGTTGTGAGCCATTCAAACGACTAGTACCCATACACCTAATGTATCCTCATCTCGTGCGACATCCAGACGGACCAAACTCCTATCGATTATTTCCATCTTCATTGCTAATCGGTATTATTTCAACAAAGAATTTTCTAAGGCTCTCAGTTGCTGATGGAACCTGCGGAATTTGTGGTGTTCAAGGTAAATGTCTGGGGTTTCGTTTTCGAATTCCTGAACCGAACAACCACTTACAATGTCTAAACTAATTCGGCAATGACCTCCCCTTACAGCCATTGACATGCCAGAAGAACAAGGGGAATTCGGCCGATCCTGCACAACGAGGTGGCCATGATCAGACGTATTATGCATTGTGGACTGCATATCACAAGGATATGGAGCTACAGTATAGTTCACATTTCCGCAGGGTTACTGATCTCTTCCAAGTGAACCTGAACTCCGTTGAAGCCGGATCCACTAATGATGGCAGCAGCCTGCGCTTTGCGGTTCATGTAGTCAATGTGGACAGCTCGTCTACGACAGCAGCAGCAAACCTAACTGGATTGTTCGGTTCCAGATCCTCCCCCAAGGCAATCTTCCATGCTCTGATACCCTCGAACATACGGCGACAGCTCCTGTTCCTGGTAGCATAATTCGTCAACTGGAGTAGTTCGATGACACCGAGAGTGTGCTTGTAGGGTTTTTCGGACATGACAGCGAAGAGAGAGGAAACTGGAAGTGTTCTTGAGAGTGCCAGTGAAAGTAGTACGGACGGTGTAGGAAGACGTAAGAAATCGGGCCTCGATTCACCGGCCCCTGCGCTTACTGACGACTCCTCTTGGGGGTTACTATTGACGCGACGATGTGAAGCGAGTTGAATGGAGCTGTTACGGCTCCGGGCTCATAACCTGTTGAAATGGTTATGGCCGTCCGTACAATCGTGTTAAGACGCTTGGGCCTAATCATAGAATTAGCACTGTTATACGGATGTAAAGGTCGAGATTCGAGAAGAGCGAGAGAGAGAAGGAGATCTCCCAGGAGCGACAAAGTAGATCGCGAGCGGGAGAGAAGATCGTGGAGGCAGGCGTGACGACAATTCTTCGTTATTCTCTCCTGTCTAGTGAAGAGAAGTAAGAAAGAACAAAACAGAGTACGAAGTATCTCGCTACTCCCACGCTTATCCCAATTGGATTGGTCACCCCGCTCGTCCGCCGGTTCTCGCTCAACTCTAGCCATCGCAGCGCCGTACTCTATGCGGTGAGAAGCATTTCCAACATGGGAAAAGAACAGTCTCGATGGTACTATTCTCAGAAGCAAAAAGATCAAAAGAAGGAAACTGCCAAATTGCAACATATGTACTTATGGAAGTATTAGTCTATTCTTCAGTCAGAAAGAGAAGGATGAACCTGCGTTACCGCTAGCTGCAGATCAGAATCCTCCGCACCTCCAACTGAACCGAGGTCACCTTCACCACCTCCGCTGCCTCCCTCCAGCGCCGAACCACTCAAAAAGCTCGTCCGGGTCTGGCCAGAACTTCTGTGGGATAGACGTCGGTACGTATGTCACCGGTAGTATAAGCGGTTATAGTGGTGGGTATAAGGGCGACAAACGAATGGTGGTGGGAGTTGGTGATCATTTCCTACTCGAGACCTTGTCCGAGTCCTGTCAGCTTGATCCGTGTAAGGCTTTTCGTGGGATGTTCAGTGCGCGGGCCATGACACACCGGCCCCCGCGCTTACCGCTTGCTCCTCTCGGCAGCTACTTTTTACACGATTTCTTGTCTTTTTTGGCATCGCCTGTGTCGCTAATGCTCCTTGTCCGATCTTCCTTCGCTAATCTCGCGGAATCGGTACGAGCGGTGCCGGGGGGGGAGGGGCGGCGTCAAGTGTTGCTACCAGTTGAGGGGGGCAAAAAGAATGTCCATTCTAGAGGGGCGAGCGGCGGACACTATAAGAGTGTCCGCGCTAGCCTGTGTCTGTCTTCTGTGGCTGTCCTCTGTAGGAGCCCTAGGGTACGCACATGTAAGACAGTACACGGCACACCGCCCCTGACGCCACGCGCGGCCCGTGCCGGGAGTCCTCCTCCTACATGTTGGAGCAAGATCCACAGGTGATGGCAGCAGCCTGTGCTCGACGGTTCATGTAGTCGATGTAGACCGCTCATTCAGCTACCGCAGCAGCAGCGAATTCGACTGGATTGTTCGGTTCCTCCTCTCCCACAACATTCGCCCCTGCTGTGATCCCTTCAAGAATACGTCGACAACTGCTCTACCAGGTAGCATAGTTCCTTGCTTGGAGGAGTTCGACCACGCCTAGAGCATGCTTGTAGGGTTTTTCGGACATGGCGATGGCTGGATGCGGTGTTGTTCTTGATTACGTGAGTTTTAGCGAAAGTAGTATGGACTGTGGGAGGACGTAAGAGATCAGGCATCGATATGCCGGCCCCCGCGCTTACTGCTGGCTCCTTCTTGGGAGTTACTTTTGACGCGAGGATTTGAGGTGTGTTGATGGAGCGGTTACGGCTCCGGGCTCAGAAACTGTGAGAAACCACCGGAGCGCCGCGTACACAGGGAGTTCCCAACGGGGTGAGAGAGTACCGTCGAGGAGAGAGAAGGGTGGCAGAGGCACAAAGAGAGATGGAGATGAAGAGAGATGATGGAGGAGATAAAACAGTATGAGTTGAAAGCGGCACTCGTATTCAATCTCTATAACTAGCATATATCGGAAAAGAAAGAAAGAACGAAGAAGAGAAAATTAAGTACTGAACGCCAAGCTGTTACACAGCGCTGATACCAGTCTCGTGCCCTTGCAGCCCAGCATTGCTCCCGTCGTCACAGCGTTGCTCCCGTCGGTGTTGCCCCGTCGGAGTTGCCCCCGCCGGCACCCCATGCCGGAGCGGCGAGAAGCACCTTCAACAAGATTCCTTTCCAGCCAGCCACCTTGTATGTAATCCACCATGGCGGCTGTGCTGCAAAATACGACTGACACGCTCTCAACTAATAGACGACCACCAAATTGATGAACTGGCGGGGCCAGAGCCGATGACGCCGCGAAACCGAGCCAAATAGTTTCAAAGTGAAAACCAGCAGCAGCAAGACGAAATCCCATCGCCGCGAAACACGCCACTCGAAAATGGACGGCCTCTCAATCGGTACGGCTGAAGCGGGACTCTCGCAAGTTGAGCCCGGATTATCTAGTTCTTCTCCATTAGCCCAGGCTCCCTCCGTTGTACGTAGCCCGATTACGGATGGTTTTATGGAAGTTACCCTCTGTCGACTTGAGATGGACAACAAACTTCGACGGGGAGGAAAGAGAGGCTCACGATAGCGATATCTGGTAGTGGGTTTAGGAGGATCCGGAGGGGTTTGATGGTTTTGGTCGATAGTTAGACATAGGGGATCAGGAGATGGGGATACTTTAGCACGGTACGGCCGTGGACGGGGTATATCGTGGGTGCGCTCGGCCCGCCATCGAATTTCCTACACTGCCCACCCAGCAGTCGCGGTTTTCGTTCACCATGCCATGGTATTTTGCTACGTTGCACTACTGATTCCGTGCTTAAAATCTCGCGTCTATTGCATTGGCTTTCCACGAGGGTGATAACAACGGATTATATTCTGTTTGGTCAAGCGAACCCACCAATTGGGTTATGCGAAACCTTGATGAGCATGCAAAGATTCGTTGCCGCATCGAAGGCAACACCGTTCGGCAATCACGTCTCCGATATCTATTTCCTATTTGATCACCTAACCACCAAGCCCAGAGCTCCGTTGAAGAAACATGATCCGTGCGGAAATGGTATCGGCGACATCATGTCGCGGACATGAGGGAAGATTGGCGCCTCGTGAAGTAAACCGAACGTTGATTAAGCAACAGCGAATGCAACGACTAAGCAAATAAGAGAAATAAAATTACAAAACCATATTCGTTTAATAGCAGACGGCATACCACAACCTGTCACAGCCACCTCCTTACATGCGGGGGGTTGCAGATGCCCCTCTAGCATATAAATGAAAAGGGATAACTAGCGGGATTGTCGCACCTTCAATCAGCGACAGTGTCTACCGGATGCATACTCTGGCGTGAGGGTATAGAAAGGTTCTCCATGATTCCAGCGAGTCGAACTAAGTATCGATGTCACCACCAATATCGATCCCATCTCTTACACTTGAAGGGGCGCGCCATGGGGCACCGGTTACGGTAGATATGACCCAGGGAGCTCCGTGATCCCGAAGCAGACGTATTAACGCCCGATGACCTCCCTTCGAGGCTAGGTGAAGCGGTGGCCGTCCCGCACTGTCGGCGGCCGAGAGATCAGCTCCCCGCTCGATGAGTAATCGGGCTAATGCCTCGTACCCTTTCAAAGCGGCCAGGTGCAGCGGGGTCAGTCCCTCCCTGTCGGTGGCTGTGAGGTCGGCTCCCCGGCCGATGAGAAGCTGGGCCGTCGCTTCATGCCCTCCCTGAAGTGCAATGTGCAGTGGTGCCTGCCCCTCTTCGTCGGAGGCTGACACGTCGGTTCCTAGGTCAATGAGCTGCCGGGCTATCACCTCGTACCCTTTGAATGCGGCCAGGTGCAGCGGGGTCTGCCCCTTTTTGTCGGCGGCTGTGAGGTCCACTCCCTGGCTGATGAGAAGCTGGGCTATCGCTTCGTACCCTTTCAAAGCGGCCAGGTGCAGCGGGGTCAGTCCCTCCCTGTCGGTGGCTGTGAGGACTGCTCCCCGGCTGATCAGAAGCTGGGCCGTCGCTTCGTGCCCTTCCTGAAGTGCAAGGTGCAGTGGCGCCTGCCCCTCTTCGTTGGAGGCTGAAACGTCGGTTCCTAGGTCGATGAGCTGCCGGGCTATCGCCTCGTACCCTTTCAATGCGGCCAGGTGCAGCGGGGTCAGTCCCTCACAGGCGATGGCTGTGAAGTCGGCTCCCCGTCTGATAAGAAGCTGGGCCGTCGCTTCGTGTCCTTCTTGAACTGCAAAGTGCAGCGGGGTCCGCCCCCTTATGTCGGCGGCTGTGGGGTCGGCTCCCCGGTCGATGAGAAGTTGGGCTATCGCTTCGTACCCTTTCAAAGCGGCCAGGTGCAGTGGGGTGTGCCCCCTTTTGCTGGCAGCTGTGAGGTCCGCTCCCCGGCTGATGAGAAGCTGGGCCGTCGCTTCGTGCCCTTCCTGAAGTGCAAGGTGCAGTGGCGCCTGCCCCGCTTCGTCGGAGGCTGACACGTCTGCTCCCCGGTCTATTACCAGTCGGACCAGCGCCTCGTGTCCTCCCTCCGACGCTAGGCACAATGGCGTCTCCCAGAACCAATTGGTAGGCGAAACATAAGGTCTCCCATCATCCTCACACAGGCGCCGGGCGATATCAAGGTCGCCAAATTTGCAGGCGTGGAGGAGCAACTGATGTGTACGGTATGGTCCTAAACTAGACGAACGTGATAAGGGCCCGGCCATCAGAGACATTGCTTCCAGTGCAGTTTCAAACTTCCGTCCTAACCCGTAGATGCAGACAGTGGAAAGGACATCTTTGTAACCTTCCTTGTTCCGAGCGGCAGATCTCTGCCAAAAAAAGGTGTCCCGGACAGGCCAGTCGGTCAGAACACACTGTCGATGATAGTCAAGCCACCGCCGGTGGGTTTCCTCCGATACGAATGTATTCCAAAGGCCAGTCAAGACAGGGCAGTCCTTGCTGTCATCACAATGAGCGAAGTGCCAAGGCCAAAATACCGCCGAGTACAACAACAAGTGACGATTGGAGTTGCGTCCCTGAAAAGTGGAGAGTGCGGTGTCGTAACCGTTCCATGCTGGAGAGCACAAAAGCGAAAGGCAGACTTTGGCGATCTCGGCTTGGGAATCGATCCTGCATAGCTTTCTCTGCATGTATTCATCTACGGAAAGATGTGCAAAGCGGAAAACATTCAGAGCTTCATCCATAATGAGGAGATTCTGGCAAGCTTTCAGTAAGTCGTTTGGTTGTATCGTGTAGTGGGAGAATGTTCCGGAGTCGTCAATTTCCGCAGTGATTGCGTCAAGCAATGTTTCGGTTCGTAAAGGTTCGTATGAACATTGTAGCCACCGGAAAGCGTTCAGTGCCAGTCGAGGAAAAGTACCTTTCTGAGCACAGATGCGCTTGTATATTTCGTCGTATGCCTTCGTCAGGGTCTCTGGAAGAGTCTCCAAGCAACATGCCACATCCTTTTGGGTGGCCATTTCGCAGAGAGATGTAATCTGAAGTGCCGCTAACTGGAACCTGATAACTAGTCGTCAGACGCTATGGGCTAAAGTGTCTCATCATCAACTTACATTCCCTTGGACCCCACATGGAGAACCTTGCATATCTTATCTTTGAGCTCGTCGGGGACAACACCGTGAAGTAATTGCTTATCCTCGATGGCGGTCTGGATCTGTGTATTGATGAACCGGTTGATGTCGTCCACATTGTCGTTCGATTGCAACTCGATCTTCGGAAACATTTCAAATTGCAGCAGGATGTCAGTGTCCATTCGAGTGGTCGCAAAGATTTTGACCTTCGTTGAACTTCCGATGACATATTTCAGTGCCTTGAGTAATTTTATCCGGATTTCATGTTCGACTTCGTCCAGGGCGTCAATGCAAATCATAGTCTCAGGATATTTTTTTACTAGTTGAACGAGAAGCTCCTGGCTCTCGGTAACACTCAGCCGTGAAGATTTTTGCCCCCGCTTTTCCCGCTTTTCGTACAGGTCGATGACTGGTCTCGCGAGGTTGTAGGGCTCTTCCGACTCAGTCTGAGCAAGCTGGTGAACAAGCGCACTCATGATGCTCTCGGGATCTCGGCGATTCCCCTCGGCTCGGTTACAGTAGAAATATGCAAACCCCCTAGAGGACGAATCCGAAAGGAAAGAGTCGATGACCTTTGATGCAACGTATGTTTTGCCGGCTCCAGCTAGCCGAATCGGTAAGCCAAGAGTCCTTCCCGCGGAAGTCGAGCACCTACGTATTCCACGCAACAGTAACAGCAAGGACACACTCGATGATTGCCAAGCGCCGTATTCTTCCCTCTCAAAGATCCACCCCACAGTTCCTTCTAGGCGCCCATCGCTGATGAGCCTATGGTGGCTTGTGTACGGGATCGTTGATATCCATTCGAGGATCTCAGTTCGTCTGGACCCTACAGTTACAGCGTGAGCGGGATTTCCAACAACGTTGTCTCAGATAATCAAACATGTAGGACATCTCCGCCACAACGAAATCACTTACTTTCCAATCTGCTAGCGCTACTCAGTTAGCCAGAGTCATGACATCTGAAAAGGTCGACGGAGGGTCATTTACCCGCCAGATTCGAAGGTTTGCCCACCATGAAACTCCCCTCCCACGAACTCGAAGTGCTTTGAGTCCTGGTAGATCCGCCGGCTCTCTGAATTTCTCCCGTTGGCCATATTGGGCTCGGGGCGGTGTCCGCCTGGGTTTGCGTTTTATGCCGTGGTTGGGTACGACCGCCCGGATTGAGGACGAGAAATCAGTAGCTAGAGATGTTAGCTAGGCGGATGAAGGCTGGAATGTACATACATCTCGACGGCTGGGAAATGTACCCTGATGCTGTAATTGATCGATGCGTATGCAGTTGTTGTGGTTGATCGCGTAGCTTGTGGTCATAATTTCCGCGGCCAACGTTCATCAGTGCCTAGGCATCCATGTTTTACCCCGCGTCGAAGCCCGTCATGTATGTACCAGTAGTACTAGTATGTACACTTGTTTGGCGCACTTTGGATCCTTGGATGAGCTGCCTGTTACGTGAAGGGACGAGCCATTCTGTTCCTTAATTGGTCCATACAACGGGAGTGTACGACCCAATCAATCTTGCAGCTTGGCCCCCAAACAGGAGGAATAAAATCCCAAAGCGGTAATTAAAAGACGATTGAAAGGGCATTAGGGGTTTTATTTTATTTTATTTTCGGCAAACGTCTAATGTCATCATTTTTGACCAAATATCTAAAAAGCCATGGTTTTCCCAGTGGGCCGCCATTTGGTCTGCGGGTCCAATCCTCTATCTAGATACACTCTGTTACTATCGCCGGTCGACCTGAAGCCCCGCCGCGGAAAGGGTCACGATGTACACGGACGCCCGGGCCGCCATCAGGCGGATGGCCTCGGAGGAGACTGGCCGGGGGCGGATGTACGCGCTCCATGCACGGAAACACATCGCGGCGATGCGGAGGATCAGAGTGGACATCACCATCGAGATCCAGTGGTGCCTGTCCCAGGAAGCAAGAAGGCCGATAAGTGGGCCAAGCTCATGGCAGAGGAGCCAGACGCACGCGGGGTGGAATGGCTAGGATACTCGGAACCGGCGGAGGCACGCGATGCCGTTCCCTAGATCCCTCGCACACTTCAAGCGAGAGATCTGCGAGAAGAAGTGGGCGGAGGCCCACCAATGAGCTGGAGGCCGGCCCTCCAGAAGAAGTACAAGGTGTCGAGCAGGCAGAAGCCAGCCGTGCACGGCTGCTGGTAACTCCAAGTGGCTCGCCTCGCAGTTTTACCAACTGAATACAGGTCACTGCATCACCGGGTAGTAACACTGGACGAAGGATCGGTCCACCTCTCGGTGCTGGTGATGTCAGTACCAGACGTAGACGAGGAAGCATCTCTTTACAGTGTGCCCCGAGTGGAAGGCCCAACAGAAGATCCCGTGGGCAGAGGGGTGGAGGGTGGCGGGGAGGGATAAGAGCCGGTTCAAGATCCGGGACCTCCTCGCTGGCGGAAGAGGTGCTTGGCTTCCTCTCCGCTGCGGATATGGGAAGGCTGGTCGCGGCTGAGGACGATGCGGGAAGCTAACGTGTCAGAGTGGGAGCGCAGGAAGCTCAAGTGGCGGGAAGAGGAGCAGGGGGTTGGAGGCCGAGGAGCTGGGTGCCGGTTGGGAGGAACAACCACTGTTTCCCCCCACGCCCCCCCCTTCATGGCGTCTGCAGGAGAGGAGTAGGGGAGGGCCACGGTTTCCTTCTTCCTCTCTATTGTCTTTCATTTGTGATGTACTAGGTGCGCGCATATACTCTCTCTTGGGACAGGCCCGAGTGGAGGGCAATGGGGAGCTTGTAACGTGCCGTCATTGTGCAGACAACGGACGGGAGACCCGGACGGTGCACCTCGCTATGATCTAGCTAGGTCGCACGCGAGTAGAGGATAGACCAAAAAACACCGATGAGATCCCGTCTAACGTAGTGACGCGACACGGTGCTCTTACGCACAGAGTTTCGAGACGGTATTCGGCCTTAGAGATAAAATAAGATCGTGTAAAGAATACGGTTGTTCGCCCTTTAAAATACCGAAGCTCATCAGCGAGAGCAACTCTGCCTCGATAGCGAAGACTTGATGATTCTTCTAAGTATCCACACCCACACATCTCTTAGTCCTTTGGCCTCAGGCAGTAAGGATACCGCAACGACCGCCAGGAGATAAGGGAGGTCAAGAAGCATGTCCATTCTGTAACTCGCGCGGATTCTTATAGAGGGTAAGCCTCTGTACACCACAGTTCGCGAGCGGAACATTGAGTATGTGGGTCCGAGACGTCGGGTCCACATCGGAGTCAGAAATAATATCGAACAAGTCAGGTTTTCCGGGCGAGGTCGCGCCATAGCCGGAGTCCAAACTAGTTATCATACAATACAAAAGGTAGAGCGTCACACGAAAATATCCTCTTGATACCTCACAACGATATGGGGTTCACTGCAAATAACCTTAAGGGGCTCGGTTCGGTATTCGGCTCGCCCTACGGTTCCCTCGTATCGCCCGGCGGATCGTTGGACGCTTGCCCGTCGGCTTGCCTGGCGGATCGCTTGTATCGCTCGGTGACGCCCTACTCGACGGCTCAGCTTTCGGCTGTAGTGCTCGATGGTCGGCACACGAAGTATTCGATGCTCGGTTTATGCAACGCTCGATGATTGGCTCCCAACGTACTCGAAGAAATTTGGTGTCGAACACGAATCCCGAGCCTCAGCTCTATCGGATCTAAACCCATGTGCACTAGTGCGCCACAGTGCCGCCACAGTGTGGTGGACTGCCAGCAACGACTTCACCGCCGCAGGTACGCTCATGTTCAAATGATGCAAATGGCACTACTTTGTCTAAAGTGTGGTGCTATATACGAAAGTATCTCGCAATCCAACGTTCGTCTGCTGTGGCTTGGTGCCTGGGGAAAGCGGCTTCACTCCTCGGTCCCTGGCGGAAGGCGGTGGAGGGGCGGAGGCCGCACGGCACTTCCGGCCGCGACATGGCCCCAATCGCACAGGCGCCACCGGTCTCGGACGTTTGCCGTGAGGGCGCAGTGAGGCGCCGCAGCGAGCGTGCGGAGTTGCTGCGCTGGCGGCGGATAAGCAATTCCGTCGATGAATTTCCAGTCCCGATGGCTCGTAACTGTGACAGTGCCAGTTCGCGCTCGCATACCTTGTCCACAGGGTCCCCTTTCAGCTCATTCAGTATCACGGAGCCAGACCTGACGTTCTTTTCTTATTCCGCAAGACGAGCGGGGTCTGGGCCCTGTCCGACTGCGGTGCTTTTTCCCCTGTGCACCTTGGTAGCTAGCTATTCGGCAGCCTCGCCACCAGGTTCGGTTGATGAATCCACCCCGCCCAATGGCGGCATACCCCGCCAGATTTCGCGCCCATCAGGGTTCTCGCCGCGGAGCCTACATCTACCGCGTTGCATCCCTCTTCTCCCCTCCCCCATCCCGTTCGGAGAGAGGCGACCACGGTGCCCGCGAGGATTATCCAGCTACATGTGCTATTCCGACGATGCGACGATATGTATGCGGTGTGCTGTTTGATGCAGGACAAGTCTGCGCGATCGACTGCGCTCCGATTCTGCTCACGACTGTCCGTCCTCTCGTACGTTCTCGCCCTCGATGTGAACGGAAGCGAATCCGTCGGCGTCGCTCCTCACTTCGGACGCCGGTCCCGATCGGCCACGTCGTCGGTCCGCCGCCGGCATCGCTCTTGTCCCTTGATCGGCCACGTCTTCAGTCCGTCGCCGTCCGTCGCCCTCGCTCCCCGTCGCTCCCGATTCTAGGAGCTCCTACTGCGGTCTCAGGACATCGTCGGAAACCACAATGCTACTGACTCCCGCCTCTCCGCCCGACGCATGTCATTCTACTCCTCACGATCCTCTCCCGTGAGCTACTCCCGACGGCTTCTCACCCTCAAGCACGAATTCGGCGGCAAAAGAGCCTTGGTACCACAGCCATCTACAATCTCGCCCCACCATTGGGCTCGCTCGGGAAGCACCGTTCGGATTCACAGTCACGCGAGGGCCAAAGGGTTGTGGGGAACGTTCCTTGATTGCCACAAAGTAACTAACAACACAAAGGGGTTCAACGACCGTCCACAGCCCCACAGCAAAAAG
>Ga0307508_10005540_pt1 | contig 11996 bp, 12 predicted proteins | sample 9_EM_MG_FD_203089 | JGI IMG/M metagenome (GOLD analysis project Ga0307508, IMG submission 203089) | Populus trichocarpa ectomycorrhiza microbial communities from riparian zone in the Pacific Northwest, United States - 9_EM | ecosystem: Host-associated > Plants > Roots > Unclassified | place...
ACATGAGAGCAACACTCAGGAGAATGGACCTAAAACTAGATATAACTTTGAATGATGATTGTTATTGATGTTTCCAATCTTCCAAGACACCATAGCCTACTTCCTCTCCTCTTCCTCTTCCCGTGTCTCGTGGTCCGGCTTTGACTGGTCCCCGCCGCCCGTCCTCCCTCCGAGAATGGGCAAAGATGCGAAGGAACCATTACGTAGTGTCGATACGGATGCGCGCGTCTACGATTTTCAGCTGCTTCGGAGCCTCCGGAGCTCCCAGCAGCCACGCAGCTAGATAGGATCGGAGTGAGACTTCATCGCCGTATCCGGTGCTGAGAGCGAACGCTGATACTCACATGTCCGACAGCTAGGGATGCCATCGCGTACCAGACTCTGCTGGCACCGATGCTCCGGAGCTGTAAAAAGTTACCCCGCATGTGTGTGTCGGGTTCTAATTTCGCCGGGTTTCATGACTAAAACAGTTAGTACAACTAAAAGGGAAATAGCTTACCTATTTTGATACGTTTGAGTAATAGAGTATATAAATGACCAGTCGATTAACTATGGGATCATCCAATTTGCAATGTTTATTACTCCGCCTACCACTCCTCCACCGTCCTACCATGAGCTACTCTCAATTAATCAGCAACTTCAGAACGAGCTGAATCGAAGGTCATACCTAAAAGATATCACCATTTCGCAACTCCAAGCCACGATTGTCGAAACTACAGAGCGACTCGCCGAGCGAGATTTTCACCTGCGACAATTACAAGCGGTGTTAACCGAGTTTACGGACGAGTATGCAAATCAGTGTCCCAGCATTCTCTCTCGCAGATTGCAAACAGCCACGGAAAGGCTTCGAGAGAAAGAGCTGCGGATCACATGTTTGTCAGAGACTTTACAAATAACGGCCAAATCGATTCGCAAGAGGCACTATCCTGATATCATATTGGCGTCACTTGATGCAGTACTTTTTGAAGTTGGTTCTTTACTGCCAGGGGCTCAGGGGGTTTGAGACAGGGGAATATGTTTGTTTTCTTGGGTGATGTTGAACAGTTTGGGAGGTCAGCAATTCTTATAGTCTATCATTCATGGCGGCATACTAGTTAGCACCATGTTGCGCAGAATTCATTTCTTCGTGGCAAGCAGCAGCGGTGCCATCTTCCTGTGGTACATTGCATGAACCGTTTCTGTCCTAGGTTATCCTGGCTGCCGGCGCCAGCGCTGACAAGGCTGAACCTCTGTTAGCGTCGTTTTCAGCCTGTCCGAATACCCGCGCAACAATGTAGTAGATAGTCCAGCCCATACCGAAACAAGGCTTCGGCCGGCCGCCACCCAAACAATCATCCCTTCGGCCTGCGGAAGCGCAATGGCCAATCTACAACGTTCGTCTTCCCCTTCCACAGCCAGCAATAGAAAACCAACCAAGTTTCTTAACGCTGGTTGCAGATGGTAGATAACATCCTAGCGGATCACCTCTTGTTGTCTGATTCTCAATTGGAGCGCTGGTTGTTGAGGTATCCACAGAACGGTGTTAGTGGTGGGTGGATCCAACTCCTCCAGTATCACGTGACATGTGTCCACAATACGACAAACACCGTGTTTCCACATCATTCCACATACTAAACACTTGCTTCATCAACGCCCTCGCTCTCTGTTTTGCTCAGCTTCCCGCTCTCGCTCACTCCACATTCCCTAGGGTACCAGGCATCCAGAGGCAGCTGCAAATTCCCCCCCCCACTTTTTTTATCATTTACTGTCAAACTCGCTGCGCCTGACTCGCCATCGTACTCGCCGCCGGCGACCTGACCGCCAGTCCTTGCCGCTGGCGTCTTCACCTCGATTTTGACACCCAGAGAGCCGCGCTTACCACATCACAAAGCTCGGCAGTATACTTGTCGTGTCTGACTCGCCATCATGATCATCGTGTCTTACCCACTATTGCAGTTACCGCCGGTGTCCTCCCTCCCCTCGTCACGTCGTATTGTACACTCTCACCAATGTATTGGGTCGCCTCTTACTCGCTATCGTGCTAGCCGCGTCATATTGCACCACTTCCCGATTGAGCTGTGCTAGTCACATCAAGAGCAACATATACAGGCGATGGTCGCGACGATGGATGCGATGCTGTGCTCGCGCTGGGTGCTCTATGTGAGGTAGATGAGCGGATTATCGTATTGTCCTGTTTTCAGTTGTGAGTTTGTGTTGATATCGTACGTGGTTCATTGGTAGATCAAAAACTCATGCGAAATCACATAAAGAAATGACGGGAAGGTGAAAGAACTGGCGGGCAGCCCGCGGGACCCTCGTTCTATTGCCGCCAAGGCGCTAAGCCAAAGCGGACTAGCGCGCTAAACTAGTTTCAAAAGTAAGACTAAGATATGTCGTCGAGGAGAGAAAATTCTCTCTATAAACACATCTCCGAACCACCATCTCCAGACGTGCATCATTTTGACACCCTACGGCTCAACTTTGCTTTACCACCAGTATCCGTCGTGCTTGGCCGTCTTTTGCGGTTAGAAAAGTCAATCAACGAATGGTCGTCGTTTCCGAAAAGTTGATTGAGTCCTTGCTGAACCCGAATGAAATTCATGTTAAATGGGCAGTCGCTGATGGAAAAGCCGTCCTCCTCCCGATTAACTAGGGTTACATTCACTGCTTCTTGAAAAGACCTGACTTTGAAGTGTATCTCTTGTAGAAAGATACCCCCTTTTCTAATACCAGAAGTGATATGGTTGTTGGGTGTGAATTTGGGACCGCCGTTGACGGAGAATCTGGCCTCGGTATCAACGAGCTCATTTGCAAGATGCTTCAGTGATACTGAGCCCATTGGAAGCTGGCAACGAATGTAACCTAAACACTGGTAATAACCGCCGACATACTTGATGTCTTGCTTCAACTCGAAATAGAATAGCGCTGCCTTGAGGTGACGTGCTGTAGTATCTATAATATTTGATTGCGCAATGTACTTAGCTGTCTGCTCTTTCATCTGTTGGATGCCGGATATATCGTCTAGCGAGGGCTCCATGCTTAATCCAACGGTCAGTCTGTGGTACCGGTTCATTTCCTTGGGTGTGAATTCATTTCTCTTTAGCATCCAAATTCTTTCCTGGTCAATGTGCCCCATGAAAACCTTGCCGAGAAGCGACCACAGTGAGTCTCCGCCAGATTGGGCAATGGCATCACAGTGACCTGTGCCAATTGACACAACTACGTCGGGTCTAGCTCCAGGCCAGATACGTTTAGCCTTCCAAATCAAGGGATTTATAGGGTTATTAAACCATAAGCCTCTGTCTGTAAACTGAATATGGTCCAATTGCTTGTGCAGTATCCTTTTGGGGGTGAAATACCAGGGCGCCCGCGAACCACAGCTTGCCCTATTAGAGTTAGAATTAATCACAAAATGTACGGAAGGAACCTACGCCTCTACCGCAAGTAACTCTGTGGCTTGCGTCTTTCCACGTATGGAGAGATAACCTGGTCATGGTTAGCGCGCCTTGAGTGGCCATGGTGTCGTTGTACCTTACCACAACTATCGTCTAGGTCAATATTACCATTGTAGTTGGTGAGCAGACAAGGAGCGGAGTTGGCTGTAGCTGTGACAAGAATGTGAGTATTGCGAACCCCGGACCCGAAAAGTTTGGCCTGCGGATCCAGAAGATTCCCCAGCGCGATGTCCAGTTGGGTGCCATCACAAACGCCAGACCCAAAAACCGCGCCGAACCCTCCCAGGAGACCACCGACCATTGGTATATTTGCGTACCAATGCCTTGAAAGGCAGGCTTTAACCAGAATTTCATACCGAGCTTCTAGACTCTCGAGGGCGATTGATGTAGTTGACAGAGATAAAGATACAATGCTGCCTCAACCTCTAGTTAGCATGGTAAGTCGGGAGTAAGGTATCGAAGCAATTTACCTGTACTAGTCCCTCCAATCATGTCAAAGACGTACTTCATATCTTCGATACCCATTTCCATGCGCCGCATTAGTGAAGTAAGCAGTAAAAGGGAAATAACTACGCGGCTGCCCCCGCCATCTAGGGACAGCATTCGCAAACCCGCAGTTGGGGGCTTGAACTTGGCCTCTATATGACCGCTGGCGCCACAGTATATACAGCCACGCAGATTGTATGATAAGGGGCACCGCAGACTTCTGATCCCGAAACGTCGGAAACAAACATCGCAAATCGTGTGCCCGCATTTGAATGCATGTTCCGGTTTTCAGCAGAGGCAACTAAAGCAAGTTTGGTTGCTGAAGATTGATCCCCAGCACTGGCGGAAGTGTTGGAGCCTCGCCAGATGTAGTGCCACTGGAGAACTGAATGGTTTGTCAAGCTTCTGTAAAGCCGCTCGTAGTGATAACTCCATGGCAATAGAAAACTGCCGTACGTTATAATCAATTTCCATAGCTGAGGTTGATACATCTGCTAGCCTTTTCCTTAGAGCGTTTGTGCAGTGCTCCAAGTAGAAGCAATCGAGGGTGACAGCAGCGGGAAATTCTGCAAATCTTTAGCTGATGAAGGCTTAGGCTTAGGGAACGTTTCCCACTAACTAAACATCCCCGGAGGATACGCATCCATCATTATGCATGACGAGATCACGGAGACTGGAAATCCATGGACGTCGAGATTTAGATCCGCTTGGAATAGCAGCCTCTCAACATGCTGTAGGAAAGAGGGTGAAACTGGTCTACAGAGCCAAGATGCCCGGGCGAAATCATATGGCTCCACAATTGTGTTGCTAAAGTACGCAGCAGCACGCCTGAAGAACGCGCCAAGATGCTGGAGGCTGATATCGCTTTTACGGGCTTCTAAAATCGTGGCCCTGTCTGTAGTTTGACCAAGGATAGATACCGAATGAAATATGTGAGACAGCCGACCTTGCAGTTCGTCCATTGATGAGGATTGGGTTTTCTGCATGAAGTAAGGCCCAGCCTTTTCAGAGTTGCAATCAAGGAAGACAATAGAAAGGTCGGGGAGTGAGGGTTCGTTCAAGGTGGCGCGTGGCGCGTTGAACCATCGGAGGAGTTCAAGTGCAAGCGCTTCGCTTTCCTCCATCCTATCAAAGATGAAGCAAACACTTTGACAAAAAGGGAACACAAGTCTGCGATGAAGTTCGCCGATTATTGGTTGTGGCCGGTGGTTAACAGTCCACGTGAGAGTATGAGTTTGGATTTCATGTTTCCTAGAGTGTAACGACGATGAAGTTGGCTTAAATGGATCGTCTCCCAAGTTCCAGTGTGATTCGACGATGTAGCGGTTGCTACCTGGCTTAGTATGTATGTCCAAGAGTGTACTGGTGCTTCGTGAGTGCCCGAGAAGTGTCTTTTTGCGCGGACCTGCTACGCATACCAGACTGGGATGCTTCTCTGATGGTGCTGTGCTTTCAAGACAGAAGATGTCGAACAGGTTTGAGTCTGCCAATGTGGCTTGCTTGGCCGAGCAGTCAAGGCTAATCCACTCCATGGTGTAATCTTACTTTCTATGGACGGGAAGACTGGCTTCTTTATACGATCTCCTGGATGCTAAATCCATTCTTAATCCATTGCGAAGTCTCTAAATAGCAAATACCTACTTTTTGAATATTGATCATCTAAATCGAAATATACGTCGGTACGAAACCAAACACAGGGGTCACTCTTGGCACGGGGGCACAGGTTACGGCCAGGTACACTAAGCGCTAGCGTGGTATACAAGAGGCACGGTTTCAGGCTAGTGTGCACACGGCATATTCCGACGTCACGTTACCACTACAACCAAGAGCTTACAACGCGGAGTGCGCCGTTCTCGCTGGGGGTTGCTGGAAACGGCTGCGAGGAGACGTACGGCCACAATCTTTACAGACACCCAGGCCGCAATCGAGGAACCTGGCCCCGGCCAGACGTACGCGCTCCAGGCGAGGAAGCACACGGAGGCCAGACCCGACATCAGAAGTGGGTGGAGGCCCAGCAATGGGCCGGAGGGCGGGTCTCCAGCAGGATGCGAGGTGTCAGAGTGGGCTCGGGGAGCGCAGGCAGTGGGAATAGGAGAGGAGGGCGGAGGCGGAGGAGTTGGGTGCCCCGGGGGGGGGGGAGCTACCGCTGTTCCTACCCACGCCTCCTTTGTTATTTCCTTTGTTCTTCTTTGGTGCGAATATGCTTGGGATAGGCCTGGGCGGAGGGCAGAGAGGAGCTTGCAACGAGCGTCGTCTACATACCGTATTATCTCTCATAAGAGGTCCCCCTACAAATGTCACTATTATAGGTACTAACGCGGACTAGCGCGGACTAGCGCGCTTATGTACTAGTGCAATATCAAATCGCAGCAGTGCCAAGGGAGAGAATTTTCGGAAATCTTCGTGATTGCTCAATAGAATCCGCTACAGTATCTACAATTCTAACTAACTCATCTGCGTGCCAATGGAAGTCGTACTCAACACCATCCTCATCCTCCCCATCACCCTCAGTGTCGGTAATTTGCGGGAAAGAAATGACATGACTGCGCTAAGGTTTCCCTATCAGCCTAGCATTTCTCCGAGTTCCTACTGCTGGTGGTACGGCCGTTGCTGCTCCTCCTCTACGTCCTTTTCCACCTCTGCCTCTTGGTATCTTCAAAACTTAACGTGCCGAGATGGGGGAGGGCGGGGGCCGGTCGAAGCGGGGCGACGAGACAGTTAGCGCTGCGTGCAGCTGCAGAGAGAAATGCCGAGAAAGATTCGCTGGTGTGCGCGGCTGAGGGTGCAGCCGGTGCTACTGTTGGGGATGGGGCCGAGAGTGGGTCGCCATCTATAACCAGACCGTCCTCGTACTTCCCCCCGTGTAGGTTTCCGTTTCCCACTTTGCCCGTCATCCACCCGCCAGTGCTCTGCCGAGCACAGTACTCCGAGCTTCAACTCAACCGTTCCGCATCGCTCGGCCCCGGAAGGGGTAGCCGCTGGTGGAGCCCATCGTGGGAGCATGGAATTTGGCTCTTTAGGCCGTTGTTTGAACTTAACTGGTTAACGATTGCGAAGGGTTCAAGGCAAATCAACAGTAAGGTTGCTTACGAAAGGATTGTCGTGAGGATTTCTACCAGCTGTGGGCAGCCAGAGCTTGGTCGTCGACAATTGGCAGCCTCATATTCACTGGTGTGGGGTTGACGTGCAGTTGGGAATACTGCCAGCTGTCTCCCCTATTTGGCTGGGCTGAGATACCTACTGGGCTCATCACCTGACGTTGGAACATGGCTCGGCGTGCTAACCTTAAGCACGCTAGCTGGCGCTAGTACCTATATCAGTGGTATTTATAGGGGGACCTCTTACGAATGCGAGTATGATTAAACAAGAAAATGCATCGCTCGCCTAGCAGGATACCTTGCTTAGGAAGAGCCACTTGCGCCGAGACGACCACCTCTTCCTCCGCTCTTGAGTTCTCAGTACCCGCGACTGATCACGAACTTCTAATGGTACCATACAACCCACCGAAGAGCTACCAGCTAGCAAGCCAACGACGGCTAGGCCTCTGTAAGCAGCCAATCCCTCTGACCCCCGAGCAAGCTTGGGGCTCTCTCCTGGGCCTATCACACACGAACATCGGAAAGACTTACGACCAGGGAGGAGGTCCTTGGTCTCTGAAGGACAAGCACTCCAAGACTGATGCTTTCTAACGCCAAGGTCTTCCACTTTGAGTAAGGTGAGAGATAGCGGTGATGACAGAATTTATTACGGCGAGGAGACACTCGCTAGTACATATGGTACAGGCAACAGCTGATTCAACCAACACCGCAGCCAATTTTTCGTATGCCCAGTATTGACTCATCCACGGAACCCATAATGAGGATAGAACATCTGATCGACACAGAAGTCATCCGAGACTCCCTCCGGAGCGCCCTGCTCCATATCACCTAGATCTAGGAAGCCAATGTCAGGGCCCAGAGATAGGGGAATCTCACCAAATTGTTCATGATCTTCGTCTTCGAAAAGGGTTTCGTGCGCGAGGTCGGAACCGTTTCCTTGCTCATCGCCTTCCAACCACTCCTCTTCGTATTCTAGGTGCACTACTTCCTCGGCTTCTGAGAATTCCAGTATCCGTTCGGGGAGTGCTCGCAAAGTTCCATATTCGAGAAGCTTTCTCCTATGGTCGTTCACGCGGGGCTCGCGAGCCACCGCTAGTAATACCTCGACTGGTTGGGCAGCTGGAAAGTGTCGCCGTAACACGTCTTCTGCTGTCTCTGTAGGGAAGTTAGTATGGCGGGGAGCTTCTGATACCTTGTTAGCTCTAGGCTTAGATGATCGAGAGATGCCTGGTCGAATAATTGCTGGTCATAAGCAATTTGCAGCCGTGAGCACAGTATCTCCTGGGAGCTTTCGCCGAGGAGTAGCATGCCGTAAAGTCTCTCGTATGGGTTGATAGTTTCCCTCCGCGGCATTAGTTTGCGACGCCGGGAATGGCTCCACCATGCGCGACACCCTGGACAGGAGCGATCCTGTGTTCGTTTGTCAGAGAACCATCGATTTAAGCACTCGAAATGATAAGCTGTCCTGCAGCAACTAAGTTTGACAACGCTTTCGCCATGTTTTATGGGGTGCAGGCAGACCGAGCAGTCTTCAAGCCAGTATTTGGTGATGTCGTGCGCAAACGTATGGTGGTGGAGTTCGAGAGATGAGTTATTCATTGCGGCTGCGGATGTGAAAGCTAACTGATACCTTTTATTTCCATTGCGTTATTCATCGGTATTTCTGAAATAGATTTCTATTTCAACGAGGAGGACATATTCGCTATATATGAGGAGACGCGGATTAATCCAATAACGCGCGTGGTGGTACGCTTTATTTACAGGGTTTATCTACAGGGTTTAGCTAGATACAGGGTTTAATTTGATTACATGCATGGTCATGCGGCGCTTTTCGTACAGATGAGGGGATTTGACCGGCGCCCGCCGCCCTCCCTAGGTCGCACGCGATTTAAAACTGATTTTGTCGTCGTCTCTCTTATTTCTTTTACACTAGGCGTCTATGAACTAGTGGTCACAAAATGCTTACCTTCAGGCGCCTTCGCAGGTAGCCACTTCACCTTCAGGACAAGGTTCTCGTGTGGGTGGTTCATTGCAATAATAATCAGGCGGTATGAGGCCCGGCCACCTACATATGTTTGCGAAGGACGACAATTTAGTATCCTTGCTAGCGGCGTGGCTGCTGGGCAATAATGAGTTAGTAGACGTGCGCCAAGCGGCAGAGGGTCTGGGTGTGATAACGAGATAGAGCAGTGCACGGCATCCCAACCAATTATAGAAGGCATGCGGGGCGGGGGCCGGTCGAAGCGGGGCCACGAGACAGCCTGTCTCGTCGCCCCGCTTCGACCGCCGCCGCCCCCAGGTTGGGGACATCTTGAGCCGAACCACAAGTAACTAAATAGGATGCGTGGTGAATTAATATAATCGGGGTGAAGAATAGATAATTCCAGCTGTCGCCTAATACGGCAATACCAAGCCACACTTGATCCAAATTCCTCTGTGCCATACTTTCCCCTGCTTTTGGGGCAGGACAGCAGTACGCACTCCAGGCGCGAAAGCACATCGCTGTGCTGCGCAAGGCCAGGCCGGGAATCATCATCGAAATACGGTGGTGCCCAGCTCACAAGGGAATCGCCGGCAACGAGAAAGCCGACGAGTGGGCCAAGATCGTGGCGGAGGCGCCAGACACCCACGGGGTGGAATGGCTGAACTACGACTACGACGGCCATCGGAAGCGCATGCGATGCCCCTCCTACGGTCCCTCGCCAACCTCGGGTGGGAGATCTCGGAGAAGAAGTGGGTGGAGACTCGCCAATGAGCTGGGGGCCGGACCTCCAAGACAAAATACCGAATGCCAAAAAGCCAGAGGCCGGACGGCACGGTAGCTGGGAGCACCAAGAGGCTCGCCTCACAGTTCTACCAGCTCAAGACGGGGCACTACCTGACCGGGCAGTACCTCAATTGGATGAGGAACCGGCCCACCCCAGAGTGCTGGTGCTTACACCTTCTTGGGACGGGCCTGGGCGGAGGGCAAAGGGGAGCTTGCAACGTGCCGCGCCGCCATGATCTTGCGAGTATGAATAAACAAAAAAAAAATTTCCCCTGCTTTGTCAGTCTGACAAACACGGATATTCGCGGCTGTCACGATTAGTGGATTCTCCAACACCATATCACTCACTGCTAGATCCTGAAGCCGTGCGAGCATAAATTCCTAAGCTTAAACCAATACAATGCGGACAAGCAAAAAACAGTACAATGTGGACAAGCAAAAAACAGTACAATCCTCCATGACTTTACGTATGCCTGTCAGTCTGTTGGGGCGGCGGCCGGCGAAATATCTCTATCGCGGCATGGACAGCCTGACGCACGAACCCATCCTGCATTAGAAACCGATCCCCGGACAACCCCTGAGCCTTGTCAGTCGCCTGTTTAGCCTTAGCGACTGTCGCTTCCACCTGAGCGACCGCTACCAAGCCTACTGCCGTTAAACCAGTGCAAGCGAACGCCGACCACCCGAACGCGACATTTGCGTAGCCGATCTTGGATTCGAACGCGCCAGTGCTGAGTTGCCCCACCAGGTTCACAAGCTTCGAGGTGACATGCTGGAGTATCATGCATCCCAGCAGTAGCAGCATTCCTAACGAAGCAGTGGCACTGGCGATCGTGCGGGTGATGGCGGGAACAGTGAAGGTAGTGATACAATTGACGATTACGAGGAGGGCGGTGACAACGAGTGTTCCGGTTGCGGCCCGTAGCGAATAACCAACGACGGACGCCCCGCCGCCACAGTTCCAGTTCTCGTCGGTGGTGTTGGCATCCGAGTGAGACTCAATGCAGATGCCGCCATAGCCGATGCGTGTGTGGCCAGATTTGTATCGGAGGGAGAGTAGGTAGAATTTACGTATGCCAGCGGTGGGACTGCTGCAGCCTGCCAGGAGGAGGGAGGTGAAGATCAAACTGATCTCTAGGTTGGCGAGGGCGAAAGTATAGATTCGCTTGGTGAACTTGGGGAGAGTGATGCGTGAGAGCTGCATACTGTGATGTCGCCGAAAAGGTCTGTGCTTTTCTCGATATCTCGAGCCACTTAAATGATGATGTGCATTGTAGCTATTTCACGTTATGTCTGCTTCACGTCAGTTTTAGCTCACACATATCCTTGGTTTCGACTACTGGTATCCACGATACAAGTCATAAGGTCCCCCTATAAACCCCAATACTATAGGTCCTGACGCGCTGGGCGCGCGCTAGACTTCTTAGGGTTATCACACCGAGCTTTTTTGCAACATCAGGTGATTGGAACGCGCCACCCCCCGATGAGGCAGGGGGGGAGGGCGGGGGCCGGTCGAAGCGGGGCGACGAGACAGTAATTAACAGCAGAGCTGAACCCTCCCAGCAAGCGTTTACTGGTTAAGTTCAAACAAGCCTCTCAGTGCAAGGATGGTAGGGAAACCTCTGCGCAGTTATGTCATTTCTTTCTGAAGGTGAGGATGCAGATGAGATTTAGTCGGATTTGTAGATGGTAGATTCTACGGGCAGAGCGCGGTGCTCGCGAAAATTCACAAGCGCGATTTGTGCGCTAGTGTGCGCTTGTGGCGCTATTACCTATAACAGTGGCGTTTATAGGGCGGACCTTATAAGTGAGATAATACATACGGTACATGACCCAACCTTGCCATGCCCGAACGCCATGGGATGCACTTCTCCGGAGTTGATCGTTCGGATATCGATCTCTTAAATCTCGGTCTTGATATACCTCTATAGAGGGGGTGACTGCTGGCCTGGCCACCCCCCCCGCGGCCCCAACCGTGTCAGGCGAATTTCGGGTGGGGATTCTGTGTGTTGGCAAGCGACGGCAGGCGTCTATTGGACAAAATACATGTCACATTTAGTCTATGCATGTGGGTGCAACATGATATCTCGTTTCCACCAACTTCAACTTGCAGAAGCGATAATGCATACTGAACAGCTTTCCTCGCTCCCTTCGGCGGAGAGGACCCGGGGGGGGGGGGGGGGGGGGGGGGTAGGGGGGGGGGGGGGGAAA
>Ga0307508_10005542_pt1 | contig 11993 bp, 11 predicted proteins | sample 9_EM_MG_FD_203089 | JGI IMG/M metagenome (GOLD analysis project Ga0307508, IMG submission 203089) | Populus trichocarpa ectomycorrhiza microbial communities from riparian zone in the Pacific Northwest, United States - 9_EM | ecosystem: Host-associated > Plants > Roots > Unclassified | place...
CTCGATCTTCACGAGGCCGATGCCCTTCGTGTACCACATGGTCGCCGGCCGCTTGATCGGCACCTCGGCCTTCTGATCGTCGATGGTCGCTCGGCCGCGGAGCTCGAAGGCGACCTTCTCCGCCGAGAACTGTCCGATGCCGATGGTCACCGTCTCGTTGCCCTTGAGCTGGGCGTGCCGTTCGAGCTCGACCTTGGCGGCAGTGTTCTGGGCGCCCGAGGCGGCCGTGTCAGGCCGGGTCGCCTCGGCCTTGACGACCTCGACCCAGGCGACGTCACCGACGAGCTGCTCCTCGGGCACGAGCCACGGCCTGTCGTGCGACGTCACGTTGAACTGCGTCCCCACGCCGCCGCCCGGCTCGCCGGAGAAGAGGAAGCTGTCGGGCGGGACGTAAAGGCCGCCGCCTGCCGTGCAGCTGAGGCTCGTCTTGACCGTGCGGCCGGCATAGAGCTCCTCGACGTCGATCACCGTGGCGGCCTTGCCGTTCCAGTCCTTGCCGGGACCCACAGCCGTGATCTTGAGGACGATCTGCGCCGGTCCGGCCTTGTAGGTCCACGTGTTCCCGACCGCGAGCGGCATCGACTTGAAGCCGCACGCCGTGGGGCCGCCGGCGGCGGCGGCCGTCACCTTGGGCTTGGCCTGCGCCGGCGTTCCGACCGCCAGCCCGACCGCCAGAACGAACGAAATAGAGAGCGTGCGGTTCATGTCGGATCTCCCAAAAACCCGCGCAGTATACTGAAAAAAGATTCGGGTGCCTCAACATACGGCACGTGGCCAGAGCCTGCCATGAGCTCGAATCGGGCGCCAATGCGGGCGGCCAGCGCGCGCAGCTCTCCGGCGTCGATCGGGTCGCGATCGCCGTGGAGGACGAGGACCCGGCGCCCGTCGAGCGTGCCGACCGCGTCGCGGAAATCGTAGTCGCCCAGGCTGTCCTTGATGATGTCGGCGGTGCGCGACATCATGCGGAAGGGTGTGAGGCCGTAGCACAGGCGCGGGTCGGCGAAGTAGCCCGCCACCGACAGCGAGAAGCGCCGCCGCCGGTACTCTTCGGGCAGGTTCTCGCGGAGCCCCGAGACCTCGAGCGCCTGCCGCTCGGTCACGACCCATGGGGACGTCTGCGCGGCGGCGAGGGCGCGATCGAGCGGCCCGCGGTAGCCATGGCTCGGCGGCGCCGAGGAGCACAGGGCAAGCCGCCGAACCTTCTCGCGAGCGAGGGCCGCGAAGCGCATGGCGATGAGGCCGCCGAACGAGTAGCCGACGAGGTCAGCCGTTTCGACACCCGTGGCGCGGATGATCGTGCCGACGTCGTCCACCTGCGTGGCGAAGTCGAGCGGCACCGAGGCGTCGACGCGCGAGCGACCGCCGCCGCGCTGGTCGTAGAAGATGAGGCGAAACTGATCGGCGAGGCGCGCGAAGGCGGGCAGGAGGTACTCGTGGTGCGCCGCCGGACCGCCGTGGAGGACGACGACCGGCACGCCGCTCGCGATCCCGATCTCGTTCACGTAGAGCGAAACCCCATCGGGGGTCGGGACGAACCGTCCGGCCATCGACCGGGTTACTTGGGCGGAGGGACGAGGTCAGTCAAGCGCTTGTCGCTGCGCAGGCGCTCGAAGTCGGGGTCCGGCTTGTCCTTCCAGTGGCCCCCCGAGCCATAGAGCCGCTCGAACGCGTCGACGACCTCCTTCTTGCGCTGGCCGGTCTTGTTCATGAAGGCCAGGCGGGCCATGAGGTTCAGCGAGCACTGGTTCCTGCCGATCCGCGCGTAGGCCGCCGAGAGGTTGTAGGTCGCCCGGACGTTCAGCGGGTCCAGCTGGAGCGCGTTCAGGAACTGCTGCACGGACTGCTCGATCAGCGAGGTCACCTCGTTGTACGGCTTGTCCTGCTTCTCCGCCGCGATGAGGTTGTGGAGGCCCTCGGTGGCGATCTTCTGCGCCTCGGCGGCGTCCTTGGTCGAGACCGGCTTGGGCGGCGGTCCCTGATCGGGGGTCATCGGCTCGCAGTCGTCCGGCGCCTGCTCGATCGGGCCGGTCACCACGGCCACCTTGGTCTGCGAGACCACGGCGGGGAGCTTCTGCGCGGACGGGCGGAGCGGATCGCCGGGCGGGGGCGCCTTGGCGGTCGCGCACGCGGCAGCCAGGAGCGAGAAGGAGAGGGCGAGGGCAAGCGTCAGGCGGCGCATGTCATTTCCCCACGGCGCCGTCGGCTTCCTTGCGGAAGGGGTCGAAGGCGATGTCGGTCTTCTCGCGCGCCTGGAGCTTGCCCACATCGCCCGCGAGGTCGGGGAATCCCGTCCCGAGATCGCCGAGCCGGCTCAGCATCGCCAGCGAGCAGCGCTTCTTTCCGACGAGGGCATAGGCGTGCGCCATCGCGTAGGTCGCCTGCGGCGAGTAGGGGTCGATGCGCAGCGCATCGACCGAGAGGCTGAGCGCCTCCAGCACCTGGCCGCGCCGCTGGCCGCCGGCGGCGCTCTCGGCGCCGGCCATCGAGTTCTCGGCGTCCTGAGCCACCGACTGCGCGCGGACCTGGACCGCCTTCTTGACGAGCGGCTGGTCCTTGCTGTTGAAGTCGAACTTGCACGTGTCCGGCTCGGTCAGGCCGCCGTAGACCGGCACCTTGCCGGCGTCCGGGTTCGCCTTCTGCGCCTTCTTCTTCGGCATGCTCAACGTGTCGGGCGGGTCGGAGTACGGCGCCGCGCAGGCGGCAATCAGCAGGAGAACGAACGGCGTAAGAGCAGTCGCGCGCATGTGGGTACACGCAGGGTATCGGGGTTGCCAGGACGTGGCAAGGGGCTCCGCGCGTCACAGGAGCTTGAGGAGGATGTTGCGGATCTCCGTTCGGGTCGCTTCGTCGGGCCCGTGGGCGAGGGCGCGCTCCCAGATCTCGCAGGACTTCCGGCGAAAGCCGTGCTTCTGGTAGAGCACCGCCAGGTTGCGGAGCGTCTGGAAGCGCGCCGGATCGAGATCGACCGCCGCCTCGAGCTCCTGGATGGCGGCGAAGTCCTGACCGCGCTGCGCCTGGAGCAGGCCCAGCTGGTGGCGCAGCGTCGACGACAACGGATCGATGGCGACGGCGGCCGTGAGCGTCGCGACCGCGCTGTCGAGATCGCCGGCGCGATACGAGGCGGCGCTGTCCTTGTACAGACGCTGCGCCTCGGCGGACAGGACCTCGGCCGATGGGCGCTCGGTCACCGGGCGCCCGGCGAGCGCCTCCTCGAGGAGCCGGACGAGGTGGTGGATGTCGAACGGCTTCTCGACGGTGGCGTGGACGCCGTAGGACTCCTTGAGATCGGCCGCCATGCGCCAGCCCTTGTACATCGCCGTCACCATGATGATTGGGATGTGCTGGTATCGACGGCTGGCCTTGAGCCGCTTGCAGATGTCGAAGCCGTGCACGTCGGGCAGCATGGCGTCGAGGAGGATGGCGTCGGGGTCGCGCTGCTTGACGGCGCGGAAGGCCTCGACGCCGCCGGCGGCGGTCGTGACGTCGTAGCCGCGCTGCGCGAGGGCGTCGTGCATGATGCGACGGATGACCGGCTCGTCCTCGACGATGAGGACGCAGGCTCGTCCGCGCGCCGTCGACTTCGGCGGCACCGGGGGCGCCGCGCAAGAATAGGAGACGTCGGCGGCGAACGGCTCGCGCATGGGCGGCGGCGTCCCCACGGCGTCGCGGCGGATCGCGTCGTCGACGGAGCCGGCGCCCGCCTCACGGACGCGCGGTCCGTGCCAGACGAGCTGCCCGCGCCGCCTGGCCAGATAGACCGCGTCGATGGTCGCCCTGAGCTGGCCCGGATGGGCGGCGTAGGCGACGACGTTCCGGCCCGAGAGGAACCCCAGCTCGTCGATGGTCCGGTTGTCCTCCGGGTGCTCCATCGCCACGAACAGGCGAGCCTCCTCGAGCCTAACGGGAAGGATCTGCAGTCGCCGCGCGGCCTCCTCGGCGAGCACCGCCAGGACGCCGAGGGGCAGACTGAGCGAGGCGAGGTCGATGGCCGGGGCTCCCGTCTCGCGCGAGATCAGTTTCAGGCCCCCGGTGTCGACGACGTTGCTGGCCAAAAGCACAACCCCCAAGGCGGCATGTCTGGCCGCAAGAACCGGCCACGCTATAATAGCGAAAGGATCGCAGCCACGAGAAGGAGAATCGAGAGATGCGTCTAGTCGGAGAGCGGCGGGCCCTCGCCGCGGCAGTGCTTGCGTTCTTTCTCATCCAATTCCTCCTATCGGGGCTTTTCAACGACAGTCCGTTCCGCGGGATGTTGATCGGGCTCGGGCTCGTTTACGGCGCGGCCTTCTTCGGCGTCGTGGCGGGCTACTTCTGGGCGCGCTGGTACGCGCTCGGCCTCTCGTTCTCGGGCCTGGCGATGGCGGTCATGACCATGATCCGTGGCGGCGAGATCGGACCCGCGGTCGTGATCATCGGGGTGACCCATGCCATCATCGGGTTCGGCCTCATCGGGCCCGATGCTGCCGCCTTCTACGATGGCCGTCGTGACTGGCGCGAGCGTCTGAAGATGGACGAGAACGCCGTGAATCGGCTCGGCAAGGCCGTCACGCGCGCCGGGGCGAGCCTTCCTTACCTCGTCATCGCCGCGCTGCAGCCCAGGGACGATTCCGGTTATTCGCTGACAGCCCTCGCGCTCGGGCTCGGAGTCGTGGGTCTCGCGGGTGTGGTCCGCACGCGTACGTGGGGCCTCTTTGCTCTCGGTGGCGCAGCGGTCGCTCTGGCGGTCAGCCTCGGTGGAGTGAGCCTCTCCGCCTTCGGCCCGGGCCTGGCGACACCGCTCGCGCTCGCACCGATCGCGGGCGCCATGTTGCTCGCGGCCGCACTTGTACCATTCGCTGCACCGATTGCGCGCTACCTGCGCAGCCATTGACAGCCCCGCCGAAAGTGGCAGAGTGAGGGCCCGGAGGAGGACCACCGATGCTGACCCAGATCAAGCTTGCTGTCGCTTCGTCCATACTTGCACTCGGTTTGGCTGGATCGGCCCTTGCCTGTCCCGGCCACGAGTCCGAGAAGACCACCAAGAACGAGGCCAAGAGTGACGTGGCCGTTCCTGCCAGCGCCGTCACCGCTTCGTTCCGAGTGAGCGGCATGCACTGCGCAGGCTGCGAGGACCACGTCCGCGAGGCGCTGAATACGCTGAAGGGCATCTACAAGGTCGACGTGAAGATGGCTGACAAGCGCGTCGTCGTCAGCTTCGACAAGAGCAAGGTCACCGCCGACGCGATCGCCAAGGCCATCGCCGGCGCGGGCTTCGAAGCTTCCGCCGAAGTCTGACCGAACCGATCCTTCCTTCGTCTGGGACGGCGCCTACATTCTCCTTCACAAGAGTGAAGGAGGGACCTCCAGATGGGTATCATCGCAACGCTGATCGTCGGCCTCATCATCGGGGCACTGGCCAAGCTGCTCATGCCGGGGCGTGACCCCGGGGGCCTCATCGTCACGATATTGCTGGGAATCGCGGGCTCTTTCGTCGCCGGTTTCCTGGGGCGGGCGGTCGGCTGGTACCGCGACACGTCGTCCGGACCGGGAATCATCGCCTCCGTCATCGGTGCGATGATCCTCCTCGCCCTCTATCGCCTCGTCGTGGGCCGGCGGCGGTTGGTCTAGCTTGCTCAGGTAGCGTCGCGGACGCGCAGTAAAGTTTAGCTTTACAGCGGGTTCGCTGCTGACTATAACTCCGCTGCCCGAGGGATCGCCCGCGGGCGCGGAGTTTTTCTTTACCGTTTACCCCCCACCTTAGAGACAAGGAAGCAAAAGGCATGAGTCACGTCTGGAGCGCGCTAGCCATGGCGACACCCGCGATAACGGGTGGAGCCCTGGAACAGCATCCGATGAGCGAGAAGGATCTCATCCTCCCGCTCTTCAAGAGCGTCAACTTCTTCGGCGTCGACGGCTGGAGTCTCCTCTCCGTGGGCCTGGTCGTGTGCGGGCTCGGCCTCGTTTTCGGGCTCGTCGTCTTCAACCAGCTGAAGAAGCTCCCCGTCCATCAGTCGATGAAGGACATCTCGGAGCTCATCTACGAGACGTGCAAGACGTACCTCCAGACGCAGGGCAAGTTCATCGCGATCCTGTGGGCCTTCATCGCCGCGATCATGGTGATCTACTTCGGCGTCTTCGAGAAGCTGGCGGCCGCCAAGGTCATCACCATCGTCATCTTCTCGGTCGTCGGCATCCTCGGCTCGACGGCGGTCGCCTGGTTCGGCATCCGCGTCAATACCTTCGCGAACTCGCGCACGGCCTTCGCGAGCTTGCGCGGCAAGCCGTACCCGGTCTACGCCATCCCGCTCAAGGCGGGCATGAGCATCGGCATGCTGCTCATCTCGATCGAGCTCGTGCTCATGCTCTCGATCCTCCTCTTCGTCCCGCGCGACTACGCCGGCCCGTGCTTTATCGGCTTCGCCATCGGCGAGAGCCTCGGTGCCGCGGCGCTCCGCATCGCCGGCGGAATCTTCACCAAGATCGCCGACATCGGCTCCGACCTCATGAAGATCGTCTTCAACATCAAGGAAGACGACGCGCGCAACCCCGGCGTCATCGCCGACTGCACCGGCGACAATGCCGGCGACTCGGTCGGCCCGACCGCCGACGGCTTCGAGACCTACGGCGTGACCGGTGTCGCGCTCATCACCTACATCCTCCTCGCGCTGTCGCCCCGCAACGCCGCCGCCGGCGTCAACATCGAGGAGGTCCAGACCCAGCTCCTCGTCTGGATCTTCGTCATGCGCATCATGATGATCGTCGCCTCGGGTCTTTCGTATCTGGTCAACGAGACCATGACCAAGGCGCGCTACGCCAACGCCGACAAGATGAACTTCGAGGCGCCGCTCACCTCGCTGGTCTGGATCACCTCGATCGTCTCGGTCGTCATCACCTTCATCGTGTCGTACCTCGTCATCCCGCACATCGGCGGCTCGGACTCGCTCTGGTGGAAGCTCTCGACCATCATCAGCTGCGGAACGCTCGCCGGCGCCATCATCCCCGAGGCCGTGAAGATCTTCACCTCGACGGAGTCGCAGCACGTGCGCGAGGTCGTCACCGCCTCGCGTGAGGGCGGCGCCTCCCTGAACGTCCTCGCGGGCCTGACGGCCGGCAACTTCTCGGCCTACTGGATGGGGCTCATCATCGTCGCGCTCATGGGTATTGGCTACGGCGTCTCGACGCAGGGTCTGGCCGAGCTCGGCATGGCCGCCCCGGCGGTCTTCGCCTTCGGCCTCATCGCCTTCGGCTTCCTTGGCATGGGACCGGTGACCATCGCGGTGGATTCGTACGGTCCGGTCACCGACAACGCGCAGTCGGTCTACGAGCTCTCGGTCATCGAGACCCTCCCCGGCATCAAGGAAGACCTGAAGAAAAACTTCGGCTTCGACGTCGACTTCGAGCGGGCGAAGCACCTCCTCGAGGAGAACGACGGCGCGGGCAACACCTTCAAGGCGACCGCCAAGCCGGTCCTCATCGGCACCGCGGTCGTCGGCGCGACGACGATGATCTTCTCGATCATCATGTTCCTCACCAACGGCCTCACCATCAACCTCGACAAGCTCTCCATGCTCCACCCGCCGTTCCTCCTCGGCATGATCTCCGGCGGCGCGGTGATCTACTGGTTCACCGGCGCCAGCACGCAGGCGGTCTCGACCGGCGCCTACCGCGCGGTCGAGTTCATCAAGCGCAACATCAAGCTGGACTCGATGGAGAAGGCCTCGATCGAGGACTCGAAGAAGGTCGTCGGCATCTGCACGGTCTACGCGCAGAAGGGCATGTTCAACATCTTCCTCGTGGTCTTCTTCTCGACGCTCGCCTTCGCCAACCTCGAGCCCTACTTCTTCATCGGCTACCTGATCTCGATCGCCATCTTCGGTCTCTACCAGGCGATCTTCATGGCGAATGCCGGCGGGGCCTGGGACAACGCGAAGAAGGTCGTCGAGGTCGAGCTCAAGGAGAAGGGCACGCCCCTCCACGCCGCCTGTGTCGTCGGCGATACGGTCGGCGACCCCTTCAAGGACACCTCGTCGGTCGCGCTGAACCCGGTGATCAAGTTCACGACGCTCTTCGGCCTTCTCGCCGTCGAGCTGTCGCTCCAGCTCGACCCCACGGTGAAGATCGTGGTCGCGGTCGTCTGCTTCCTCGTGGCGGCATTCTTCGCGCACCGCTCGTTCTACGGGATGCGCATCGAGGCGGAGAAAGAGCCCGAGGCCGGCACCGCCAAGGCGCCCGCGGCGTCGCACTAGTCCTTCGTCGGTCACCCATCGGCCGCTGTCGCCGAGCCCTCACATGCCGAGCAGCCTGGGCAGACCGAGCTCCTCGGCAGCCGCGCCTTGAACGTCGTTCCCTCCGCCTCCTCGACTCCACGCCCACCGATCCCCCATGCGCGCGGACGATCTCCTGAACGATGAAGAGATCCAGCCCAAGGCTCTCGCGGAGCTCGCGCCCTCCGCGGGCGTGGCCGCGGCGGAAGGGATCGAAGATCGACGCCAATGCCGCGGCGCTGATCTCCGCGCCACGATTGTGGACGACGAGGCTCACCGCATCGCCGTCGTCGAGGAGCCGCACATCGACAGGCAGATCCGGCGCGCCGTGCTGGATCGATCGCGTTGCCCACGAGGTTGGCGACGACCTGCGCCAGGCGCTCGCGGTCCCAGGTGCCCGGCAATGCTGGGCAACCCTGAGTGGGCGGGTCAGAGCCCGGTCGGCTCGTTCTTCAGCACGATCAGACGGTATTTCGTGAATCCCGGGCCATCCGGGTGGCTCTTGGCCGTCGCCTGCCCGGACGTGTACATGACCGAATAAAGGAGCCGGTAGGGGACGTCCTTGTCGGCGATGATGGTGAGCTCGTGCGAGGGTTCCTCGCCGGGGGCCGACAGCTTGTACAGACCCTCGTGGTGGGCCGACAGCACCTCGCGCAGCTTGGTGATCTCGCTGCCGAATTGACCTTCCTTGCGCTCGGCGGGGTCGACGTCGCCGTTCAGGACCTTCACGACGGGGAGGCCCTCGACGAGGATCGCCTCGCGGGCGATGGTGACGGTCTTGGCTTGCTCGGGCTCGGGCTGGCGCGTCGACGAGGGCGGGAGGATGACCGAGATGCTGAGCGGGCTCGTGGCGATCGCCATCGTCTCGATGAGGAAGATGAGGAGGATCGTCATCATGTCCATCATCGCCGTCAGGTTCAGCGTCGAGACGGAGTCGCCCTCCGGCACGCGCCGCACCGCCTTGCGGATGACTGACCTCGCCTCGCGGACGGAGAACGACATTTACACCGCTCCTCGCGTCACGGGCTTTTTGGCGCGCGGCTTGGCGCCTCGGGCTGGGAAGCCGGCCCCGACCTGTGGCGCCGCGCGCCGCCCGTTCCGCTCGTCGCTCATCTACTGAATCCCCGACGAGAAGATGACCCCAGGGAACAGCGGGACCCCTTCGGAGGACTCGCGCAGGGCGTCCATCGTGGCGATGACCACCTCGTAGCGGACGTCGCCGTCGACGATGAGGAAGATCTCGGTCGCCTTGTCGGGGCGACACTGATCCGCGCCGAGGGTCTTGCCGTCGCGGATGCAGATCGGCTTGTCGCCGACGACCGACATCGGGGGCTTGTCGCCCCAGCGGCGCTTGACGATCTCCTGAGCGGCCTCGGTGATCTTGGCGTACGGGTAGGTGCCGCCTTGCGCCGGCAGCTTGAGCTTGGGCGCCTGCACGGTGCCCTCGAGCCCCGACAGCGAGAAGAGCTGGATCTCCCGCTTGGTCACCGCCGCGACCATCTGGATCGCCGGCTCGTCCGTCGGGTTGAGCGTCTGCGGGCCTGCCGCCGGGGCGGCCGAAAACTCGGGCAGGCTGGAGTTCACGGTGCCGAGGACGAGGCCAGTCGTGACCGAGGCGAGGAGGAACAGGACGACGTTGGTGATGATGTCCAGGTAGGGGACGAGGTTAAGCTCACCGCCCTCTCTCTCGTCGGTCTCGATCTGTTCCTCGCGCCGCTTCATGGCCATCCTGGCCTTGGCGCGGACCTGGGCGGCGTTCATGGCCGGCTAACGCCCTTCGGTGTGGCCGGTGGTGTAGCTGCCGTCGCCCAGCATGTTCTCGAGCCGAAGCGAGAAGGACTCCAGATCCCCGACGACCTTCTTCGCGGCCGAGGACAAGATGAGGTGCGTCACCATGCAAAGGACCGCGATGAAGAGACCGATCGCCGTGTTGTACATGGCCTCGGAGATGCCGTTCGAGAGGTAGGTCTGCTTCTCCTGCGGCTTGATCGCCGGGGAGCCGACCGCGTGGAAGATCGAGATGAGGGCCGAGACCGTACCGAGGAGGCCGAGGAGCGTCGCGACGTTGGCGAGGGACCACAGGGCGCCGATGCGGACCTTGATCTCGGGCGTCACGTCGACGATGGTCTCCTCGATCGCCTGGGCGACTGCCGCTTCACCCTTGTGGACGCGACCGAGACCTGCCTTGGCCACGCGGGCGACCGGCGCCGACGTGGCCTCGCACAGCTTCTTGGCGCGATCGATGTTGTTGGCGGCGAGGAGACGCTTGATCTGCTCGAGGAAGGCCTTCGAATTGATGTGGCCGCGACCCAGGAAGTAGATGGCCCGCTCGATGACGATGCCGATGACCACGGCCAAGCAGAGAATGTTCATGATCAGGAAGGGGCCACCCTTCTTGACGATCTCGGAAATGGTCTGAAGCATCAGTCTCCTCCGCGGCTAATGAGCGCTTGACGCACTGCCGCACCTTCCCTCTTTTGGGCCCCCCCACTTTTCACCAATCCAGCAATCAAGTCAAGAAGTTACTCCGTCGTTTAGGTCAATGAAATCCCAGCGAGGTCGAGAACTGGTTGGCGTCGACCTGACTTGTGTAGTGCGCGGGGACCGTGCCCCGGGCGAACGGCACCCACGTCGCGCCCGAGGCTCCAGCGGGCGCGGGCTCGCCCGACATCTCGTTCGCGCGAACGAAGGTCACGTCGGTCGGCGGGGTGAAGTCGCGGATCGGCGTGTCCGGATGGGCGGCCCGCATGAAATCGAGCCAGATCGGGAGCGCGGTCGTCCCGCCCGTCGTGTTGTAACCGATGGGCTTGAAGTCGTCGCGCCCGACCCAGACGCCCGTGATGAGGTCGGTCGTGTAGCCGATGAACCAGGCATCGCGGAAGTTCGTCGAGGTGCCGGTCTTGCCCGCGGCGGGACGGCCGAGCGCCTGGGCCCCGCGCGCGGTGCCGCGCTGGACGACGCCTTTCATGAGGTCGACCATGAGGTAGGCGATCTCGGGCGGCAGGACCTGCGTCCGCGGCTCGAGCTTGCGCCAGTCGTCGACGACCTTGCCGCCGTCGTCGGAGACGGCGGTGACGAAGCGAGGCAAGACCTTCTGGCCGCCGGCTGGGAAGGTCGCGTAGCCGCAGGTCATCTGGAGGAGCGAGACGTCGGGCGTGCCGAGCGCGATCGAGATATGGCGCGGGATATCGGTGGTGATGCCGAGGTTTCGCATGGTCTTGATGACTGCATCCACGCCGAGCGCCACGACCAGTCTGACGCTCACGGTGTTGATGGAGTTCGCCAGAGCGGTCTTGAGCGTGATGAAACCGAGAAATTTCCCCGACTCGTAGTTGTGCGGCGCCCAGATCCCGGTCGCGGTCTTGACGGCGATCGGCGCGTCCTGGACGATCGACAGCTCGGTGAAGCCGTGCTGCAGCGCGGTCGCGTAGATGAAGGGCTTGATCGACGAGCCGGCCTGCCGATGCGCCTGCACGGCACGGTTGAAGACCGACCGAGCGTAGTCGTAGCCACCGACCATCGACACGATGTCGCCGGTCTTCGGATCCACTGACACGAGCGCCGCCTGGACGTCCGGGATCTCGGCGATCTGCGCGAGGTCGCCCTTCTTCTCGTCGTGGGTCAGGACGACGGGGATGAGGTCACCCTTGACCACGATCCGCTTCTTCGTGGTGGAGTCGCGCCAGCGCATGGCGCGGCCGGCGTCGTCGTCGGTGAGGCGGAGGGTGCGCGGCCCGAGGTCCACCGCGA
>Ga0307508_10005545_pt1 | contig 11991 bp, 10 predicted proteins | sample 9_EM_MG_FD_203089 | JGI IMG/M metagenome (GOLD analysis project Ga0307508, IMG submission 203089) | Populus trichocarpa ectomycorrhiza microbial communities from riparian zone in the Pacific Northwest, United States - 9_EM | ecosystem: Host-associated > Plants > Roots > Unclassified | place...
ACTCCAGCCGACCCCACCCGCTCGACCAGCCACAACGCCGAAAGCCTCACCAAACACCCGACTTCGAAGTCGCCCTGCTAGCACGGCTGCTCGCTGCAAACCCGGATCGGCCGAAGAAATTGTGGAAGGCATAATCCTTCGATGCCGCGTTCGAACCGATAAGCGGAAGACCTCTCAAGTCTACACTGGTTATTTCTCAAATCTCGCCGCCGGTTCCGCCGGTACCCAATCGTGTTCTCGCCATCACGCTTTAGTGTCGATTCAGCGAAACTGCACCCTTGCGTGTACTTCCGGGGGAACAAGAAGACACGTTATAAATTGTAAACAATGCAAGGCCCATCGGTCTGCCGTCTTCAGAAAATGCCTTTCAAAGGAGTAAGCCGTGACCACCTCTCCCATGTCCACCCGCGCAGCGGTGCGAGCGCTGAGCCTGTTGGCCGCCGGAGCGACGGCCAGCGCAGGGCTCAGCCTCGCTGTCGCAGACCCGGCCCGCGCCGCCTCTTCATCGGTCCCGGGCTGCGTGACCGTAACGCCGACCAAAGGATGGGTGAGCCAGACGGTCTGGGTACAGAACAATTGCTCATCCGCCCTCAGCTTCAGGGTCATCAGCGTCGGTCCTCAGCTCGGTTTTCGATGCTTTACGGTCGGCGCTCGCGCGAAGGGAGGATGGAGATTCCCCACGTCCAAGAAGTACCTCTGGACTGAGCTCTGCAAGTGATGACAACAACCATGCGACCCTGGTGGAGACATCACAAGGGCCGCTCGGCTCGCGCAATCACATGCCGCGATCCGCGCGGAACTCCAGGCGTCGAACTTCATGTCGCTGTGCAACCGTCACCGGGAAAGAACATCGCGCCAGCTGGCGGCTGGCCATCGCGAGCGTGCGGACAGGCTGACTCGCATCGGGTACCGCGGCGCTGTCTGCCCACCGCTGCTGCTGCGGGAAGAGCACCGAGTACACGTACGTACCCAATCGTGGTCCGTCCGGGCCCGACGCTGCCGTCAGGACCGGCGGGTCCGCCGGCCTGGAGCGTCGGGATCGACGCCCCAGCTCGTGACCCAGGTCGGGGTGATCCGGATGACTTCACGACTCATGAACGGCACTGGCGGGTCAACGTCTTCCAGCGCGACCGCGGTGCCGCGGATCTCCAGGCCGCGCACCGTCCACGGGTCCCGCGAGACGAGGTCGTCGACGACGATGGCGACCCAGCGGTTGGCTTGGACGTTGCGGAACTTGCGGCTCGCGCCCATGGCGGCGCCGCCGACCAGGATGTCGCCTGTCGCCTCGTCGAGGAACACGCCGACCGGGTTGTTCTGGGGCGCTCCGCTCGCGTCCACGGTGGCCAGGCGCGCCAGCGGCTGGCCCTTCAGGTAGTTGCGTTCGGCCTCGGTCAGGGTGACTGTCATACCCGGCAGCGTACGACGCAAGCGCTGTTCGCGGCGTGACCGTGGCGCCACCGTCCACGTCGCACAGTCCCTCCCGGCACTCCCAGGGACAGGCCGTAGGAAACACGAAGACCGGCGGCGAGAAACAACCACGTCCGCATCCGATTAGCGTGAAGATCACCCGAGCGCCCGGATCTGCCGCGAGTGGCCTACCGAGTTGATACTGGCATCGCTCGCGCCCTATGTGCTGACGTGGGGCGGCCTCGTCTGCGGGCAATCGTTCGCGTACCGATGACCGTGCGCTCTCGAAGGTCGCCGGTGAGCCGGCGGCTTAGCTGGCTTTGGCCAGCAGCACAGCCTGGTCGTCGCGCTCCTTTCCCTGAGCGCCGCGCACCGTGCGGCAGACCTCTCGCAGTCCGGTGGCCTTGATCCGCTCGGCGACGTGATCCGGCGTGTAGAGATGACGTTCGAGCTGGATCTCATGTCCGAACCGGCGATACGCTGCGGAAACGTCGCGGGTGCCGGCGCCGGCCTGGAATCCGACGAGCAGGTGGCCACCCAGACGAAGGACCCGAGCGGTCTCCGCGAAGATACGCGGCAGGCCGGCGGGCGGGGTGTGGATGATCGAGTACCAGAGCATCACGCCGGCGAACTGTCCGTCCGGATAGGGCAGACAAGTCAGCGACCCCACCGTGAAGGGCAGGTCAGGATGGTCGCGGCGCGCCATGGCGACCATGCGCGGCGACAGATCGATCCCACATACCACACAGCCGCGCTCGGCGAGATACCGGCTCATTCTCCCAGCACCGCATCCGGCGTCGAGGACCCGCGGATCGTCGCGTGCTGCCACCGTCTCGGCGAAAGAGTCGATCATGGCCAGGTCGAGCGGCACCTCGGCGCGGGTGTCTGGTAGATGTTCGGCATAGTCCTGCGCGACGGTGTCATAGGCGAGCCGTACGCCGCTGAAGTCGAGCGGATCCGAAAGCGAGGAGGGCACGGCGCGCATCATCGCATCGAACACTCGGGTCCGTGACACCGCATTCCTGCAATCCAGGATCAGGAGCACTCAAGCCGCATGGCGGGTGCAGAGGCGCCCACCGGCTAAGGTCAAGCCATGTCGATCCCTCTACCCCTGGCGACTGCCTGACGAGGAGACCGGCAACGCTCTTACCAACTACACGGACGTCGATGGGCTGTTCGTCGACAGGGCGCTTCCGGTTGAGCCAGAGGTACGGACATGCCGAGAAGAGGGCGTCTTAAGCGACTGAGGACGCATATCTTGGTAGCGAACATCGCCTATCTCGGTCGAAATCGGCGCGACGCGGATGCACGCCCTACTCTACTGTCTGTGTCGATGCCAGAGGATGAACACTCCACCGACCCTTCCGCCGACTGCATTCAGCGGGCGTATTTGTACCTGACACGGGATCTCGATACCGGCGGGCCGCCGCTCCGCGCCGATGAGATAAAGCTGATGGCGTTCGACCCGGACGACGTCACCCGCCTGGTGCGATTGCAACCGACGACAGCGTGGCGACGTGGTGACCTCCATCCCGGCCTATCAGAACGTAGGCGATCCAGCAACTGGGAATACGAGCTAGCCAAGGTTCGGACGTATTTCACCGAGGGAGTTGTCACGCGGCTGCTGGACGCGATCGAACCCCATGCCGCAGGCATCACCGAGGCATGCGCAGCCCTTGGGATGCGAGCCGGAATCAACGTGGTCATCGAGATGATCGGCGACCGCAATACCGCCTCCGGTAACCTCCACGTCTCCACCGCCGCCATCACGTACACAGCGCAAACTCTGAAGCGACTCGCCCAGCTCGACCTATCTGTCGATCATGATCAATATGTGTTTCTGCCCGATTAGTGCTTACGGCACCGCACGCCGCACCCTTACCTGCATGTGATGCGCGGCGCTTGCCCGGCCGCGGCTCTTCGCACACTTCGGGCAGTGATGCCGCCGTACTATTTGCTTTGCGCGCCGCCCTTACCTGTCCGTGCTGTGCAGCGCGACCAGCGGGATCCGGCGGGCCGTCTTGCTCTGGTAGTCGGCGAAGCCGGGCATTGCCGCGGTCACCCGGGCCCAAGTCCGCACGTAGTCGTCGCCGGTGATCTCGGCCGCGCGGACCTCGACCGTCTCCGAGCCGATCTCGATCGCCGTGTCCGGGTTGGCCCGCAGGTTGAACAACCAGTCCGGATTCTGCGGGGCGCCGGCCTTGGAGGCCACGATGACCAGGCGGTCGCCGTCGTCGTAGTACGCCAGCGGGTTGACCCGGACGGTACCGGTGCGGGCGCCGGTATGGTGCAACAGCAGCAGCGCGTCCCCGAACTGGGCGACCCCCTTGCCACCTTGGGCACGGAACTGCTCGATGATCGTCGTATTCCAGTCACTCACCCCCACAACCTATCCGGATCAGCGCCTCCGGAGCGGGATCTGCCGGGCGATATCCCATCACTCGGCCCCGAACTCGCGCCGGGCCTCGGCGCGCCGCCTGCCCGCCTGCATGTACTACAGTCGCGGTTTCTCGTTCAGTAGTGGATCGCGGACAGAGGGTGACGTCTCGACTCGCATCGAAGACTACTGACGGTAATCGGAATCAGCTTTCACGGCCGACACATGGGTCATTCGTTGACTGCTCGGGGTGTGCTGGAAAGTCCATACCTGTCTGATTGTGGCGAAATGTGCGGGTGAACCCGACCGCGAGTTCAACGGACGTCGTGAGGCGCATCCGTTCCGGGTGCTTGCCCACCGTGCTGGTCGGGAATCGCGACTACGTCAAGATCCGCGATAGGTGGGGCGGTCGCAGGCTTCGGGAGCAAGCAATGTCGGCGGCGTCGGCCGCAGTTGTCAGGGCTGTCGCAGAGGGTGTGGAATTGAGGTCGCTATGCGGGCCGTGCTCTACATGATCGCGGAATTGGCCCGAATGCTTGGGCGAAATGTATGGATTCAGGCCCGGTTTGGTCCGCATGGCGGAAGGACCGCCCAGCATCTGAGCCGCGCGCCACGATGCGGGACGAGTGCCCACGATCCGAGAGCCGCTCTCACCATGCGGCACCTGGAGATCGACTCGGGCGGCAAGTGGCCGGATACTACCGTCGCGGTTTCTCGTTCAGTAGTGGATCGCGGACAGAGGGTGACGTCTCAACTCGCATCGAAGACTACTGACGGTAATCGGAATCAGCATTCACGGCCGACGCATGGAGCATTCGTTGACTGATCGTGAGGATTAGTCGCGCCGGTCGCAGCGCGGTCAACTACGTAACGCGATGATCTAAATGCGAACAGTGAAACCGCGACTGTAGTACATGGCCCGCACTCGGGCGACTGGGAGTACGCGTCCCTCGGTGACCAGACCAAGGTCAAGGTGGCGAGTTCGGTGTTGCAGGTCTCCGGTGATGGCCGACAGCGGTCAGTGTTCGTTGGCGTACAACTCGCCGTCAGTCGTCGAACTCGTAGCCACGGCTCCTGGCGAGTTCCACCAACTGTCGCAAGCGGTTTCCGTCGGCCGTGACTCCACGGAGCCGGGTGGCCAAATCGTCGAGCACTGCTCGATCGCTGCTGTGCGCAAGAAGGCGTCCGCTTCCGAATCGGTCCAGAAGCGCCCGTCGAGGGCAGGCGCTTCTGTGCCGACGACCAACTCAACGACTCCTTCCCAGAACGAACCGTTGGGTTCGTGGCCAAGCTCGGAGATCACGTCATCCACATCCGTCGTGCCTGCGACCAGGTACAGGCGATACTGACCTGGCGCAACTTCTGCTACCTCGATAGAGCCCATCAGCAGATCTTGGCAGGCGAACTCGCCCAGCCCAAGGCAGTACTGTCCCCGAGGCGTTGGTGCCACTCCGCCAAGGTCGAGTGCGCGGATCTAGCCGCGATCCAGGCGTGACGCGGCGTAGCCAACGAGTGGCCAGTCGGCGCGCGGACATGCCGATGAGAAGGTGTCCGTACGCATACCCAGCGCTCGACCGTCGCCGTTGAGTCACCTCAGCAATAGACACTTTCCCGAGGCTCTATTGCCCGGTTTGTCCAGTTCCGATCGCCGCTGTGCTCACTGTGTGTCACGCTGCGGGCGCCCACCACCGCTCCCCGCCTGGACGTTGTGAAGATGTGGTGTGGCGTGTCACCCGAGATCGACAAGATTGGCGCTGGGCGGGCCCGTGGCCAGGCAGAGGGTGACGCGGAGCGACGTCGCGTCCGGGATTGGGTGGGGCGACCCGGCCGGCGGCTCCGAAGGAGGTGTCTCGCTTTTTTGTTTACGCCTGCGGGGATGTGCTCACGCCTTATCGGATGTGAGGGCCGTAGCGACTCAACTCCTGCTGGGCAATTCCGCTCTCGAGGGCGGTGCGACGAGAACCCTGGCGGACACGTCATCGGCGACGAACTAACATGCCGCAGAGCGCGCACGCTCCGCGGTGTTGTCGTCGCGTAAGCGGGCGACACCGCTACGGTCCACAGGTGGACAGCACGCAGTTGCGCGTCGACCGGGTCGACGTCCGGCAGGCGGATGACGAGCTCGCGCTGATCCTCGGCGCTGCGGGCGTCCAGGCGGCTGGGTGGTCCGGTTCGGCACGGCGGTCGCCGTCTGGATGACCAGTATGCAAGGGCTGTCGACCACGTTCTACCCGATTCGGGTGTCGAGCACGACGCCGGAACGTAACCGTGGTGCGCATTTCTGAGGCTGGAACTACCTTTTGCGGCGTGGGAAAGTTCGGGTGCCGGTGCGGCTTTCTGTGGACGTTCGAGGCCGAGTTGGAGAACGGCGGGCATCTGCTGCCGAACAAGGTCGTCTTCATGGAGGTGGAGACACCCGAGCGGATCCTGTCGTACGCGCTCGAGCAAGAAAACGTCCTGCGCTGCCCCAACTGCCGGGCGGTCGTCGTCGAGGATGCGGATGGCATCCACTTCTTCGTGGCGGCGACAGAGCATCCCCGGCTGTACGTCGACCGCGCCGATCGTGACTTTCTGGGCGGCTTCGGCGTGCGGAGCCCTCGCAGTGTCTCCGAGGCCGCCGACCAGCACCTGATCATGAAGCCGGGACTCTGGATCCTGGCCTACGACGACTCCGGGTGGTCGGCCGAGGCCCACATCGAGACCTGGGTCGACGAGAACGACGAACTGGACGCGACACGCATGGCCGCCCGCGTCGACTGAACCGGCCGAGCCGGCCGAGCCGGCCGGGACGCTGTCCGATCCGTCATCCCGCATTAAAGACCGGATGCTCGGATCTACCGCGATCAGACCGCTACGCGGTGTGACGCTTGGTGAATGTTTCGGTCAGGCTCGGGCCAGCTCCGCGAACACCTCCCGCAGTCTCGGGTATATCTGCCTCTGGACGGCGAAGAGCCGCTCGTAGCGGGTGGTGTGCTCCGGCCGCGGGATGACGGTGTCGCCCAAGGAGACCATCCGTGCGGCGGACGAGGCGACGTCCGCCCCCGGGACGGTCCCGGCCCACGCCAGTACGCCCGCGCCGCGGGCGCTGATCTGTTCGCCGTGGCATAACCGCAGCGGGCGGCCGGTGACGTCCGCCACGATCCGCGTCCACAGCGGGCTGCGGCTGCCACCGCCCATCGCCCGCAGCACGTCGACCCGGGTGCCGGTGACCGCCTCCAGCCCTTCCAGGTGCAGGCGCAGCTCGAACGCCACCCCCTCCATGAGCGACCGGTAGAGGTGCGCCCGGGTGTGCCCGCCGTGCCAGCCGAGGGTGACGCCACGAGCGGCGGTGTCCCAGTAGGGAGTCTGCGCACAGTTCCAGTAGGGCACGGTGAGCAGGCCGTCGCAGCCGGGCGGCACCGCCTCGGCCGCCGCCTCCAGCACCGGGTCGAGCGCGCCGCCCAGGGCCGGGTCGCCGAACTCCCGCCGGAACCAGCCGGCCAGATAGGCGGCGGCGTTGAGGATGGTCTCGAGCACGAACGTCCCGGACGGCGCGCCCGCCAGCGTGCGGAAGGCGGGCGACGTCGCGTAGTTGGTGGCGGCGACGCCCATCACCATGGACGTGCCGAGGTTCAGGTAGCCGGTTCCGGGGCCGGTGACGTCGGCGCCCAGGCCGGCCGCTTGGCCGTCGCCGATCCCGGCGATGAGGGGCACGGGTGACGGCAGGCCGATGGCGGCGGCGACCTCGGGCAGCAGCGGCCCGATCGGGGTGCCGGGGGGTACCAGGTCGGCGAGCTGGTCGCGGCGGACGCCGGCCAGCTCGAGCAATTCCGGCGACCAGTCGCCGGCCCGCAGGTCGAGCAGGCCGAGGGAGTCGGCCGACCCGACGCTGGTCACCCACCGGCCGGTGAGTCGGGCGGCGAGGTAGGCGTGGACCTCGGCGACCCGGACCGCGGATCGCAGCAGTCCGGGCTCGTGCCGGGACATCCAGGCGATCTTGTAGATGGCGGGGGTGACGTCCGGCGGCTTCCCGGATACCTCGCGCACCCGGTCGGATCCCAGCTCGGCGATCTCACGGTCGGCCCGGCTGTCGAGCCAGAGGATGGCCGGCCGCAGCGGGCGGCCCCCGGCGTCCAGGCACACGAACGACTCGCGCTGGTGGGTGACGCTCACCGCCACCACCCGGGCGGCGTCCGCGCCGAGGGCGGCCACCGCCTCGCTCAGGGCACCGACCGTGGCAGACCACCACTGCCCGGCGTCCTGCTCGTGTCGACCCGGGCCGGGACGGGCCAGGTCCAGGGGCCGGACGGCGGACGCCGCCACCTGCCCGGACCCGTCGAGCGCGACGGCCTTGGCCGCAGTCGTCGAGCAGTCGACCGCGAGAACCAGCGGACCACTCGGCGGTGTCGTGGCGTGCATCGGTGCAGTCTCCTCACGGTCGGTAGTGCGAACGGTGATCTGTCGGTTGGGCTCGAGCAGCGACCCGCCGGGCCGGCCGTCGCGGCAGGCGGGCAGGCGGCCTCGCAGTTCACGCTGACGGGCGAACAGGGTCGGGCGCCGATCTCGGCTTTGAGTTGTCCTTGGGACGGGAGGGCTACGGGGTTTCGGCGGGCTCGGTGAAGGTGTTGATCAGGTCGGTCATCCAGGGCTGGGGTGGCACCGGGTCGGGTCCGAGCACGCGCATGGCGCCCAGGCAGGTCAGCAGCATGCCGACGGCGAAGAAGTCGCGCGCTTCCTCGGCGGTGGCGCCGGTCAGCTCGCGTACGGCCTCGAAGAGCCGGCCGAAGCAGGCCCGCACCGGCTCGCCGATCGCCGGGTCGGCGCTCGCGGTGAAGCCGTGCAGCAGCAGGGTGATCAGCTCTCGCTCGGCGAGCAGGCCGTCGTAGGCCTTGCCGAGGCTGTGCAGGCTCGGCTCCTCGGCGGCCGCCGCGCGGAAGGTCTCCTCGATCCGGGCGCCCGCGTACAGCACTGCGGCGACGAAGAGCTCCTGCTTGGTGCGGAAGATGCGGATCACGTACGGCTGGGAGACGCCGGCCAGGCGGGCGACCTGATCGGTGGTGGTGCCCGCGTATCCGCCGAGGCTGAACGCGCTGACGGCGGCCGCGACGAGTTGCCCGTGGCGCTCCTGCGCGGTGAGACGTGTTCGGGTCATGCTTGACAGGTTATCAGTCAATAACTAACGTGAGGTTGGTAGTTATCAGTGAATAACAACTAAGGGGAGACCCTGATGACCACGACCCTCGAGCCGGCGTCCCGGCCCACCGCCCCCGCCCGCCGTCGCCGCCCCCGCCCGCTCGCGGCCGTGCTCGTCGCGGTCGGCATCCCGACATTCATGGTCACGCTGGACAACCTCGTGGTCAGCACGGCCCTTCCGGTGATCCACAAGGACCTGGGCGCGTCGCTGGCCGACCTGCAGTGGTTCGTCAACGCGTACACGTTGCCGTTCGCGGCCTTTCTGCTCACCGCCGCCGCCCTCGGCGACCGGATCGGCCGGCGCCGGATGTTCCTGGCCGGCATCACGGTCTTCACGCTCGCCTCGGCCGCCGCCGCGATGGCCACCGCGCCCTGGCAGCTGACCGCGGCCCGGGCCGTGCAGGGTCTCGGCGGCGCCGCGGTCGCGCCCCTCGCGCTGACCCTGCTGGCGCAGGCCGTCCCCGACCGCATGCGAACCGCGGCGGTCGGCATCTGGGGCGGCATCAGCGGGCTCGGCGTCGCGGTCGGCCCGGTCGTCGGAGGCGCGGTCGTCCAGGGCCTCGACTGGCACTGGATCTTCTGGCTGAACGTGCCGGTCGGCGTCGTCGCCGTGGTCCTGGCCGCCACCGTCCTCGACGAGTCCCGCGGCGGCGCCCGCCGCCTCGACCCGCTCGGCCTGGTGCTCTCCGCCGCCGGCATGCTGCTGATCATCTGGGGCGTGGTGGACGGCCCGTCCCGCGGCTGGAGCTCCGCCCGCGTGCTGACCATGCTGATCACCGGCGGTGTACTGGTCGCCGCGTTCCTGGCCTGGCAGCGGCGCAACCCCGCGCCGATGCTGCCGCTGTCGCTGTTCCGCTCGCGAGGCTTCAGCCTGGTCAACGTCGTCACCCTCACCTTCTCGGCCGGCACGTTCGGCTCGGTCTTCCTGCTCGCCCAGTTCTTCCAGGTCGTGCAGGGGCTCAACCCGCTCGACTCGGGCCTGCGCACGCTGCCCTGGACCATGGCGCCGATGGTGGTCGCCCCGCTCGCCGGCCTCTTCGGCGACCGGCTCGGCACCCGCAACCTGATCGTCGCCGGCCAGGTGCTGCTCGCCTCCGGCATCCTGTGGATGGGCCTGACGGTCACCACCGACGTGACGTACGCGAAGCTGGTCGTCGCCTTCCTCCTGGCCGGGATCGGCATGGGCCTGACCTTCGCGCCGATCAGCACGATGGCGCTGGCCAGCGTCACCGAGCAGGAACGCGGCGTGGCGTCGGGCGCGAACAACACGATCCGCGAACTGGGCGTGGCCACCGGGGTCGCGGCGCTGGCCTCGGTCTTCAGCTCGTACGGCGGGTACCTGAGCCACCAGGGGTTCGTCGACGGGCTGCGGCCGGCGGTGCTGGTCGGCGCGGCGATCGTGGCCGCGGGCGCGGTCGTCGCGCTGTGGCTGCCGGGCCGGCAGGCAAGCTGACGACTTTTCCGCCGACGCCGCCCGATTAGTTCGGGCGGCGCCCGTCGTATCCCTCTCAGACAACAGCCGATCGAGAGGTGCACGATGAGTGACGAAGAGATCCGGGCAGCGGTCGTGGCCGAGCGGACCGAACTTGCCGCGATGCTCGCCGGGCTTCGGCCCGAGCAGTGGGACGCGCCGACGCTCTGCGCCGGGTGGCGGGTCCGGGAGGTCGTGGCGCACATGACCATGGCGTTCCGGATGCGGGCGCCCCGCTTCTTCCTGGAGCTGGCGAAGGCGCGCGGCGACTTCAACCGGATGGCCGACCGGCAGGCGCGCAAGGACGCCGCCGCGATGTCCGCCGGCGAGTTGCTCGCCGAGGTGCGCGACAACGTCACGCACCCGTGGAGCCCGCCCGGCGGCGGCCCGGTCGGCGCGCTCTCGCATGACGCCATCCACGGCCTCGACATCTCGGTCGGGCTCGGCCTGGACCGCCGGCCGCCGGCCGCCCGGGTCGGCCTGGTGCTGCGGGGGCTGCGCGCCAGGAACACCGACTACTTCGGCGTCGACCTGGGCGGCGTCCGGCTGGAAGCCACCGACCTCGACTGGAGCTACGGCGACGGCACGCCGCTTCGCGGCGCCGCCCAGGACCTGCTGCTGGTCCTCTGCGGGCGCCGGCTCCCGGCAGACCTGCTGACGGGTACGCCCGCGGCCCGCTACACGCTTTAGCTTTACCGCAGGCCACGCCTGGGTAGTGGGTAGGCCATGCCGCACCCTGGACAACTGCTCGGCGATCGATACCGGTTGGACGACCGGATCGCCGCCGGCGGCATGGGCGAGGTCTGGCGGGCCACCGACACCGTGCTCGGCCGCGACGTCGCGGTCAAGACCTTGCACGCCGGCCAGGCCTCGGATCCGGGCTTCCAGAACCGGTTCCGGCACGAGGCGCGGGCCATGGCCGTGCTGCACCATCCGGGCGTCGCGGACGTGTACGACTACGGGCAGACCGGGGACGGCGCGGACGCGTACATCGTGATGGCCCGCGTCGAGGGTGAGCCGCTGAGCGAGCGGATCGCGCGGCGCGGCCGTCTCGACCCGGTCGAGACGATGTCGATCGTCGCCCAGGCCGGCCGTGCCCTCGACGCCGCGCACCAGGCCGGCATCGTGCACCGGGACGTGAAGCCGAGCAACCTGATCGTTCGGCCGGACGGCGCGGTCGTGCTGGTCGACTTCGGTGTGGCCCGCTCCGCCGAGTCGGCGGCCCTCACCGGGGCGCAGGAGGTCGTCGGCACCGCGCTCTACATCGCGCCCGAGCAGGTCTCCAAGAAGACCACCGGGCCTGCGGCCGATGTGTACGCGCTGGGCGCCGTCGCCTACCACTGCCTGTCCGGTCGCCCGCCGTTCCTGGGGCCGAGCCCGATCGCGATCGCGCTGCAGCACCTGCACGACGATCCGCCGGAGCTCCCGAGCGAGGTCCCCGAGCCCGTACGCGTCCTGGTGGCCACCGCCATGGCCAAGGACCCGGCGCTCCGCTTCTCCTCGGCGGCCGCCATGGCCGACGCCGCCGACGCCGCCCGCCGCGTCCTGGGCGGCCCGCCCGGCA
>Ga0307508_10005546_pt1 | contig 11991 bp, 13 predicted proteins | sample 9_EM_MG_FD_203089 | JGI IMG/M metagenome (GOLD analysis project Ga0307508, IMG submission 203089) | Populus trichocarpa ectomycorrhiza microbial communities from riparian zone in the Pacific Northwest, United States - 9_EM | ecosystem: Host-associated > Plants > Roots > Unclassified | place...
CGGGGTGGCGTACGCGGCACCTGGGTGAGCCGTCGCCGGGGGGGTGGGCGAGGCCGGAGTTGATGTGCCAGCGCTGGTGTGGGGGTACGGCGGCGGTGGGGAGTTCGTGGAGGTGGAGCGGGACGGGGTTGTGGCCGCCGGTGCGTTCGTACCACTCGATGCGGTTTCCGCAGGCGGTGCAGCGACCTTGCTGGGCGATGCGCAGGAGGCGGGTGGGGCTGTCCGGGGCGACGCGCAGGAAGCGTGGCGGGTGGCGGTGCTTCGGGCTGCCGTCCCATGCCAGGTCATAGGCGGCGGGGGTGTTCGTGGTGTGCATGGCCGGGAACCTGACAGGCGACACGCCGCAGGGGCGGCAGCGCAGCCGCTGATGTCCCCCGCGTGGCCGCAGTGCCTCGCACTCACGTTCCCTTGATGGTCATCAGTTCGAGGGCCGTCGTCAGTTCGGGTGGTGGCGTTTGCCTGGTTTGGCGGGCCCGGCCTGGGAGGACTGCGAGGTCAAGTAGCCGACGGGGCGGGCGGTTCGTGACCTTCACAGAGGGTGCCCAGGAGTTGGCCGATGGGGGCGCCGAGGGCGTGGGCGAGTGCGTGCCAGGTGGCGAGGGTGCCGATGGTGCGGCCCTGCTCGATCTCGATGAGGGTGCGGCGCGACAGGCCGCTACGTGCGGCGAGTTCGTCGTAGCTCCATCCGCGCGCGGCCCGTAGCCGGGAGAGCTCGAGGCGAAGCTCGTCGAGGTTGGCGTCGGGCGGGAAGATCGTCACCCGTCAATGGCAAGGTGCAGACCCCTGCCCTGTCAGTGTAGACCTCTGCCCTATTTTCGCAGCCGAATGCTCAGGGCAGACGTCTTCACTACCGTGTGCCGCCGCCAGCCGCCCCACCCCAAACACGGGGTGAGGAGCAGAGCTGACAGCACGAAGCACGCACGGAGGATGACGACCGATGGGATCCGGCACGACCACGCGCCCGGGACGGCGCACCTGGACGGTACAGATCCGCCCACATGCGCACGGGCAGCACCTGGTGTGCCAGCAATGCGGCACCACCCCTATTGGCGCCGGAGCCTCGGCAGTCCGGACAGCCGTGGTGCCTCACCTGGCGTACCACGCGCGCGTCGAGCCGCTCGCACATCACCTGCGGACCTGCCAATGCGGCGAGCATGCCTGCCGGTGGCACCCCCGGCACCGAGGCTGCGACGGTCCTCTGGTGCTGCTCCTCGCCCGCGATCACAGTGGCCGCCTCTGGCGCCTGGCTGACACCTGCCATGCCTGCGCCACCGTTACTCCGCACTCGGCAGCAGTCCCCGAACCTCGTCGCACCCCCACTACCAGCGGCCCTGGTTCCTCCGGGCTTCTCCCCGGGAGCGGCATGAGCCGCGAAGACGTCGAGTACCACCTCTGGGGAGCTGACGAACTGCACATTCTCTTCTGACCAGGAGTCCTCCTCTCCTCCATGGCCGGCCGCATCCTCGGATGCGGCTGGCTACGACACGAGCCGCAGAAGAAGGAAGAGCACCAGCAGGGCTCCCAGGGCCGCTGCGGCGATCTGCCAGGTTCTCTGCTGCGAGGGCAGAACCAATACCTGCGGAGAGGCGTCCGTGGGGAAGACGTAGTAGACCCGGTGCGGGTGCTGGGGCACCTCGACGCGAGCAAGCCGCAGATGCTTGAACGTGGCCTCGCGCCCGATCTCGCCTTCGCGCGGTGCGAGATACGACTGTGCGAGGTTTCGGAATTCGTCAGCCAGGTTCTCGGGGAGAGTGTCTTTGCGCGTCAGGCGTACCGCGTGCCACTTGCCGCTCTCGCGTGCCAGCTCCCGGGCCGGGTACGGCACGCCTGCTTTGGGATGCTTGACCGGCTCGATCACGGGTTTCCGGCTGATAGTGGCCTCGGTCCACGTGACGGTTCTGCCCGCACCTTTACAGCTTTGGTGCGGCACGGTTCCGGCCCGATCGCAGTCGGGGCAGTCACGTACACCCCGCCCCTCGCACGTCGTGCAGGTGGTGCGGCCACGTCCGCGGCAGGTGGGGCAGGCGGCATCCAGTGCTCCGCACCTTCGGCAGACTTCGCGTTCCCCGACCGGCTGCTGGCCGTCGGGAGCGTCACGGATCCTGTCGCCAGTGCCCTCACAGCGCAGGCAGGAGTCGATACCCCGGCAGTCGGCGCAGACTGTCGATGCCTCGCAGGGCAGATCTCCCCGGCCCTGGCAACGCGGGCATGACTTCTTCCCATTGCTGCAGTCGTCGCAGGACCGTTCGGTTACCGAACCACGCCGGACCAGTGTCACTTTCTGCGCCTTGGTGAAGTCCTTTGGCAAGGCGAGGCGGTAGCGGGAGAGGGCGTCGTACTCCGGCCGGTCCGACAAGTCGATGGAGCCGTAGTGCAGCCGCTCATCCTGCGTACGGGTCTCGACGCACCGCACGATCTGACCTTCCAGGAGCGGATGCCAGGTGACTTTCGCAGTGTTTGGCAGTTCCAACTTCAAGCCGTCACCGCGCTCTTCGAGGCGTCGCCGTACCGCTTCCAGGACGTCCTTGTCGTTCAGCACGCTACTCCCCTGCCCTCGGGCTCCGGCGTCCCTTTCTCCGGCTGCGGTCAGCGCCGGAGGCGGATCCCATACCGGGACAGTAGCGAACCAGCCGCCTGGTTGCGGGGCATTCCCCGCAGTCCCCCCAATGGCCTGCATCACCGCCGGGGCCGGAGCAGCCTTACTGCGCTGAGGTGCTGTCCGTCGACACAGGTAAAGCGCCCTCGCCACAGCGGGCCGCGAGGTGCCAGTCCCGGTCGACGCCATCGAGTGAATAGGCTGCGCGTGACTTCGTCGAGCTCAGCCTCGTAGGCGATGAAGTCGACGATGACTCGAGCGGGGTCTGCCCCGGCCGAACAGTCGCCGTCGGCAAGCTCATCCGTAGGACGACCGCCCCGTTCGCCTATCACTCCCCCCACTGCGAGCGATCCCGGCCCGTCGCGAGCCCAACAGACCTACGTGCTGCCGTAGCCATAGCGCGACACCCACTGTCGAGTACGTGCTACCGGGGCTGGTCGGGAGCGGCCCGAGGGGAACGGCCGGCGGCCATGCCCATCAGCGAATACGGGCCTGCCCCGCTCGCCCCGAAGAGGAGGCGGAGCCTGGTGTGACCGTCCGCCAGTCGCGAACAGCCACACCGCCGCGGACATCACCGAGCGCACCGAGCGGATGGACGCGCACGGTGTGACTTGCTGCTGGTTCAGCGACCGGCCCCGCCCGCCCTGGCTGAACACCGTCCCCTCCGTGCGGCTGGTCACCACGGACGGCGGCGTCGCGGTCGCCGAGGGCCTGGTGAAGTTCGCTGAGGCCGGGTGGGAGGCGGCGCCGCAGGTGCCCGTCGCCGACTTCCTGCGCTGGGTGTTCACAGGCTGGGCCGGACCTCACATCCCGCGCGTGCGGCTGCGCTATCCGCAGCGCCAGCTCACCCAGGTCTGGACGGCGCCGCAGTACATCGCGGCCGAGGATGCCTACCTGTGGCGGGAGGAGCAGCGGCAGCGTGACGCGGCCGAGTAGCGAGAGGCCGGGGGCAAGGCGAGGCGCCGGGACTGATGCTCTCTTCCGATCCGTACAACGTCGTGTCAACTGCCGTCGGTGTTGGTAGCCCTTCGCGACCCGGCAGTCTTGTGTCAGAGCAGGCCGACGATCGCCAAAGCCGATGCTGTGTCCGCGGGTTGGGCAAGAACGTGTCCGTGTTCAAGGCTCTTGAGCTGGACGCTGCCCTTGGGGACGAGATCGGCGTGGAAGGTCGACCATACGCGACACACGCGGCAGACCTGGCCTGTCAAAAAAGGGCGCAGCAGATGCAGTTCATGCGTGGCGCTCCGCAGGTAGAGGCTGCCGGGTTCCAGGTCGTTCCTCGAGGAGACGGCCGTCTTGGTCGGCACGACGGGATGGCCTCCCGTCAGTTCGCGGTAGTGGACTTGAGCTTTCTTGGCGAGGTTGTCCCAGCGGACCTCGGCGACATGCCAGAGGGGGAAGTCGGCAAGGAACCGGGATCGTTCGATGAGCAGAGTCAGGTCAGCGAAGGCTTCCGCCACCGCGGGCGGGAGATCGATGGGATCGAGACGCCGCAGGTGAGCGTCGTCGTTACGGCGTTCGCTCAGCCGCTGGCGTGCGTCGGCAGCGTCCTGGTCTGCCAGCAGGCAACCGATGGCATGGATGGGGTGTTGGTGCGGCAGCGCACGGAGTTTGCGGCTTCCTGCCACCTCCTGCAAGCACGGCAGCCCAGTCGCCGAGACCGGGGCCACTGCGCCCGCTGATGAGCTTCTCCTTGATCGCTGTTGTGGAGCCCAGGGAGATTTTGGCTTCCCATGCGAGCGCCAGGGCGAGCAGCGCGGTTTAGCAGAGAAGAACCTCGGCGGTCTCCAGGACAGTGCTGTAGGCCGCTTGCTGATCGCCAGCGCTCATGCGGGCTTCGGTTTCACGCCATCGGTAGGCAACGGGTAGGGGAAAACGTGTGCGCACGGTGTGCCCGAGGTCGTCGAGCAGTGTTGCAGCCTCCACGCGCAGACGCAGTCCGCGGCCCTGATCGATAATCCGGCCACGGGCCTATGCCGCTGCCGGCGGTCGTAGTCGATGTGGAAGTCGTCCCGGGCGAAGCCCTCGTTCCGGCGGTATTGCCGGGTGGGGTTGCCCCGGAGCGGCCCGGAGACGGTGACCTGGTGATCACGCGCGGCTTGTTCCAGGTGAACCAGGGAGGTGTAGCCGCTGTCGACCAGATGCTCGGCGGGCAGCAGGCCACGGCGGCGCAGACGGGTGTGGATGCCGGGCAGGACCTTGCTGTCGTGCGTAGTAGCCGCGGTGGTGGCCACGTCCGTGATCACGTTGGGGCCGTCGGGAGCACAGGTCTCGGTCAGATGAGCGGCGAACCCCTTCCAGCTGATGATGTGTCCGTGGCGCGCGTAGCGGGCCGACGTGTCGTAGGGAGAGACGATCGCCCGGGACGAGGGCGGCAGCCCGGGCCCGCTGTCCTCGTCGGTACGCCAGAGCAAGCGGCCCGCAGCGTCGCGGTAGTAGTTCTGCACCACTACCTGGCGCAGAGCCTGGACGCGAGGGCCGAACGCCTGGTCCGTCCCGTGCCGGTAGAGGTGTTCCAGGAGCCGGACGGCGTCGTTGCCAGTGGCCAGGATCCTGGTCTTGGGCTTGGTGGGGTTCTTGCCCAGACGGACCGGTCGGCCGTAGCAGCGCCCCCAGTCCTCATCGACCAGATCGTCCAGCAGATGACCGGCGGTGCAGGCGACTTCTTCCAGCGCCGCGCGGACCGCCTCGGTGATCAGTTCCAGGCGGGTCAGGTCGCGGACTGCGGCCAGGACGTGGGTGGAGTCGGTGCGCTGCGTGGTGCGCTCACGCACCAGCCCGGCCTCCTTGAGCCGCGCCAACGCGAGGTCGAGGAGGCGGTCGGCGCGGTCGCCCTCGGTGAGACGGTCACGGAAGTCGGCCAGCACGCTGTGGTGGAAGCCGGGGTCGTCCAGCTCCATGGCCATGGCGTACTTGAAGTCGATGCGGCAGCGGACCGCCTCGGCGGCCTGCCGGTCCGACAGACCGAGCAGGAACTGCAGCACGCAGACGGTGGCCAGCTGGGCGGGCGAGAGGCCGGGGCGCCCGTCGCGCGGGTACCAGTCGGCGAAGTCCTCGTCGCGCCACAGCCCATCGAGCCGGTCGCGCACCCATATCGCCGTCGTGCCATCCGGGTTGCTCGCCCGCGCGATCTGCGCGGTCAGAGGCGGGACTTGCTCACCGGAACGGGGACGGAGGGACAACGGGCACCTCGACGGCTGCATCGGTCATCGGAACCACCCGAGCATGCCCGTTGATCACACTGTCGCGCCGCGAAACTCCAAGATCCCCGACAGAGTCAAGCTCAGGGCGATCGTCGTGTGAGCGGGTGCGGCAGGGAGGTCCTGCTCGCTCACCTCGGCGACGATCAGACCGTGCGGGTCGTTCGGTCCGTGTATTTCACGGGCGATGAGATCGCCTGGTTGCAGGAGGTACTTGGGTGGGGCTTTGACCCAGTGGCTCTCGTCCGTGGGCAGCGCGATGGAGCCGTCGCGCAGCACATCTCGGCCTCCCAGGAGCCGTATGGCACCGGGCTGCTCCTCGGTACTGATCCATTCCGAGTCTGCCGCCATGTGGATACGCGGGACGGTCTCGTAGAGCTCGCCGAGGGTGATGAGGCTACCGAAGCCCACAAGGTCGGCTTGCTTCGATACGACGTCCGGATGGTGACGGTCGAAGTCGAGGCTCTCCTCAGCGTGCGGGAGCTCACGGACAACGTAGCCGTACCGGGTGCTTCCCCCACCGCGCTTCAGCAGGATCGCGAAGTCCTTCTCGACGGACGCATCGTCGCCCGTGCGTAGCGCCCGGAAGATCTTCATCGGCGGCCGGTGTTCCTGCCTGGCCTGCAGGAACACGGCTCCACGAGGTAGGTCGGATGGATCTCGGGAATCACGCCCGTGCTGTAGATGACGGCCAGGATGTCCCAGTGCTCGGCCAGCGTCTTGCGTAACTCGGCTGCGCGCGGCGAGTCGGAGAGCCAAAGTTCGGCCGGGGTCAGGACTGCCATGGCGCTGCTGGTGTCTGCGGGACGGCACGCGCGCAGAACGTCGTCGTAGACGTAGAAGGACACCTCTCGCCGTGTCCTTGAGCGGTCACCCCTGTGACGCTGCCACGGTGGCACGAGGAGAACCGGGCCCTGCCCCAAAAGGCGCGTGGCACTGGAGCTAAGGTCCTGCCAGGACGGCTCCTGAGCGGTATGCCATGACGAGGGCGGGTCGAACAGGGGCTGACCTTCTTCTGAGCTGGTGGTCAGGACCGTCACTGGGCCCGGCGCCAGACGGTCGAACCCCATCATGAGCAGGCGCTCAAACGACAGACTGAGTGACCCGTTCCGTTCGGGCATCATGTCCCTCCCCCTTGGCCCGGTTCGCAGAGGTCAGCAGCTAGTCCTGCCATTTCCGCCCCCGCGGTATACGAGCGGCGATCTTATCCTCGGGTAACAGGCGCGGTCTTGCCACACGACGCGTTGCTGGCATTCTCAGAACGGCACCCGGCAAGCCGCGGGGCTGAAGTCCGAGGCGTTGCAGGGCTGCTGCGCCTACCGGCGCGCGACCGCGGCGGGCACCGCTGGAGGCTGGCCGACATCTGCTGCGCCTGTGCGGTCGCCATCGCCCATACAGCGGTCGTCACGGAACCTCACCACTCCCCTCCCCTTCTGTCCTCAGCGGCGGCTCTCCACGCAGACTCCACCACTGCCGCATGTCACCGAGGATCCAGCCCGCTTTGCAGCTCGAGGAGTTCATGGTGCGAGGAGGAGGACATCGTCTGGTCCGATCCCTAGGTCTTCGGCTGAAGGCGGTCACGGGCCGACGCCCGGCGCATGGGGCAGCCCTCGCGACTCGAGCCGGCCTCTCTCCGGGTTCGTCCCGCAGCCTCGAAGGGAAGGTAGGGGGCCGTACTCGCGGCCCTCTATCACTGCCGAGCGCTCCAGCACACGGGAGCCTGCGCGGCAAGCTGGTTGTGCTGCTTCATGGAATTGCCGGGTCCGGCTGCGGCGCCGGTGGCATGCTGCTTGTCCAAGGAGGCGAACTTCCGCGCGTGCTTGGCCCCTTTAGGGGCAGCGCCGGGGAGTCCTGCCGCTGCCGCTGCCGGTCGGCGCCCGCCTCGAGATTCGTTGCATCTGCACGTGCACCGTGTGGTCCTTTTGGGTGATTCTCCATCTGATACGGCATCCATAGCAGATGGCACTACCACCGCACGCGGAGTTCCGAAATCGATCCCTACAGTGCGCGTTGACCCCGCTCTCTGGATCACACTAGACCGTACCGTGAGAAGACTCTTTCGAGTTGGCACCGAATGTGATCGAGCGCCGATCTGGTGCTTGAAGTACCGCGTCAACGAATCCTGTTGCACGAGCTCCAGGGGTTGTGTCACCGGCTGTACGTTTACTCCTCATGCGGGACACGAGTACCCGTATGGCGTGGTCTCAGGGCGGAATGCCCCCGCCCTGAGACCCGTCCGATCGACGACCAAAATGGAACAGGTATGTCCGACCGAATTTTCCGAGGATCCGTTCAGCCAGCCTCGGCGCGGAGTGAACGTAGCAGGTTGTCCCTATTGTCTTGGCAAAGCCGTGCGTTCGCTGTCAGTCATGTCACGCTGCGATTGCGGGCTGCGCTGATGGCCCTCGCCGCAGGCTGGATGATCGTGACCGGATCCAGTATCCCGTCCGCGTGGGCGTTCCCGCTCACGGCTCTGGCGGCCGCTCCTGGCTACTCCACCATCCGCTACCTGCGGATTCACCTCCCCTGATGTGAGGGGTGCCTGTTCCGGAAGGTCTGCGGCCTTCCGGAACAGGCACCCGCCTGCACTCAAGGGTGCACGCCCGAATTGCCAGGGATTTGCTACTCCAGGCCGGACAGAGAGATGTCCCGGCGGGAGGGAGAAACACGATGGGTAGATCTGCTGTGTTCGCATGCTGCGCGCAGTGCGGACGCCGGTTCCGGCAGCGGACCGGGCCAGGACGCAAGAAGAACTATTGCCAGGTTTCCTGCCGCCGGCGGGCGCAGCGACTACGCGACCGCGAGGCCTCCGCGGCGCCGCCGCCAGTGGTGGCATCCTCCAGCTGGGGGCGGGTGGTGGTGTCCTCCGGTTGGGGACAGCAGGTGGCCGACGACAATCTGGTCCTGGCCGCCCGGCTGGCTGAAGCCGAACGGGAGAGGGTGCCGTTGGCTGATCTGCTGGCGCACGCGGACCGGTTGTCGAGGAACGTGGCCTACTACGTGGCTGCGGCCGTGCGGGACGCACGTGCGGACGGGACCGGGTGGGCCACAGTGGCCCAGGCTGCGGGGGTCAGTGTCGAGACGGCGAGAGCCAAGTGGAACGAGCAGAGGGTGAAGCGTCTGCTCGTCCACCGTGACCAGCGCTCTCCCGCGCCGTTGCATCACTCGGAGCCGCCGCGGGGTGCCCCGGAAGCCGCCGGGCAGGAACCGCCCCTCCCTGATGGCTCCGGGGCCGCGGGAGCGCGCCGCCAACTGGCGGCGGCGCTCTGTGGCCTGCAGCAGAAGAGTGGGGTGCCCCTCCAGGAAGCCGCCCAGCAGGCCAAGCTGTCTCCTTCCTATGTGTCGCGCATTCTCGCCGGAACCCGGCTGCCAGCCTGGCCGGTGGTGTACATGCTGGCCACGATCTTCAGCGGCAGTGCCCGGGACCTGAAGTTCCTGTGGGAGCGGGCTCAGGGGGCCTGTCCCCCGCCGCGCCAGTCGGTGACCGGCGCCGCAGCGCAGTTGCAGTCGGCGCTACGCGGGCTGTATCTGGCGGCAGGCGAGCCGGATCTGCGCTGCCTGGTCGAGGAGAGCGAGGAGTCTTTGACGGCGGAGACCGTCCAGGAGGTGCTCGACGGCGACCTTATTCCTCACTGGCGGACGGTCGAGGAGCTCGTGGTGCGGATGGGCGGGGACGCGGCGCCCATCAGGCCGCTATGGGAGGACCTGCACTACGCGTTCCTTGCCTCCCGGGACGTCTTCCCCGAGGGAGGTCTTGCCCGTTCGGGCCTGCCCGGAGCCGATCCGGACCCCGGTGCCGACGGGCCGGTCTCGTGACCGTCCGTCCAGGACACGCGGTGGGGCGTTGGGGCGCTGGAGGAGAGGCTGTCATGGCTCAGCCGGGAGGAGCCGCGGACACCATTGCCCAGGGGTATGCCGGATTCCGTCAGCTGTATCGGGACCGCTATCTGCGGTACGCGCATCTCCGTGTCGGCGACGCGGCAGCTGCCGCTGTGGGTGCCGCTTTCGAGTATTTGGCGAGCGAGTGGTCCACGGTTCTGGGCAGCGGAACGCGTCCGGCAGCGTACTCGTGGGAGCTGCTGGGCCGCTGCGTTGCCGCCGTCGGCACGGACGGGCCGGGCGCAGCAGACGCTACGGGCGGTCTGTACAGTGCGCTGCCGACCGAGCAGGCTGATGCGGTCCTGCTGCATTACCAGCTGGGCATGACGCTGACCGAGGCTGCTGATCTCATGGGGGTCGATCCGTCTGCCCTGGCCGCCCATCTGCTGATGGCCGAGCGCTGTCTCCCCCGGCGTCTATCCGGCGTTCTGCGTCTGGCGGACCCAGGGGACGTACAGAGTTGAGGAATTGGGGGAACCAGGAAAGCAATTACTCCCCCTTGTGTCCAGTTCGGGTCAGTCTTCCGGGGGTCCTTCCTTCGGGGAGGAGGTGCTGGACTGCCAGCGTCCCTAGCATGGCCTTCTGCTGCCGACGTGCCTCCCCGTGCTGGGGAGGCGAGGGGGTCGAATGGATCACGGGGAGAATCCCATTGCTCACTCTATTGACATCAACACCCCGAGTATCGCGCGCATGTGCGACTGGTACTTGGGTGGGACTGACAACTTTCCCTCCGACCGCAGGGTCTGCCGGGCTCTGTTAGAGATCGCGCCCAGCACTCGCACGCTGGTAGGGAACAACAGGCTGTTCCTTCAGCGTGTGGTGCGTGTCCTGGCCGAGGAGTACGGAGTGCGTCAGTTCCTTGACTACGGGGCCGGACTGCCGGTGCGCAACAATGTCCACCAGGTCGCTCAGGGCGTGGACCGCAACAGCAAGGTCGTCTACATCGATGACGATCCGATCGTTCTCGCACACGGCCGGACTCTGCTGGATGAGAACGATGAGACAGCCATCGTCCGGGCAACACTGACGGACATCGACGGCACCCTCGACCATCCCGAGGTCACCGGTCTCATCGACCGCAACGCTCCCGTGGCGGCCTTATTCGCCTCCGGTCTGCACCGCATCCCCGACTCTCCCGGGCCCGAGCGGATGATCCGGCACATTGCCAGCAGACTACCGGCCGGCAGTTTCATCGCGTTCTGCCAGCTCGTCAGCGACGACGCGGCCGTCCGCCAGGCGGCTACCGACCTTATGCAGCAGACCACGGGCCACAACTGGGGCCGTGTCCGGCAGAAGAGCGAGGTGCAGGAGTGGGTCAGCGGCATGCAGCTGCTCGATCCCGGCCTGGTCGAGGTCTCCGCCTGGCGGCCGGACTCCAACGTCGAGCAACAACGTACCTTCGAGTGGGAAGAGTACGGCGGAGTTGTCCGCCTGCCCTGACGCCTGGGCGGCGCCGTACTCAGTGCCGCCGGGACGGATGCCTCGCGTACTCTTCTATCGCTTCCTGCAGAAGCTCAATGCTCTCCTTCCGCGACGCGGCTGCCCCCCACAGTTCGGAGAGCACGTAGCGGTAACTATCCACACCGCTTGTGCTGGTGATGTACGTGGCGCTGGCGGCGTGCTCGAGGTAGATCAGTTCCGCCGGGCCTCCTGGAGCGAATTTCAGGTATGTCACCGGGGTGCTGGGGGCGATCTTGGCGCCCTTCATGAACTGCACGACCCGGATGGTGATTCCGCTGTGCGCGGCATCCAGCAGGCGCTTGAGCTGCTCGACCATGATGTCCGCGCTGCCCACGGGACGGCGCAGGACGGCTTCGTCGAGCAGCGCGATCACCTGGGGGCGGTCAGGGCCTTCAAGCAGCTTCTGGCGGGCCATCCGCAGTTCCACACGGCGGCTGATCTCGGTCTCGGTCGCGTAAGGGCCGGACGCGACGACTGCCTTGGCGTAGGCGGGTGTCTGCAGCAGGCCGGGCACGACGTTGACTTCGTAGGTACGGATTTCCACGGCCGAGTCCTCGAGCCCGATCAGGCGCTTGAGCCAGTCCGGCGTCACATCGGCGTACGCGTCGTACCACGCTTTGCCCGTGACTTGTTTCAGCAGTTCCCGGATCGCCTTAACCTGCCAGGGGTCGGTTACTCCGTAGTGGTCGATCAGGTCTAGGACATCCTGTTCCCTCGGCGGACTTTCCCCGCGCTCCATGCGGCTGATCTTGGACACGGAGGCCCGGATCACTGGTGCTGCATCCCTCATCGTCAGCCCCTGCTCCGTGCGCAGCCTGCGCAGATACGCGCCCAGCACCTTTCCGGCGGCGGCCG
>Ga0307508_10005548_pt1 | contig 11985 bp, 8 predicted proteins | sample 9_EM_MG_FD_203089 | JGI IMG/M metagenome (GOLD analysis project Ga0307508, IMG submission 203089) | Populus trichocarpa ectomycorrhiza microbial communities from riparian zone in the Pacific Northwest, United States - 9_EM | ecosystem: Host-associated > Plants > Roots > Unclassified | place...
TGGCGGAAACCGGGCCGGTAGGCGACGTGGTAGTCGGTCCAGGTCGGCTCGACGACCGCGACGGCGAGCGCCTCGGTGCCGTCGACCAGGGTGAGGTGGGCGGTGGCGCCGATGTCCTCGGCGAGGGACCGCAGCGCGGGCAGCGCCGCCTCCCGCACCAGCGGATGCACCTGGCGGCCGAGCTGCAGCACCCCGAGCCCGACCCGCGCCCGGCCGCCGATGTCCCGGCGGACCAGGGAGTGCTGTTCGAGGGTGGCCAGCAGCCGGTAGACCACGGTGCGGTTGACGCCGAGCTTGGTGGACAGCTCGGTGACGGTCAGCCCGTGGTCGGTGTCGGCGAGCAGTTTCAGGACGCGCAGTCCCCGGTCCAGCGTCTGGGAGGTCTCCGCGGTCACGACGCCCCCTCCTCGGTGATGAGTGGCGGCTCCCCGCGAAGGTGCTCCGCCGGTCGCGGTGGTTACGCACCGGCTGCACTCCGAGGCCACGCTGCCACGGGGCGTGTGCGTGCACGAACGGTAGCGAGCGGGTCCGCTCAGCGGAAGCCTTTGTCCAGAATCCGAGCAGATCCCTTGCACACCGCACACAGAGCGGCATGCGCTGCCGCGATGTGCGCCCGCACACCGCCACCGTCGCGTGTCGGCACACCACTCTGGGTCAGCACACCACCGTGGGTCAGCACACCGTCGCGTGTCAGCACATCACCGTGGGTCAGTACACCACCGTGGGTCAGCGCATCCGCGTGGCCCACTCCTGCACCTTCTTGATCCGCTCGCGGAGCTGCCCCGCCGTCGCCTCCGCGCTCGGCGGCCCGCCGCAGACCCGGCGCAGCTCGGTGTGGATCACGCCGTGCGGTTTGCCGCTCTGGTGGACGTACGCCCCCACCAGCGTGTTCAGCTGCTTCCGCAGCTCCAGCAGCTCCTTGTGGGTGACCACAGGGCGTCGCTCGGCGGGCACCTCCAGCAGATCCGCCTCCGAGTCCGGCTTCTTGCGGCTGTGCGCGATCTGCTTGGCCTGCCGCTTCTGGAGCAGCATCTGCACCTGGTCGGGTTCGAGGAGCCCGGGGATGCCGAGGTAGTCCTGCTCCTCCTCGCTGCCCGGGTGCGCCTGCATGCCGAACTCGGCGCCGTCGTAGAGCACCCGGTCGAAGACCGCGTCCGACTCCAGCGCCTCGAAGGGCAGCGATTCCTGGTCGCCGGTGTCCTCGTCCTGCTGCTTCTCGGCCTCTTCGAGGAGCTTGTCCTCCTCCGCGTACGGGTCCTCCTCCTCGCCGTCCTTCTTCGGCTTGTCGAGGACGTGGTCGCGCTCGACCTCCATCTCGTTGGCGAAGCCGAGCAGGTTCGGGATGGTGGGCAGGAAGACGGACGCGGTCTCGCCGCGCCGCCGCGACCGTACGAAACGGCCGACGGCCTGGGCGAAGAACAGCGGTGTGGAGATGGTCGTCGCGTACACCCCGACCGCGAGGCGCGGCACGTCGACGCCCTCCGACACCATGCGGACCGCGACCATCCAGCGGTCGTCGGAGTGTGTGAAGTCCTCGATGCGCTGCGAGGCCGCGTCCTCGTCGGACAGCACCAGGGTGGGCTTCTCGCCGGTGATCTCGCGGATCAGCTTGGCGTAGGCGCGCGCCGAGTCCTGGTCGGAGGCGATGACGAGGGCGCCCGCGTCCGGGATGGCCTTGCGGACCTCGGTCAGCCGGTTGTCGGCGGCACGCAGCACGTTGGGCATCCAGTCGCCGCGCGGGTCGAGCGCGGTGCGCCACGCCTGGGAGACCGCGTCCTTGGTCATCGGCTCGCCGAGCCGGGCCTCGATCTCGTCGCCCGCCTTGGTGCGCCAGCGCATGTTGCCGCTGTAGGAGAGGAAGATGACCGGCCGCACGACGCCGTCGTTCAGGGCGTTGCCGTAGCCGTAGGTGTAGTCGGCGGAGGAGCGGCGGATGCCGTCGTTGCCCTCTTCGTAGGCGACGAAGGGGATGGGGTTGGTGTCCGACCGGAACGGGGTGCCGGTGAGCGCGAGCCGGCGGGTCGCGGGCTCGAACGCCTCCAGGCAGGCCTCGCCCCAGGAGCGGGAGTCACCGGCGTGGTGGATCTCGTCGAGGATGACGAGCGTCTTGCGCTGCTCGATCCGGTTCCGGTGCAGCATGGGCCGTACGCCGACGCCCGCGTAGGTGATGGCGATGCCGTGGTACTCCCGGCTCAGCGCACCCGCGCTGTACTCCGGGTCCAGCTTGATGCCGATGCGGGCCGCGGCCTCGGCCCACTGCTTCTTGAGGTGTTCGGTGGGGGCGACCACGGTGATCTGCTGGATGACGTGGTGATGCATCAGCCAGGAGGCGAGCGTCAGCGCGAACGTCGTCTTACCGGCGCCGGGGGTCGCGACCGCGAGGAAGTCCCGCGGCTGCTCCTCGATGTACCTGTCCAAGGCGCCCTGCTGCCAGGCGCGCAGCTTGCTCGCGGTACCCCAGGGGGCCCGGCCGGGGAAGGCGGGCGAGAGGTGATGGCTGGTGGAGGCGGCAGTATTACTCACGGTCTCCGTCGCGGGCTGACTCGGCGGGGTCGATCGGGAACCGCGTCAGCCTACCGGTGCCGTGCTTCATGCTTCGGGGGTACGCCCCGATCCCACCCGCGGGTGGGATCAGACTCACACCTGTACCGCGAAGCCGGGCAGCTGCTCCGCGATCTTGGGCACGTCCAGCTCGCCCTGGCAGACCCCGAGCACGAACCGCTCCGCCTCGTCGACGTCGAAGTCCGCGCCGAGCGGGTGTCCGTTGACGTGGAGGAAGACCCACGTCGCGTACCACGAGAGGCGCTTGTTGCCGTCCACCAGAGCATTGTTGCGGGCCAGCGACTCCATCAGCGCCGCCGCCTTCTGCCACACGTCCGGGTAAGCGTCCTGCCCGAACACGCTCGCCTGCGGACGGGCCAGAGCCGACTCCAGCAGACCGTAGTCGCGCACCTCGTCAGCGCCCAGCCCCTCCGCGAGGTTCAGCAGCTCGGGCAAGGTGAGGTAGTGCATCAGGCGAGCCTCCGGTTCAGCTCTTCGCTGACCTTCAGCACGTGCGCCGCGGCCTCGTTGAACAGCCGGGAGTGCTCGTTGATCGCCTCGATCACCGCATCGTGCGCGAACGACTGCATGCTCCGGCCCTCCGCCTCGGCGCGCTTGCGCAAAGCGTCCAGCTCTTCGTCGGTAAAGCGTAGATTCAAAGCACCCATGAAGCTGATGGTACCGCGTGGTACCACATGGTGCTACCGCAGTACGGGAACGTGGTCACGTGGTGAGCAGGACGCCCGCGTACGAGACGCTCGCGATCACTGCCCAGGCGCACAGGCCCATGGCCGCGACCCGGGTGCCGGTGCGGGTGAGGGAGGGGAGGTGGACCGCGCTGCCGAGGCCGAAGAGGGCGGCGGCGAGCAGGAGTTCCTGGCCGGTGGCGGCGGCGTCGAGCGCGGCGGCGGACGGCAGACCGGTGCTGCGCAGCGCGACCATGGCGAGGAACCCGGCCACGAAGAGCGGCACCAGCGGGGGCCGCCGGGCCCCGGCGGTGCGCCGCGTTTCCGTCCGCGCCCGCGCCCGGGACGACACGGCGAGCGCGGCGACCAGCGGGGCCAGCAGAGCCACCCGCATCAGCTTGACCAGCACCGCTTCCTTCAGCGCCGCGGGCCCGGCGGTCTGCGCGGCGGCCACGACCTGGCCCACGTCGTGCACGCTCGCGCCCACCCAGCGGCCGAACTGCGCGTCGGCGAGGCCCAGGGGCTGCTGCAGCAGGGGCAGTACGGCGATGGCGAGCGTGCCGCACAGCGTCACGAGCGCGACGGAGGTGGCCACGTCCTGTTCGTCGCTCTCGGACACCTCGCCGACCGCGCCGATCGCGGACGCGCCGCAGATCGAATAGCCGGTGGCGATCAGCAGCGGCTGATCGCCGCGCAGCCCCATCCGGCGCCCGAGCCACCAGGTGCCGCCGAAGGTGGCGGCGACCACGCAGAACACCATCGCGACGGTGGCCCAGCCGAGGCCGAGGACGTCGTTCAGGCTGAGCTTCAGGCCGAGCAGCACGATGCCGAGCCGCATCAGCCGCTTCCCGGCGAGCGAGAGCCCGACCCGGCAGCGGCCCCGTACGAGCCCCCGGGCGCCGGGCAGATGCGCGGCGCCGATGCCGAGCACGACGGCGGCGGTGAGCAGGGGGACGGCGGGGACGGCCCGGTGGACCGACCACGCGGCCACGACCCCGCAGGCGGCCAGCCCGAGCCCGTAGGCGGGGGCGGGTATCCGGGGCCGGTGAGCCGCGATCGTCCCGGCGGGCTTCCCGGCGGGCTTCCCGGCGGGCGTCCCGGCGGGTGCTCCGGCGGGTGCTCCGGCGGGTGCTCCAGTCACCGCCATGACGTCACCCGCCCGACGTAACATCGCGGCCCGGTCACAGGTCGTCCACCACGGGGGCCTCGTACACCCGCCGTACGCTGCTGCCCAGCCGCACGATGTCCGCGCCGTAGACGTGGAGCGAGATCGCCTTCGTGCCGCAGGCGTTCCACACCCTGTGGATATCTCCGGGCGGGGCGAAGCCGCAGACCGCCCCCCGCGGGTTGATCACGTCCTCCACGGCGACCAGCCGGGAGGCCGGACCGTCGGGGACGAGGCGGTAGCGCCGTTCGTGCTCCTCACCCTCGTGGACGCCGGTGACACACCACGACACATGGTCGTGCACGGCGGTGCGCTGGCCGGGCAGCCACACGAGGGCGACGACGGAGAAGCTGCCGTCGGGTTCGGCGTGCAGGACGTGCTGGCGGTAGCCGTCGGGATCGCCCTCGCGCTGCGCCGGGGCGAGCAGATCGGGCACGCCGAGGTAGGGGGCGAGGCGTTCGCCCACCAGGTAGGCGGTCACATCGGGCGGCAGGCCGCGTCCGACGGCCTCGCGGACGCCGTCGACGAAGGCGCCGAGGGGGGCCGTGACACGAGAGGACGGATACGCGGTGGTCATATCGGCAGCGTGCGGACGCGGCGTCCATCACGTCCAACGACAGATTGTTGGGCGGGGGTCAACTTCCGCTTATATAACGGCCCTTGCGCGGGCCCCTACGCGATGGGCGCGTCAGCAGCCGACTCTGTTCCCGGCCACGGTCTTCAGTTCCTCCAGCACCCGCGCCGTCGCCGGGATCTCCAGATGCTCCCGCAGCACGTACGCCGAGACATGCCGCCGCGACGCCGGGTCGAGGGCGCGCCCGGTGACCTTCTGATGGCACAGGAAGGACAGCACAAGACCCGGCATCATCGCCACGCCGAGCCCGGCCGCGACCATGCTCTGCACCACCAGGTTGTCGTCGGTGGTGAAGGCGATGTCGGGCGCGAAGCCCTGCTCGGCGCATTCGTGCAGGAAGTTGGCGCGGCAGCGCAGGCATCCGGCGATCCACCGCTCCCCGCTCAGCTCGGCGAGCTTGACGGCGCGCCGCCGGGCCAGCGGGTGCCCGGTCGGCAGGAGGACGGTCAGCTGGTCCTCCATCAGGGGGATCTCGACGAGGTCGGGGGGCGTCTCCTCGCGCAGCCCGGGATAGGTGAAGGCGAGGGTGATGTCGCACTCGCCGCGGACGACGCGGTCCAGCGAGTCCGGCGGCTCGCCCTCCAGCAGATCGACCCGCACCCCGGGATGGGCGGCGGCGAGGCGGGCCATGGCCTCGGGGATGAGGGTGGCGTTGGCGCTGGGGAAGGCGCACACCCGTACCCGCCCGGCGCGCAGCCGGGTGATGGCGTTCATCTGCGCCTGCGCGGCGGAGATGGACGAGAGGATGGTCTCGGCGTGCCGGGCGAGCGTCTCCCCCGCCTCGGTGAGCCGCATGCCGCGGCCGACGCGGATGAACAGCGGGCTGCCGACGGTCCGTTCGAGCGCCTTCATCTGCTGCGTTATGGCGGGCTGCGTATAGCCGAGCACCCGGGCGGCGGCCGAGTAGGACCCGGCCCGGACCACCTCGTGGAACGTCCTGATGTGCCGCGAATCGAACACACGGGCATCATAGAGGGAAACCATAAGCGCGATTTGGGGGAACGGAACTTCACCCCTCCCGGCGCTTTTGAGTCACCTGCCCCACCCGTCCCACACCCGCCCCACGCCGATTGGCGAAGTCACACCGCCGATGCCCTTCTGATCAGGCAGGCTGGCCCTATGCCGCACTACACGTCGTACGACCAATCGGAGCTGGCCTACCGCGTCCTGGAGGCCCGCGACGGCTCCGCACGGCCGCCGCTCGTCTGCCTGGCGGGCGGGCCGGGGCGGAACGCCGCCTACCTGGGCGACCTCGGCGGTCTCGACGCCCACCGCACCCTGGTCATCCCCGACAGCCGCGGCACCGGGGACTCGCCGCCCGCCGCCGACCCGAGCGGCTACGCGTTCCCGGGGCTGGCCGAGGACCTGGAGGCGCTCCGCCGCCACCTCGGGCTCACCCGCTTCGCGCTGCTCGCCCACGACGCGGCGGCGGCCACGGCGCAGGCGTACGCGGCGGCCCACCCGGAGCACCTCACTCATCTGATCCTGGTCTGCCCGGGCGCGCGGATGCAGGGCGAACTGCCCGAGGACGCCCGGGAGATCTTCGAGTCGCGCGCCGACGAGCCGTGGTGGCAGGACGCGTACGTGGCGATCCAGATGCTCCCCGACACCACCGACCTCGCCGAGGTGCGGGAGCTGCTGCTGCGGGCCGCCCCGATGGCGTACGGCCGCTGGGACGAACCTCAGCGGGCACACGCGGCGAGCGAGGGCGAGCAGCTGGGCCCGGTGCCGCGCGCGGGCTTCTGGCAGGGCGTGGACGAGGCGGGCCGCCGCGCGGTGCTGGCGCGGCTGCGCGAGGTGCCGTGCCCGGTGCTGGCGATCACCGGGGACCGGGACGCGGTGACCGGCGTACGGGCCGGGGAGCTGGTCGCGGAGTCGTTCCCGGCCGGGCGCGCCCGGCCGTTGCACGGCGTGGGGCACTACCCGTGGGTGGACGAGCCGGAGCTGTTCCGCCCGGTGGTGGAGGACTTCCTGGAGCACCCACACGCCCCGGGCCGCCCCTGAGGACGCCCTGTCGGCCGTTGCGAACGGCCCGTTGTGAACGGCGTATGTCAGTCGTATGGCAGCGGCCGCCGAACCGTTGATCCCCCCTGAGCCGCTCCGTATGGTCTTAACCACAAGCACGACATTGGCCGTGTGCCCGAGTGGTTCAGGGGCTCGCCTGCAAAGCGAGTTACGTGGGTTCGAATCCCGCCACGGCCTCCACAGCGCCCCCGCGCTCCCCCGCTCCCGCAGCGCCGCCACGGGCCGCTCTTCCGGGGCACTCGGCCGGGCCACTCGTCCCGCCGCCCGGCCTCTCTCTTGGTGAACTACCGGACACCCTCTGGACACATAGGCCTTACAAGGCGCATGATCAGAATCGCGAACGCCGTTCACGCAACTGGTCACCTGACCTTTTTCACATTCTCCCCACTGAATGGCCTCCGACCCCCCGCAGTGAGTGCGTTTACGCCGCATAGGCTCACAGTGGTGCCTGCAGTCCGCGAGGAAGAACCCGCCGTGACTGAACAGGCACCCTTTGCTTCGACCTGTGATCCTGTGTTCCGTCTGGGGGAAATGTGCAGCCCGCCGTACCGGCCACCCGTCTGCCACTGTCGACCGGCCAGAGCGAGATCTGGTTCATTCAGCAGCTGGAGCCGCCGGAGAGCACGACGTTCAAGGTCGGCGAGTACCTTGAGATTCAAGGCCCCATAGACGCCGCGATATTCGAGAGGGCACTGCGGCAGGCGGTCTCGGAAGCCGAGCCGTACAACGTGCGCGTCGGCGAGGACGACGGAGTGCCCTGGCAGGTCCTCGACCCCGTGGACGACTGGGACTTCCCGGTCCTCGACCTGCGCGGCGAGTCCGACCCGCACGCCGCCGCGGTTCGCTGGATGAAGCACGACCTGGCCACCCGGCTGGACCTGGACGACCACCCGCTCTTCTCCTTCGCCCTGATCAAGGTGGGCGAGGACCGCTCCTACTGGTACCAGGGCACCCACCACATCGTGTCGGACGCGGGCAGCGCCGCCCTGGTGGGCCGGCGCGCCGCCGAGATCTACACCGCGCTCGTCGAAGGCGGCGACCCGGCCCCGGCAGAAACGATCCTGGGCTCTCTGCGGACCATGCTCGACCGGGACGCGGAATACCGGGCGTCGGAGGATTTCGCCAAGGACCGCGCGTACTGGACGGAACACTTCGCGGATTCCCCGGAACCCGCCCGGCTTTCCGGCCGCCCCGGCGATGAACTCTCCAGCGTGCTGCGGGAGACCGCCTACCTGACCGAGGCGGAAGCGGTCGAGCTGCGCGCCGCCGCGCGTAAATACGCGACCCACTGGTCGGCCATGATCATCACGGCGACCGCCACCTATCTGCATCGATTGACCGGTAAAACGGACATCATTCTGACGCTGCCGGTCACCGCCCGCACCGATGCCACGCTGCGCGGGATTCCCGGAATGTTCGCCAATGTGGTGCCGCTGCGCATCCAGGTGCGCTCGGATATGCGAATACGGGATCTGGTCCGGCAGGTCTCGCGGGAAGTCCGGCAGGCGCTGCGCCATCAGCGCTACCGCCATATCGACCTGGCCCGGGATCTCCACCTCCCGGACGGCGGAAACGGCTTCCTCGGCCCGCACGTCAACATCATGACGTACGACTACGACTTCGACTTCGCCGGACATCGCGTCGTCGGGCACAACCTGTCCAACGGCACCGTCGAAGACCTCTCGATCATGGGATACGACCGCTCCGACGGCACCGGTATCCGCATCGACCTCAACGCGAACTCCAACCTCTACACCGCCGACGGCCTGATCGCCCACCGCGAGCGGTATCTGAACCTCCTGCGCACCCTCTCCGACACCTCGGACAAGGAGCGCACGGTCGGCGCCATCGAGCTGCTGACCGCCGAGGAGCGGCGGCGCGCCGTCGAGGAGTGGAACGACACGGCGCACGCCACCTCCGGCACCACCCTGCCCGCGCTGTTCGCGGCGCAGGCCGCCCGCACCCCGGACGCCGAGGCCGTGGTCTTCGGCGACACCCGGCTGAGCTACGCCGAGCTGGACCGCGCCGCCGACCGGCTGGCCCACCGGCTGACCGCGCGCGGCGCGGGGCCGGAGCGCACCGTCGCCGTCGCCCTGCCCCGCTCCCCCGAGCTGGTCATCGCCCTGCTGGCGGTGCTCAAGTCGGGCGCCGCGTATCTGCCGCTGGAGCTGGACTACCCGGCCGACCGGCTGGCGTTCATGCTCGACGACGCCGCGCCCGCGCTCCTCGTCACCCGCGCCGAGCACGCCGAGCAGCTGCCCGCGGCGGACGGTGTCGAGCGGCTGCTGCTGGACGACCCGTACGACGACACCGGTACGGACGGCGCACCGCAGGTCGCGCTCGACCCCGAGCACCCCGCGTACGTCATCTACACCTCCGGCTCCACCGGCCGCCCCAAGGGCGTCCTGGTCCCCCACCGCGCCATCGTCAACTGCCTGGAGTGGATGCAGGGCAGCCACCCCCTCACCTCCGAGGACCGGCTGCTCCAGAAGACCCCGGCCGGATTCGACGCCTCGGTGGCGGAGTTCTTCTGGCCGCTGGTCAGCGGCGCAGCACTGGTGCTCGCCCAGCCCGGCGGCCATAAGGACCCCGCGTACCTGGTGCGTACCGTCCGCGAAGAGCGCATCACCACGCTCCAGTTCGTCCCGTCGATGCTCCGCGCGTTCCTCGCCGAGCCCGACGTCGCCGAGCGGTGCGCAGGCAGCCTGCGCCAGGTGTTCTGCGGCGGCGAGGCGCTGCCGCGCGAGACGGCCGACCGCTTCCACCGCCTGCTGCCCGGCATACCGCTGCACAACGTGTACGGGCCCACCGAGGCCACCGTCGACATCAGCGCCCACACCTGCGAGCCCGGCGCCACCGGATCGGTCCCGATCGGCGCCCCGGTGTGGAACAGCCGCCTGTACGTCCTCGACTCCGCCCTCCGCCACGCCCCCGCCGGGGCCGTCGGCGAGGTCTACCTCGCCGGGCCGCAGCTGGCCCGCGGCTACCACGACCGGCCGTCGCTGACCGCCGGGCGCTTCGTGCCCGACCCGTACGGCCACCTCTTCGGCGCGCCCGGCGCCCGCATGTACCGCACCGGCGACCTGGCCCGGCGGCTGCCGGACAGCGGCGTCGCCTACCTGGGCCGCTCCGACGACCAGGTCAAGCTGCGCGGCTTCCGCATCGAGACCGGCGAGGTCGAGACCGCGCTGCGCGCCCTGCCGGACGTCGCGGAGGCCGCGGCGATCGTCCGCGAGGACCAGCCCGGCGACCAGCGTCTGGTGGCCTATCTGACGGCCGAGGGCGACACCGCGCCATGCGTCGCCACCGCCCGCGAGATGCTCCACCGCGATCTGCCCGAGCACATGGTGCCCACCGCGTTCATGGTCCTCGGCACGCTGCCGCTGAGCCCCAACGGCAAGCTGGACCGGGCCGCGCTGCCCGTCCCCTCCCACGAGGCCGCCCGCGGCGGCCGCGCGCCCCGCACCCCCCGCGAGGAGACGCTGTGCGCGCTGTTCGGCGAGGTGCTGGGCGCCCCCGACGTCACCATCGACGACGACTTCTTCCTCCTCGGCGGCCACTCCCTGCTCGCGTCCAAGCTGGCCAGCCAGGCCCGTACCGCCCTGGACACCGAGCTGTCGATGCGTGACCTGTTCGAGGCCCCGACCGTCGCCCGCCTGGTGGCCCGCCTCGACTCCGTCACCCCCGTCGACGCCCCGCAGCTGCACCCGCTCGACACCCTGCTGCCGCTGCGCGGCGAGGGCGAGCGCCCGCCCCTGTTCTGCGTCCACCCCGGCGGCGGCCTCGGCTGGTCGTACACCGGCCTGATGCGCCACCTCGCCCCGGACCAGCCCGTCTACGCCCTCCAGGCGCGCGGCCTGACCGAGCCCGACGTGCTGCCCGCCAACGTCCAGGAGATGGCCGCCGACTACCTGGACCAGATACGCACCGTCCAGCCGACCGGCCCGTACCACCTGCTCGGCTGGTCCTTCGGCGGGCTCATCGCCCACGCCATGGCCACCCGGCTGCAGAACGAGGGCGAAGAGGTCGCCACCCTCACCGTCATCGACGCCTACCCCGACAACGACCAGGCCCTGCCCGACCTCCCGGACCTGGGCAAGCGCCGGTGGCTCGGCGTCCTGCTGGACAACATCGGCGGCGGCGACATCTTCGCCCCCGGCTGGCTGGAAGCCCACCCCGACGGCCTCGACGACGGCGACCAGCTCATCGCCGACCTCAGCCAGGAGACCGGCCTGCCGAAGCGGCTCCTGGAGGGCGAGCACAGCTTCCCGCTGCTCGACATCTTCCTCAACGACCAGGAACTGATGCGCAAGTTCGCCCCCGACCACTTCCAGGGCGACCTGCTCCTCTTCACCGCCGACGAGGAGATCCCCGGCTACCAGCGTGACGCCCAGCACGTCCCGGAGTCCTGGCAGCCGTACGTCTCCGGCGAGGTCAAGGTCCACGGCGTCCCGACCCACCACTACCACCTGCTGCGCGAGGAAGCCCTGACCCTGATAGGCCCAACCCTGGCCCAGTCCCTGGACACCTCCCACTGACCCCGACGCGGGGCGCCCACCGACGGGCGCCCCGCCCGGACTTCGGCGGACACCGAAGCGATCACCGTCTAGCGTCGGACCCATGAGACGTCCATCAGGCAGCGAGCGGGAGGTGGCGGCGTGACGCCGTGGGAGATGGTGGCCGTCTTTGTGGCGGGGGTGGGGGCCGGGGGGATCAACTCCGTTGTGGGGTCCGGGACGCTGATCACGTTCCCCGTACTCCTCGCCACCGGGCTGCCGCCCGTCACCGCCACGGTGTCCAACGCGCTCGGGCTCATACCCGGTTCCATCAGTGGGGCCATCGGTTACCGCAAGGAGCTGCGGGGGCAGGGGCGGCGGGTGCTGAAGCTGAGTGCCGGGGCGCTGGTCGGGGGGCTCGCGGGGGCCACGCTGCTG
>Ga0307508_10005549_pt1 | contig 11985 bp, 9 predicted proteins | sample 9_EM_MG_FD_203089 | JGI IMG/M metagenome (GOLD analysis project Ga0307508, IMG submission 203089) | Populus trichocarpa ectomycorrhiza microbial communities from riparian zone in the Pacific Northwest, United States - 9_EM | ecosystem: Host-associated > Plants > Roots > Unclassified | place...
TGGGGTGCGGCCGGGGTGCGGCCGGGGTGCGGCCGGGGTGCGGCCGGGGTGCGGCCGGGTGTTACGGGTCGGTTCGGGGCTTGGTGGGGCAGCCGTTGCTCGCCTTCCAGGCCTTGATCTCGACGACCGGGGATTTCTGGCCGCCGGCGCGCCACGAGTCGAGGTAGCGCCAGGGCCAGATGACGCCGCGCTGGTTCCACCAGTCGCCCTGGCCGGCGCACGGCGGGGAGATGCCGAAGTGCAGGTGGCAAGCGCCGGCGTCGCCCGTGCGGCCGATCTTGCCCAGGGCCTGGCCGGTCTTGATCTGCGCGCCGACCGTGACCGCCGGGTCGATCACCGACAGGTGCGAGCCGTAGTAGCGCACCCCGTCGTCGCCGAGCATCGAGATCGACAGGCCGCCGCGGGTGGGGCCGGCGTTGACCTTCGCCGTCCAGGTGTCCTTGCGCACGACCGCGAGGATTGTGCCGCTGGTGACCGCGACCACCTTGTTGCCGCAGTTCGTGATGATGTCGGTCGCCGGGTAGTCGTGGTGGATCCGCGCATACGAGTTGTTGCCGATGACCGGGAAGGCGTACCTGACCGTGGTCGTCGTCGTGGCCGGCGCCGAGCCGGACGGGGTCGACGCGGCCGGCGGGGCCGTGGTGCTTGCGTCCGCGCCGCCGGTGATCGTGGAGGTGGAGCTGGGCACGATGAAGTCGGGCGTGCCGGAATTACCGGAACTGTCGTCCGCCGGCGCGTCGCATGCGCTGCCCGCGCCGATCGCGGCGACGAGCAGACCGATAAGCGCGACATGTCGGATCTGGAATCGCAAGTTGGACTCTTCCTGCCGGGGGGCCGACGCCCAATATAGGCGAGCCTGCGGCCTCTCGGCAGGGTGGTGGGCGAGACGAGCTCGACCCGCCCGTCCCGTGCGGGGCGGACGGGTCGGATGTGACCTGATCGGCCGGCCGGCCGGCTCAGGCGGCCGGCGTCACCCTGTTGGCAGGGCTGCCGTTGAGCTGGGCGACGTCCGTGCCCGCCTGGTTGCGCAGGCCGGTGCGGATCGTCTCGAGGAGCGCGACGCCCTGCGAGGCCAGCGAGGCGACCACGCTGTTGAGGCCCTCGGCGCCGTCGAGCACCGTGACGTTCGCGCCCTGCAGGCCCTGCGCCGCGGCCCGCAGCATCTCCGGCAGCTGCGCGATGATCGCCTGGTCGAGCGCGATCCTGTCCTGCGCGGCGGCCGCCTCGGCGGAGAGCTTGGTGGCGTCGGCCTGCGCCCGGGCCAGCGCGCGGATGCGCTCGGCCTCGGCCTCGGCGGGCCGGACCACCTCGGCGATCAGCTCGGCCTGACGCAGCTCGGCGTATTTCGCCGCCACGACCGAGCGCTCCACCAGCACGTCCTGCTGAGCGCGGGCGGCGGCCAGCGGGCCGGCCTGCGCGGCGGTCTGCTGGGCCTGGTCGATCTCGGCCTGGTACTGCGCCTGAGCGACGGCGGTCTGCCTCGCGTACTCCGCCTGGTGGCGCATGCTCTCCTGCTGGGCCATCGCGCTCTGCCGGTCGGCGGCGGCCTGCGCGACCTTGGCCTCCTGGTTGACCCGCGCCTGGTGCGGCGCGGCCAGCGCCCGGATGTAGCCGACGCCCTTGTCGTCGATGCTGCTGATCTGCAGGGAGTCGACCGCAAGGCCGATCCGGGCCATCTCGGTCTTGCTGGCGTCGACGATGGCGTCGGCGAGGGTCTGCTGCTCCCGGATGATCGCCTCGACGGTCATGCTGCCGATGATGCTGCGCAGGTGGCCGCTGAAGATCCGCCCCACCAGGGTGGACATCTGGCTCTGGTCGCCCTGGAACCGGCGGGCCGCCGCGGCGATCGACTCGTGGTCGTCGCCCACCTTGAACGCGATGACGGCCTGCACGGCCAGGGTGAGGCCCTGCTGGGTGTAGCAGTCCTCGATCACCTCGGCCTCCTGCATGGCCAGCGTCAGCCGGGTGGCCTTGGAGAAGATGGGGGCGACGAAGACGCCGTGCCCCGTCACGATCTTGAACGGCAACGCGTCCGTGCCACGCTGCTTCCGACCGCTGATCAGAAGCGCCTCGTTGGGTGCGGGCACCCGATAACCGAACACTATTACAGCCCTTCTTCGACGCCGCGGGCGATATCGCCCGGCGGCACAGTGGGCCATGGCTCGACGTCGACCTGGCGCGCGCCACGGTTGTTGATTACTAGTACGTCGGTGCCGGCGGGCAGGGCCGTCGCGGCGTACGCAAGGTAATAGTGCGCAATGCCCGCCACCACGATGCGCACCTCCCCCGGCAGGTCGCCGCCCCGAATCCCGGTGACGACGGTGCCTGTCCTGCCCACCACCGTCTGCCTTGTCACGGCTGCATTGTGCACCTTGGGTACGACGGTTTGGACGCCGCTCGGCGAGCCTGCCCCGACCTGCGCCGGAAATCCGGTTCGTCGCACTGCGGAGGGGAGCGGAAGGCTGGTGCGCCACCCGGCCGCCGGGCCGTTCGTTGATGACGGCGCCGCGGCAATCGGCCCGGCACGCGGAGGGTGGTCCCATGAACGAACGCAGGCGTGTCCTGCTGTTGCACGGCTGGCGCAACCACCGGCCCGCGGGCCACTGGCAGAGCTGGCTGGCCGGGCGGCTGCGCGGCGCCGGCCACGAGGTCGCCTTCCCGCAGCTTCCGCACCCGGACCGGCCCGATCCGGACGTCTGGACCAGGGTGATCGCCGGTCGGGTCGCCGACCGGCCGGGGAGCTGGACGGTCATCTGCCACGGCCTGTCCTGCGCCGCCTGGATGCGGCTGGCGATGTCGTCGATCCCGCCGGTGTGCCGGCTGCTCTTCGTGGCCCCGCCGAGCGTGTCGTTCCTCGCCGGGACGCCTGAGCTGCGGGGATTCGTGCCGCCGCCGGGCAGTTTCGACCGGGTTGCCGGCACCACCCTGGAACGGCCGCGCCTGGCCTGCTCGGACCGTGATCCGTACTGCGAGCCGCCGGCGAACTTCATCTTCCCGGAGGCGTTCGACGTGCACCGGGTCTCCGGCGGCGGCCACCTCGACCAGGATGCCGGTCTCGGTCCGTGGCCGGAGCTGTTCGACTGGTGCGCCGATCCGGAGCTGCGCATCACCTGCGGCCGGCTCGCCGCGACGCCCGGCTGAGCCCGCCCCGGACGGCGATCCGACAGCCACCTGGTCCATCCACGGTGGAACGTGTAGGCGGTCGGGGGCGTACGGCGAAGGGGCCGGCGCTTGACGCGCCGGCCCCTTCCTACCGGGGGTGGATCAGCTCACGTTGACTGCAGAGGTATCGAGGTCGAAGGACGTCGCCAGCGACGAGTCCTCGGTGCCGGTGAAGGTGAGCGTGACGGTCTGTCCGATGAAGCTGGACAGGCTGATCGACTTCTGCGCGTACGCTCCGGCGTTCAGGTTGGAGTACGTCGCGAGCGTGGTCGAGCCCGCCTTCACCGTCAGCGTGTCGTAGGCGGTCGACCCGGTGGTCTCGGCCGTGACGATCTTGAGGTAGAAGGTGAGCGTCGCGCTCGTGCAGCTCGACGGGATCGTTATCGACTGCGATGCCGTGTCCGTGTGTGTGCTGCCGTACCCGTCGAGCCAGGCGAAGTACGTGCCGGCCTGCGGGATGTTGCTGCCCGAGCCGGTCGTGATGACGCCCGAGGTGGTCGTCCAGGAGACGCCCGAGCCGCTCTCGAAGCCGGCGTTGCCGAGCAGCTGGCTGGCGGTGCAGCCGGTGCCGGTGGTCGGCGTGGTGGTCGGCGCCGTGGTGGTCGGCGTCGCCGTCGGCGTCGTGGTGCTGGTGGTGCTGCAGGTCGGGTCGCCCGACTGCGCCGGCACGCTGACCCCGTCCCAGGCGGCCTTGACCGCGTTGAACTCGGTGCAGCTACCCGGGTAGAGGCTCTTGGCCGCGGTCAGCGTCCAGGTGCGGTACTTCAGGTACGACGCGCTGGAGGTCTTCAGCAGCATCGCGTTGTACATGATGGTGATGGCCTTCTGGATGCCGACACCGGCCAGGCCCGTGGTGCTGTTGCAGGTGGTGCTGGTGGGCTGGCCGTCGGTCGGCGCGGTGCCCTCGGCGAGCAGGTAGAACCAGTGGTTGCCGGGACCGGCCGCCGCGTGCACCTCCTCGGACGGGATGCTGCTGGAGTAGCAGTTGTCGTCACCTGCGAGCGAGGGGTTGTACATGTAGCGGATCGGGCCGCTGCCGACCAGGTTGATCTCCTCGCCGACCTGGTAGTCCGGCGGGTCGTTCGGGTTGTTGGCGTACCACTCGGTCGCCGCGCCGAACGTGTCGGCGACGAACTCCTGGGTGTTGTTGCCGGAGATGCCGCCCGGGGTGTTGTCGTCGATGCCGTGGCCCAGCTCGTGGCCGACCACGTCGGCGGAGGCGATCCACTTGCCGACGCTGTTGTAGCCGATCTGCACCTGGGTGCCGTCGTAGTACGCGTTCTCCTCCTGGTCACCGACGCGCAGCGGCCAGGCGCCGCCGCTGCCGTTCTGACCGTTGCGGCCGAGCCACGCGGAGAGCATGTTCTCCTGGGTCTGCGCGACGTAGAGGGCGTCGACGCATCCGGTCTCCCGGTCGGTGCCGACCCCGCTGCCCCAGCTGTTGTCGGTGCCGGTGAACGTCGTGTTGTTCGCCGCGTTCTGGCAGCTGAGGTTGGTGTAGGTCGGGTCCTTCATGCTGTATGTCGAGCCGGACAGCGTGGTGTTCAGGGAGACCGAGCCGTTGATCCAGCCGGTGCCCGTACCCGTGACGTCGGTGACGTGCTCGTAGCTGCGCAGCACCTTGCCGGTCAGCGCGTCGACGTCGATCGTCTTGCGGCTGACGCCCTTGGCGCTGGTGCCTCGGACCGTGGACTCCCAGGCCAGGTGCGGCGCCACCGAGTCGGAGGTGAAGACGATCAGGCGGGTGCCCTCGACGGTGCTGACCGTCTTGAGCTGGGCCTTCGCGATCGTGGTCGCCTTGGCGCTGGTCAACTTCGGCGTGGTGGCGACGTTGATGGTGCTCTTCTGGGCGACCGAGGTGTACTTGGTCTGTCCGGCGGCGTCGGTCATGACGACGAAGTCGCCGCCGACCACGGGCAGGCCCTTGTACTTGCGGGTGTACGGCACGTACTGCAGCCCGTGCGACGACTCCACCTTGCCTTGTACGAAGGTGTCGCTCGCCCCGGCATGCAGGTACGCCGGACGCGCGGCGACCAGCGCAGCGGCGCCGACCGTGGCGTTCGCCAGGGCCGCCGCCGGAGAGATGGGTTTTGCGGTTGCCGGTCCGGCCACCGCGACCACGGCTGACGCGGCCGCGGTGCCGGCCGCCAGCGCGATGATCAGAGGGGTTCGACGTTTCACGCGGGTACTCCTTCCCCGCCCGGGGGTTTTGGGCGGGCTCAAGATCCAGAAGGACGATGCGTCGCAACCTGGATGACTTGACTGGTGACGCTAGGCATCGATGACCTTCTTCGAAACGGGGAAAACCCTTGCGCCGGTCTGGGAGCGCTCCCAGTGGTGTACTCCGCCGGGCGTACGCAAGGTGTCTCCCCTGGTTGGACGCCTGCCCGGGGCGTACGCGAGAGGATGCCGGAATGACTGAGCGTGAGTTTCGATTCGGCGTCGTCGCGGGCCGGTCGCGGACCGGCCGCGAGTGGGCCGCCACCGCCCGGCGGGCCGAGGAACTGGGGTACGACACCCTGCTCGTGCCCGACACACTGCACACTTTGGAGCCGTTCGCGGCCCTGGCAGCCGCCGCTGCCGTCACCAGCACGCTGGGCGTGGGCACGTATGTGCTCAGTGTGCCCAACCGGGCGCCGGCCCTGGTCGGCTGGGCGACCGAGAGCCTCCAGCTGATCAGCGACGGGCGCTTCGAGCTGGGGCTGGGCGGCGGGCGGCCGGGCGCGGAGCGGGACGCGGCCGCGCTCGGCGGCGAGTTCGGCACGCCGGCCGGCCGCGTGGCCCGGGTCGCCGAGGCCATCGACGCCGCCCGCAAGCTGGACCCCGCGCCCCGGATCCTGGTGGCCGCAGGCCGGGCGCGGATGCTGCGCCTCGCGGGCGAGCGGGCCGACGTGGTCGCGCTCGGCCTGCCGCCACAGGCCACCGAGCCGGAGCTGGCGCGGGCCGTCGAGATCGTCCGTGCCGCCGCGGGCGACCGGATCGCCGACGTCGAGCTGCACCTGAACGCGGCCGCGGTCGCCGCCGACGTGGACTCGATTCCACAGGCGCTGTCCCGGATGGTCGGTGGCGACCCGCGGGCGATGGCGGCGGCCGGCGGCATCGCCTTCCTCACCGGCTCGGCCGAGCGGATCGCCGATCTGCTGTGCCGGCGCCGGGAGGAATTCGGCGTGTCCTATGTCGGTGTGAGCGGGCTCTTCATGGAGCAGTTCGCCCCCGTGATCGCGCTCCTGCGCCGCTGAGGTCAGCTGTGCGAGACGGTCAGGCTGTAGAACTTGACTTTCGCGCCGTTGGTAGTGCTGTCCGACGAGGACTGGTTGTACGACCCGGCCTTGAAGTACTGGTGGTACGCGTTGAAGGAGGACGGGATCGAGTAGCTGGTCTTGGCGCCGTTCACGGTCAGATTGATCTTGTTGCCGGTCACGTTGATCACGTAGGTCCACTTCACCCCGAGCGCCACGTTGCCGACCAGGTGCAGCGTCTGGCCGCCGCTCGGTGAGTTCTCGGTGCCGAGGTAGATGTCGCCGTTCGGCCGGTAGTACAGCTCCAGCAGCGGCTTGGTCGACGAGCCGCCGGAGCCGAGGTGCACCTGGCCGACGCAGACGTTCACGGTGACCGACGGGACGCGCAGCTGGGCGCTGAGGGTGTGGTTGCCGGCCAGCGTCCAGTCGGCCGCGCTGCCGTTGCTGTTCATCTCGCGCAGCTCGGAGCGCGCGTAGTTGGAGTTCGGCGTGGTGACGCCCTTCTCCGGCGCCCAGAAGGTCATCGAGCCGTCGGTCTTGTCGGTCCAGAAGTACGTCGGGTTGCTATAGCCGGTCGGCCCCTTGAGTTGGGCCGGCGAGATCGTGTCGGGGGAGCCGGGCGAGCCGGTCGGCAGCTGCAGCTGCCAGATCGCCAGGTTGAAGTTGCCGCCCGGCGCCACCGTGGGGTCGAGCGCGGTCGCCGCGTTCGCGTCGGTGATGCCGAGGGCGCCGAGCGTCCCGACGACCACGGTGGCGAACACGGTCGCGAGCAGGGTCTTCTTCTTCATCGGTAACCTCTGTGGCCGTTTCGGGGAACTGTCAAGAGAGTTAACAATAAAGCAGTCTGTCGATTGATTGTCAACATCGAGCCCGGTCCGCCCGGCGGCGCTCGCCGCCGCCGGGCGTGGATCCCGCACGAGAATTTGAAATAGAGCAATTTGTCAATTGACGGAGACTCGGAGGCGCGACACGATCGCATATCGACGAGTCGTCGGCCGGCTTGCCGCTTCGCACCACTTTGGACAAGTTGCCGGGAGAAGGAGGGGCAATGAAGCCTCGAGTCGTGCCCGTGGCCGCCATGGTGCTCGCCCTGATCGTCGCTCCGACCGCCGCCTCCGCGGCCCCTCCCGGCGGCTCGAGCCGCCCGATGCCCTACCGCCGGCTGCAGCAGGCGGCCGCCGAGCGGGTCGCGCGGGCGGCGCAGAGCGCCGCCGCGCACAGCCTCGCCGCGACCAGCGCCGAATCGGACGGTGGGGGCGAAGACCCCGAGGAGATCGCCGAGCAGGCCGAGCAGTACGCCGAGGCCCGCTCCGCGCCGGGCATCGTCGCGCCGGGCGCCTACTCGGCCGCCTGGCAGCAGCAGCAGAGCCTGCCCGTCACGCCCGGCGGCTGGCGGCCGGTGACCGACGTGAAGTACAACTCCGACGACCCGCGCTACCGCGACGTCGACTCCAACTCCTCCGGCGGCGCCGGCCTGGTCACCGGCCGCATCACCGGCCTCGCGGCCGACAACGACGGCTATGTGTACGCGGGCGGGGCCAACGGCGGCGTGTGGCGCTCGAGCACCGGCGGCGGCCGCTGGCAGGCCATCTCCGGCCGGCTGCCCTCGCCGTCGACCGGCGACCTGCGCCTCGACCCCCGAGGTCGGCTCTGGTATGCCACCGGCGAGGCCAACACCAGCGCGACCTCCTTCGTCGGCACCGGCGTCTACGTGCTGGCGCACCCGCGAGGCGGCAGCTTCTCGCCGGCCGACCGGGTGGGCGGCACCGAGTTGGAGAGCACGATCATCCGTAAGCTGCGCTTCATCGGCGACACGGTGTGGGCGGCGACCAACCGAGGCGCGTTCACCCACTCGCTCTCCAACCTGCACGGTCCGTGGCGGCAGGTCTTCGCGCCGAACCCGGCCTTCCTGCCCGGCGGCGCCTCGGCCGCGGACCCCAACGCGCCCTACAAGAACATCGTCAACGACTTCGCGGTCGACCCGAGCCACCCCGACCAGGTGATCATCGCGGCCGGGTGGCGTAGCGGCGACACCTACAACGGGTTCTACACGCGTACCGCCGGGGTCTGGACCCGAGTGACGCTGGCCGGCCTGCCGTCGGGCTCGGGCGACGTCGGCCTGGTGACCTTCGCCGCCGCGGCGAACGCGTCGCGCTACTACGCCATCGAGCAGTCGCCGACCCAGCTGGCGACCAACCCCGACAGCGCGCTGCAGGGCATTTACGTGTCGAAGTCCGGCTCGCCGTTCGGGCCGTGGACGCTCGCCGCCGACTATCTCAAGCTCGCGGCCTCCGGGTCGGCGCTCACCGATCCGGGCTACATGCCCGGCATCCAGGCCTGGTACAACCAGTTCCTGCAGGTCGACCCCGCCAACCCCGACCACGTGTACGCGGGCTTGGAAGAGGTCTACGAGTCGACCGACGCCGGCGCCACCTGGAGCACGCCGGGGCCGTACTGGAACATCTCCTTCCCCTGCTGGAGCATCGACCCGGCCAAGCAGACCGGCGACTGCCACCAGACCGTGCACCCCGACCAGCAATCCGTCGCGATCGGGCGTTACCACGGCACGAGCTACGTGGTGGCCGGCGACGACGGCGGCATGTACCGCCGCCCGGTCCTCGGCGCGGCCGACGCGTCCGGGCACGCCACCGACTGGGTGTCGCTCAACGACGGCACGATCGACACGCTGCAGTTCTACTCGGTCGGCGTCGGCCGCGACCGTGGCGGCGTCGCGGTCACCGGTGGCCTGCAGGACAACGGCCAGTCGATCCTGCGGCCGGGCGACCGGGTGATGGGCTCCAACTTCGGCGGCGACGGCGCCGACACGATCGTCGACCCGCGCAACGGCTGCAACATCGCCCAGGAGTACGTCTACCTGACCATGTGGGTGACGAACAACTGCGCCGTCAACGACGGCGCCTGGGTGACGAACCCGGCGCTGGCGACCAGCTACCCGATCGCCCCGCCCGACTCGGCCACCGGAGCGGCCCGGTTCATCGCGCCGATCGGCATGGACCCGCGCGCCAGCAACGTCTGGGTCGCCGGCGGCCAGCACGTCTGGCTGCAGACCAACGGTTTCGCGATCCGCTCCGGCAGCCAGTGGAGCAGCCTGATGGACCTCGGCGCCGGCCACGTCGCCACGGCGGTCGCCACCTCGGGCGGCATGGTCTACGCGGGCTGGTGCGGTCCCTGCAACAACCAGGGCTTCACCCGCGGCATCGCGGTCGGCCGCACCGACGGCACGCTCTGGCGTCAGCTGACGCTGCCGGTCGACGGGACGATCCCCAACCGTTACGTCTCCGGCTTCGACGTGGACCAGTCCGACCCGCGCCACGTCGTGGTCACCATCAACGGCTTCTCGCGCAAGTGGACCGAGGGCCCGGGCGCCGGCATCGGTCACGTCTTCGAGTCGCGGGACGCCGGCGAGCACTGGACCGACATCTCCGCCAACCTGCCCGACGTGCCGGCCAACTCGGTGAGGATGCTCAAGGGTGGCGCCCTGGCCGTCGGCGCGGACAGCGGCGTCTTCTACCGCTCGGCCCGCACCGGGAAGTGGTCGACCCTCGGCCACGGCCTGCCGACGACCACGACGCTGCAGCTCAGGACCGGCCCGGACGGCCAGCTCTACGCCGCCACCCACGGCCGGGGCATCTGGTCGTTCGACCTGTCCCGCCTCGACTACCGCTGAGTCCCAACCGAGAAAGGTCGCCCGTGACTCGACGTGCCGGCCGGTGTGGTCACCGCCGGCACGTCAGCGCGGTGTCTCCTGCTCCCGCTCGATCTGCTCGTTCCACTCGCGCGTGGTGGTCTGCCAGCTGTCCTCGTTCAGGCCGCGGCGCCAGTAACCCGAGATCGACAGCTGGTCCATCGGCACGCCGCGCTCGGTGCGCAGGTAACCGCGCAGATCCTTGACGAAGGCAGCCTCGCCGTGCACGAACGCCTGCACGCGCCCCGCCGGGAATTCGAGTTCGCGGACGGCGGCGACCAGCGCCTCGCCGACCGGCCGGCCGCCGCGGTGCAGCCAGGTGATCTCGGCGTCGCCGACGGCGTCCAGTTTCTGCTCCTCGTCGGGGCCCTCGACCTCGACGAACGCCCGCACCCGGGCGCCGGCCGGCATGCCGCTGAGCGCCGCGCCGATCGCCGGCAGGGCGCTCTCGTCGCCGGCGAGCAGGTGCCAGTCCGCCTCCGGGCTCGGCGCGTAGCCGCCGCCCGGGCCCATGAACCGGAACGGGTCGCCCGGCTTGGCCCGCGCCGCCCACGGTCCGGCTATCCCGGCGTCGCCGTGCACGACGAAGTCGACCCACATCTCCGGGACCTCGGGCAGCCAGCGCCGGATCGTATAGGTCCGGACGGACGGCCAGGTCTCGCGCGGCATCGTCGCGCGGATCGCGCCCACATCGAACGGCTCCGGGTACGCGACGCCCGGCTGCGGGAAATGCACCTTGATGTAGTGGTCGGTAAACGACCCGGCGTTGACGCGGCGCAGCGCCTCACCGCCGACGACCACCCGGACCATGTGCGGGGTGAGCTCCTCCACCCGGGTCACGACCGCCTCGGTCGTCGGGCGGGCCGGCCTGTTCGCCATGAAACGCCTTCTTCCTCACTCGCAACCCGCTCGCGGCGTGCTCTCCGCGTGTCGGAACATCGTGCGCCAAGGTGGGCAAGGCTACCCTCAGTGGCCGCGCCCTCGTCAGGGGCTCGTCCGTCGATGGGACCACCGTTACAGCGGCTGCCCGCCGGCGCCCTCGGCGAGGTCGCTTCCGGCACGCGAAAACGGGCGGCCCGTCGCGGGCCGCCCGTCTCGTCCGTCCGTCGTGCCTACTCGAAGCCGTTGCCGACCCGGCGCCGGCGGGTGAGCGCCATGACGCTGAGGCCGACCAGCAGCAGGACCACGCCGGCGCCGATGAAGGCGACGGTGTTGGTGCCGGTCAGCGCGAGCGGGCCGGACTGCTGCTTGGCGTTGGCGTTGGCGTTCGCCGCCGCTGCGGCGACCTGCGCGGGGTCGGGCGCCTTAGTGCCGGAGTTCGCCTCGCCGTCGTCGTTCGAATAGGTGAAGTCGCTGCCGGCGGCGGCCGCCTTACTGCTCGCCTTCGGCTTCGCGGCCGTCGTGGTCGTCGCGGTGGGCGACTCGGTCTCGGTCGCTGCCGGCTCGTTCTGGACCGAGTCCGCCGTACGCGACGGTGTCGGGTCGGCGGCCTTCGTCGCCGGCTTCGTGGTGTGCGTCGTGACCGGCTTGACCGTCGGCGGGGTCGTGTTCGGGGTGAAGTCGCCCTTGGTGGTCGGCCCGGTGGTGCTGCCGGCCTTGGTCGGCGCCGTGGCGGGCGGGGTCGTCGGCGGCGTGGTAGCCCCACCGCCGTTGTTGTTCCCGCCGTTGCCGGTGTTCCCGGTGTTGCCGCCCGTGTTCCCGGTGTTCCCGCCGGTGTTGCCCGTGTTCCCGCCGCCGTTGTTCCCGCCGCCGTCGCTGACGACGATCCGGACCGCGTCGATCGGGGGCGTCTGGTTGGCGCGCTGCATCATCGGGACGCGGTGTGAACCGTCACCGGCCCACGAGGCACACTGCGCGATGCCGGCCGCGGGCAGGCCC
>Ga0307508_10005550_pt1 | contig 11985 bp, 11 predicted proteins | sample 9_EM_MG_FD_203089 | JGI IMG/M metagenome (GOLD analysis project Ga0307508, IMG submission 203089) | Populus trichocarpa ectomycorrhiza microbial communities from riparian zone in the Pacific Northwest, United States - 9_EM | ecosystem: Host-associated > Plants > Roots > Unclassified | place...
ATGGCATTTATCTTACCGGCTTTACCATATGCACACGACGCATTGGAGCCTTATATTGACACGCTGACCATGCAGATACATCATGGCAAACACCACCAGGCATATGTAGACAACCTGAATAAAGCAATAGCAGGTACGCCCAATGAGGGCAAATCGCTGGAAGAGCTGGTTAAAGCAGCCGGCACTATCAGCCCTGCCGTGCGCAACAATGGCGGCGGTCACTGGAACCACAGCTTTTTCTGGGAGCTGCTGACACCTAAAAAAGGACAAACGCCTTCGGGCCCGCTGGCAGATGCCATCAATGCGGCTTTCGGCTCCTTCGATACATTTAAGGAAAAATTCAGCGCCGCCGGCATGGGCCGTTTTGGCAGCGGATGGGCATGGCTTATCGTAAAAGACGGCAAGCTGGAAATCAGCGCTACGCCCAACCAGGACAATCCCCTGATGGATGTGGCCGACGTAAAAGGCAAACCTGTATTTGGCGTAGACGTATGGGAGCATGCTTATTACCTGAAATACCAGAACAAGCGCCCCGATTACCTGGCGGCTATCTGGAACGTGGTGAACTGGGAAAAAGCATCCGAACACTTTGCAGCGGCTTCTAAATAAATTAATCCCTTATTTTCTTTTACTTGCAACCCCGGTAATGTATATTACCGGGGTTTTATTATTAAAAAACGATTAAATGAATAATATGAAAAAGAAGGTGCTCGTTCCCGTAGTAATCCTGGCAGCCGGCCTGGTGGCATCCTGCTCGGGCGGCGATAAGAAAGTAAAGATAGTGGTGAGTGGTAAGGTAACGGTGACCGATAATACCATCAACGTAGACCCCGGCTTCACCCATAATGAACAGGAAGTAAACTTCAGCGGTGCTAAGGTGGCCCTTACCGTAACCAGCACCAAAGGCGCCACTAAAACATTTGATCTTACCGAAGACGGCAGCTACCTGCTGAACCTGCAAACGGATACACTGATTGGCAGCGTTGTAAACTATGGCGCTACGGGCAGGGCCGGCTCCATCACCAGCGAAGAGATGGACCGTATCATCGACAGCACGCAGCAGCTGATGGAAGGCAAAAACGCCAGCGATGCCAACAAGACTTTTTTCCTGCCACCCTTTACCATCAAAAAAATAAGCGCGCAGGATAATGCACGCATCATCGGCTCTTTCAACGGCATCCCTTACAGCAACGATCCTGACGCATCAGGCAAGGCACCCGAAGTATTTAAATTCTTTACCAACAAGCAAAAAAGGGAAACACTGACCGACCTGATGACACAGCGCGAGAAGCTGAAGAGTGTACATTAAGGTACCGGATCATATCCATGCCCGCCCCAGGGATGGCAGCGCGCTATTCGTTTGATGGTGAGCCAGCCGCCCTTGAGCGGGCCATGTTTTTTAAAGGCTTCGAGCGCATAATGGGAACAGGTGGGCGTGTACCGGCATTTGGGTCCTATGAGCGGTGAAAGCCCCCACTGGTACACTTTAATAAGCCCGATAAAGGGCAGGCTAAGTATGTAACGGATCTTTTTCATGCAGCATCTTTATGAGCTTATGAATGGCGGAGCCTATCTTTTCCTGTACGATATCAAATGAAGGCAGCTCCTTACCGGTATAAATAAAAAACAGGGCCAATTGTTCGGGTCTTGCGGCCAGGCTGTCGGTAAGGGCTTTTTTTTGCAGTCGCCAGGCCTCCCGGGCCAGGCGTTTGATACGGTTGCGATCGACGGCTTTTTTAAACTGCCGGCTGCCGGCGCCAAACCCGCATTGCACGGCAGCGGGCCGGTCACCGGAATGGGTGGCATCGCCCCCGGGCGCTATGGGCGCCTGCAGCAGCCAATACACCCTGAACGGGGGCATAGCAAAACTCTTTCCTTCTTTGAAGAGCTGCTCAATGCGTTTACGGCTTTTGAGCCGCTCCTGCCTGCCGTAGGTGAACTGTTTGCCCATAGAAAACAAAAATAGCCCCGGTAAACCGGAGCTATAAAATAAGGTAAATTATCCCTGTTTACCCGAAACCGGGGTTATTTTAATCCTTTCTCGCTGGAAACTGTGAGTTTCTTACGACCCTTGGCGCGGCGGCTGGCCAATACCTTACGGCCGTTGGCAGTCTGCATACGTTTACGGAAACCATGCACTGTTTTACGACGACGCTTATGGGGTTGGAATGTACGTTTCATAATTACTGTTTTTTCACTTTTTTGAAATAAGGCCCGGGAGAAGCAGGCCGGTTTTCATTTCCGCTACCAGGTCACCACACCCGGCAGTTTGTGAAAGGACGGCAAAGGTAAGGGTTTGAAGGGAGATGAAGAAGAAAACGGTCAAACTTTTTACCGGCCCGGCGCCCCGGCTGCCTAATAATCTTTGCAATGCCGGCTCCGTGACCGGCGTATACGGGACGGACGAAGGACGGATACAGGACGGCCCTATGGAGACGGGAGTAAGACGGGACTTAGACGGGACTTAGACGGGAGTTAGACGGGACTTACCTGTCTTATTAGCGTTATAAAGACAGGCGCCGGGAGCTTACGGGGCCGCCAAAGAACACGCTTCCATGAACATCGAAGTCTTCGGGCGCATCTGTTGTATAGAATACTCTTTGTGCGTTTTTGCTGCACCGGCTTTCTATTTCGGGGTGCCGCTGCAGGTAGCCGGCGAGGCTATCGGCCACAATTTCTCCCTGCGATACGATTTTCATATCGGCGGGCGAATATTCCCTGATCTTCCTGTACATCAGCGGGTAATGGGTGCAGGCCAGCAGCAGGGTATCGATAAGCGGCGATTGCTTCAACAGCTCATGAATGTCTTTTTTCACGAAAAAATCCGCCCCATGGCCTTCGTATTCGTTGTTTTCTATGAGGGGCACCCACATGGAGCAGGCATGCTGGAAAACATTGGCTTCGGGAAAGAATTTATTGATTTCGATGGGGTAGGATTGAGAGCTGACCGTTCCGGCCGTGCCCAGCACACCAATATGGCCGGAAGGAGACAGGTGGCCGATGATTTCGGTGGTGGGGCGGATAACGCCGAGCACCCGTTTATCGGGGGCTATCCGGGGCAGGTCTTTTTGCTGGATGCTGCGGAGGGCTTTGGCGGAAGCGGTATTACAGGCCAGGATAACCAGGGAGCAGCCCTGGCTAAACAGCCATTGCACGCATTCGAGCGTATATTGGTAAACGGTATCGTAAGAGCGCGGGCCATAGGGAGCGCGGGCATTATCGCCCAGGTACAGGTAATCGTAGGCAGGCAGTTTTGCCGTGATTTCTTTTAAAACGGTCAGTCCGCCGTAACCTGAATCAAAAACGCCTATCGGTTGTGAAGCATCCATACGTTGCGGGATTAAGAGAATAAAATTAGGGGGTTATGTTGAATGAAACTACAGGGGGCGGGGTTTTAATATGGGCGCCTCCGGCGCTTACATGTTAAACACAGAGGTGCATGAAGGCCGTTTCACAGAGGCGCACAAAGGCATTTGCATCGAAAGAGGTTGTTCGCGGCCAGGGCGTTTGCGTTGAACGTATTGTATAGCAAAAGCTCTGTGGACCTCTGTGAAACAACCTTCATGCCCCTCTGTGTTAAAAAAAACGTCGGAGGCGCCTGTAAAAAACAAAGCCGGGGCAGATGCCCCGGCTTTATCAAATCATTTTTTTATTTTACTTCAAACCCAGTTTCTTCTTTACCAGGGGCAGTATATCATCGGCGGGAGGCCCTACGATAACGGCTTCCTTGGGCAGTACGTAAGTATATCCGGCTTCTTTGGCAACGGCCTGTACGGCATCGATGGCTTTCTTTTGAATGGGGGTAGACAGCTCTTCCTGCTTCCTCTGCAGCTCTTGCTGAATGCGCTGGTCTTCGCCTTGCAGGTCCTGCAGCTGCTGCTGGAGCTGCTTCCTTTTCACTTCCTTTACAGCAGGTGTGTATTTGACGGAATCCCTGTTGAAAGTTGCGATATCGGCTTCCAGTGTGGAACGTTTTTCTTCTGCGCTTTGGTAAAGGGCCTCACGGAATTGTACCAGGGAAGTATCTGCTTTCCTGGCTTCGGGCATTGCCTGGATAACGTCGCCGAGGCTGACATACCCGATCTTAATTTGCGCTTGTGTTGGGTTAGATGCTACGAACAGGCCAGCAGCCAATAGCACAAGGGTAAAAACCTTTTTCATGTGTTTGTCAAATTTTGTTTTTAGTTGTGGTTGGGTAACCGGCCATGCTGACAGGCACCTTGTTTTTATAGTTGTATTTAATAAAGACTTCGTTGTGTGCGGTGAGCCGCTTTCGCTTTTATTTAACAAGTGCCTTTTATCCCGCCCGCGGGAAAATACGCCCCGTTATTTAACCCCCAGTTCCCGGAGCACGTCTTCACTCTTATCCAGTTTAGGGTCGGCAAAGATAACGGTAATTCCTTCACTTTTATCCAAAATAAAGTCGTACTGTTTGTTCACCGCTATTTTCTGGATGGCGGCGTATACCTTGTCCTGTATGGGTTTTACCAGCTCCTGGCGCTTCTTGTACAGGTCGCCCTCGAAGCCAAAACGTTTACGCTGAAGGTCGCGCATCTCTTTTTCGCGTACGAAAATCTCGTCCTGCCTTTTTTTCTTAAGGGCATCACTGAGCATTACCTGTTCAGCGTCAAAGTCTTTGTACATCTTATCGAGCGCGGCCTGCTTGTCGTCAATCTCTTTCTGCCATTGCTCGCTGAACTGGTCGAGCTTTTTTTGCGCCTCTTTATAATCGGGCATTTTGTCGAGTATATACCGGGTGTCCACTATACCATACCGCTGCGCCTGCACGCCGGCCGACAATGCCAGGAAGCAGAGGGCAAGAAATAACAGCTTCTTCATATATAACAGCTTTTAAGGTTTATGCAATAAGAACAAGATAATTATTCCGGTTCAAAACCAAGCATAAAGGTAAAGCGGGAGGCGTCTTTCAGCTTACCGCCGTTTTGCAGCCTGTCAAATCCAATACCGTAGTCAAACCCAAGCAGGCCAAACATGGGCAGGAAGAAACGCATGCCTACGCCCGCGCTCCTGCGCAGCCTGAAGGGATTATAATCTTTATAATCGTACCAGCCATTGGCCGCCTCGAAGAAGGCAAGACCGTAAATGGTGCTGCTTGGATTGGTGCTGAAGGGATAGCGCAGCTCCATCACATACTTGTTGAACATGATAAAGAACTGGCTGGCGCTGTTCTGATCGGGATTTATCTTGGGGTCGGAGCTCGTGTACACAGGATAACCGCGCTGCGCGATGATATCATAACCCAGGATACCATAGTTGTTGGTAAGACCGGCGTCGCCCACCTGGAAACGCTCAAACGGCGAGTAGTCGAGCTTGGGATTGTAGCGGCCCATAAAGCCGTATTTGGCGGCCATCTTGAGCACGAACTGGCGGTTGTGGTCGGCGCCCATGCCTTTGCTTAAGGGCACATACCATTCACCGTTGAAACGCCATTTATGAAACTCTACGAACTTATACGGGTTCGAAGACGTGACGATGTTTTTATCTATCAGCGAATACGGCGGCGTAAACTGGGCGCTGAGCATAAAGCTGGAACCGTTGTTCGGGAAGATCGGCTGGTTGACCGATGAGCGCGACAGCGATATCTTTAAGCTGATATTATCTGAGTGACCATTTCTCAGGTCGGTTCCATCGCTTAAACGGAAAAAGCCTGGATAGCTGCGCAGGCTGTACCGCGTAAAGTTGAGCTGGTATACCAGTGTAAAGAAGTCATCGGGCCATTTCAGCTGCTTGCCGAGGGCTACCGACAGGCTCAACGATTTGAGGTACGACGTATCTGCAGCGGCCTTGCTGTAGGTGCCGGTGCTGTAATCGTACGAGTTGGAGAATTTGGTGCTGGCGATGCTCACGGTAAGCGAATTTCTTTTCTTGCCGCCCAGCCAGGGTTCCGTAAAGGAGGCGTTGTACGAGCGGAAGGCGCGGCCGTTGCTCTGCACACGCAGGCTCAGCTTTTGACCATCGCCGGTAGGTAAGGGATCCCAGGCTGATTTATGAAAGATATTCTTGATCGAAAAGTTGTTAAACGATACGCCGAGCGTACCCGTCAGGCCGATACCACCGCCCCAGCCGGCGCTCAGCTCAAGCTGGTCGCTCGACTTTTCTTCGAGCCCCCAGTTAATGTCTACCGTTCCATCTTCCTGGTTGGGTACAATATTGGGGTTGATCTTTTCCTGGTTGAAATAACCCAGCTGCGCAATTTCGCGTTGGGTACGGATAACATCGCTGCGGCTGAATTTATCGCCGGGGATGGTACGCAGCTCACGGCGGATAACATATTCTTTTGTCTTCTCGTTGCCCGAGATGGTCACATTCTTAATAGTGGCCTGGGGACCTTCACGAAGACGTATTTCGTAATCGATGGTGTCGTTGTATACAGCCGTTTCAACGGGGTCTGCCTGGAAAAACAGGTAGCCGTCGTCCATGTACAGGCTGCCGATATCGCCGCCACCGCCCGACTCGGCCGACATTTGCTTGCCGAGGCGCTTGCTGAGCGTTTCGAGGTTGTATACATCGCCTTTATGAATACCCATTATCTGGCTGAGAATGGAATCGGCATACAGGGTATTGCCCTTCCAGCTGATGTTGCCGAAATAATATTTATGGCCTTCCTCTATTTTGATATCAACATTGAGGTTATTGCCTACAAAATAAGGCGTATCCTTCACGATAGTGGCATCGCGGTAACCGAGGGAGTTATAGTATTCGAGGATCTTTTCTTTGTCGTCGGAATATTTCTTGTCGTTGAATTTGGCCGATGTAAAGAGTTTGAAGCGGAACCAGGGGTCGAGGTATTCCTTGGTTTTGGTGACAGACAGGAATCCCCACTCTTTAAGATAGGCATTGAAGTCGGGCGTTTTTACCGGGCCGTACACGCTGGAATCGCGGGGGTAGAGCGTGAGCTTCGACATTTCGCGGGTGCCCTTCATCTGCTTTTTCAGCTTGCCGTCGGTCACATTGTCATTGCCAAAAATATTGATTTTGCTGATGCGGACCTTGTTGCCCTTGGCGATATAAAAAGTAAGAATGATGGAGTTGGAGAGATTGGCGTCGGGCTTTTCCTCGATGCGTACCTGCGCACCTTTAAAGCCTTTTTCGGTAAAATATTTTTCAATCGCTTCTACGGCGTTGCGCTTGGTATTTTCGGTCACCACGCGGCCTTTGACCAGCCCGCTTTTCGTGGTCAGATCTTCTTCCTGTCCTTTTTTGATGCCTTTAAATGAAAACGAAGAAAGGCGCGGGCGCTCCGCCACCTGTATTTCTATATAAAGGTCCCTGCCGTCGAGTTTGGTAAAATATATCTGTACGTTGGAAAACAGTTTCTGCTTCCAGAGGTTCTGGATGGCATGACTGAAATTATCGCCGCCGGGGTATACTATCTTATCGCCCACGTTGAGGCCAGAGATGGACAGGAGCAATGATTCATCGAGGTATTTGGTGCCAGTAAACTTTATGCCGGCCAAAACGTATTCTTTAGGTTGTTTGGCCTGCCTCATAGCCTCCAGCTCGGGATCGATGGAGGTGGGTTTGGAGGTATCGGGCTGCTGTGCCAGTACTACAGTGCACGTGAAAGAACAACACAATAAGCAGAGTACTAAGCGTAATGATTTTGGCATCCAGTCTTGATTTAAAGAGATCGGCAAATTAAAGGGATTTATTGTAAGTGTTTGTTAAAACCACTAGGAGTGTGATACTTCCTCCTGTATTTGCTGCCCGGTCTTTCCAAAACGGCGTTCGCGGTTCTGGAAGTCGATAATAGCCTCGTAGAGGTTCTCCTTGCGGAAGTCGGGCCAGCGCACGTTGGTAAAATAGAGTTCGGCATAGGCGAGCTGGTACAATAAAAAGTTACTTATGCGATATTCCCCGCTGGTGCGTATCATGAGCTCCGGGTCGGGAAATTCACTGGTGGTAAGGTATTTCTGGAGGGTGTCCTGGTTGATGGCGGCAGGATCTATTTTCCCGTCTTTTACATCGCTGGCGATGTTTTTGACGGCGTTGAGCAGTTCCCACCGGCTGCTGTAGCTGAGGGCCATGACCAGGTTGAGCCCGGTATTTTTGGCGGTGAGGCCGAGGGCTTCGCCCAGCTCCTGGCGGGCATATTCGGGCAGCATCTGCATATCGCCAATCACGTGCAGGCGGATATTATTTTTATTCAGGGTTTCCACCTCGGTACGAATGGTGTCTACCAGCAATTCCATCAGGCCGGTGACTTCGTATTGGGGGCGGTCCCAGTTTTCGGTGCTAAAGGCATAAAGCGTGAGGTATTCTACGCCCAGCTCGGCACAACCTTCTACGATGTTGCGCACACTTTCCACGCCGTGAAAATGGCCATACAGGCGATCCTGCCCTTTTTCCTGCGCCCAACGCCCGTTGCCATCCATGATAATGGCGATATGTCTTGGCAGGCGATTCAGGTCAATGCTGGGTTTCAGCGAATCCATAATATCTGATTTGCAGGCGGCAAAAGTACAAAAAACAATTGTGACAGAGGGGATATTGTGCAACCAGGCTTCATCAGGGCTTGGGGCAGCGATACGAGCTAAGGTTGAAAGAGAGCATGATTTCCGCCATTACATAGCTGTCTTTCTGCTTGGCAAAGCCACGCTGGCGGCCGGTACCGTTGATAAAACCGATTTTATCGGAACCGGTTTCACCGCTGCGATCGTTGAGCAGCTCTGCCATGGAGGCCGAGCCATCGGGCAGCTTGGGAAATATAGAGGGATCCACATAAGTGGTGCTTACGTCGTCGAGATAGTCGGTGCCGGTAAAGCGGTATACTACTTCAAAGCCCACGTTGACCTTGGAATTGACGTTGTATTTAACGCCCACGCCAAAGGGAATGCAGAGGGCCATGGTGCCATAAGGCTTGCGGTCGGGGTACTGCGCATACCCTTGTCCTTCGGTACCGAGGGGCCGGAGGAATACCTTCTGGCCCTGGTAATAGGCATAGGGATCATAGCTGAACACGCCCACGCCGAAAGTGACATAGGGCGTAAAGGGATAATCGATGGTGCCGGGCACGAACTTGAAAAAGTTGAAATCGCCCTGTACAGCCAGCTCCCATATATTGCTGTTGAAGCTAAGGTTGCGGCGCAGCTGGTAGGTATTCTCTTTATTATACACGTCCGAATAGCCCAGCTGTGCAAAGTGGGCGCTTACGCGAAGCGCGATATAGTTGGTAAACTGTTTGCGGAAAAAGGCGCCCAGGGCCAGCTTAGGGCGGTTGAGGCGTGCCCGGGTGTTGAGGTCGCCAAAGTAATGTGCGGCGCCGGCGCTGATACCAAATTCACCTTCCTGTACATAGCTTGGGTCCTGCGCCCGGCCGCACAGGGTGGATAAAACCGTTACCAGTACTAAGCAACACTTTCTCATACCTGCAAAGTAAAAATAATTCTGTTGGAGAACGCGTTTGAACGCAACTTTCTTTTTGAACCGGGCGGCAATAGGAAAACTTTAACAATCGTAGCTCCCCGGGCTTTTCGGGCTAGTTTCTCGTGTCGAGACCCCACATCAGCTTGCTTCTCAACGTTTGGAGAAAATTATTTTCGTTTAACCGCACCAGGCTCATGGTAAAAGCTTCGCGTTTCACGGCCAGCTGCACGGTTTTCTTAACCACCTGCCGGCGGGAGTCGAGCGCACAGATGAAATCGTCTACCCGCCCTTCTACTTCAAAAGAAATAATGTTGTCGTCGGGCACTACGATGGACCGTACGTTGAGGTTGTGGGGCGCCACGGGGGTGATGACAAAACTGCCGCTTTCGGGAAAAACGATGGGTCCCCCGCAACTGAGGGAGTAACCGGTGCTGCCGGTGGGCGAGGATACAATCAGGCCGTCGGCCCAGTAGGTATTGAGAAACTCCCCATTGAGGTACGTATGGATTTTTATCATGGGCGATACATCGGTTTTGTGTATCGCAAACTCGTTGAGGGCGTAGGGTACCTCGCCAAACAGCTCTTCGCTGGCGTCGAGGTGTACGAGGGAGCGTTTATCGATGACAAAGCTTCTTTTTACCAGGGCCTGGATAGCGATGCCGAGGTCTTCCTTGCCGATGCTGGCGAGAAAGCCGAGGCGGCCGAAATTGATGCCCAGCACGGGTATATTGGTATCGCGCACCAGCGATACGGTGTCGAGCAGGGTGCCGTCGCCACCCAGGCTGATGAGAAATTCGATGCTGTCGTTGAGCTCGTCGGCGCTGCCAAAGGTATTGATGCCCGGCGGGATGGGTATACCGGCAACAATCTGCTCATAATAAGGACGATAGATAAGCAATTCCAGCTTTTGTCTTACCAGCTCATCAAAAAGCTGCTGCACTTCCATGCGGTGGTCCCAGTCCATGACGCGGCTATATATAGCTACTTTCATTTAGTCTTGAATTAAGTAAGAGGGCGGCGCCTCAAAGTACAAATCTAACGGTAAAAATGAAGCTGCGAGCTTCTCTAAAATTCATTCCTCACATGAAAAAACAACCCCTGCTGCCCCAGCTGGTTAAAATCGTATTCGAAGCGCAGTATCAGGTCATAAGCCGATACAAAATCTATTCCGAAACCGCCGGTGTACAACGGGGTGTTGACCAGCGAGTTTTGCTTAAAGCTCCGGTTATAGGCATAGCCGAGGTCGCCATAGGTCTTGATGTATATTTTTAAGGGAATATGCGGGAGGGTGGGCAGGCGGGAAGGAAAGCTGAAATTGAACAGCTGCTTGCGGATGGTGGTCCGCACCATGCCGCCGGCAACGCCTTCAATCACATATTTTTCCAGTCCCCGCAAAAACGTGTCGCCGTAACCGAAGAGCTGCTGGTTGATATAAGGCTGTTCCAGCGGGAGCTTGATCATGCCAAAGCCCTGTATGCCGAAAAAGTAATTGCGTCCCATAGGGTAGCCTGCCGTAGCCCGGGCCGCCAGCTGCCACAGGTTCATATCGGCATTGATACCACGCCGCACGAAATTCACGTCCCACATCAGTCCGCGCAGTATATACGGCACATAGTCTACGTTCTGGTATTCTATGGTATAATTGAGCTCGGGATAAAAAATCTGCCGCTTGTTGTCGTTGAAATAGTAAGGGTTTTTGACGGTCACGATACTATCTATTTTATTCACCACAAAAGAAAGCCGCAGTGAATGCCTCGTCCTCATGGCCGGGCGGTAATAGTACCGGAAGCTGAGCGAATAATTCTGGGTCAGGAACCTGCCCGTGGTAGCCAGGCTATCGGCATTCACAAAAAACTGCTGGTTGTTGACCGTGGCCAGGTTGAGCTCTTTAAGCCCGAAATAAGTCACCCCCACGCCAAAGCCGTGCTTCAGCGTTTTATCGGCGTAAGGCTGGTCGTAGTTGAGGGTTACCTGCCGGGTATAACCGGTTATGAGCCACAGGCGCAGGCGGTCATTACGGCCGGTGAAATTGTTATGCGAAAACTTGAGCCCGTAATTGACGCGGCTGAGGCTGTAATTCTTTTCCTGCCAGGCGGTGAGGTTGCGATCGACGGGCCTGAAATAAGGAATAGGGAAAATGTACCATCGCTCTTTGACTTCCACGGATACTTCGACCATGTAACCGCGAAAACTTTTCAGCGACACAATAACCTCGTTGAACAAACGCGTATTGATAAGCAGCTCACGGGAGCGCTGGAAGGCCTTTACCAGTTCGGGCAGGTATACCGAATCACCTCTTTTAAAAGGCAGCTCGCGCTCGATAATATAAGGCTTGGTCTTTTTATTGCCGGTGATGATGATATTGCTGATAACAAAAGACGGGCGTTGAATGATGGTATCCGCGGGGAGCGACGGCAGGGTATCCCGGGTTAAAGAAGCAGGTGGTATAGTAGATTCCACCGGCTGGCACCAGGCTTTCCAGGGGACAATTAAAAACAGGATCACGCACCAATAGTATTTCTTCATCACTGGCATCAGTCGGTCCGCTGCAAGGTTTTTGGTTATCAAATGCGAAAAGGATGAAGTATTGGCCCGCTA
>Ga0307508_10005551_pt1 | contig 11984 bp, 17 predicted proteins | sample 9_EM_MG_FD_203089 | JGI IMG/M metagenome (GOLD analysis project Ga0307508, IMG submission 203089) | Populus trichocarpa ectomycorrhiza microbial communities from riparian zone in the Pacific Northwest, United States - 9_EM | ecosystem: Host-associated > Plants > Roots > Unclassified | place...
TGAGGCTGCCACTCATCCCCTTTCCCTTTGGTAACCTTGAGTTACCACCTGGCTGCTGTTGGGTCGGTAATACTCCTCTCTTTCAGAGCTCGCCCCAGCCTGTGACTTTCACTCATGAAATCTCACACGGCCTCAATCCTCTGATTGAATCCGGTTAGTCATACTAATTGCATGTCTTGGTGTGTCACCAGCGCGCTGGGTGTAACAGGTTTCCCATTTCGGTTCCCCGGTCGGTAGTAAATGCGGAAGTCGATACCGGCCAGTTCTTGTGCCCACCGTGCCTGGCGCCGGTTGAGTATCTTCGTGGTTGTAAAGTACTCGAGGTTCTGGTGGTTGCTGAACACCTGGACTTGATTTGTTGCTCCTTCGCAGGGCCGGTGCCAGTGTTTGAAGGCATTGACGATTGCCAAAAGTTCCTTGTCGTGGATTTCATAGTTGATTTCCGCTGGCTGGAACTTTCGGGAGTGAAAGGCAACCGGGTGAAGTCTCCCTTCCTCGTCCCTTTGCGACAGGATGGTGCCGATGGCGATGTCGGAGATGTCTGCTTCGATGATCACTGGTTTGGTGGCGTCGAAGTGGGCAAGTATTGGTGCCATCGTGAATCATTGCTTCAGCTCCCGAAAGGCTTCTTCCGCCTGTTGGTTCCATTCCCATTCCTTTTTTTCCCCTTTCGTCAGTTCCGTTAGGGGTCTGCCCACTCGGGAGTAGTCCTTAATGAAGTGTCGGTAGAAATTGGCAAATCCCAAGAAGGACTGCACTTCCATCAGCGATACCGGCATCTTCCAGTCTAGCACTGCCTCCACTTTTCCTCTTGCCATTTTGATTCCATCCTGCCCAATGACATATCCCAGGAACTCCACCCCCTGGGTTTTCCAGACACACTTGTCTGGTGAGACTGCCAGTCGGTTTTCCTGCAGCCTTCTCAACATTTCCTTAAATCGTTGATCGTGCTCCTCCTGGGTTTTTGCATAGATCAAGAAGTCGTCCTTGTAAACCAGGAGGCCCAGGTCGATCATGTCGGAGAAGACGTGGTTCACCATGTCTTGGAAGTTTGACGGAGTGTTGGTTAATCCGAATGGCATGACCTGGAACTCGTAGAGCCCATAACGAATTCGGAAGGCTGTTTTCCATTAATCACCTTCACGAATGCGGATCAGGTTCAACCCATTTTTTAGATCTAGTATTGCGAACCATTTGGCTCCCTGGACTCGATCCTGTAGCTCTTGCCTGAGGGGGAGGGGATATCGGTTGGGAATCGTTATGCAGTTGAGGGCCCGGTAGTCAACGCAAAGCCGGAGTCCTTTTCCGTTTGGTTTCGGTACGAACAGAATCGGCGATCCTGCTGGGGAGGTGGATCTCTGGATCTTGCCTGTTTGCAGCATTTCTTTAAGCCACTCCCTGAGAGTCTGGAGCTCTTTTTCCGAAAGGGGGTAAATTGGTCCCCAGGGGGCGGTTTCTCCTTCCTTGAGGTCAATCTTGCAATCATATGACCGATGTGCTGGTAGCGCCTCTGCCGCTTCCTGGCTCATAATGTCGAGATACCCTCTGAATTCCTTAGGGATCTGGTTCCGAGGGTCCTCCGTTATTGCTGAGACATACCTGATGACTTTGGCTTCCGGGTCCAGGGCAACCATCTCATCCAGGGATAGAGCGAATTCCGCGTTTTCGAATCGCGTGCATTTTTCCAGGCAGTTGTGGCTGCTGAAGCGAAGTTCTTCTGAGTCCCATGCACCTTGGGGGGGGTGTTTCGCAATCCACCAGAATAGAAGGAATAGGTCGACTTCCGGCTCCAATGACGCGACCTTGAACACTTCCGGGGAGTAATGCTTTTGATGCTGGAGCAGGAGCGGCTCGGTGTACTCCATTCCTGCTCCTTTGACTTCCTCCCCTGAGCAGTTTAGTAGTGGGGCTGCCTTACTTCTGCGGCTTCGGGGTATGTCGAGCTGCTCAGTAATCTTCGTGCTGATCAGAGGTACCGAGCAACCGGTGTCGAGTAGAACCCTCACTGCGTGTTGAGTCGGGCCCCACGAAATGATCATGGTGGTGATCGGTCTTTTGCCGCACTGTGGCTTGTTCGTTGACTTTTCAGGCGAGGCTCTGTTATGGTTCAGCCTTCTTCGTTGTCTATCCTGTGAGGTTTGTAGTTCCTCTGGACCCTTTCGTTTTCGATCTGTTCCACAGATTATTGGGAAGGACCTGGGGTGCGGCAAGCCCCGTGTTTCTAAAAATCCGAGTCGTCTTGCCAGGCTGACTGCAGCGTCACAGCTGCGGCTTCCCGCATGTCTTCATCCTCGATTTTGATATGGCCAGCTTTGGCTTGTTTGGGGGCCGGGGCCTCTTCGGCATCCTCCCCCCTCTTCCTTTTCCCTTGGATCGAGCTCGCCTGTTTCGGGGCTTCTGGTATCTCCGTGCCCTTGACCGTTGGTCGGGCATAGCAGTCCTGGGTGGTGTGGCTGTCCCGGCCACACCTCCAGCAGTTGGCTTTGCTACTCTTGTGGGAGTCGATCTCGTTTTGTGGGACCCCCTTGTAGGCATTGCCACTGCTTCCCCAGTGGCTCTCCGCCCATGATTTCCTTGACTTTTCAGCCTTGCCCCCCGAGTCAGACTTCCCAGTCTGCTTGGGGCCACCACTGTCCTTGCCCTTTCGGGCATTGCCCGGATTTTTCCCATCCGGGCCGTCCTTTCGTCCCGTCCCACTCCCTGGCTGCGTTTCATGGGCCGCTTTCAAAGCTTTTCTCCGTTCCACGTGGAGACCGGCGTTGTATGTGGCCATTAGGAAGTGTTCGTCGTCCACGAATTCTTCCATATAGTGGGCAAAGCGCATGTCCAGGATGCTGTCGGGCATAGCTTGGTCGACCTTCTCCCTTAGTCCTTCGCCGGTGGCCTGGGCGTACACGTTCAAGGTGCGGAATTCAGTGAAGTATTCCTTGATGTCGCCTTTGTACTGCAGCTGACTGAGCTTTAGCTGGGTGTTCGCGGCTTCCCTGGTGTTCCGAAATTCGGCCCGGATTGCCGCAGTGTACCGGGCCCAGGTGTCTCACTCCGCCATCATCTTTTGCCAGTGCTAGTGCCAGGCTTTTACGGTATCTGACAGCAGCGTTCCTACCCAGGCGATTTTTTGGGCGTCGAGGGTTTCCGGGTAGAACCCGATATATTCTAAGACCGATTCCCACCAGACATTGAATGCCGAGGTGGGTGTCTCATGGAAGGACTCTGGGTTCTTTAGCTTGAGTCGCGAGGTGTTTATCCTTACCTCCTGAGCCCTTTGATCAGTCCTTGCCGCCGTAATGCCTTCCCCTACCAGCCAGGCAATTTCTTCCGGGGTTAACATGGTGGCGATGCGTTCAGCCCGGAGTGGCGCAGCTCCGGATGGGGGCCTTCCAGTTACCGGGTTTTGCAGTCTTTCCGATTGGTGTACATATCGCCGTCTCCAGCTGGCTCCTCATTGCCCGTGGTAGGATCCGGGGAGGGGGATCGGAGTACCAACCTTGTTTGCGGCGGTCTGGGAGGGCCACCCCCTTGTCCTCCGGTGGCCGCCTCAGGGGTACTTTCCCTGGAGACGGGGAGCAGGATTTCCCTTGGGAGGGCCGACTGCAGGTAAGTGGGCGTGGTGGTCGCCTGTTTAATGGTGTTTACCTCTGTGCGCAGCTCCTGCTGTTCTTTGGCCAGTCGCTTGGTTTCCTCTTGCTGGTTCCTGGCCCATCTTTCGCAGTTGGTGTTCCAGGTTTGTTGTTCCACCGCCCGTTTCCGGTCCGCAACTTGGAGATACTGGACGGCGTCATTCAACCACGTGATTCGGGTGATCTGGTGCCCCTCCCTCTTGGTCTGGTCCTTATCGCGGGAGGTGATGGCTGTCCAGACATTGGTGGTGAATTTCTGAGCGGCGCTTGCAGTGCGCATCAGCTCAGTTTGCATCCATTCGTGGGATACAGTTGTATTGTCCTTGGCTGTTTTGTAGACATACTCGAGGGCTTGCGAAAGGAGGTGGTAGTTGCGCTCGATCGCGATGATTCGTCGATCGGCCCGATTGTAGGCGTCGCCGCACATCCCATGTAACTGCTCTAGGTCCTATTGGGCCTGGTGATTCTTCGTAACCAGTAGCCGGACCCAAGCAGTGGGGTTTGGGAGGTCGATCGTTGGTTGATCGGTTTCGGTATCGCTGTATACCTCCATCGCAGTTCGGGGGTACTCTAGCCGGAGCATGTCGACGTTTGATTCCGTCATTTTTAGTACAGATCCAGGAAGTGACCTGTGTAGATAGTTTCGTCGTCTTAAAATTCGTAGTTGCAGATGTCCCGGAAGTTGAGCCCGGAGTGGTTTGCGCACTGATGGGCGAATGCACCGTCGTACCAGTACTGCGTATACCAGTGCCGGGGTGTGCAGTTGATGGCTTCCGAAGGGATGGGGCCATCAATGCTTTCGTCCCAAGGGTCTTCGTAAATCAGTGCTTCAATTGACTGGTAGCTCTGATCGAAGTGTTGGGTTGAAAGGGGTTTGAAAATATTCCCTAGCTCGAGAAGAAAGAAATGGTCTTGCTCGAACGAGGGCATAAAGTTGGTCAATCGAAGGTGACTTATGAACCAAGATCATAGTGTGACACCTGGGTACGCGAGTACAGAGGTGGAGGTAAAAATATTGTAGAGTCAGGTTCGATTTCTTTATTCACAGCGGAATAATCTTAGGTTCGTCGTGTCGGGGTGTTTCGTGAGTGTTTTATCCGAGGATGGGGAATAGAGGGTAGTTCGGTGGGTATTCTCGTGCGGTATATATGCCAACTCTTTTTTGTCACGTGCTTCTTTTCTTCCTGTCATTACGTGGGGGTCCCAGTCTCAAGTCACGCGTCTCAGAGAGTTCCGCACAAGGGTGAGGTTGGTTCTGACTGGTTCCAGCGATAAGGGTGGAGGCTAACAGTCGGCGACCTTGTATTCCCCCCAGCGCTAGTCTTTCGGACTATGCAGGTTTTGTATCGAGGTCCTAGTCAGGATCGGTCGTAACTCTTCCGGAGTTTCGCCGTCCTTCTTAGTTTTTGCCGCTGGCCGCACTCCGGAATTATCCTTTCGTCCGTTCGTCTTGGCCGTAAGGTCCTAACTCCGGGTCTTATCTCCTATCCAGACTCTCGCTGACCTGTCTCCCGACATGAGCCCCACTTATGGCATGCGACTTGCAGGAAGCTAGTTCCGCCCTTATCTTCGTTCTCATATGCAGCGGCTACAAGAGTCAGTAGTGCGCCCGGTCTACCCGGCAGGCTGGCCTAAGATCTATCACCCGCCAAGGTTACCCTTTGCTCCACCTGTTCTTGCCGAACTGTGATCCGAGATCCCGAGATCTTATCAAGGCTTCCTAGTCATGTGACTTACCGTTTGGCTTCCTTTTCTCCTTGTACCTTCATTCCCCTTTGTTACCCTCGGGTGTAACATCCAGCACTGGAGACACTTCACCCAAGAAGTCTTTGAGGCAGCCTCTCTAGAGCCTGGTGTGGACGTGTTCCTCCCCTATTGGTGGATCGCCAAGCACGCCCCTCAAGGTGCTTGGGATTCCGATGAACTCCGCTTCAGCACCCCCCACTGTCTGAAGAACTGCACCCGATCGGCAGTTACGGAGTTCACCTTGGACCTCGACGAGTCTATTTTGTCGCACTCAGAGGTCAGGGTAATTGGGTACATCTCGGCTGTGGAAATGCCAGCCAACAACCCCCTGGAGCAGGTACTGGTGGAATTTCGACAGTTCTTAAGCATTATGGGAAAAGATGCTGCTGACGCCCTCCCGGAGCACCGCTCCTACGACCATTCAATCGACCTCAAGCTGGGCAAAAATCTGCCTTAGGGCCCCATTTACCCACTCTCCGAAACCAAACTACAAGCTCTTCGGGAATGGCTGAAGGAGATGCTGAGGACAGGGAAAATTCGACGCTCCACCTCTAGCGCCGGTTCTCCTATCCTTTTCGTACCGAAACCCAGTGGTCGCGGCCTCGGCCTGTATATCGATTATCGAGGGATCAACCGAATCTTCACGATCCCAAACCAATACCCCCTTCCCTTGATGCAGGAACTACAGGACCGAACCCAGGGAGCCAAATTCTTCACCAAAATGGATTTGAAGAACAGCTTCCACCTGATCCGCATCAAGAAGGACGACAAATGGAAATCCGCTTTCCGAACCCGATACGGCCTCTATGAGTTTCTACTCATGCCCTTTGGGTTAACCAACGCCCCCGCAACCTTCCAAGATATGATGAACCATATCTTACGAGACATGGTCGACCTCGGACTTCTCGCCTACATGGACGACCTCCTTATCGATGCCAAAACAGTTGAGGAGCATGACGACATCGTCCGAGAAGTGCTACGAAGGCCGCAGGCGAACAAACTCGCTGTATCCCCAGAAAAGTGTGTTTGGAGGGTATCCGAGGTGGAATTCCTCGGGTACATTATTCGAGGAGACTGGATTAAGATGTCCCAAGAGAAAGTCGAGGCGGTGCTTAACTGGAAGTACCCCTCCTCCTTGACCGAAGTCCAGTCCTTCTTGGGCTTCACTAACTTTCACCGACACTTGATCCGAGACTATTTGCGAGTAGCCCGTCCCTTGACGGAGCTCACCAAGGGTGAAGCGAAGGACTGGAAATGGACAGCAGAGGCAGAGCATGCGTTCGACGAACTCAAGTCCCGATTCACCACTGTGCTAATACTCTCCCACTTCGATCCTCAACGGCCAGTGATAATCGAGACTGACGCGTCGGACTTTGGCTTGGGAGCTGTCCTATCCCAAAGAGACGACGAGAACCGCCTACACCTGGTCGCCTTCCACTCGAGGAAGTTCACCCCCGTGGAGATCAATTACGAAATCCACGACAAGGAACTCCTCGCCATCGTCAACACGTTTAAACATTAGCGACGATACTGCGAAGGCGTGCTGCATCAGGTGTAGGTGTTCTCGGATCACCAAAACCTTGAGTACTTTATCATGACTAAGGTACTCAACCGGTGTCAAGCTCGCTGGGCCCTGGAGCTCGCGGGTATCGACTTCAAGATCTTATACCGACCCGAATCCCAAAACGGTAAGCTGGATGCTCTATCACGGTGTTCGGAGTACCGCCCAGAAAAAGGGCGGAGTGACAACCAGCCAATCCCAACGGTCCTACACGCCAAACATTTTTCAGGCAGGATCAGCACGGGCAGAGTCAACACGGTCTACATTATGTCGGCCGTATCACTCTCTTCAATCCCAGAAAGAAAATGGTCGGAAGAATTCACGGCCCTGTTGTGGAAGGCGGGATTGGCGAACCCCGAGTATCAGAAGGGACTCGAGGCGGTCAAGAATGAGGAAAAAGAAGTGGCCCATCTAGCGGCTGGGTCGAATGGCAGCAAGGCCGAGGAGGTAGCTGCTCTCCCTCGTGAGGAGCAGCGGACGGTCCGAAAGGCCAGGAGCAGGGAATCCTTGGGATCACGGAAGGGCTGCTCTACTGGAAGGGTATGCTGTGGATCCTGGAGGATCAGGACCTCATCAGACAGGTCCTCATATCAGAACACGACTCGAAAGTCGATGGCCATATGGGCCAGGATAAGACGATCGAGCTGATTCGCAGGAATTTCTGGTGGCCGAAAATGGACAGGCGAATCATCGATTACTTCCTAAGTTGCCCCGAATGCCAGAAGAACAAGGCAGCACAGCACCACCCGTACGGACTGCTCAGCCCCCTCGAGCTTCCGTACTCAATGTGGTAATCAATCGCCATGGATTTCATTACCGACTTGTCGATCTCCGACAACTGCGACCGACTCTGGGTAGTTGTTGATCGCTACACCAAGATGGCGCACTTCCTTCCCTTGACAAAGGAAGGAAAAACAGCAAAGGATCTTGCAATCATTTTCGCGCGCGAAATCTGGAGGCTCCATGGGCTCCCATCGGATATCGTCTCGGATCGGGACTCGCGCTTCACGTCGGATGCATGGAAGGAGTTCCTCCGATACTCCGGCATCCGTCCGCGAATGTTGACAGCATTCTGACTCCAAATGGATGACCAAACCGAACGCCTCAACCAAACCATAGAGGCCTACCTGCCAACCTTCGTCACTTACGAACAAGACGACTGGGTATCCCTACTCCCAATGGCTGAGTTCGCTTACTACAACTCGGTCACAGCCGGCTCAGGTCTAACTCCGTTCTACGTCAACTACGGAACTCACCCAACTGCCGCCAACCCTGCTGGGGAAAAATCTCTCAACCCCACCAGCAAGGTCTACGCGCATTGGATGCACACCGTGCATGACAAGGCCTGCAAGGGACTCGAAACGGCAGAGGAGTGAATGCACCGGTACGCAAACCTCAGCCGCAAGGAGGCTCCAGCATACCAGTTCAGGGACCTGGTTATGCTCAACGGGCGCAACACCCAGACAAGATGCCCTTCCCGGAAGCTGGACCACAAAAATCATGGCCCCTTCCAAGTGGAAAAAATCATTTCTCCTCTTGCCGTCCGACTCACACTACCACGGAAATGGAAGATTCATAATGTCTTTCATGTGTCGCTACTCAAACCCTACCGAACTAGCGAGCACCGAGCACCCCCCGATCCTTCCAACGTGCTTCAGGAGGCGGACGACATAGAGCAGAGTCAGGAATACGATGTTGACGAGGTCCTTGACAGCACCAAACGAGGATGCCGCGTCCTGTACCTCGTGAAGTGGCCCGATTATCCTGACCGCCAAGATTGGACGGTAGATGTTACACCTTAAAAAGTGTAACAGGAGTTCTGAAGCAAGGTAAGTCACGTGATAGGAACCCCATTCTCAGAAAAAAGGTTCGGCCCGATATCAGTTCGGCCGGGCTCGGCGTCTTGAGGGGAAAGTAGCCGCGCAGTCACGAGTGGTGGGGGGCCACATGCGCAAGCACCAATAAGTCCGTAAATCCTCACCGCATCGAGCTGCCTCAGTGCGGGCTACGAACAACCAGAAAGAAACACCAAGAACGGTAGTCACTACATAAAGACCAGACCCACTTCTATTGATGCAAGTTGCATGCCATAAGCGGGGTTAATGACAGCTTCGAGGTTGAGAGAGTCTAAACAGGAGATAAGACGCGGGGTATGGAAACCCATCAAATGGGTGACGTACTATGATCATGCATAGCAGTGAGTAAATCCACCAGTAAGACAGAAGGTGGCGCGGCAGTCTCTCGTATCTCTGACGGAGTCTTATCTGGGCCGCGTAATCCCTACAAGGAAAACACAGCGGGGACACAACCACTCGATGAAAGAATCTTATTGTCAGGACTGATTATGACCAATCAGCTCCCAGAGCTCTATCGCTGCTCCGGCGCGAAGGGTGACAAAGATCGGACATTGAAGTCCACCTTGCCATGGCTCGACACTCATACTAGAGGCTCCCCGTCTCTGTAGGGATCACGTGGCTCGGGCGACGAAGATATAACCAGTCTGCGTCGGCGCCAGAAAAAGAGAAAGAAATCTCAGCGAGCGTCCAAACAACGAACCGAAGATTATACTACTGTGAAATTACGAGTTCCTCCCTTGAACCCATCTGTCCACTCCTATTTGTAAGACCTGACCGCATACACCCCACTGCCGTAGTATCCCACTACCCCGGTGTCACCCTATAATCCAGATTCAGTAAGTCACCTCTTACAACGACATGCTAATTACACCATGTCCGCCCTGCCAAACCCTGTCTCAAGCGTGGACATGCTGCGCCTCGAGTACCCACCCAGTGTAACCGGAATCTAAAATGGCGTCGTGGCCCCTGAGCCAACCCTCGACATCCAGGAACCCCCAGCCTGGCTGCACATGCTTGTCGCCCAGCAGCAGCAGGCACAATGGGATCTGGAACAACTATATACCCTCTGCGGCAGCACCTACGATAGGGCCGACCGCAGAATCCGACGAATCGAACAAACATACGGCCAGATGCGACAGGCCATCGAGTATGTCTATGCCCGGATGAAGGACGATGCCCACACCTCCAACGAATGGATGCGGACCGAGTTAATGCACGCGGCCAACACCTCACGACAGTTCTCAAGTGATGTATCGAGTGAAATCTTCCGACGGGACCAAGATAAGGCGAATGAAGACACCAACCAGGATACGAGGATCCTCCGTATCCAGGATGCCATACAATTCCTCCAGACGGCCAACCAGCAATGGCGGGAAGAGCAGGCAGCATGGAACGATCGCTGCGAGTCATGGGCAGTCGACCAGCAGGCAGCCACTGCAAGGCTGGCCCAGCAGCAGCAGGCGGTGCAGGCCCAGGTGAGTGACCTCATCACGATCACTGCTAAAAAGGGAAAAGGGAAAGGGAAGGCCAAGGCATGGCCAACCTTTCTCCAGTCGGCGGCAGCCACGGGATCAGGACCACCGCCACTGCTGCCCTCGATCTGCAGTCTCGCAGGAGCGGCTCCATGATCCCCGACGCCAGGACCAACCCCTCCCAGTACTGGCGGTGCTGGCAGAGCACCACCCCCACCACCGCCACTGGGACCGGCAGGGGGTCACACTTCGTGCCCAGCCTCTCCGCTTCCCCCACTGCCTCCCTTACCAGGTTCACCGCCCCGTTCTCGGTCGGCCAGCCCACGCGGGGCAGAGATGGTGGCACTCACCTACGAAGAATTGCAGGCCATCATCCAGGCGACTGTACATGGCACCCAAGCCACCCTCAGCTTGGGCAGTACCAGCGTGGCCAAGCACAAGCTGAAGGACCGCAAAAAGTTTGACGGAAAACCTACCACCCCTTTTACCTCGTGGTTGGAATCTGTACAAGAGTATGTCGGGTTCTACCCCCAGGCCACGGACGTGCAATGGATCGCATGGATCGGGACCCTCCTCAGAGGAATGGCCCGAGATTGGCACCAGCACCGTCGACGAATCATGGGTGACCGGGACACCTGGGTGTTGTATTCGGCCAACATGCTAAGCGAGTACCGCGACCGGCAGGAAGCCGCGAACGCCCAGAGAAAGTTGGGGGAGATCGAATACAAGGGGGACATCAAGGCTTACCTGACGGAGTTCTGGAGCCTGAACGTCTACGCGCAGTGTACCAGGGAAAGCCTCCAGGAGAAAACTAACCTGGCAATGCCCCGTGCCATCATCGATATGCAGTTCGCCCACCACATGGGCGAATTCATAGACGATGAGCACTTCCTCACCACCACCTACAAAGCAGAAGTACACGTCGAACAGTGCAAGCCGTTAGAAGAGATTCGGGGCCGCCGGAAGGAAAAAGAAGGAAAGGAAGGCCCGAGCCAGGGTTAGGCATCGGGCAAGGACCGTAAAGGTCAAGGGAAGGAAGACCCCAGGCTGCCTCGAAAAGCAGCCCAGGGCGGTCAGGCCGCAAGGCCAAGGTTTGGGTAGCCTGGTCAGTGGGCAACCAAGGAAGAGGCCCTGGCTGGAGTCCCGGCCGGTGAAATGAAAGAATACGGGGCCAGTGAAGAAAACTGCTGGAGGTGCGGACGAGCAGGACACCGCACCTTTGAGTGCTTTGCGAACTCGACAAAAAAGGGCACCATGCTCCCTTCCGCACCCTTAAAAGGAGCCTCTAGTGCGAAACAGAAACGGACCGATGGCGACGACCCAGAAACCCCTGCGGCTGCAAAACCCCACCTGTCCACAGTAAAGGGAAAAGACAGCGACATGCGGGAGGCCACCGCAGTGTGGGCAGATGACGAGTCGGAATTCACAGTTTTCACGGATTGCGAGTGATTTCGCATGCAACTTGCAAGGTGCCAAGCGTTTGCTAGTACCTGTGCTTTTGTACGGTTTGGCTCGCTTACCACAGCTCGGCTTGCTAAATTCAACGGCACGGGCCGCAAGTCCACCCCTTTTTTCTTCTACTTTCATCATATCATACGCGCGACCAGCGCACTCCTCACATCTTGCTATTATCGATGCTGCCGGCATCAACCTTATCACCATCCTCATCAATATCATACTCGTCGTGTCTTATTTGATGTCATCCACGCCACCAGCATCCTCTTTTCAT
>Ga0307508_10005553_pt1 | contig 11983 bp, 9 predicted proteins | sample 9_EM_MG_FD_203089 | JGI IMG/M metagenome (GOLD analysis project Ga0307508, IMG submission 203089) | Populus trichocarpa ectomycorrhiza microbial communities from riparian zone in the Pacific Northwest, United States - 9_EM | ecosystem: Host-associated > Plants > Roots > Unclassified | place...
TTAACACAAAGTGAGACATGCTATAGGATCCAAAAAAAATCTCCCCCCAATTACCTATTGGATGCTACATGCATTGTATTCTAGCTCAGCTTTTCATTTATAAATATATTAAAATAATATATTTTTTAAAAATTTATTTTAAATATTAGTATATCAAAATAATAAAAAAACATTAAAAAAATTGTATTTTGATAATAATATTACCCAGTACAACACCCCCAATTGAACCCAACTTAATCTTTCTCGTTATAAATCTGTGAACTTTGATATTAGCATCCATGTAGTTGAAACGTGGACAACTGGAGGAGGCATATCTTGTTAAAAAAATGTAAGAGGGGGTATATTACATGTATATGCTAGAGTATAAATCCCTTTGTGATATCGCGAAAACTTTATTAAAGCTCCCATCTGATAATGGAATATATCAATGAAGAAGGATTTGTTTTTTCTTAGAGCAAAGGAATAACCATAAAAAAAATTGGCATTGGCATTATGCATGATCTAAATGATAAAAGTCCAAACCAAAAATATAGCACTCAGTATCAATTTGCCCGCAAACAATTTTTTATATCAACTTTACCCTCAAACTCTTAGAATTTCTCAATCAAGAATTTAGCTGAAAGTGTCTCATTATTGCTTCTAGAGTCATTTGATTCCAAATGAATCTACATTAACCTACAGGATTAGCAAACTCAGAGCATGGTCTGCAACAAATGACTCTACATTAACCTACAGGATTAGCAAACTCAGAGCATGGTCTGCAAGGTCAGATCATCGGAAAAAGCTGTTAGATACATCAATGTCACTCCTAGCTAGACTTGTTTTGCATTTTGGCACCCAGTGTAACCATTTGCCAGGACTTGGTGACAAACTCCTGCTAAGGCCGTGGGATTAATGAATTGAAATCCTTCAATTGTATCATATAATTCAAATCTCTGTTCTGCATTCTTGAATCAAAGCCTTCTGAGCCTTTAATGACTAATTAGGACGAGCCCTCGACGAGATGAACACAGGAATAATTTGTTAGTTCTGAAGTCAAGAATTAAGTGATTGGCAGGATCATTTCAGGGGAGGTCCCCATGATGTAATTTACTACAACATAGGCACCTCAGCTCCGTAACAACAATCTGTTGACTGATTAATCTTGTCTTGTCTGTCTCCATGTTCGGGTTTGAACCTGAGGTGCTCAAAACACTTGGTTTGTAATGGGACGAGGTTAACGTTACTGCCTGTTCAAAAACAAGAATTGCAGGTACAAAATGACTGGCGCCACCAAGGTTGTGTTTGGCAAGAGGAACGAGAGGGGACTGGGGAGAGATGAAATATGAAGGATCAAGTGTTCACTTTGTTAGATAGAGACCAAGGAAAGATTGTAAGGATCCTCTCCCAATTTGGATGGTCTGGTCATATCTTTCCCCTCTTTTGTAATTTTCTATGCTCTCTGTCTCGATGAATTTACTCTCGTTTTTTTCTTCCAGACAACTAAATGAATGGTACTCCATTTATCCTTTCTCCTCTACATCCTTCCATTTTACCCCATCGATCCTTTCTCCTCTCCGTCCCTTCTAACAAACTCAATGTTTTGTTGGCCAAAAGAGTCCCAACATGAGCTTTGTTTACTACTAGTTCAATTGGCATTAGAGTTCCCTTTCTCATAGAAAAGTTTTGAGTTCAAGCCTCTTCTCTGTAACCCTAAAACAAAAAACAAAAACTGATTATGTTTTTCCTATTTCGTACAAAACACCATCATAATAAAACCTTGACTGGAAGGAAAATGCAGAGCATTTACAACTAGGCTCGAAACTTCATCAATCATGATATTTACCATGCCATAATAATTAAGTGAGAATTATGCTGTCAACTGATCATAATACGCATCTCTGCCCAAACATTAGAACGAAAATTACAAAAAACGAGCATGATATGCGTCTTAACCTTTTATGTAGTAGTTGATTATGAAATCACAAAGCCGTAGGGCATGAGGAGCATAATCTAACATAAATAAGAATATAGGCAAAAAGGGAAATGAGACTAATCAATTAAATCCATTCACAAAAAAAATGAAATAGATATCTGTGTTTGATGAAATATATTATCATTTGAACAAATTGCAATAATGGCACCAGGAAATGAATTGGAAAAAAAAATGCTTTATGTTAGCTGAGCTTGCAACAATAAACTATACGTCGAAATTCCTCTCTTCGGTTTCCTAGCCAATCAGCGATCTATCTTCCAGCAAATCACCACTTAGTATGCGGTGCATTATGACTTTGAGGCCTGAATTCTACTTCCAACCACAGGTCCAAGCTGGAGGCTACTATGTCTCTGAACACAAAATGCTAGCCTGGATCGGACCTCCAACTGAACTGATGTAGGGCCGATAATTTCTTTTTTACAGAGATGGAGAACAATGATTGGTTCTTCCAAGATGAGCTCAGGAATGAATGCCAAACACAAGTGGGCAAGGAGATTAGGAAAATCTAGCAATCTCAGCCATGCGGGAAGCTTCTTCAGCCACTTTTGCCTCAGGCAGGTGGGCGTTATATTGCCCACCTAATGCTTGCCTGGGGTAGGGCAGGATGTTCATGCCTGCTAGCCAAGCCTTCACACCGGCAACATTTAGGAGCATATGCATCGCTGCCTGTGCATTAGAATGAAAACTACAGAAATTAAGAGATTGAGGAATGCAGCAGACAAAAAAGTCCGACGCTAAGTATTTTAGGCTTCATAATGGATGCAACCAATTATGTTACTCTACTCTTGTGGCGACACCAACCTAGTCTGCGACTCCTATATACACAAAACATGTGGTCACTCCATTTGTTGCGATAAACATGCATTTACTTCTTCACCGTATTCTGAGTGATGTTTTTATGATGATTAGCCCAAATTTAGTAGTATGAGATAGATTAAATTAACTCTGTTAAGAGCATTTATTTTTCTCTACCTCATATGGAGAAGTAATCCTCACAGAATCCTTTTCATTCACATTTTTTTTTTAGTTTTGTCTAGAAAAGTTAGAGCTGGCACTGGTTGTGAGGATAAGAACAAATTTAATGGATACTTATCAGTCATGAAACTAATTGCCTGCATCTGCTAAAAGCTTCAATCCCTCAACGCCGCCATCTTCATATTTCCTAAGAAATGAGAAAATCATCTCGAGGCCAGATTCCATGTTCTGGATAGATTAGACACCAAATGAAACCCTGGTGGAGAATTCTCCACTATCTGCCTGTAGTAAACTCAAAGTTAAAGCCCTGTAATGGATCATGATTTCAGCAAAATTGCTGCCCATGATTATCAAGACGTGCGAGTAGCAAATATTTTGAACTCCCAACAGAAGAATTCCTCCAAATATAGCAAGTATGGCATTCATAATTGTTGCGCGTAGTTGCTTTGCTCCATCTTTTTTCAGTTCATAAATGGTCTGCAGCTTTTATGCAGGCCCATACCAGCACTCTATATGAAGCCTTCAACATTCATCTGATTTACCTTTTAAACAAAAGTTGGATATGGAATTAGGAAGTCCTTGGTCGTGAGTAGCACTGTCTATCACAGCTAAGAATACAGGCATTAAGGAAATGAGACTGATTAATTGAATTCATTCATTAATAAAAGAAGAAATAAGACTGATTGAGTTTAATGAAATATATTGTCATATGATAAAAAAATAATGGCACAAGGAAATTAAGTGGAAAACAGATTGTTTATTTATGCTTAGAATGCAGCAATAAACTGCTGTGCCAAGATCCCTCTCTTCTGTTTCCTAGCCAATCAGCAATCTATATTCCGGTAGATCACTAATTCTCAATATGCAGTCGGCTGCAGCTTTGAGACCTGAATCTATTTCCAGTCAAAGAGTTCCATATCCAGAGGGGAAATATTAGCTCGGATCAGACCTCCAACTGCGTTCCTGGTGGCTCTACCAATATGGGCAGGCTCAAATTTCCAACACAAGTGACCCTGGGAGAATCAGGCAAATCTAGCTATTCCAGCTCATGCGAGAAGCTCCTTCAGCTTCTCTTGCCTCAGGTTGGTGGGTATTATAGTGTCCACCCAGAGCTTGCCTGGAGTTGGAAGCTTGTGCTGGCAACCTTAATGCTGTCAACAGAGCATATGCATCGCTGCCTATGCACAAGAACAAAAACTATGAAAATTAAGAGACTCGAGTACGTTGCAGCCGAAAATTCTTTCAACGCCAAGTACTTTAGGCTTCATAGTAGATGCAACCAATTTTCATGCTCAACTCTTGGTTGATTGGTTCTACACGCCTACCCTGGGATTCTTAAATACACAAATCATGTCTCCACTCTATTTGTTGAGATAAACATACAGTTGCTTCTTTACCGTAATCACAAGGGTGTTCTTATGAAGATTAGACCAAATTAATTAGTATAACATAGATTAACTTAATATGGAGAGAGCATATAGTTTTTCTTTGCCTCATATGGAAAAGTAATAGTAAGAGAACCCTTGTCATTTTTCTCTGAAAAGCAGTTAGATTTCTTTGTTTCTGATAGAAAAGCCAGTTAGAGCCGGTGCAAGTCTTGACAGCCACCGCATTGTGAGGATAAGGTCACATCTAATGGATACTTAGCCGTGATGAAACTAATTTCCTTCTTAATGTTGCTTTATTTACCTTATTACAAATATGTCAAACAATATCTCTCCAATATAATTGTCAGAAACCAATTAGTGTTCCAGTTGCTGGTGACATCAATATATTAGAAATTAATTACTTATATCAACACTAGTGTCACACTATATTTCTATCTTTCTGATGCCAAGGAAAACACTGGCTGTGCAAAATAATTAAATAAAAACCTTAAATTGAGTTACAGTAAGAAAAAAGAAATGAGGGAATCATCTCGACTCTCGAGGATGGATTCCATGTGTCCTAATGAAGCTCCAGCAGCCTGCAGGACGAGCAAACTTAGGGCATGGCCTGCAAGGACAGATCATAAGAAAAGCTGTTAGAACTTAGAACCTCTATACAGAAGAATTCAGACTGTGAGGATCATCTGTCCAGCAAGATGGCGGCCCGAACTCAGACTGACAACTGAGAACATGCACTGCTTTGTATAAGAACAAGAATTGTCAGAAGCAGACATTTCGAACTCCCTACAGAAGAATTTCTCCAAGCATGGTAAGTCTAATGTTCATTCTTTTCTCCATGTAATCTTTATGATTCCTTCTTGTTTCAGTTCATAAATTAATGGCATGCAGCTTTTGTATGCAAGCCCATGTAAGCACTCTATATGATGCTATGGAAGTTCATAAGCATGCTTTCAGATTGATGACCGTCTTCAAATTCTGATATGGATTACCCAAAAACTAAGCAAGGCCTTCGAATGCCTTTCCTCCACCCAGAACTGAGCATACAAGAGCGTGTGGAATTGGACTATTTCAGTCTCGATGCCCATTATAGGCTGATAAAGAGGGATATTCTTTGCCTTTTACAGGAAGTTGCATATGAAATTAAAAATTAAGCCTCGGACGTCAGAAGCACATTCTGATATAAATAGGCTTAAATGCATGGTGTACAAAAGGAAATGAGACTGATGAGTTCATTAATTCATTTTCTATTAAAAGATCACAGAAACAAGACTGATCGCGTTCAATAGGATCTATCAGCATGTGATCAAATTACAATATGGCATGCGTGAGGAAATAACGTGGAAAAAAATGCCTTGGATCGCAAAAATAAACTGTTGTATAAAAAATCCCTCTCTTCAGTTTCCAAGCCGATCAACAACCTATGCTCCGGTCTTCAGGCCATCCAAACTCCTCCAAAAATGCCAATGTAACTCCATTTGACCAACCAAAACCAGTCTGCATCACCAAAAAATCTTGAAATCAGTACAGATGTGTGTAAAATATGTATGCGACCACACTTACTTTTAGGTTTTATATCTACCTGGGGTATGTATTCTCCGCCACCTCCAAATTCTCCACATTTTTGCACATCGTATTTTTCATGTATTGCGCCTGTTTTCTTGTATCCAACGTAGTTGGTTTTGATCCACCTCACAGCTATGTCTTCTGCCAATGACCTTGCTTCTTTTAATCCAGAGCTCAGCAAACCTTCAACAATCATGTGTTGAAGTGGCGCCCAACCATTTGGAAAGTCCCTGTTTTTACAAATTCTATCAGTTTATACAAAATTCAGATAAAGGCAGTTTTCCATAGATCTTTAAAAGGTTGGCAGACACAAAATTATGCCATAAAGGTTTCCAGGATTAAGATACAGTAAGAACGATTTTTAAATTAAACGTTTCAGATAAAGGAAAAGGTAAAATAGATTACTAACCATTGTTGTCCTGAATTTATTAAAGAAGTGGCAATTCCAGCAACATGAATCAGGCCTGAACTTTGAAAACTCCCCATGACATTCTTCACCAAAGCAGCATCTTCACAATCGTGAAAATCAAGAGCATTTTCAGTATTCAACTTTCAAAAGAAGAGAATATAGCCTAATATATGTCCGTATGGAAAAAGTCATCTCATGAATCAAAGGCCAAGGTGATCTAAACCTTTGCTTTCTAATTCTCAAATGGAAGGCTATCTGCAGACCTTATAAAAATCTCAATAGTAACTTAAGATGTATGAAGTCATACTGGCTTGTATCTTTTCTTAACAGATAAAGCCAGCATACGGTGGGTCCAGATAGCATAGCATCTGATAAATTGGGGAAAGAGAACATCACTTGTTTTACAACATTTACACCTGCGGTCAATCCCTAGGGTCAATTCTGATGACCTTCTAATTATCTAGAATAATAAAACTATCTGATATGACTGCTAGCTTACTCTTAACTGTGCTGAATAACTTGTCCCACTTTCAGTTCTATACAGTTTTCTTTTTCAATTTGAATCAGGAGCTTTAGAGTACCTATAAGCTAGCAATTCAGCTATATGATAAGTAAACTTAACTTCTTAAGCACTAAGCTTTCAGCTTTATGCACTTTGAATTAGAAAAGTAAATCCCTTATCTGCAAATTAGGGTGATTAAGATAAGTTTAATAATGATTCTCTCTATCATGCACATCATTTGTGAAATGCTCGAAAGGAGACATGGAGAGTCACTAACCTGAATGGAACAAATCTATCCACAAAGGAATAAAGTTCGAAGCATATACATTCTGATTTTGGTTACAAGCTTGCCATGTTTCAGATTCCTGAAAGTATGAAATCAACAAAAATCATGAAATAATCAGAGAAAAATATAATATCAGATATTGGCTTTTCAAACACATGCATGGAAAATACCTTGCATATAGTGCCATTAGTGAGCCTGTAATCAAACCACTGTCCCTTCTCGCCATTCCAGAAAACAGAATTGATTGCATTTTTTCTTGCTTCGGCAGCTTCCAAGAAACTCTCCATTGTGGCTTTGTTTCCGAGGACATTTGCCAAAAAGGCAATATCTAGTTCCATCTGAAATGATAGACACAATGATTGCTTTGATATTAAGTGAAAAAATTACTGACTTTAGATTTTCTCTATAAGGTATTCGAACCATACCTTGAGTATGTAAACATTTAAATCAACAGGTAAAATTGATGTCGTGGACAATGTAGTGAATTCTGACGTATTCCTGTAACAAGGCAAATAAATGATAGCAACTTAATATTCCAATTCTGCTAAAATTCAACGATTATAACATTCTCATCATTGATATTATGACTAAACTGGTAAAGAACTAAAGATTGAGGACATGAAATAATTTTTTCTTGTACAAGCAGATTTTTATAATGCAAACATTACCTCATCCATCTTGTACTAAAATCCCATCCGGATTCAGCAGCTGAAGCTATGTCGTGGTAAAACTGTTGTTTCTCAGAATTACTCAAGAACTTGGAAGCAGATTCCTTATCCTGTAAGAGAAAATAAGTAAACATATTACAAATCTTACGTGTCTCCAATTACCTATATGGAACAGAGTCAAATAATGCTTCAGTAACTTAGCCAGAGGCAAGAACATGCTTTTGTAGAAGATTCGGGCCTGGGTTTGTTCCACATTGCATAATACCGACTTAAGTTGTGGTTGCAGCCTTGAGCATCCTGGATGGTGACCTTATGTATCTCTACAACAAGAACAAGGTACTGTTTACAAAAGCTCAAGTAACAAAAAAGAAAAGAAACTAAACATAGAAGGAAAGCAAAAGGGCATATCACGCAGTACCAGAGTTCCAAAAGGCATGTTCTTTGAGCAATGCAGGAAGAGCCTTTCTAACCAATTCCACATCACAAGTTCTATTATATATCTCATAAACCATTGCACTCAGGAGGGGAGGTTGGCTGAAAACAGCAGACAAGATTATAGCTTAATTTCAAGCATAAAAGAAGTCAAATCGAAGCAGAACTCATTTCAAGCAAATCACAACTAGATTAAAAAAAAGGAAGAAGAAGAAGAAGGCACGGCCTTTGAGCTTGAAAGTCTCTAATTCATAATAAAAACAAAAAAAAATTAATGGGAATGAAACAGGACAATCAGTAATGGGAAAGAGATTAGTTCAGGGATGATAACCCAGTTCTTGTGCAATTTAAAAGGAGAAAAAAGAAGAAGCTGTAGATGATTCAATGAGAAAAAATTGGCAGGTAAATTATAAATATAGACAAGTACCTCAAACAATTCTTACACGAAGAAAGATGTAACAAGAATAGGAAAAGATAACTTGTCAGAAAAGGGAACAAGTATTACCTCCTATTGGTGTAATAGGCCCTTGAACCATTAAGAACATAGCCATATGTATCCACAAGGAAAATGAGATTTGTCACAATTGCTTTTGCAGTCTCATACATTTTACTTGACAGCAAGCCCCTGCATGATAAGCACTCTTCTATATTATTCTCACCATAATTTGATGCACCAAAGAGGAATACTCCTGAAAGACTTAACCAATGGGTCCCGTATGATATCGACCAATTAGAGGTTGATATAATTCTACCGCAATGCTAAACACACACGTAAGTAAAACCATCCAAAGATGCATAACAGACAGCAATAAGAAGTAAAGCAGAACAAAGAAAAGCGCCAAAAAAGGAAGTGCAGAAACATTAAATTACCTAATTACCCAATACGAGTCCCAATAATAAACCTCTATGAAACGTGAACCAGGCACAACCACTGCCTCAGGCAGGGGAAGTAAAGTATGCAATTCAGGCTGTTCACGAACCCCATCGGAGACTTTTCTACTCAAATTCTTCCATAAAGCATGAACCTCGAGAGCCCATGCCCTCACTTCTGGATTCTTTACTTTAGGCAAGAACCCTTCGGGTTCAGGAACAAAATCCACTGGATCATAGTACAGGAGATCATCCCCTGCATCATCAAAGTAGGTTGCAATAAACTCTTTCAAGTCTTTGACTGAAACAGTCCCGTTTTCACCACTTCTTGGTAGCCCATCAAAAGCTTTCTCTGTCTTCGAAAGATTGAGTTTTAATGACAAATCGACGTAAAGTTTTGCGTCAAAGTTCTTTTCTCCAAAAGTGTCGAGGGCAGTTTCTTGGACACGTTCAAGAAAGGTAACCAAGGGTGTTGTTGGTACTACTGTTACCCGGCATTTTTTAGACAAACCTCTTGTTAGAGTCATTGTTGTTAGAAACAATAACGAGAAAAACACAGGATTAAGGATTTGTTGAGCCATGACTGAAAGACAGTGAAGGTGTCCATGGCGGTGGTGATTGCTCCTGTATATGTATGAAGAGGGAGGGAGGAATTTTCGAAGCAGCCGGCTATGGTTAAGAGTATTATTATTGTTCTTGGCTTATATGGTTGTGATAAAACTTAGGGTTAAGGATGGGGTTAGATGCGAATTTTTAGTTTGGAATTTTGATTTGATGTTTTGTGGTTCATACTTTGTAGGAGGGTTTTGATACTATTAGCCCACACGGTTGAATACCAAGAAATTTATACTCCCGTGGACCTTTTGGCTGCCACTTGTATCTATTTCATTCATCCATTCATTTATTTATTGAGTATATATACCTTTTCCAACTTCTATTTATTATTAAGTATATATGCTTTCTCCAGCTGTATTCGGACTTTTTTTTCTAAATTTAAGAGTTAATTTTTATATTTTCAATTTTAGTTTTAATTTCGGTATATTTAAAACCAAGTCTTTTTGTTATTTTCTTCAAGGTTCTTTCTGTATTTTATATATAAAAAAACTATTAAAATGATTTAAATACCCTAAACATCAATCTTTCTTAACCTAATAGATAATTCTTTATATATGAAATTAATTTTAATATCCTTTAACCTAACTAAAAAATCTTAATTCTTTTTATATGGAATTGATTTTAAATTTTATAAATAAAATCTAATTTCATAATTAATTATCCATCTAGAAAGTATGGTTTTAAATTTTAAAAAAAGGATAAATTTTAAGGCTATTGGTTTTTCTTTGGAGACAAAGAAGAAAGGGTATTTAGGCTACTACAATTTCTTAAAATTAAAATAATAAAAATTGGATGAGACCATTAAGATAATAATATAAAATTTTAAACTTATTTGTTTCATTTTCAAAAATTAAAATTAATTTATATAAGAAAATAAAAACCATGGATTAGGTTAAAAATCAAATAAATAATTAAGAATACAAGAACTAATTCCTAGACGACTTTAAGTTTTAGAGAAATTTGACCGGTATTACTTTATATTTTAGAATACATGCCTTTCTAGCTTGACTATCTATTTATTCTAACAAAAAATTAAAGAAAAAAAGGATAAATTTTAAGGCTATTGGTTTTTCTTCTAAGACAAAGAAGAAAGGGTATTTAGGCTACTACAATTTCTTAAAATTAAAATAATAAAAATTGGATGGGACAATTAAGATAATAATATAAAATTTTAAACTTATTTGTTTTATTTTAAAAAATTTAATTTAATGTATATAACAAAATAAAAGTCATCAATTAGATAAAAATCAAATAAATAATTGAGAGTACAAGAACTAATTCTTAGATGACTTTTAAATTTTAGAGAAATTTGACCAATATTACTTTAATTTTTAGAATACATGCCTTTCCAACTTGACTATACATTTATTCTAATAAAAAATATATATATTGTCATTGCCAAGATAAGGAATCAAATTGGATCATTGTATCAAAATTAATTTATATATTATTAGATTGTGTGTTGGTTGGTATTTTAAGATATTAAAAGTGGAATAGATAAAAATATATTTGATTGAAGGAATAAGGATAAAAATATAAAAATAATTTTGTTTGACCAATTTGTTCTTGTATCTAATTAACCAATGATGCGATGCCACAAAATCGCCTTTGACCAATTTGTTTGGGTTATTTTGACCAATCAAATAAGAAGTTGGACGAGAGATTGATAAGGATGTACCAGAAGCTGTGATTACATTTAATAATTTCTCGAGAAGAGAAAATGAAAAGAAAAAAAAAAACAGAGATATTTAATATTTATATAGACAAGCCCCTCGGCATAGTTTTCTCTGGGAGGTTCATCCTGGACCTGAAGCTAGAATTAAGCGAGGTTTAAAAAAAAAAAATTAAAAATCCGGTTGATTCGAGAGTTAACTTTATAATTCAGTTGACTTGATAATACCAAGTTAAAAACTTAATTATAACTTATTAATTAATTATTTTTTAACCAAAACAATATTATTTTGATTTATAAAAAAAATTTAAAATTGACATGGTTATCCTATCAAAACTCGACCCGGGTTTAAAATCTTTGCTCATCAGTAGCCACTCGTTGGCAATTTTTACTTCCAATGTCTGTGACCGCTCTTTAGAAAATATTAAGGTATTTTTTATGTCTTTTATTTATTTGAACAAACTAAATTTCTTTTAAACACTTATTTTTATCACTATTCTTGATATGAAAATTTTGTTTTTTTTTGTGCTTTGAAATTGATAGAATTTGGCAGCAAATTTTGAAAATTAAAAAAATTATTTTCAAAAATTTTAAACTACTATACTTTATTTTCAAAAATCAAGTCAAA
>Ga0307508_10005555_pt1 | contig 11979 bp, 11 predicted proteins | sample 9_EM_MG_FD_203089 | JGI IMG/M metagenome (GOLD analysis project Ga0307508, IMG submission 203089) | Populus trichocarpa ectomycorrhiza microbial communities from riparian zone in the Pacific Northwest, United States - 9_EM | ecosystem: Host-associated > Plants > Roots > Unclassified | place...
ACCTCACGTTTTCCCACCACCCATGAGGCGACCCCGTCACCGATGATGAAACCCTGCACCTCATTTCATCGAAGCTGCCGCCGTGGTTCATCGCTATTACTATCACACCATCTCCTTCTCCAGATCGCTTCAGCCTAGCACCGCAGCGGCATCGGTATGGCTACCACGTCCGCTGCTGCGGCCCGCACTAACTCACACTTTCTAGGCGTCTGCGAGCTTGACCCTTCACCATTACCATCGCCTTCACAACCCCTTAATTGCCTACCAAATGTTTCGTGATGCAGTCCCCAACGACGGCTCCCACCCGCGTGGGCATCTGCTTTGGTTTGGCTACCCGCTCCGCCGCTAAGTCACATACTCTCTCACACTTGCTATGTGCTGACAAGCTCGGTTCGTGGAGTACCGCAGCTGTCGCCTCGATCATCACCTGACGTCCGGCCGGCACGCGATTGGCGTCTGTTAACTACATTGTCCTTTGCTACGGTATGCAGCGATGTTGCGCGGTGAGATCTCTTGCCCTTTGGGGAAAGTTCGGTTATTTCATGAGTGTTTTCAATGTCACCCTTGGAACTGTGTACTGACCTTAATATGATGACAACGCGGCAGAGTGAGTTGCAATCAATAATAGAGAACCGGCTGCGCTAAGGAATGCCTCCACATCTGCCGCATGCGTTATCTGGCATTTTTCGTCGCTCACGCACCGGCGCTCATTCTCCTCGCTACGCCCCTCGCTGGGTAGTTGCAACCGCTAGTAATGGCATCGACTCCACCTTCGCCTTGACCGTTTTCCAATGTCAGGCACGTCGTCAAGCTTGCCCTAAAGCTACTACCCACGCCCAATCAACACGGGCACAGCGGTAATCAGGCACGACGAAATGATGGTTTCATATAGCCTCCTTCCCAGTCATCCCGTCTCCATCTCTTGCGAGTCTCTCGGCGCAGGACCATTTTCCCACCTCACGAATACCAGCCACTCCGCTTGTAGCGCCAGCGCTGAATACGGTTACTTCAGCCATGAGCACTGTGAAGCAAATGGGTCCAACAAAGCAGCGAATAGAGCAAGGCTTTTAGTAGCGGTTGCAACTGTCCACCGAGGGGCTGTAGTGAGGAGAATGAGTGTAGGTACGTTAGCGAAATGACGGAAAACCGCTAGATACTGTCAAAATGTTGGACGTCCGGAGATGACGCGGGAGGCGGCACCGGAGGTGGCCCCGGAGATGACACCGGAGACGCTGTCCGGAGCCCAGTCACTAGACGAACTAGCTCAGAAACCCTCTCTATATAGAGAACGTTGTGCACGTGACGTTGTATTAGTATCGAATTCATGATCTTCATCGCTATCTATCGATATTATTCTGACAGGTTATGAGCCCGGATTGACGCTGAATCCATTGTCGTCCCCCACTGCTCAGTGCTTGAAACTGCTCTCCCTACTGCACCTCATCCCTGCACTGATTTTTAAGCCTCAACGGTTGCGCTGCACTACACGTCGACGTCCATCACTAACATTTGACCTCCTGAGTTTGAAGTCACTGAGCAAGGGCCCACCAGCTAACGCGGCTGCCTAGGCTTGAGCCTAGCGCATTAAACGGCAGAACAACTGATTCAATACGGCGATCCCACGAACAATTGCACGAGCAATTGTACGAGTGATCCTACAAGTGATCCTACAAGTGATCCTACAAGTGATCCTACGATCGATCCTACATGCAATCCTACGAGCGATCATACGAGTTACCCTACAAGTGATCCTACAAGTGATCCTACGATCGATCCTACAAGCAATCCTACGAGCGATCATATGAGCGATCCTACAAGCGATTCTACGAGTGATCCTACGATCGATCCTACAAGCAATCCTACGAGCGATCATATGAGCGATCCTACAAGCGATTCTACGAGTGATCCTACGATCGATCCCACAAGCGGATCCAGCGGTTCGAGCGCATCGAGAGGATACGTCACATTGAAGGCACGCAGCGTATCGACCAGATTCTGGCCATCGAGTGGATCCAGCATATCCGGCGGATCCAGCAAGCCAAGCAAATCTGGTGAAAGATCCGGTCTGTGGTGCTGCAAGAAGCCCACCCCAGCGGATCCAGGTGGAAGAGGAACCAGTCGAATCTGCAAATCCGGTGTCCTACTGGAAGCCTACAACATACCCAAGTCTCGGTCCAAAGCGGTCTGATACCATCAAGCAAAGTTCCAAAGCGCGCAAGCGATGCTTCTTCCAGCTACGACGGAACATTTGACTAAATTGAAATAGTTGCCACCTTTCCTCCCCCAGAAATTTATGGAGACCTTTTAGATGATCATGTCCTAGGACACCGGGCATAGCCAGGAAGCACTAGCCGATGTCTCAACCCTTTCGACGATGCGGAGAGGACCCCAATGTCAACATGTCGGAAGACACTCGGACTTGGACTCGGCACCCCAGCGGCCGGGCTCGGACTCGGACTTGGCGCCACAGGCGAAGTCAGAATCGGACTCGACGTTCCGGCGAGTGGTCTCAGTGTTACGCTCGACGCCTCAAGCAGACCCACACTTGGCCTCGGCTCCACAACCATACCCGGCCAGGTGAGTCTTGCCAATTTAGAAGGAAACAGATTTTCTATGTATCAACTGGCTACCGGAAGAGACGATCTACAGAAGAGACCGCAAGCGGTCACCTACCGGATCTGGGCGGAAGAGAAACCAACGGATTCTACAGATCAAGCGTCCTACCGGGGGGCTATCGTGGGCCTACGCCTTGGTCGCAGTGGTCTGATGCTATTGGCGAGATCCTTGACCTATGCCGATGCGAGAACGACTTGAACGTCTGCATCTCGAGCAAAACCAATGATCAGATGGTCCTACTTCCCTAAGTCGACGACTGCGACCGTCCTCGCCATCGATCTCCCGATTCGCTGCTTCTCCGGTAGAGGTCGAGTGCAACTGACCAAAATGGATACGGTATATCCGCCAACAGCGTTCCATCCGGAAGCTGCTTGCAACCTGTGAACGTCTGGACTCCAACTGCGACTGGACTCCCCAGCCCACCGCGAACAAGCCCCGAAGACTGTACCCAGAGTCGGATTCGACCGCAATTTCTCCGATGCTCCGACCACCGAGCTCTTGGCTGCTGCAACCTACACACCATGACATCTACGCGGCACACCTTGCAACCCAGGTCCACGGTGACCAACGGTCAACATCTGACTACGTCTCCTTACTAGCCGGAGGTGCCATATGCTACTGTGCTCGAAAGCAACTATCGCCCCCTTCACGATGGAAGCCAAGTACTACACGCACCTAGCGCCTTAAAGGAGCATGTCAGAATAAGGTGGCGTCCGGAGATGAGGAGGCGTCCGGACATGACTGAGTCCCGAGCACCGGCTCGGGGGGCAGTCTTCCGTCCTTTGTCCTGACGGCCTTCCTGTATATAGAGAGATCTTGCGCCCGCATAATGCTGCAATACAATCCTCACCTTTTATCGATCCATATATTCCAACAGGTTATGAGCCCGGATTGAACGCTCTGCCTATCCAATACCCATCAATAATCGCACCCGCCGTACCTGCCGTTTTGCACCTCGCTTCTGCGTCTCATCCCTGCACTCTCGTTTTTTAAGCCTCAACTTTTGGAGCCGCGTCGCGTCGGACGACATCGCCAAGATGGTCTCAACCAGACAACGCGTCACCTTTGCAGTCGCCAGCCTTTACAACGCCCGAAACTACCGCTCGTTTGAGAACGACATGAGATCATTCCCTACTGCTGAGGCCGTGACTACAATCAGTGCGACGACCGCGCATCGACGATCTACCTATCGGTTGAACCCACGATTCAATCCTTCATCCAAAGTCCTCCCGCGAACGAAATCGATTCTGCAGCCCGCGTCTGGGAAATTCTTGTCCAGGAATAAGACTCTGCCTTTACGATATTCGGTCGTTGAATACATCTTGGGCCTGCTCGCCGCTCGCCAGGAATTGGCCAGAACCGACGAAGCGATCTCGGATACCACCGTCGTTTGCCACTTTCTTTTCGAGTCGTACCACTATCTTTCGATATTATCGTCGGCGTTCCCAACGACAAACATTAGGGGGAGGAGCTATGTGCGCGCTCGGTGATGATGGAGTTGCTGCGGCACTGTGACACCGGGGTTGTATCGTAACCGGGGTGTGGAGAGAATCAAAGGTAATCAGGCTACTTTCGATAATTCACAACGGAATAATCTTAGATCTTGTGTGGGGGTTTCGGTGTGGTTTCGGTGGTAGTGTTGGTGAGGATGTTCGTGCTGATTTCTTCCCGTCGAGGCGAGAAATCTCTTTCTTTTATCGGCGAGCGCCCGAGTGAGAATTTGTGATCCGGACCGTTCTTTCTCTCGAGGCGGCTGCGTGCCTTCGGAGAGATACGGGTGAGTCGGACTTGGATTTCCCCGAGGTGTCTGTACCTCTGAGGGAACGTGGGTGGATTCATTGGTCATGGTCGGGGTGTAGATAAGATAGATGAGGTTCCGTTTGTTTCGCTGCATGCGTGATGCGGCCGAGCGGGGCGTGCAGCTGTGTCAAGAAGCTGTCTTCTCCGATCGTGGTGGAGAGTGTTTCTCCGATCGTGGTGGAGAGACGTGGTCGCCTAGCTGTGCCCGCTCGTTTGCACAAATTGTTCTTCCTTATCTCCGGAGTTCTAACTCCTTCGGCCGGTGTCTCGACCGAAGGCTAGACTCCGTTCCTTATCTCCCGCCTAGACTCTTTGATCCTTCAGCCACGGCCTGAGCCTCCTTGTCCTCAGTCACTGGATTTTCTTCTATCTAGGCTACGTACTCGTGATATGACGTCCAGGTGTAACACTACCTCTCCTCCCCCTTAGCCTCGTCCCGAGTGCTAATCTTTTTCTATCTAAGTAGCCCGTCTCTTTTCTGACCATAGGTTTCTTTCAACGCCGAAGTTCCTTTAGCGTCACGGACTGCAGTCCTCCTCCCCTGCAGCCCTCCCAGTCACCGGATCGGAGTTCTTCCCTTAGAACGTGCCTGTGATCCGTTGGTATGACTGGGCCCTCAGAGTAGGCCGGTGCGTAATCTTACTTGTCGTGTCGTATTGAGTCGTACTCGCCGCCGCGCTGCGTCAAGGTCTGACCGGCTTGGTGGGGTTCCGGGGTCGCAGTTGGCCCAGGGAATCGGGAGAGGCATGGTGTCCTTCGTGCTAGTAACCCGTATGCTCGGCAGTGACCGCGCCCACGTCCTTCCGGGGGGAGACTAGTGTGCTGGGGCAGTGACAGCGCTGTCGGGGACTCGCTTCACTGCTTATGGGCCTTCTGCGCCGGTTCCGCCGGTCCAAGTCGGCCGCCGAGAGGTCGATACGTCTGTTCTGAACGGTTTTCCTGACTCTCAATGGTTTTTCGGCCGCGTGCACTCCTCGCCGGGCGCCGGGTCGGCGGCTTTGTCGTGGTTGCCCGAGAAGCGGGTCCTTTTCCTTCGTTCTTGCAACTTGTCAGTCTCCCGAGGGTTCGTTATGGGTATGAGCGGGAGTATGAGTATGAGTATGAGTATTACGGGCGAAGACGGTACGCCGGGCGTGGTCCTTCTACGTTGTCTATCCTGCACGGTTTCCGTGCTTGATTACGTCGGACCCGTTTTTCGATGCTTTTTGTTCTAGGCTTCGGTGAGCCTGTAGTCCTTCGGCGAGTCGGGGTTTCGTCGGTGGAATTCTCGAAGTTTCTCCAGTCCTCCTTCCGAGAAGTTGTCGAAGGGTTCTTCTGTCCAGTCTTTTTGTTCCGGATAGTCGAGCCATTTGACGAGGTATAGAATTCGCTTGTTATTCCCTCGGCCGCGCTCAACTGAGGACATAACTTCTTCCACATCGTATTCCTCTGACTGCTCGATGTCGTCTGCTTCTCGTAACACCTTTGATGGGTCCGGGGGTGCTCGGTGTTCGCTGGTTCGGTAGGGTTCAAGTAGCGAAACGTGAAAAACGTTATGGATTTTCCATTTGCGGGGAAGCGTGAGTCGGACGGCTAGTGGAGAAACGATCTTCTCGATTTGGAAGGGACCGTGATTCTTGTGGTCCAGTTTCTTCGATGGACGGCGCGTTTTAATGTTGCGTCCATTGAGTATAACTAAGTCCCCTACTCGGTATGCTGGGGGTTCCTTTCGGGCTGGGTCGGCGTATCGGCGCATTCGTTCCTGTGCTGCCTCTAGCCCTTTTCGGGACTTGTCGTGTATCGTCTGCATCCAGTGGGCGTACACCGTACTGGTCGGGTTCAATGGTTCTGAGGATGGTGGATCGATCGTGGCGGGGTGGTATCCGTAACTAGCGTAAAACGGGGATACTCCGTTCCCCATCGTGACCGAATTGTTATAAGCAAACTCAGCCATAGGCAGGAGCGATAGCCAATTATTTTGTTCTCGTTCAACGAAAGCCCTGAGGTATGCCTCGATTGTTTGGTTGAGGCGTTCCGTTTGTCCGTCTGTTTGTGGGTGGAAGGCTGTTGACATTCGTGGCCGGATTGCTAGTAGTCCGAGAAACTCCTTCCAGGTTTCCGAGGTAAACCGTGAATCCCGGTCCGACACGATGTCAGTAGGTGATCCGTGGAATCTCCATACTTCCCGGGCGAATATCTTCGTTAGGTCTGACGCCGACTTTTCTCGGAGTGGAATGAAGTGTGCCATCTTGGTGAATCTATCGATGATTACCCAGAGTTGGTCGCATCCGTCCGACAGTGGTAACTCCGTGATGAAGTCCATGGCGATAGACTGCCACGGGGCATAGGGTAGTTCCAGGGGCGAGGATAGCCCGTACGGCTGATGTCGTGAGGACTTGTTTTGTTGACATTTCGGGCAGCTTCTGACAAAGTCAAGGATTCGTTCGTTCATTTTTGGCCGCCAAAAGTTCCGTCGAACCAGCTCGATTGTTTTGTCCTGCCCCAGGTGTCCGGCTGCCTTAGTGTCATGCTCTGATCGTAGTACCTGGTCGACCAGTCCTTCCGGGACCCATAGCCTGCCTTTTCTGTAGAGCAGCCCTCCGTGGATTTCCAGTATTCCTTCCTTGCTCTTTCGGTCTTTTGACCCTGCTTCCATGGGTGCCGCTTCCTGTTCTGTCTGATCCCAGATTTGGCTGTAAACGGAGTCGTTTGTTGCCGCTTTTCTGACATCCTCCACGAAGCCTGGGTTCCATTTTCGTACGGGGAGTGACGTTAGTCGGGCCGAGGAGCATATAAAGGTTCGTTTCTGCCTGTCTGGTTCCGCGAAGCCTGTTTCTGCAAGGTGTCTTTTTCCTAAAACCGTCGTGATCGGCTGGTTTTCTACCCCCCTTTTCAGGGCGGTACTCTGAACGCCTAGATAGTGCGTCTGGTTTGCCGTTCTGCATTCCTGGTCTGTAATAGATTCGGAAATCTATTCCTGCTAGTTCTTGCGCCCAGCGCGCTTGTCTTCGGTTAAGTACCTTAGTTGTCGTGAAGTATTCGAGATTCTGGTGATCCGAGAATAGTTGGATTTGGTGGGTTGCTGCTTCACAGTAACCTCACCAGTGTTTGAAGGAGTCGACGATTGCCAGAAGCTCTTTGTTGTGGATCTCGTAGTTGATTTCCGCGGGTTGGAACTTCCTTGTGTGAAACGCTACTGGGTGTAGGCGCCCTTCTTCCCGTTGGGACAGGACTGCCCCCAGCGCAAAGTCCGAGGCGTCGGTTTCGATGATGACCGACTTTGTTGCGTCAAAGTGTGCTAGGATCGGTGCCGTGGTAAAACGTTGTTTTAGTTCCTGAAAGGTCTTTTCCGCTTCTGGACTCCAGGTCCATCCCTTTGGTTGCTCCTTTTTTGTCAATTCTGTGAGTGGTCGGGCTACTCGGGAGTAGTCCTGGATGAACCGTCTGTAGAAGTTGGCGAAACCTAGGAACGACTGGACTTCTGTCAGCGACTTCGGCGTTTTCCAGTTCAGTACTGTGTCCACTTTTTCTGTTGACATTTTGATCTCGCTCCGTCCGATGAGGTAACCCAGAAACTCGACTTCCTGAGCTCTCCAGACGCATTTTTCCGGGGAGACTGCTAATCCGTTATTTTGCAGTCTCTGTAGGACTTCTGATACAATCCGATCGTGTTTTTCCCGGGTCTCTGCATAGATCAGGATATCGTCCATGTAGGCCAGTACCCCGAGGTCGAGCAAGTCCGAAAAGATATGATTCATCATGTCTTGGAATGTCAATGGTGCGTTGGTTAGCCCAAAGGGCATGACTTGGAACTCATATAGCCCATAGCGAGTGCGGAAGGCGGTTTTCCATTCGTCTCCTTCCTTCATCTGAATTAAGTGGAATCCGTTTTTTAAGTACATCTTGGTAAACCATTGAGCTCCTTGGACTCTGTCCTGCAGTTCTTGCATTAGGGGCAGCGGATACCGGTTGGGAATCGTGATGCGGTTTAGGGCTCGGTAGTCTACGCATAGGCGGAGTCCGCGTCCATGGGGTTTTGGTACGAAGAGGATTGGCGATCCAGCCAATGATGTGGAACGCTTGATTTTCCCCGTTCGTTCCATCTCTTTCAGCCACTCCCTGAGAGTCTGGAGCTCAGTTTCTGATAACGGGTATACGGGTCCCCACGGCGCGGTGCTTCCTTCCTGGAGGTCGATTCTGCAGTCGTACGAGCGGTGCTCGGGTAGCGCGTCTGCTGCCTCTTTACCCATTATTCCGAAGTATTGGCAGAATTCCGCTGGTACCGTTTTTAGCGGGTCTTCGTTTGTCACCGCCGAGGTATATCCTATGAGGCGGGCAGTCGGGTCTAGGCATACGGCCTCGTCCCATGTCAGTGGGAACTCTGCTTCTTCAAACTTGGTGCATCGTTCCAGGCATCCGGTGCTGTTAAACCGTATTTCCTGGCTTGTCCAGGCGCCTTGTGATGGGTGTTTGGATATCCAATCAAAGGGTAAGAATATGTCGATTTCTGGGTCCATCGGGGATAGTTCGAAACTTTCTGTGGTGTAGTGCCTTCGGTGCTGCATTCGGAGGGGCTTCGTATAGAATTGACCTGCACCTTGGACCGCTTCGCCCGTGTAGTTTTCGATGCTGTGGGGTTTTCGATGTTTTAGTCGTTCCAGGCCGAGTTTTTTCGCCGTTTTTTCGTTGATTAGCGCTACCGAGCATCCTGTGTCTAGCACCACTTTGACCCTGTGTCTTTCTTGGTCGTGGTGTAGTACCATGTCGATCACAGGTCGGGTGCCGCGGATGGGCTCCTTCAGTTTCTTTTGTTTCCGAGTGAGCCCGCATATTATTGCCGAGGTCCTGGGCTGCGGCTGTTCCCGACCTCTTAAAAATCCGAGTCGGATTCTTCCCATAGCGGGGCGACAGTGTCGGTGTTTGTGGTTTCGACCGCTGCCACCTTTTGCTGTTTGCTGGGGGGGTGGTTCTCCTCGGGTTCTTCTGAGTGCCTTCGTTTTTCTTGCGCCACCGCCGATACCTTCCACGGGGCTGGTGGCAGGGCCGTGCCGTTTTTTGTATTAAACGAAAAGCATTCGTACGTTCGGTGGCCGGGCCTTCCACACCTCCAGCAGTCGTCCCGGTTGCGGAAGTATTCCTCTTGTTCTCTGGCAGGGACGCCCGCGAGCACAGCGTCCTTGGTGGCCCATCTTCCCGCCTTGCCGTACTGGCTTCTTGGGTCGGTGGCTTTTCCGTCCCGGGTGGCGTCTGTCCTCACTTCCTTCCCTTTTTGGGTGGTGTCCGAGCTTCCCTTGCTCGGTCCGTCCCTTCGTTTGTCGTCTTTTCCTCTGTCGTCTTTTGGCACTGGTGTCGCCGAGCACATGGTTTCTTTGGCTTGTTTGAGCGCCTTCTTCTTCTCCACCTGTACTCCTGCCCGGTAGGTAGCTTGGAGGAAGCCTTTGTCGTCGACGGGGTCCTCCTCGTTTTGATTGAACCTCATGTCTAGTATGCTATCGGGCATAGCCATGTCGATCTTTTCCCTGAGTCCCTCCCCGGTTGCCCGAGCGAAGTTGTTGAGCACCTGGAATTCCGTCATGTATGCGCGGATGGACCCTTGGTACCTTAGCTGACCTAACTTTAGCTGGGCATCGGCCGCCACTCTCTCGTTTCAGTATTCAGCTCAGATGGCCGCCACGTAATTTACCCAGGTGTCGGCGTCACCTAGGTCTCGATACCGGTTGAGGTGCCATGCATTGGCCGTGTCCGTCAGGAGTATTCCCAACCACGCGATTTTCTGGCGGTCGTTCATTTAGGGTAGAATCCCAGGAACATGGTGACGGCTTCCCACCACTGATTGAAGGAGGTCGATCCCTTCCCGTCGAAGGTTTCTGGGTTTTTCATTTTTAACCTGGCAATATTGCCTTGTTCGGGTCGGGCCATTCGGTCCTGTCGAGCCCGTTCCACTCCTTCTGCCACCAGCCGTACGAGGTCCTGCGTGGTAATCGTAGGTGCAGGATTCCTAGGTGGCAAAGGGGAGCGGGGGTGCCCGGAGGGTGGTCGAGGCGGTTCGGATGGCGGGCCCGAGGGGGGTCCTGCTGACGATCCAGGTGGGGTTGAGGGGGGGTCCCCTCCTTGTCCTGCCATGGGCTCGGGCGCTGGTGGCCTCGTTTCCGGGTTCAGACGTAGTGGGCTTCCCAGCGCTGGTGGTGAGTGGGCTGAGGGGGCGCTGGTGCTGGTCTGCCGGATGGGGCTTCTCCATGCGGTTGGTCCTACTGGCCCTGGTGGCGTCGTAGGTAGGGGGATTCTGGTTGCGATACATTGGATTTCCGCCCTTGCTTCCCGGAGTTGGTTTTCCAGGGCGGCTACTCGGTTCTGGTGTGAGGCTGCCCATAGTTCCACATTTCCCTGAAAGTTGGCCAGGTGTTGGTTTCGGGCCGTGTTGGCTTCCGCCAGAAAGGACAGGGCGTTATTGACCCGGGTCAGCTGAGTGGCCTGACACATCTGTAGCTCGTTGGCCTCGTTGGTTCACTTGATGATGGCCTGCCAGATGTTTCTGGCGAGAGATTGATATGCGTTCGCCGCCTTCGACAGCTCGCTACGTATCCATTCTTCTGCGATTTTCTCATTAGCGTTGACTCGGTCATATACGTACCTAGTGCCTTCCGCCAAGGTTTGATAGGCTTGTTCAATCTCCTGCGTTCGACGGTCGGTTCTGTCATAGGCGTCACCGCACAGCCCCGTGAGCCGTTGTAAGTCGTTCTCGGCTTGCTGTTGCTGGTTTACCAGGGTCCTGAGCCAAACTGCGGGGTTGGCTATTTCCACCGCTTGTTCTGGCCTTGGTGTTCCGTCGGTGATCTGAAGCAGGTCACAAGGGGCCTCGAGCCGGAGCATGTTAAAGTCCGAGGAGGTCGTCATGGTTCAATACCCGTCGAGGAAATCTCCGGTGTGGATGGTTTCGTCGTCGGTGAAGTAATAGTCGCAGAGGTTTCGGAGCTCGTCTTCCTTGAATTCGGCGTTCTGGTGGCTGTGGGCACAGTTGGACCAATATTGCGTATACCAGTTCCAGGGTTCGTGGTCGCCTTTTTGGTAGGGAGTAGGGATTGGTCCGTCGCTGAATTCTTCCCACTGTTCGTATTTTGCGATTTCTTCGTCGATCGACTGAAAGCTGTAGTCGAACGAGTATTGAGATTTAGGCTCCAAGAAGGTGGACAGCTCGAGTAGATAGAGGTGGTCTTCGAAGTGGGTAACGTCGACGTAAGTCATGAAAGTAGGGTGAACTTGAGATCAGGATTATAGTGTGACACCGGGGTTGTATCGTAACCGGGGTGTGGAGAGAATCAAAGGTAATCAGGCTACTTTCGATAATTCACAACGGAATAATCTTAGATCTTGTGTGGGGGTTTCGGTGTGGTTTCGGTGGTAGTGTTGGTGAGGATGTTCGTGCTGATTTCTTCCCGTCGAGGCGAGAAATCTCTTTCTTTTTGTCAAGATTATGATGGAAGTTTGATGGAACGATGAAGTCTTGTGTGTATTGTCTTGTCTTAGAGAGAAAGGCAGGAAAAGTGAAAAGTCTGAATACACGTATATGACGTGATTCTACACGTG
>Ga0307508_10005556_pt1 | contig 11979 bp, 17 predicted proteins | sample 9_EM_MG_FD_203089 | JGI IMG/M metagenome (GOLD analysis project Ga0307508, IMG submission 203089) | Populus trichocarpa ectomycorrhiza microbial communities from riparian zone in the Pacific Northwest, United States - 9_EM | ecosystem: Host-associated > Plants > Roots > Unclassified | place...
GCCATTCATGCGGAGTGAAGGTGAGAGCCGCTCACATAACAGTCTCTGATTGTTGGGATCACTCCATGTGATATCTTCAGATGCATAAAATGCATTGATGGTATCATGACTCGTCAAAACGCGTCGAAAGAAGAATGGACGCGTGAACAAGTGAACTGTTTACTGTTTGTTTCTATTTACATACGTGGGAAATTTGAGGTATCAGTAAGGAGGCCCGTCACGGCACGTGACGGCTGCCAGGGGATACCTCAAGGACAGGAAAATGGTCCCTTCCGGTATGATACAAGCAAATCGGCTCCGGCATTGAATGAATACGCGTGGACAACATCCAGTGATATAGTGTGTGGAATGTGCCTCTATTTCTGCAATTCGTCTCTAAACTGTTTCACAGCTTTATATCGAGCAACCCGTTGGAACAGGCTTCACCAGGTTTGTAGTTTGCCCAACCCGATATGTTATCTGACGTTCACCGTCGATCAGTGGCGAACGAGTTCTATGGCTTCCTCGAACAATTCTGTTAGCCCTTGTTTCCAATGCATACCATTGCCTCGCTCACCAAAGCCTCGCACCAGTTGCCATCTTCACTGAGCTGAAGTCTCGAAAACGTTTCATATCCGGAGAGAGTTATGCTGGAATGTACATCCCGTACATTGCCACCCGCATCATCGATGCTAGCTCTGCCGAAAAATCAGCCCTACCGCTCAACCTGCAAGGCTTGCTTATCAACGACGGTGTCTACTCTAGCTTGTATGTCCGTGTGAGCTCGTTTAGGTCATGATGTTGTTTCATATCTCTCTTCTTCAGTATCACCAGTTCAGCTATCCCCGCTGCTCGTTTTGCTGCATCGCACCAGGCTGTTATGAGCTTGACCGACGCACAGGTATCCGCACTGGCTCGAAATGCAACGAACTGCGGTTACGATAAGGTGTTGGCGCAAGTCACATACCCACCCGCTGGGAAGATCCCTCTGCCTAACGGAGGCGAAGACGTCGTCGCTCCTGGTTGCGATTTATATACTCCGCTATGGGACTATGGTGCGATTCGTGCATTTTGTTGTGTTGTATTCCATCGTCATAATTGGATCCGAATTTCCGCATACCTAATACAGCACAACAAGCTAACCCATGCTTCAACGTTTGTAAGTCGCGGCCACGTTTCCAAGTTCAGTGAGAAAGTCAGTGAAGTTAATGTGTTCTCCGCTTGCTCTCTAGATCGCGTCACTGACCGATGCCCTGGTCCGGCCGATCCCATTGAGGTGTATTTCTCAGTGCGATCATTCAATCCTTCCGCTTGTCAACAAATTTCACTAACCAGTGTATGCTCTGGCAGCGTCCTGACGTACAAGCACTTATTCACATACCGAACTTTGGTCCATGGCCCGAATGCACTAACATCAGCGTTTTCAAGAACGATAACGTAAGTGTATCATTCTCGATTCCTACCTCAGGTTACTGTGGAGCTGACTTGCGTCTTCTGTCGAAAAATAACGAATTGATACTTGTAGGATGACTCGGAATACAGTGAAATACTGTTGCCTCACTTGCTGGCGACGCTACCACGCGGTGTCACATTGTGGCATGGACTAGATGATTCGGTTCTCATGAATGAGGGCGATCGCATTACCATTCAGAACTTGACGTGGGGTGGCCTCCAGGTGTGTTCCACAGCAATTGAAGTCATACTTCTTGATCTCACATTCTTGCTTCATGCCTTTGTGCAATTTATTTTAGGGTTTCCAAACGCCTATCACCACGAAACTCGTGGTTGACGGAGCGACGGTTGGCGTGTGGCATTCGGAGCGGAAGTTGACTTATTTGGAGATCAAGGATTCAGGGTCAGTTTTCCTCCTTTCCCCTCCTCCCAAACACTCACAGGCAATGGATTCCATGGTTTGTGCAGGCACATGATCCCGGAGAACCAGCCAGCTGTGGCACTTCACGTTTTCAAGCATGTGATTGGTCAGGGAGCGTTGTAGACAAATTACTCTATTGGTATGTACATACACTGGTTGCTATACTTAACCTCGGTAATATGGCATTAGAGGCTGTGAGGTGTAGAATGGACAAAACTGAGGTAATATATGGAAACGGTCGCTGGTCTTTAGAGTGTGTGCGGTACTGCGGAACGTCTGGGGGTGGCGACGCCGCCGTGTTGAATCAATGGACCCATGAACGACCGCTAGCACCAGCATTTCTAAGGCGAGGACTGGAATTGAGTTGTGGCAAGCCACGTGCGAATAGCGGGTTTTCGGCAGGAGACAGTCCACCAAACCCATATTTCCGACGTGGGGAGCGCATGACTTTTAAAAAATCGAACAGAGACATTGGATTGATTCAACCTGGAACGCAAACAAAACGTGACCTGAAAAATTAGCGCCAACGTTTCTCAAGAATAAAATATCGGTCGGTTTGTTCACCCGCGTCGCTAATTCTTGCGCTAAGATTTTTCCACAGACTAGTTTGTTATACTCATAGGTCAACGAGCCAGGACCGATCTCGCTTTCTATTAATAGCGCTCTTAGCCATACGTCATGATTAATTCTCTTGTCTTATCTTTGTGTTGGAAGACCCCCGCCAGCTCTTTTCGCACTGCAACGAAGGTCTGTGCCCTGCTCATTTATCTTTCTCTTAATGCGGCTGATACAGACTACCCCATAGTCCGTCTAGGTACACCCACTCATAGTCATACACTCACTTCGCGCTACCGTTGAAACTGAGTCAATTTAGCATCCTTCCCTGCGCGGGAAAGCCAACATAACGAGGCACTTGTGTTAACTAGTTACCCTTGGACGGAGATCTAGCCCAGTCAGTCCCCTTCACCTGCATTGACTGCAATCCCTTGCCTTATCATACCTGGGCTCCTCTTTCAGTCCTCCTGCACATTTTCAACATGGTCGTAACAGCTCTCCCAGCCGCAGCGGCATCCGGCAACAAGACTGTGGTCGTAATCGCTACCGCTGACGGCAGGATGCTCATGACGTCCTGGACGCTCGGCGGAGCCGGAACCCCGTGGGCGACCGTAAATGTTGGCGGGCCTGTCAGGTACACGGACACAACCATTACTCCAGCCGTTTCGTTCCGGACTACAGTGGGTGGTGCAACATTGTGGCTGGGCGTTAAGAGCTCAAGGGTAATGGCTGGTGGAATTTACGAAACGCTGCAGCTGCCTGATGGGACAGCAAGGAACATGTATTTGCCTTGATTAACGATGGAAATGGCAGGAGACAAGGTTGTAATCGGTGATGGATTGAGTGGCCTCCAGTAGCCTGGAGGGGGTTTCCTACGGGGTGGTCGCCGAGGAAGGAGTTGATGTAAGTGAGCCCATCAGGTCGAGCTGCTAACGCGGCCATGATTGGGTAACCTATTGCACCATTCCCGTCGTTGGCGGTCAGGGAGACATCAGTCACTAATCCCGGGATGCGCCCCCAGGGTTGGAAGCTCCCAGTCATTAACCTGGGTGGCCCGAACAGTCGTCTTATCCTCTATCAGGGCAGCACCTTGAACCCAGATCAGCTCTCTTCCGGCTATATGGGATTTGACACCAATTTGTCTCCAGCGATGGCGGCTGCCCACAATCGCACCGTTATCGTGGCCGTTGACGCGAGCGGAGCCATCTTCTATAATTGGTGGGATTTTGGCGGTGGAGATCATGGCTGGATTTCCCTGGGAACCGATGTGAAGACATCGGCCCGCCCTGCGGTCTCATTGGTGGATAATGGCAACTACATGTTCATCCTTGCCACTGGAGAACGGCATTCTTTACCTCAACCAGGGCATTGTCGGTGGAGCCATTGTTGGATGGCAACAGTCATGGAACCCGAATCCACCGCCTAAGGATGGGGAATGACACTTTCAGCCTCATCGATGACCGGCCGAGCATCTGTATGACCTGAATCGCATAGATCTTCTGATCACTCACACATCACGTTCCCACACAAATTCCCACCACCACCACCAACTTCAGCTGCTTCCCCTCCCTTCACTATCAATTGTCTGGTCCATATATTCCTATATTGTGTCTTCTTTCCAGCGCGCTGCCGCATCTCCCCACAAGTTTGGTGGTGTGCCGCCACGAAGCACCGAATTGCCCTATGTTTCTTTCTCATTCTCTCATTCTCTCATTCTCTCTTACGCACTTCTTTTGCGACACGCGCTGGCGCCGACTAGTTAGTGTGGCGGGCGTGAGTTGAGCCTCGGGAACTCTCGTGCCCGCTTTCCGGGAGAGTAGCACTCTCACAATGAGCATTCTAATCCATTGGTAGTGTATACAGCCTTCTATGATTCCATTTTATTTTATTTTTGCTTTGCCTATTGCCATGAACTTCTTGCTGACACGTTCTTTTTCCATATAGGAAAACTCTGCTGCCTCATCATGCTCATGTGCACTCCCGCTATATCTCCTTTCCTTCTCATACCAGTAATTTTTTCGAAGATTGTGTGCTATTGTAATTCCTTTCCACGGATCTCACAAAATGAATGGAACGACGGTTGATAAGTGGCGTCCGGAGAGGAACCTGACCTATATCGAGGTCGACAAAGCAGGGTCTTGGCGCACATGCACGCGCACTTGCTCACGATTGGTTCCACTAATGAATCGTACAGGATCCATATCGCTGGGGACCTGCGAGCGGTGGCACTTCGCGTTTTCAAGTATGCGATTGGCAAGGGGATGTTGTAAGCGAGCGAACCTGCAGGATCAGTATTTTGTTTTTCGGTTTGTATTCATACAAACAATTACTGTATTTAACGTCCGTTCAGAGGCAACACGGTAAAGTAAAGTGTGACCTGCAGGGTAAATCGTGTCGGAAAATATGTGCGGGCGATCATGATCGGTCGGTCATAGGTAAGATACCGCATTATGAGGCTCCGAATATTTGAGGGTGTCGCCGTGTTAAATCGATCAAACCATCGACGACTTTTAGATCTAATAAGAGCATCCACCCAAGTCCCATCCGAAGTAATTTTGTTTATTTTGGAACATCAGGTGGACAATTTGCCGCACAGAACAATATGTCAGTTGAAGCGGGGATGGATCGGAGTAAACTGCAACATACCGATACTGTCCCCGATATTTGAAACGTATTGGGATTTTAAGGTACTAGCGTCTTGCACAGTTCCGATGACTTCAACGAATGAATCCGTGATTTGCGGGCCCTGAGGAGAAAGAGGGGAGGGAACGTCATAGACCATGAATAGTTGCAACCAGATAATAAATTGTATTGGAAGGAGGGGGATATGTGTATTAGACGCACCCCAGGTAAGAGTTTGACGAGTACCTGTCCGCCATCGGATGCTTCTATTATAGTTTCAAGCTGGTCGAGCTTTGCAGATCCAATAGTCAAATCATAGTGCATCGCAGAAGGAACAAGAGTGGGTTTAATTAGTTGGATACACAACAACGGCCACACGAATGTACGGCGGAGGAAGTAAGAAGAGACCAAAGCGTCAATTCGTTGTTGGCGCGATCAGTCGAAAGGAGCAGCGCATCGAACGTGCCTTGAGTGCTTTCCCAACTAGCCTCACTGTCCTGCCAATGTTCCCAGGCAACAGAGCGCTATTGACGCGAGGGGTCACTTCTTGCATCTGTGTCACTAGTGCTTTAGGTTCGTCGGCACAGTCACGTGATCGGTTGAATTAACGCCGGGTGCTATTTTAGGACATTGCAGATGTCGTGCACAGCCAAACTCCAACACCACCGCGTCCGAAATCTTCCCCAATGAGTAAGGGGCGATCGGGAGGACGGTCCTTGGTTGGTCTTAGCAAATCCAATGTATTTCTTGGCAGCAACTTTGGCGTTGCGCGCTCTACGCGGGCGCCAACATGTTTGCGTTGTTCTTAAGTTGAGCAATCATTAAAGCCTAGGATTTCTCGCCCGCTATACCACCTCGCTCGGCAACGCGAGGACTTCTTCCTTCGTTCTTGTACGCTGATTATATCTCATTTCCCGCCATTATTTTCACAGACAACTCATGAAAGTGCCTGCTTTCATTTGCGCCACGCCCTTCGTGGCAATCCTCATGTTCGCCGGGCTCTCGTGACTTCCAGCCTCTGATCTATCATCAAATGGAATTTTCCCGGAGTGCTCGAGTTGACACACCAATGCGCGCTAGCATTTACAAGTCTCAGATGTGTGAATGGCGGCTTCGATCCCTCTCTGAGAACACCCACTCACAACCAAGAGGCTACAGCGTCGCGAAGGATCTCAAGGCTTCTAATTTACTGAGGACTTGCAAAAGCCAACATTGAGCGGAATATCGTTCGATGTCTGGGGAAATGTTGCCGAAGCGTCTGCTTTCCACGACGTCACGCTCTGTGGGGATTAGGCTATTTAATTCGCGCGAACCAAAAGTGACCGTGCCCAGAGGGCGAGGGGTGCTTCCCGGTCGAATTCTGTTGGACAGCATTCAAGTTGGGCTCTTTGAGCATTGACGCCGCACTGGCAGCGAGAGTTCAACAACCAGAGCTCTATTTTATGTCATGATAAACGACGTGGCCTCCGCACGTTACGACGCTATGCAGCCGCAGTTCAACACAATATCCCAATTGATCATGTTTGAGACGAACACTGCGTCTTGCCGGTTTCCTGGGATTTCAGATAGTTTTAGGGCTGCTCTCTGGGCCGTTGGTGCGTTAATTTTTTATATCTACGCGATGGCATGATGAACTGAAACATACTCGTTCCGCTCCTTGGTAGATTGGAGTATGCTGGCTTACATGAACTTTTCTTGTGTGCTGTTTCACTTCGGGTGGGACAGGACGCCGCGCCCTTACGTCCGCGACCCCTCGTATATCCTGTAACTGATGTTGCGTTGTCTTTGCAGCTTTTACACCACCCCCATCCAACTACAGCGCGAACTACCAGTGGACCACTGGAGCCATTACGGCGTGCTCATGGTTACTGGGGCTCTAGGATCATCTAATATCTCCCAAGTCGTCGACCTTAACCTAAACAGCAACCCGTTCACGCCGGGCTCTGCCATCTACCAGAACGGCGTCCCTCCGCGCGGTTTGATAATCAACTTTATGGATGATGGCGGTACAGGCAGCGCCGCCTACATAGAAAACGTTCACATCGGCGGTCAGAATACTGGCGAGGCCGATACGACTCCTCACCTTGTCACCGTACGGTACCTTGTGGCGTCATCTATGAACGAGAAGTCCAACATTACGTGGGCCGGACAGACGACGGGCAGAGAGTTCCAACGTGACGGCAGACTTGGATACGGGATGTCCTGTTCGGGTTCCAGCGCCCTGAGCAACCCTGGCATTCATGACGAACGATAGTTTCAATTCGCAGCGTTCCCCATTACCTTCTACAGTCACAGAGGACAACCGGGGAATACTAATGGAATTTGTGGCGCAAAGAACAAGTCCGAATGCCCGCACCAGGTACTCGCCGCTGATTCTGCGAAGCCGGTACGTCATTGACACCAATACATATATAAGAAACTTGACCCGTAAGGAGCCGAATAACCAGATGACCAATGGGCGTGACGAATCGATTTGGTCATCGGGTATCTCGACGCATTTCGCCTTGCACGTCGCCCCGCGTCTCTTCATCCTGGCAATACGTGCGCACGTTCTATATGAACAACCATGTTAGCTGCGTGCAATATTAAGCCAGTGCATGACGTTCGCAAAAGAGCCTTGATCGGAAGGCAGATTCAGAAGCAGTTTGTAGTTTGAAGCTTTTCTGTGGTGGTCTCGGGCTCAAGTGGTTATATATGGATCCGATATGACCAAACCGCTTGACCACTTGAGAACTGGCGTTGGTATCAGATGGGGCGTTGCGAATCCAATCGAATCGCGCAGAATCGTGAACAGGGACAAACGTCACGGACGCATGTTCAATGCTCGACAATCGAGATGCGGAGGTAGTGTATATTGGGATTGCGAGTAAGCGACAGAAACCATACGGACATGACAAAGTATTACAGATGGTACCAAAACGCAGTTCTCTGCGCCTGCACACCAATCACATCGCGTATCTGGGAATGAAGGATCAGAGCAACGAAACATAACGTTCAAGTATGTATACGTACTTCCGAGTCCATTCCCGCGCGCTTGCTTCGTAACGAGCGCGATCGGTCTTGTACAGATGGGCAATGTCGGGAACGAGCGGGTCGTCCGGGTTCGGATCTGTTAACATCGAGCAGATCGACAATAGCACTAAACGATATAACGTAACAACGGCAAGGGCATCACAAATCCCCGTTAGGCAATTCAAAATAAGCGATGCGGAAAGTGGAGGTTAGCAGTGGCAATAAAGGAACAAGCGCGAGCGCACCCTTAGCAATCGTCAGTGCTGGCGACCATTGATCACGTAGAATATCAAGACAAATCGAGCCGTTCGAGTTGATATTCGGGTGGTAGATCTTGGTTGTGAAGCTGACTTTGGGCGGCTTGAAAGGGTAGTCGGTCGGGAAGGAGATAGTAAGGAAGAACACGCCACCCGCATAAGGCGAGTCAGACTGCGATCCAACGCAACAATGATTCGGACGGGAGGTATGAAGAAAGGAGAGGAAGATTTCAAGTTAGTGATCAGCATCACCCATTTAGGAGCGAGATGCCGCAAGCGGTGCTGAGTGATAAGTAACTCACTGGACCCATGATAGTTGCTTGCCACTGGAACATGTTGTCACCGGTGGGGCCTGCGCTGCAGGATGCGGGGGGATCGCGCCCAAGATCGATGAGTTCCTGTGGGTGGAGGGGCGGATCGGTCAGATCGTCGTCGATCGAGAAACCAGGGGCGGCCTTGCACGTCTGCGGCGCCAGGCACCCATCACGAAATGTTCAAACATACCTTGTTAATGCGTTTGAGAGCCATAGGAAGTAGATGAAGTGGCCTAGTTGCGAGCGACTGGGTGGGGGTTGAGTAGGATCACACAATAAGAAGGCTGTTCCTGCGAGCGCTTAGGTCACCCGGCACGTGACCATTTTCCCATCAAACATTTCCACAAAATTCTACTATTTCTAGATTAATATCCGGAATGCTTGACAAACGGCAAGGGGGGCCCTCCCACATATTATTATTAAAATTGACGAAATCAGAACTTGAATTTCTAACGATTACCTAATTTGCCAATCAACGGAAATTCCCTTTGTTCTCTCAGCATTCACTGTTGTCGCACTTACAGAGCGCAAAGCGCACTGTAGCCAACAATACAACGATACGGGATTGTAAGCGTAGGCCAGTCGACTTTAAAGCCGGTCCAATTTTAAAAGTTCATGACCTGCTTCCTTGAACTTCCCCACGAGATCATCGAGCAAGCTCTCATCCACGCCGACATCAAAGATGTAGCTTCTGTCGCGCAGGTCTGCCGGCTTCTTCGACGAGTTGTTTATTTCAACGACTTTCATTTGTGGCGTGGTCTGTTCCTGAAAATCTTCGATGACCCTAGGAAGACACGGCCGTACCTTAGGTCAACATATGCTGCTACTGCTCAGAGTGGCAACCTTTATGGGGAGGCTGCTGCTACCGATGGTAGCCGTGTCAGGTATGACTGGCAAGGCGAGTTGCAAAGACGCATCGTTGCTCGCAAAGTATTGCTATCGCCTCGAAATGGGTCAAATCGCACGCATGTCCCCCGCCGCGAAAGCATCAAAGGGCTCAATACAATCGTTGACATGATCCTCGCAGCAATTACAGTCCCTCCCGCCGAGTTGTCGCAGTCCTGCGACCTTGAATGGATTGAGGATTTGCTCACCCAGATGGACGCGGAGCTCTGTGACGGTTATGGTCTATACAACCCTTTCCCTCCTAGTGACCTCGAGACAGGTTGGATTGTCGATGGTGGCGGTGCAGGTGTTCCAGGATTATTCCGTCGTAGACTGCCGTCACCATTGGGATCGCCACTCAGCTCTGTGAGCCACTTGGATGATCATTCCCCTTATATCCTTCAGTCACAGTCGGCCTTTCCCTCCGGCCCCTCAATGATACCCCTATCGTCGTCGTGGATCCCGGACAAAGACCCCACCACCGGAGACAAATTCGACCGCCAGAACAATGGTGATGACGACTATAATTTTGATAACTCGCAACATTTGGTGGCACAGGAACGCGACCTTCGTGCACGTTTGCGGCTTTTGCGCGGATACGGTGATCATCAAAAGTCTCTAGTACCAATGGGTCCCGTAGATCCACCAAGCGACTCGGAAGCTATGTACAGTAGGAGGCTCGCGACGGACTTACGGCTCTATGCGCGGGCGCGGGTGTACAACCTTCGACGGTACACACCCTCGAATGAGTGGGGCCCTTTCATAGCCGATCCAGCCGTAGAGGGAGGCCTTAGAGTCGATTGGGAACAAGTCGAAGCCATCTTGATCGATGTCGGGATGAATATTTTCGACCATATAGGTCACGATCATCAGAGTTGCCCGCGCATCTTCAATCCATTCGGCCTTGAATCAAGTCGAGCGTACACCGCGCCTGGCTGTGAGGCGCATACGTTTGATTTCGCGCCCGGTGGTGATTGGGCTGGGATTACTGGAAGTTGGAACAGACTTATATCATTCTGTGATTACCGCGACTTACGATCGTACAATGTGAGCCTTCCGCCATCCGTAAGCTATCAAACGACACCAAACGCCGTTCAATCCTCATTTCCTTGATTTGGTTTCTGGTGTTTTGTAGGATCTCCTCGATCCGCCTTGGCCACCACGTCAGCCACACTTCATTCTGGCTGACCCCCAATTCTCCGAAGCTGTTCACGTCCTTTCCGTAAGCATGCGTCTCACAGAAGTAGGCGATGCATCCACTTGTCACCCGGCGTTCCCAAACCGGCCCCGACTGAGTATTGCGGGCGACACGACTTATAATGGTAATGAAATGAGCAAGCTAGAAGGATACGTGTCAATGACGCCGGAGGGTGCGATCCGATGGGACTTTGTGAGTATTCCTCGTCTTCTTTCATGTCGTCGATAATGAACACTGTTCTTCTCGACACCCTGGATCCGGCGTATCTTTAGCAAGTTGCTTTGGACGGTCAGCCGCGTTGGTCATCTGTCGGAATACAAGTTGGCGAAGCAGGTTCAGCAAATGGCGTCATTGGAATTTGGACTGGGATCGATCATGAACCGCAAGACCCCGCTGGTGAGCCTATTCTGCCTGTCTTTGTTTTCCCTATCACGATAGGGCAATGTCTGTCTTCGAACGAAAATATAATGGACTCTGAATATCGGTTTATTGACCCATAGGTCCATTCTGGTTTTGGAAAGCTGCGTGAAATAAGGTCAAGTTGTGAGAATGCATCTGGATATACATATAGCATGATACTACTCGATACCCATGATACCCGCTTAAACCTTCCGTCCCTGAGTACATGTAGCGCTGTTGTACATAACTCTGTATCTCATCGGGGACTCTTGCACTCTGCCTCTGTTCGATTTTTAAAAATTCATGCTGTACGTTGGAAATCTAGGGTTTGGTAGACTTCAGTCGATCGCGACCGGTTCCATGTATACCGTACCTCAGTTTCGTCCACACTCTGCGCCTCACAACCTTCAACACATTATTGCACGAGCCGAGGCTAAGTATAGCAACCAGTGTATATAAATATGAATCGAGGGATTTCCGAGCGTGGATTGTCTACAACGCTCCCTGACCAATCGCATACTTGAAAACGTGAAGTGCCACCGTTGGCTGGTTCTCCGGGATCATGTGCCTGCACAAACCATGGAATCCATTGCCTGTGAGTGTTTGGGAGGAGGGAAAGGAGGAAAACTGACCCTGCATCCTTGATCTCCAAATAAGTCAACTTCCGCTCCGAATGCCACACACCAACCGTTGCTCCGTCAACCACGAGTTTCGTAGTGATAGGCGTTTGGAAACCCTAAAATAAATTGCACAAAGGCACGAAGCAAGAATGTGAGATCAAGAAGTATGACTTCAATTGCTGTGGAACACACCTGGAGGCCACCCCACGTCAAGTTCTGAATGGTAATGCGATCGCCCTCATTCATGAGAACCGAATCATCTAGT
>Ga0307508_10005557_pt1 | contig 11979 bp, 15 predicted proteins | sample 9_EM_MG_FD_203089 | JGI IMG/M metagenome (GOLD analysis project Ga0307508, IMG submission 203089) | Populus trichocarpa ectomycorrhiza microbial communities from riparian zone in the Pacific Northwest, United States - 9_EM | ecosystem: Host-associated > Plants > Roots > Unclassified | place...
ATCACCACATTGCTGCCGTCTAAGTATCCCCTGCGACACCTTTCTTTTCCCATAGCATTCATGTGAACGATCACAGGATGGTTCGCTTTTTCCGCTTATCTGTCTGCTTTTTGCCTATTCTATATCCTATCGGGCGAGTATGATTCTATTCTAAGACTGCTAGTCTTCTGATCTATTTATCCGCTTGTGCCTCGTTGACCTTTCGCTTTTCTTAAATACGACTTCCTCGATGTATATGATGTTATCCGAGCCAGAATTGTGTTTCTCAGATTGTTGTTTTTCAGCATGTAGTCAGTAGAAGTAGATGGGTGAATACATGTTTTCATCTCCGAGGATCTGGGTCATGATGTTCAGTTGAGGTGTACAAATGGTCAAAGTAAAGCAACAAATACACAATGAGGTAAGAGAATCTATCATCTAACCCTACAACTCTTAGCACATCCGGACTGGAAAGCTTTGGAAGCGGTGGGAAAGATGTCCGAATGCAAGTTATTAATGAGAGAACAACAGAAAGAAATTCAAAAACAGATGACGAGGTGTCCAAGAGTTTGTACAATCATTCTAAATTGTGTTCCGATAAGTCATCTTCAGAACCTGAGACGTAAACTTGATGTGCAACAAGAGGTAGTTAATTTCGGTAGCAAAGGCTCACCGTGCTCCCAAAAGTCATCTTCAGAATCTGAGTCGCACTCGTCGTCAAGGGTTGCAACAAACTTGATGAGCAACAAGAAATAGTTAATTTCGGTAACAAAGACTAATAAGTGCTTACCTTGCTCCAAGTCATATCACAGTCTGCAGCATCCAACATAACGTTTGCTTTTAGATGAATTATAATATCAGCAAATATCATAGTAAAAAGAGAGAATTGCCAAATACCAGGGGGGAGGGGAAATTTGGATTTCACTGGGGCAACTCCATGACGACTGAAATATATCTTGATCGCAACCTTGACAGCATGCCAGCTTTCGTCAAACAAATTCGTGGTATCGTCACTGGAAATTTTGACAGAATTAGATGGGAGGGCGTTAATAAGATCGGAAGAATATGCAGCCTGTTTGAGTAACATTGGAAGTCGTTTCAAAGAATCACGGACTCTTTTCGGAACTTTTCTAGACGGGTTCTCTTCAGCATACGGCCAGGTGTAGGAGTCAATGTTCTGTATAACGCTCAGTGCAGCAGTCGCATTTGCTTCTCCATTCTGTACCACAAGGCGAGTCCTCGGCAAGTCAGACAGAGGAAGGAGATCCCAATTTGTTTTTCTTGTGTCGTTACCGGGTTTTCCAAGAAGTTGTAGGTGGTCAAAATCATATCGGATATCATCACGATGATGTCTGACATCATGTTCGTAGACAAATGGGAAAAATGCAACCAACGACTTCAATGCCGATGACTGCTGCAAGTAGTCTTCTAGTTGACATGCACACCATTCGTCAAAGGCCGATACATGCTCCTGATATATTTCAACCCCGTTTTCGAAATCCTATTGGTGCTAAGTTAAATTTTGGAAAAATGAGCAGGATTACTCACTTGTGACCTATCCTTGAGGGCTGCAAGAATTGGGGGAAAATAAGGAGCATAGTATAGATGATTATTCCTGATCTTGTCAAGAATTGGAATAAAATTCGCCCGAGAAAGACACTTGGCCAATTCAGGAGTGATTGAGGTCACTGTAAAGCTGGACGCGTGGAACCCAGGAGACAACTGCAAAGATCTTCTAGATGGACTAAAGGATGTTCTACAGCAAGGATGTCAAACAATCATATGGGAGAAAAGATGGGAAGGGTTTACTGTGCAGCAGTCGTAAGTAGGAACAAGCAATAGATGCATGTAACATGGTGCGGTCAATATAGAGATCGCCAGATCGACGAGGATCAAAGATGAAATCTTCAAATGAAGCGTGCAGAAGTTTGAAATTGAAGCGAGTAGCTTCGTGCGTAAAGTGAACTATGGAGCGAAGTTCTTCCAGGATTGCGCACAATGTCTCTATCTCCATGGATAGAATATCGGCAACCGTTTGAGTTGGATTGGAGTATCGATAGGGGTTAACCCAGCTGGTGGAGTAAAGGGTAGGAACAAGGACTACGCAACAAGCAACCACATGACAGGCCGTTTTCACATCCGCAACTCGAGTTGAGGATAGAATATGTGAATACAAATAATCGAGTTCAGCGAATGGCATTTCTTGCCGGCGCCCCTGATAGTCTTGGGGGCTGGTGTCCAGGATAGACTTGAGCCGATTAACGGGACTGTCGTAGTCTGACTTGACGTAGTTTATAACCGTCGCCGCATAAATGAACTGTCCTGAAGCATTTCCAACAAGTTTGTTGACTGAGTCCGAGTTAGGCCAGCCACTGGGAATGAAACGTTTCCGGGGGTGTGTCTCCTTGATCTCCTTGAAGTTGTCTACAAGGAAACGCCTTATATCACCATGTGAGTTGTATTCACGATCCAGGTCGAGTACCGTAGATATGTCCTGCAGGGTAGCGGTGTCGAATGAACTGGAAATCGCCTGCTCAGGACGACTGGTAATGAGGACCCTCCATGTGGGTTTGTGATGTGTGAAAGCATGCACAAACAAATTCAACAGGGCTTTCTGCTCCTTTGCCTGTACGCACTCGTCGAGTCCATCAACAATTATAACATGTGGTAGGTCAGATGATGTCGGTATTTCTGATAGGTGGGTGAGGGGTTCAAGAACGAGTTTGAGTAGTTGGATTTCAAGAGAGCGAGAAAAAATATGTGGGTCAGATTCCACGGCCTTTACGATCAAGGACCGGGCTGCTGGTACGGACTGTGTGATAGCATATGCAAGGGTCGGAATGAACGGTTTGATTTCATTTCTCGTCGAATCTGTGTGCCAGAAAAAGAATGTTGCCAACAGCAAGCCCTGTTTCTCTGCACCGCACCATTCCGCTATGTCGTGAGCGATTGCGGTCTTTCCAGCTCCAGCAGCCCCACGGAGCCACATTATCCTTCTGGTTGGGTCTATTCCTCTATTGAATCCCTGAGTCCAAAATTTGATCTTTCTGAGCACTGAGACTCTTGTGTCAGGGTGACATTTAGGTTGGTCGTATAGTTGTCCCAGTGCATTATAAGCAGCATTAGGAGAAGAACGCCTAGATAGTGAATCGAAGCCTAAACAAATTTCTGTGTAATTTGAATTTCCTTGTTGCTACATAAAGGTTGACGCACCGGAGACTTGAGCTTGATTGTTCACCCGCATATCGAAAGTACCACCAGAAATAACACATGGACCTGCGAACATACTATTCTGCTGGTGGTTTGAAGCCAAGTCTTGCCGATTACCCGTATGCATGGTACGCGAAGCAGTTCAACGAAAATGCAGCCTACTGTGGGTATCTGTATGGCCGGAACCATTTGGGGTGCATAGCATTTACAGCAGTCGGACCAAATGGAGAGTCATCTCATTTTGACAGGTCTACAGTCGGACCGCTCACCACCGACAACAAGTTTACATAAATATCAAGTACTTACACTGTACAATTTACCCTGTCGTCTCATTATTCTATGTTCTAGATGTAGGGTTGTGTTTGTTCATAGGGTAGAGTTCAACGCTTCTATAGAGGGCTGAGGGCAAGATTTGGAAAGAGATTAGTCACGCGTATAGACGGAAGTCAGGACTCGAGACATTGAGAATCATGTTTTTGTTGGCTCGAGTGAAACGACCCTGGCATCTACACCTCCTTCCTGACAAGTGACATCTGGGCTTTGAACGCTTCATCTGCATGTTTGAAACCAACGGATGGTGAAGGAGAGGGTGCCCACACGAAAGAAGAAAAACATGGATCAAAGAACACAGTTATGACAAGATCGCGCCGTTCCTCAAGGATGACAAGCAGGCTCTGAAATGGCGCGGACAGAGAGGTTGGCCTACTGCGCCCATTTCTTTATTTCACGATCGCCGTTCATGAAATCAATCGAGCTCGAGGTGAACGGGTAAGTCAAAAAATACACATATAGGACAGAAACTAGAATCAATGCATGGTTATCGTCTCTGCGTCTTTCCGCCCTTTCGCTTTCCTGAAAACAAGTGCTTCGGCTAAAGAGAGGGTGTTACGTAAATCAACAGCCAAAGCATCGTAAGCGTTGGACAACTCACCATCTTGACTTTGATTGCGCGGTCTGCCTCGCCAGCTTTGGCAAGCATATTCCTAGGGCGCTGGCCAAGATTCCGCAGCTTGATAGCCTTGTTGTATTGCTAGACAAAAAAGAAGGGGGGAGTTATTTATTGCCGTCAATTTTACGAATCAAAAAGGGAACTCACTCCTTCGTCCCGCAGTCCAGCCATTTGACGATTTGACTTCGGTGCTCTCTTGCTGATGACACCACCAGAGTTCGTCTTGACCTTTTTCGTCGGTGCACCTTCCTCATCTATGTCCGTCCAACCTGCTCCTTCCGCATCGTCCCCATCTTCAACAAGCTCCATTTCCTCATCTTCATCCTCAGCACCCTCCGTCTCCTCTTCGCACCCTGGACTTTGGCAATCACCTCGGCTCTTTGCTGGATCTTACTTGCATCGTATCCAGCCTTCGTCAATTCTGTAGTCAGCTCGGAGAGGGTGCATAGACCAGCAGTGCGAGGAAGCCGGGCTTGGTTCTTCTTGGATTTTTTGATGCTCTGGGATTTGATCTTGTGTTGTAGAGCGATCTGTGCTGGTTCGGCTTCTCGTTCGTCCTCAGAGTCGATCTGCGGACAACAATGGTCAGACGGAACGAGTAACAGCACCGTAAATAGACGAGCCTACCATGTCTGAATCACTTGCGTAGTACCCTTCTGCCTGTAACTTCTCTTCCTCGCGTTCGAGCGCTTCCAGTTTCTCTGCAATATCGGGGTCAACAAAGTCTGCGATGTTTTTGCCATCCATGATCTCTGGGATGACGTCCATCTTCCACTCGGGATTGGCAAGAATGTAGTTTTCTGCAAAGTTGATCAGGACTTTCGAAAAAAAAAAAACATTGTGGATATGCCCATACCTCGGAGGTTGATGTTGAAGACACCAGGACCACCTTCCTCTAACTCTTGATCTTTCAACCTCCTTGGCTCAAGCTCATTCTTCTCGTACTTCTTGTCCTTGACTGCATCGGGTATGAATGGTCTAGCAACGTCGTCCCTAGGTTTCGGCTGTGCGACATGAATTCTGTTGATGATCTACCCGATGGGTAAGGAGTGTGTCGCAGGCCTTGTTCTTCAGTTCCATGACGCCTTCCTCGGAATGGCAGGATACTTGAATACATTTGACCTCATCTTGACCAAGTATTTCTTGGACCAGAGCGCGCGAATCGGGATGGACATCTTCCAATCGCATCACATCAATTTTGTTGATGACCAGGAAGGTGGGTTTACCGGCGAAAAGTGGTTTAATGGAATGGAAAAGCTTGCAGTTGAAATAGCAAATCAGAGATGTTTTCTTAGAAAAGAACAAAATCATTTACTTGGGCCTCTATTGTAAACCCGCACTGTTCACTCAAATCCATGAAATAACTTGCCAGCGGAGGTACTTGTAGTCCAAAGAGCGGATTCATTGTGAAGGCGTATGGTTGAACATCAAGAGTGACTTTGTTTATGAGGGACGACTTTCAACGTTCGGATGGCCACATATCGAGTATTTGGGTCGATAGCTGGTTGTCGGACTTGTACGAGTATTTTGGGCCCGGCCCGGCCCATTTCTTTATTTCAACGTGATCATCACACCGCTGCCGTACTAAGGTTCACGACTGGACAATTGTATAATTTGTATTCCTACATGCTGCGTTCCGCACGCAAAGAATCCGAGATGCAAATCTCAATCTCGTCGTCGAGGATCGCAACAAACTTGAGCATCGTGAAGTGGTTAACTTCGGTAACAAAGGCTAACGATTGCTTACCTTGTCCCAAGTTGTAAAGTCTGCATCACCCTGCGCAACACTCGACGCAATGCTTGCTTCTGAGCAATTGAAATCAGAAAAAGTCGCAGTAGAAAGGAAGGGCTGCCAATACCAGAGGCGGATTTCACTGGGAAAATCCCATGACGATTCAAATAGGACTTGACAGCAACCTTGACAACACACCAGCTTGTGTGGTAAGAATATTTGTCGAAAATGCCCACAGAATGAAATGGGAGGGCAACGATGAGATCAAAGGAATATGCAGCCTGATTGAGTAGCATTGCAAGTTGTTCAAATGCATCATGGGTTCTTCGGGTACGATCGTTAAAAGATAATCGCGAGATTGTCCAGTTTATAGGATAGGTCAAGCAGTATGAGTCGATATTCTGTATAACATTCAGTGCAGCAGTCGCATTTACTTCTCCACCCTGTATCACAAGGCGAGTCCTCGGCAAGTCAGATAGAGGAAGGAGATGCCATTTTGTCGATCGTATGCAACCCGGGGCTCCAAGAAGTTGTAGGTGGTTGAAATCATATTGGATGACATCACGATTACTGGTATAGATACCAGGACAGATACCAGGACCATACTCCGGGAGAAACGGGAAGAGCGCAACCAACGCCTTCAGTGCCGATGAGCGCCGCGAATAATCTTCAAGTTGGCATGCACACCATTCGTCAAAGTCTGATACATGCTTCTGATAAATTTCAGTCCCATTTTCGAAATGCTACAAGAAATACTCAGTAGTCAGTTAGATTTAGGGAAAATCAGGATCACTTGCTCACTTGTAACCTATCTTTGAGGGCTGCAAGAATTGGCGCAAAGTAAGGAGCATAGTAAAGTCGATTAGTCCTGAGCTCATCAAGGATAGGAATAAAATTTGCCAGAGAGAGACATTTGGCCAATTCAGGAGTAATGGAGGTCACTGTAAAGCTGGACGCGGGGAACTGAGTGTCATACAACGACGTGTAAAGATCCTCCAGATAGGGTAAAGGATGTTCTACGGCAAAGAGTGTCAATACAATATTCGAGAAAAGATTAGAAGAGTTTACTGTGTAGCAGTCGCAAATAGGAACAAGCGATAGATGCATGTAACCTGGTGCGGTCAACATAAAGACCGCCCGATCGACGAGGGTCGAAGATGAAGTCTTCAAATGAAGCGTGCAGGAGTTTGAAATTGAAGGAAAGAGTTGTGTGCGTAAAGTGAATTATGGAGCGGAGTTCTTCCAGGATTGCGCACAACGTCTCTATCTCCACAGACAAAATATCTGCGACCGTTTGAGTTGGATTGCCGTCTCGATCGTTAGCGCGAGAGCGAAGGGTAGGAACAATGACGATACAACAAGCAACCACATGACAGGCCGTTTTCGCATCTGCAACCCGGGTTGAGGACAGAATATGTGTATACAAAGAATCCAGTTCAGCGAATGGCATTTCTTCTCCTTGATCGTTTTGGGCGTTGGTGCCCATGATAGACTTGAGCCGATTAAAGGGACTGTCGTAGTCTGACTTGATGTAGTTTATAACCGTTTTCGCATAAATGAATTGTCCTGAAGAATTTCGAACAAGTTTGTTAATTGCGTCAGAGCCAGGCCAGCCGCTGGGAATGAAACGTCTCCGGGGATGTGTCTCCTTGATCTCCTTGAAGTTGTCTACAAGGAAACGTCTTATATCATCATACGAATCGTATTCACGATCCAAGTCCAGTACCGTAGATATTTTCTCCAGCGTAGCGGCGTCGAATAAATTGGAAATCGCCTGCTCAGGACGACTGGTAATGAGGACCCTCCATCTTGGTTTGTGACGTGTGAAAGCCACAAACAAATCCAACAGGGCTTTCTGCTCCTTTGGGTTTACGCACTCGTCGAGTCCATCAACAATTATGACATGGGGTAGGTCAGATGATATCGGTATTCCTGATAGGTGGGTGAGGGGTTCAAGAACGAGTTTGAGTAGTTGGATTTTAAGAGAGCGGGAAAAGATATGTGGGTCAAATTCCACGGCTTTTACGATCAAGGACCGGGTTGCTGGTACGGATTGTGTGATAGCATACGCGAGGGTCGGAATGAACGGTTTGATTTCATTTCTCGTTGGATCTGTTCGCCAGAAAAAGAATGATGCCAACAGCAAGCCCTGTGTCTCTGCACCGCACCATTCCGCTATGTCGTGAGCGATTGCGGTCTTTCCAGCTCCAGCAGCCCCACGGAGCCACATTATCCTTCTGGTTGGGTCTATTCCTCTATTGAATCCCTGGGTCCAACATTTGATCTTCCCAAGCACTGAGACTCTTGTGTCAGGGTGACATTTAGGTTGGTCGTATAGTTGTCCCAGTGCATTATAAGCAGCATTAAGAGAAGAACGCCTAGATAGTGAATCGAAGCCTAAACAAATTTCTGTGTAATTTGAATTTCCTTGTTGTTACATAAAGGTTGACGCACCAGAGACTTGAGCTTGATTGTTCACCCGCATATCGAAAGTACCACCAGAAATAACACATGAACCCCCTGCGAACATACTATTCTGGTGGTGGTTTAAGGCCAAGTCTTGCCGATTACCCGTATGCATGGTACGGGAAGCAGTTCAACGAAAATGAGAGCAAAGTTGCAGCCTACTGTAGCTATCTGTATGGTGGGAACCGTTTGAGGTGCATAGCAATTATAGCAGTCGGACCGCTCACCACCATTCTGGATGTAGGGTTGTGTTTGTTCATAGAGTTCAACACTTCTATAGTGAGGGCAAGATTTGGAAAGTCAATGCAAGAGATTAGTCACGGGTATAGAGGGAAGTCAGGACTCATGAGAATCATGTTTTTGTTGGTTCGAGTGAAACGATGCTGCCATCTACATCTCCTTCTTGACAAGTGACATCTGCCCACACGAAAGAAGAAAAACATTGACATGGATCAAAGAACACAGTCACAACAAGATCGCGCCGTTCCTCAAGGATGACGAGCAGGCTCTGAAATGGCTCAAGAGGGAGGCGGACAGAGAGGTTGGCCTACTGCGCCCATTTCTTTATTTCACGATCGCCGTTCATCTACAATGATCCGGTTGATGAACGGGTAAGTCAAAAAATACACATATAGGACAGCAACTAGAATCAATGCATGGTCATCGTCTCTGCGTCTTTCCGCCCTTTCGCTTTCCTGAAAACAAGTGCTTCGGCTAAAGAGAGGGTGTTATGTAAATCAACAGCCAAAGCATCGTAAGCGTTGGACAACTCACCATCTTGACTTTGATTGCGCGGTCTGCCTCGCCAGCTTTGGCAAGCATATTTCTAGGCCGTTGGCCAAGATTCCGCAGCTTGATAGCCTTGTTGTATTGCTAGACAAAAAAGAGGGGGGTTGTTTAATGCCGTCAATTTTACGAATCAAAAAGGGAACTCACTCCTTCGTCCCGTAGTCCAGCCATTTGACGATTTGACTTCGGTGCTCTCTTGCTGATAACACCACCAGAGTTCGTCTTGACCTTTTTCGTCGGTGCACTTTCTTCATCTACGTCCATCCAACCTGCTCCTTCCGCATCGTCCTCATCTTTAACAAGCTCCATTTCCTCATCTTCATCCTCAGCGCCCTCCGTCTCATCCCGTTTCCTCTTCGCACCCTGGACTTTGGCAATCACCTCGGCTCTTTGCTGGATCTTACTTGCATCGTATCCAGCCTTCGTCAATTCTGTTGTAAGCTCGGAGAGGGTACGTAGACCAGCAGTGCGAGGAAGCCGGGCTTGGTTCTTCTTGGATTTTTTGATGCTCTGGGATTTGATCTTGTGTTGCAGAGCGATCTGTGCTTGTTCGGCTTCTCGTTCGTCCTCAGAGTCGATCTGGGCACAACAATGGTCAGACGGAACGAGTAACAGCGCCGTAAATAGACGAGCCTACCATGTCTGAATCACTTTCGTAGTACCCTTCTGCCTGTAACTTCTCTTCCTCGCGTTCGAGCGCTTCCAGTTTCTCTGCAATATCGGGGTCAACAAAATCTGCGATGTTCTTGCCGTCCATGATCTCTGGGATGATGTCCATCTTCCACTCGGGATTGGCAAGAATGTAATTTTCTGCAAAGTTGATCAGGACTTTCGAATGAAAGAGACATGATGGATATGCCCATGCCTCGGAGGTTGATGTTGAAGACACCAGGACCACCTTCCTTTAACTCTTGATCTTTCAACAACCTCCTTGGCTCAAGCTCATTCTTATCGTACTTCTTCTTGTCCTTGACTGCATTGGGTATGAATGGTGGTCTAGCAACGTCGTCCCTAGGTTTCGGCTGGGCAACATGAATTCTGTTGATGATGGAGTTGACCTTCGTGCCTTTGATCTTGTTATCTACCCGGTGGGCAAGGAGTGTGTCGCAGGCCTTGTTCTTCAGTTCCATGACGCCTTCCTCGGAATGGCAGGATACTTGAACACATTTGACCTCATCTTGATCAAGTATTTCTTGGACCAGAGCGCGCGAATCGGGATGGACATCTTCCAACCGCATCACATCAATTTTGTTGATGACCAGGAGGGTGGGTTTACCGGCGAAAAGTGGTTTAATGGAATGGAAAAGCTTGCACTGTTGAAATAACAGATCATAAATGTTTTCTTGAAAATAGAACAAAATCATTTACTTGGGCCTCTATTGTATACCCGCACTGTTCACTCAAATCCATGAAATACAGCACGCAACTTTTTAGATGCGCCAGAGCAGTGATGCTCTGCATCTCGATCGTATTCATCTCTTCGAGTGGATGATCTAGAATGCCTGGCGTGTCGATAACTTGCCAGCGGAGGTACTTGTAGTCTAAATGTCCGACAAAGAGCGACTTCGTTGTGAAGGCGTATGGTTGAACATCAACATCTGCACGAGTGACTTTGTTTATGAAGGACGACTTTCCAACGTTCGGATAGCCACATATCAAAAGGGTTCGAGTATTTGGGTCGATAGCCGGTAGACGGGAAATGTGTTGTCGGACTTGTTCGAGGTAGGCAAGCGGATCCTTTTGGCGTCTCATAATTGTTGCCATGCTAATTGAGAACGGTGTGTAAGCAATGACCTTCAATGACCTTGGAATAAAAATGCTTACCGGCCGAGCGCAGCTTTCTTCAGCTGTTTACAGCGATACAGGCTGTCTCCGAACTTCAATAACCGAACGTAATCCTTGGCCACATGGTCGATGAGATGGCGAGCCGTACGAAGCTGACCCAGCGCCAGCTTATAATGATTTTTGTCGTAAAGTACATTCATCAACGATGAAAGAAATGGATGGAGGTCCTACGGGAGGATTACAAAGGCATCGACGGAAGATGAACACAAGACAAACATCTAAGATTGGAAATTCAGTCAAGATGGCGCCGAGCTTCTCGTCAAAGCTATCCTGTGTAAATTTTACTTTGCGCATGTAGAAGTTCCTTATGCGACTGATTTTGAAGTTTTTATGGATGACCTGAACTCTGTAGATTAGCACCTAAAAAAATTCAAGAAGTGTAGAATCAGAACAGACCGTTGGGGTCTTCCTCTGCGTTTTGGATAGAACGATATCCAGAAAGTCATTGGCCGTCGGGACTGGCGCTATAGCCTTGAGACCGCTTGTCGACATACTGACAGAATATGTATGAAAGTGTGAAATCAAGTGCAGTTCACTGCCAAGAGCAAAATTATCGGAGCCGGCCCGATCTGCCGCAATCAACCAATTGCGGTAGGTGATAGTGAACTCGAAATACGTGGAAGCTTTCTCAAATATGACTCGGCTCGTTTCTTGGACACTTAAATTCTCCTGAGGGCAACGTTATTTACATCGCAAATGTCCTCTACGATCCAAAGCATCTTCAGCCGCCTCTTTCCTGGTCCCCACACATTCAGGACTCTCATTCTTGGGTTAGAGTGGTCTGGCAAAACAACCTTTCTATACTTCCTTCAACTACGCCAGATCGTACAAACTGTTCACAGCCCAGGGTTCAACGTCGAGACTGTTGATGTCCCCATGACATCTGGGAAACCATTCAGAATGACTGCATGGGATATCGGAACTGGATGTGGTGGCTTTAGGAATCTATTCGGGCTTATGGCTCTCTATTTCCCATATTCCGACGCTGTTATTTGGATTGTCGATGCGA
>Ga0307508_10005558_pt1 | contig 11976 bp, 15 predicted proteins | sample 9_EM_MG_FD_203089 | JGI IMG/M metagenome (GOLD analysis project Ga0307508, IMG submission 203089) | Populus trichocarpa ectomycorrhiza microbial communities from riparian zone in the Pacific Northwest, United States - 9_EM | ecosystem: Host-associated > Plants > Roots > Unclassified | place...
GAGTCACGTGAGGAGGTCCCGTGACAGTGCGTTGCGGTGAAAAGGAGGAGATCCAAGTGAATGAGATGGAGCCGGGCCGCCGCGGGCCTGGTCGTTTCCTCGGGCTGATAATTATATATACTTTAGATTTTGGTTCTCACGCAATTTTTATTTCACCCATCTAATCGTGGATGGTTATCTATCACAAGACCCGTGACACTCAGGTTGGAGGTCAGATCCAAAAATGCCCAAAATCGGCTCCAGGGGGATGGAACTTTTGACAATGTCAGGCCCCCAAATCGATCTGGCCTGCCTTTTCGGGCCCAAAATAACGGAACTTTTCATCCAGCTTCAAAAATGTATCAAAATTTTACGAAAAAATACAGACATTTCGCAAAATACAGAGAGTCTCGGCACAACATGTTGAGCGCCGAACACTTGTATTAATTGGTCTGTGGCCTTAGCACCTTTATGGTCCAACCATTCCCAATGCCAAGTTCATTACTCGAGGCTTCCCGAAATGGTACTCATTATAAACACAAACAATTGATGTGGTAAAACGTAAAACAAAAAGCAGGATCCATGATTGATTCGAACCTCTGACAACATAAGCATCAGCACTGGAGGAAGCGATGCCAACCGCTCGACCCCGAAAAATGGCGGAACGATGCTTCTACCTTGGATATTAGACTAGCTCAAAACGACGGAACGATGAATTGGAATTTTGCCTCCTGGAGCGCCAAATGACGGAACTGCGGGCTCGGTTGTGGCCGAAAATGGCCTGCATTGTGACGGAACTACGATCAGGCCCACAAACAAAATGAACTCCAGAAGCCCCCACAAGAACCAAACCACCCGATTTCCCCTAGCGAAGTGCCGGCACGCACGGATACGTTACACGCACCAGACTTGAGAGAGCTCGAACATCCGATACCGGAGCATGAGACAATGCGATTACGGGGGCACTGCACTGTCAACAAGCATAGTGTATATATTGCGTTCCTCACGGCATTCCACTTGAATCGCTGTTTGGCCTGCCCATAATTATCCACTACGCAGAGTTCTAATACATTGGCCTAGTGCTTGCGCTCCGCAAAAGCCAGGAACTGGGCGCCTGCCACCAGACCGTCATTAAAAATGACGGCCCGGCCACGAGACTAGGATCGAGCACACATCCATTGCAGAAAAAAAATACGCGCGATATCTTAGGTCTGTAAGATACAATCACATGCCTTGCCTGAATCATATTTCTCTGTCTGGAATAGGTGGGTAATCACCAATATCCACATAGGCAGGTTGTACAAACACCCCGTGCTGAGGCAAACATTCAAAATACCGATGACCTTGCACGCTAAACTGACTTTTAAACAAAGCGCTAGATATGTGTCATGAGCGACTCACGAGCCATCATTCCTCCCCAGTGGGTTATCAAGTTCAACCCCAACCCAAGTTGACTCGTCCTGCTTGCCAAACCTGGTCCGCCCGACGAAACGAACGGTACCCCGCCTTTGCGAGCCCCCCCCGTCACGGACTTGGCATCTAGATCCGACGCATTGATCAATTAGTGGAATATTATCAGCGGAGGGGGGCGGAGAGGTCGAGGACGGGGACGGGGAAGCAAAGCGGCCCAACTTATGCTGCTGTTTGTATGCTCTCAAAGTACCTTATGGAACGGAAAGGCGTCAATCGGCCAAGTGAGTGCGGCAAAGAAATCAAGGCAGGACCTGTTCGTTTCTCGTATTCTTCCGGACTGAGCTCAAACTTTTCCACGAGGGACAAATCCTGGAATCGGCTGGTCGCGCCACTGATATCAGCGACCTCAAGAATCTAGAATTTAGAATGAGGGTCGCACTCGTGATCGTGATCGGCAGACCTTCAAAATCATCCCATCGTCCACCCCGTAGGAACCCAGCTGCCGCGTGTCTTCGTCAAGCCGCGTATCTTGCGACTCATTGTGTTGAGAGTGGTGCAATATCAACGACTGAGACTCGGTTGGTATGCCAGTGACAAATACCAGCTTGTGCTTTTGGATTGCTTCCTTAACCTCAGAGAGAAACTTCCACCAAAGGGCTCCACACCGACCTTGAGTTCAATAACGGTCAACGTGAGAGGATACATACGCTCTGAACAAGTGTCTGGCGACACTACGAAGACACGGACAGTTTTGCTCATGTTGGCAAAACGTGACCTACTTTACTATTGTCACGGTTAGTTTGGTCCATCATGCAAACCGAACAGCAGTTGCTCGAAGAAATTTCCCGCCTTAGAAGTACGAGACCCTCACATGTCATGCGCCGTTCTGATCATGATATTGAAATATCCAAGGCGCGATATCCCGTCAGAGGCGGGCAGCGCCACAGCATCCTGCGGTGGACAACGATCGTTCAACTGTGGCAGAGTCTTCCACTGCCGCTCACGATGTTGTGATTAATGGCGCTACATCCCGCACTTCCGGTGCACCAATGGTTCACAGAGGTAAGAGCAACTCGCCAATTGCCGGCGTTATTGTGCCTAGTATTAGCTGAACCAGCTGCCATTGCAACTCAAGAGACAAAAGGTAGCCGTCGCAGTCTGGCTCCAGTGCTTATGGATGCTCGTGTAATATCGCCAACGCATCACGATCCACTGTCGTCATCAAAATCAACACCCATGACTCGCACCAAGAAAGGCTCCCTGGTAGCCACAAACAGGCTGAAAACCAACCATCGACTCACACCAGCCTCTTTGGTTCTACCAGCCCGAGGCTCATACCATAGGCGTGGCTTACGGAGGGGTGGTTTGGGTATGGGACGCGGAATCTTGCACCCTCACACGATGCGGCGAAATAGACCAACCACCCGGTGAGTGGCGGGGATTTTTGGATCACTAGTTTCTTACTGGCACTTATCTTGTAGTAAATATACCGGGCGTGTTTTATCAATCTCAATTGACAAGCCTTGCCGTGAATTTACCAGGAGAGGTCTGTGACAATGTAGATGCACACCCCATTCAGTCCTGACGGTAGTTGATTACCACATCCCCTTCACCAGGTGTCTGCCTCAATGGTCTCAAATGCCGATACAAGCATAACCCTGACCAGGTTTCAATCTGTCCCAAGTTTCTCAGCGATGAGTGTCCTCTCGACGAAAGCTCATGCCCTCTTTCTCATAAATCGACACCAGAAAGAGTTCCCATATGCATCCACTTCGCCAATGGGGCACGATGCCGTAACGGCTCTGCATGCAAGTATCCCCACATTCGGTTAGGCCCAAAGAACGGAGTTTGCCGCGACTTCGCTGTCCTAGGGTACTGTGCTAGGGGTGTTGATTGCGAATGCCAGCACGTTCGAGAATGCCCAGATTTCGCCGCTACTGGGACTTGTCCCCTGAAAGGATGTCGTCTTCCCCACGTAATTCGGGCCCAACATAAAAGAACTATAACTGAGCCAGATACTCGGCATCACTTGACGGATCAAGTCCCTGGTGGCGATTTCATTGCACTGACTTTTGACGAGAGTAGCGACGAAGGTGAATCAGATGAGGAGGATCCACAATCAAGTGCTCAATCCAATGGATAATCAATGGCCAGTGCCAACATGGAATGTAGAACACGTCTTGATGAAAGTAGCGCAACACCATAAATTGATGATCATGACTTTGCACAAGCATGTATCGATAGCTTGGAGAATCACATGAATAACAAAACGTAATATTGTTCATGCTTCTGTGAGCTCTCTCAGTCGACGCACAGTGCTGTGGAGCATTGGTAGGCCTCATCACTGGCAAATGAAAAGGGACGACCAACCTTCGTACCGTGGCTGCTGCAGTCGTTGAGACCGTCCACGCCCCTCCAGCAATAACCTTCTTGCAGGCCCGACATTTCCAAATGCCTACATTCGTGCGCTTCACGGCATCCTAATAAGCGCTAGGTTAAATCTGATGCATGAGCGTAACTTTGCGACCTGCCTTGCCGCAGAAGGTGCAAGTGTAGCGTGCATGTTGCGTGATTTCCATCTAGGTCACATCCCATGAGAGTAAGCGCCGGGAATGTGTCCGGGGTACTGACCTTCTTCACTTGTTTCCGCAGAGACGCGCCGTAGCGCTTCACCGTGATGTCGTCAAATTTTCATTCCACATAAAACGACTTTCTACACACCGTTCCGTACTTTCCGGTTATGCCGACCTTTTTCGTGCGCTTGGTCTGTGAGATTCTGATTAACCCTGCTAGTCATGCTCGACGAGGCCAGCAATCTCACCATAGTTGGTCGGGAGATCCCTCAAACTGTTCTGATCACGTGGGGGGCTGACTCCATAGCCACGCCGATGTCTCTCACTCTCAGCCATCCTCATTGTTCTCCTGCTCAGAACCACACTCATCCATCGTTACATCACCTCCCAAGAATGCCGAGTCTGCTGCCAAACGTCAGCTATACAGCTCGATATTCGATTCATCAAGCTTACGTTGGTGACACTAATGCAGCTGCCGAGTCAAATACTCTTACCCCATGGCGGCAGGTTGAATCATCCTTAGCGAATATTAGAATAGTGCAAACTCGCTCTTGTTCCGCTACTGTACCTGTCTAATACCTATGCTCCATTATAAAATTCACTTTATCTGGCCACGCACTCCCTGTCGTATTGTGCACACGCTCAACATCATCTTTCAACGTGTAAAACGAGACAGTTGAGCGCTTCGACACGGTGCCCGCAACGCCGCCGATTTCTGTTGTCCCTGCGAAATATCGTTATCACAGTACTACGGCGCCTACATCGGCGTTGAATTCGCCAGTACGGCGATACGTCCAAGTGCGTAAATACGTAAAAATGCGATTCCTCTGCCTAAATCCGCGATCGAAGTCCTTTTGAGAGATTTGTGAAGCTCAGTTATAGATTGGTAGTGGTAGAAGTCTGCATAATATATAATAATGTGAGACTTGTTCGATCAGCTGTGTTAGGTATGCAATTACCGATCGGCATTAAACAAGAAGCTTCAACATACGAAGAGTCAGGTTGCAGTCATCTTAAGATACGTCATGACACACTTATTGGAGATATCCTCTCCTTCCAAGAAACGCGTGGGATACATAACTGAAGCATAGTCAATCATTGAACGCATTCAAAATTAAAATAACGACGAACCGAGACAGCCGCAAAGACCTCCAAGTATTTGTTCCATTTCGTCGAGCTCCCGTTGCGCAAAAGGCTCGCTGAGAACCAGAGGTTTCCGATTCTTCGCACCCCCGGTGATTGAGGGTCCCTCGGTGAATCGCAGAGAATAAATACAGCTTGAGTGACCTTGGGATGAACTCACCGCCTGAGCTGCCGGCTGGATTAGGGTGGTAACATCAGCGTCGATATTGTCATGAAACTCAAAACATTGCTGCCCAGAAGTAGGCTGTTGATTCTGACTATAGGCTTCCCGCGTTAGACTTGGAGCCTGCGGAGGTACACTTTTGGGAACTTCCGCAGGCACATGATGCACCGATTCTGAGGGTGATGCCGTATTGGCATCTTTGGGGGATTTGGCCAATCGCTCTTGATGTTGGACTGATTCTTTATATTGTTTCCATGTTGTGACAGAGTCGTCCGGGTTACAGCGGAAGACTTTCCGATATATTTCAGTCTAAGAGATATTAATAGACTCTTCACTGCCTGAGCACCGTGACACCACAGGACTCACGTTGTAGGTAGCGGCAGCTAGCCACGTGTCCTTGTAGAAATGGTCCGATACAGGATCATCGAATGCGTCTGGGCTAATATCGGGCCGCGGTGCAAGAGGCTCCCACAATTTGGTACCAATGTTAGCAGACGATCGTTGAGGCAGAAGCTTTCGTGCGGACGAAGTTGCATTTTCATCCACATTGCCTCCACCAGAACTGTCATAATAGGCCGTAGTATCGGGTTCGACTTTGCCTTACAGCACGTTCCATACGGCATGGCTTAGAAACGGACCAGTGTTCCACAGCGAGAAAGCTTGATCGCTCACCTGGATTCGAGGTGCTCCTCACCTCGGCTCTAATACCAGAGACCCCGAGGGGGGGATCTTGTGGCTTGGTGTGGCCGGGTGACTTGTACTTGGCTTCCACGTTAGGGACCTGCACGCCAACATCTGACGGCGTTACAGTAGAGTCCTTGGACAGGAGATCTTTTGTGTACAATGTATCCACATCAACCCCAAGGTGTTCTCTCATCAATCTAACACGAAGAGTGTGTGCAAATCGCCCAACCCTGAAAGGCTGGCTTGCCATAGTCCTGTGCAGCTTGTTCAGCGAATGCATGAGGCGTAACCCATCGGTCACTGACGAGTCAAACATATCTGTATCGCGAACAATACATGCGAGCTCGGAATCACGATCGCCCCGCTGAGAGCGTTCGTTGATATTTGCAGAGCCGATGATTGCTAGGCGATCGTCGACAATCATAATCTGCAAGATGCATGCTCAACCCCCTCCCCGGAACGAATATAAATATTCAAGGCAACCTTGGCATGTATGTAGAGCTAGGTGCGAACATTAGTTAGTTTGGACCGCCGAGTACCAGCGCGCGAACCTGTTCAGTCGTAAGCGTGCCCCGTTGAAACCTACCCCATTGTCGCAGGCCGAAGAAGGCAATATAGTCGCTAGGCTGCTAAGGTGTAAACGCCAGTGCATGCGGTTTTCCCATACAAATCAAACGCACCTCTATACCCTCCTTCCTCAGACGACCGAAGATTGAGTGTGGCCCACGGCAAATAGTCTTATTCTGACACTCAAGAATGATGCGGACAGCGCTGGCATCGCTGTGGTCAATAGGGAATGTGAACCCAGGCAGGAGCGGCACTATAATGCACGCCCTCCATGATGTGTGTTCTTGGTGAGCACGGATAATACGGCTGACGATGGCGTCTCCTATTTGATTCTCGATCTTTACTTCGTTTACTACGGTGCTTCACATCGCATGTCAGATATAAGATGACGGTCCACTGGCAATTATACCTCGTGATGAAGAATTGGTTTTCGATATACACGAAATGCTCCGACATCTGAATGGCTAAATCATATGGTAAGACGATGCTTTCGCTTGTCCCTGAATGGGCGAATGGGCCAAACCTTTGAGATATGCATTTTGGATTGATTGCTCGGTGTAATTTTGAAATCCCATGGACCAATTTCCAGCTGATCTGCAGAGCTGAACTTCGCATGTGCCGCCCAGTCCTTGCGCATCCAAGTCGGGGACGCTAAACTCTGTTGGGGGAAGAAGGAATGGCATAATTCTTGAATGGGTCTACAGGCATCCAGTGAGGCCCTCATCATGTCGCAGATACATTGTCTTGCCGTACCTTGATGCGCAACAAATAGTTCCACCTGTGGGGTAATTTTCTCAACATAACCAAGAACTCTGCGTATAATTTTATTACCGCTGTATGAAGTGGCGAGATAGATCTCTTGCCGGTTGACCAAGTATTTGGAGCGATACATCATGCCTGTAAGATATGTTGAGAAAAAAGGGCCTTTGGTCATTGCATTTCTCACCAGGGCATTCGAGGAACTTTCATACGGTCATGCATGTCTTCAAATGGTTTACTGAGAGTGTTGAATTCTAGTACCCTCTCGTTTGCATAATCTTTGCCTAGTAGCATTGACAATGATTTCACTGATCATGCCACACGAGCAACGTAAACGCCACACCGAGCCAGATATGCTCATCCACTTTTTCTGAATCATCGACTAACGCGTGCTGAGGGGTATCCCACCTAGGGGACACGGGTAAGGCGCGTCTCGGTGCAGAGGCTGGGAGGCTGGTGTCGTACCTGCCGAAACACATATCGAGGCCCCCCAGGAATGCGATTGAGTCATCAATCACGCATAATTTCTCGTGCTACAGGTCGATTTGTTAGGGCTTGACGGAATTAACGAGGCGGGAACTCACGTGTGCCCAAAAGAATGTCCCAGTTGCGTAATGGCCAGGAGAACGCTGTACCATAATATTCGGATGTAGCGCAACAAGCCTCTGTTTCGTGTAGCTGGAGAGAGAAAATCAAAGGGTTTGATTTACTTCCGCTTGATCAACTCACCTGCTGTCTGTGGGGGTCGTTCGGTTCGATACTTCTCTGTAAATGATGACGTAAATTTTGACGCCCTCCTCGGCTTTGCGTTTTAACAGATTGTCTACGCGATAGTGATTCTTGCCTGGACGGCGTAATTGAAGCTCTAACGAGCACATTAGGGATCAATATCGTGCGCCGAGTCAAAAGGCTCTACATACCAGGGGAGAGCCACCAATCGTGTATATATATCGTATGTTTAGCGAGAGAAATAGCGCGACTGAGATTCCAAAAGTAATCTCGCTATACGATTGTTGCTGCGATTGAAATAATCTAGGGTGGTGATCAACTTACACCGTCAACAAGCCACTGAGCGGCTACGTTTAATCTGATTGGTGCAAACTATCGAATCGATTGACTCCTGTCCAGTGACTCTTGGAGGCAACTCGCTCGATTGATGTAATCCATTGATGAAGTTGACGCTGTTGGCTAAAATTAATATGCATATGATCACGAAATGCCAGCACCGTGCCTCGTTTTTTGCGACAAGCTTAAGCTGTCGTTGCGAGTTTTGAACCTGGAATGTGTGCTGGGTGACGTCTAAAGACTTGATTCTAGCCCCAATTTGAGCATATGACAGCGCTTTCTTGCCATGATTGACGGTGGGGACATCATTTACTTGCTGTTCCAGCATTGCGGGAAATGCCATATTAATAGAGTCAGTAGCTGCTTGGGACGGGGAGCCGTGAGCCGTGAGCCTGTGCTTCGCGCTCGATCGCCCTAAGTTTGGCCCGTTACTTGGTTGAAATGGGGACATGGCGTTTTGAGGGTTAGATTCCGGGTGATTTATGACGGGCATATGATCAAATGCTTCCTTTCCAGTTGTGTTCACATCTTGAGGGTCAGAATCACTTGAAGTCCTCTCTTCGTCTTGCGGTTGGAAGGGCTCTAGCATACGGTGCTGTCTCGTGGGTCGCACAACGGAGAACTCCTGGTCGAACAAAAATACGTCGTAGACTTCTGTCTGAAGAAAACCCAGGAGTAGGTATGACATTCACGTCTGACTTTCCCAATCACTCACGCTGCTGGGATCGTCAACCGCCACAAGAAAGCTCTCTCGTACAATCCACCATCGTGGTTTCGCAGCCTCTCCGACACCGAACGGGTTTAACCCACGGCCAACACTACGCCGGCTGGTCTGATTTCCCGCGACGCGGAGGATTCCTGCCTTTCCTTGGGTGCCACCCTCCTTAGCAAGCGAGATTGAGAGTGCACTAATCTCAAAGAATTTAGCCAATCTGTTGGCTTCGGGGCGAAACATAACAGCTCTAATGAGAGCAAGTAAGTAATTTTCAAGGTGAAGACGTTGAAGGCGTGCAAATGTCATTTTGCGCCCTTCATGAGAAGTAATTGGCTGCTGGGTTTTGAGAAATTTGAAGTACGGTATACCTGCAAGTACGAATAAGGACTCCTTAACTCTACGGATAAAATGACCTTACTTGTGAGCGGAAATTCCGGAAGCTCTAAATCCCCTCGACCATATACTTTAGCTACCCGATAATGAGTATGAAGCGTTATGAAGTCACGGAGTTCCCGATATATGACCCAGCGTGTAGCACCATCGGCATAGTCACACTGTGCAGATCAGCAATTAGGGCCAATGCATATGTATGATCTTCGCATCACATCACCTCGATACGGAACGCCGCACGGGCACCTTTCAGTGGATGAACACTGTCCGATACCCGTATTTTCAAGTGATGCAGAAGAACCGGCACGCGCCTTCGGTTTTGTTCGTCCCGGTCAAAATGCATCTTGAGCATTAGCGCAGCAAGGCCGCCCCCAAAGAGCTCATCGGAAATATTTACAGTCGGCGCGACGGCAGACGCAGCACCAACGCTCTGCGACCCTGCACGAGTGAGCGCAAGCCTGTTCCTTATTATAGCCCAGCGACGCGACGCCAGACGGGGAAAGCGATTGTTGCCAGTGGATAATTCGCCATCGTTTGGGTCTGTGTCGTGATTTGGCCGCACATTCTCCTGCATCTTGGGGATAGACGCCAGGGTAGGTATGGATGGATGCGGCGCGGAACGGGCGACTAGTTCTTCACGAGGACGTTCTTCATCAGAGCCAGGGGTCTTGTTTGATCTACGCGACACGCGTGTTTTGTCGTCGGGAGAAACGTCTTCTCCGAGAACGATCCCCAGGGGTTCATCGGCCCATCTTCTCAAGGGCCCTTCACTGGCTGAGCCACTGTTGCGAAGCCAGCTGTTACGGGGTTTCCCTCGCGGTGACCTCGGCGAGGTGCTGTCATATTGAAGTGGTCCGCGGAAGGCAGATTCGTTACGCGCAAAATTGGGTGCATCAGGATCATGTACAAAGTCCTCAGAGTTTGACTTAGATGATACAGAGAGATGATGCATGGGAACATTCGAATTGTGCCGTGAAGTAGGCATGATCGAACGTGAGCCTTCACCCGTGTTCCGGCAGTCGCGGGGATAATACAAGCCATCCGACTCATATTTTGGGACAGTGCGGCGTTCGCTTTGATCGAAAGAATGCTGGGCGACTCGTTCACTCATGTGAGGCGTGTCGGTCCACGTATACGTCACATCACCTGACAACGTTTCCCCTAATGCTAAAGTATACCATGCTCCGACGTAATGCCATCACACGTATCGCGAAATCTGCTTCTATGGCTCGCCCGATGACTTTGCCGGCAATCCAGCCAAGGACACTGGATGCTGCGCCCCGGTTCGCAACGACTTGCTGCCGCAGACTCAACGACTGTCCGCCAGGATCTGGACAAGATCCTCGAGCAGGATGACGACCCTCGCCTCGTCATTCTGGAGCTTATGAAAATGTATCACCTTGATTCGAGCTCGTTGGCAGAGGCCGCTGCTGGTGAGTGAACTAGCGACCCTCAGATCACAAATTGATTTATTGATTGACCTGCTCTTAGAAACTGGCCTTGGTCGCAGTTTCTCAAAGGTGAAATGGGTCACGATTGCGCCCCTCGTGGGCATTGAAGAACCCTGGGACGGTTTGTCGGGAGTTCCATACTTTGACCTACAGCGCGCCCACGTTCCGGAACATATCTTCAACGGAATCAGGAAAGATATTGATGCTCGAATGCACGCATACGGGTATATTTTTGAGCATGAGAATGAAGACGTGAGTTCTCGCGTGATGGCTCTTGTGAGTAAGTTACATTGATAGGCCTGACGGTAGCTAAATACCCCGACTGGCATGCGCAAAGCTCTTGTCGCATTATTCAAAGGCTCGATTCTTGGTGTCCCCGAGACTTACATTGACGGCGAGATAGCAACAAAGGGCCGCATTGACCATCATTTCCTAACGGTCAGTGGGGTGACAGTATTATTGTTCGCAGAGATGAAGCACAGGCTCCTAGAGGGTATGTCTCGTGAATCTAGTCGATTAAACGCTGTTGCTCAGCTCGCAGCGGAGGCCGACGGTATGTGACTTTGTTTATTGTGCTCAGCGTTACTGACTCTCTCCTAGCCTGTGCTTTCCAGAACTCAAAACGCGGCTTCAACTTCCCTGTGTATGCCATACTCTTTGATGGATCATTCTCGTTCTTCAAATTTGAGAGGCGGGTGGTTGCGGCGCAGGATGCTGATGGTGCAAACGGCATGATCACGCTTACTGCAGATGACCACAATGAGAATGCAGATACCAAGCTGCAGGTCGAGAAGCGCTTCTACCGGGCAACTGATGGACAACGATCGGTTTGGTCTGCCACCCTTTCTCCAAACAGATGAAGATGTGATTTAGTTTTTAACAACTCCAAGATGTCCTCCGCCTCCTTAGCACGTCGGACCCGTGGAGTTGGTTCTGCCGGGGGAGAATGTGAGGAAAATATTAGGTAATCTGTTGGACCCTATTAGTAGAAGGACCGGCGGGAGCCGGACTCTTTTCCCTTAAGTCTTACTTTCATATCTGTCGCCCTACGCTTGCATACCGTCGAATATAAAC
>Ga0307508_10005561_pt1 | contig 11970 bp, 14 predicted proteins | sample 9_EM_MG_FD_203089 | JGI IMG/M metagenome (GOLD analysis project Ga0307508, IMG submission 203089) | Populus trichocarpa ectomycorrhiza microbial communities from riparian zone in the Pacific Northwest, United States - 9_EM | ecosystem: Host-associated > Plants > Roots > Unclassified | place...
AACGGAAGAGAAACCAGCACGAACATCATCTACAACACTACCCCACCAAACCCACAAACAAGATCTAAGATTATTCCGTTGTGAATTATCGAAAGTAGCCTGATTACCTTTGATTCTCCCCACACTCTGGTTACCATACAACCCCAGTGTCACATTCTGGGCATTGGGGTAAAGGTATCGAAGCCAGGCAAGGAGGGTGGATTGCCATGCCTGTCAATCCAGGGCTCTTGAAGAAGAAGTATGAGGTTTGCGTTGTGCCGGGCAAAATCTTGTAAGGCTGAGATAGTCGTGGCTTGGCCTCTGGTGCAGTTCAGCAGCTGCACGTGCCCCACGGATGCAAGGAGGGCCATCTAATTGGTCACTCCCGCCATGGGGGCGTCTCCCTACTAGTTGATTGCATTCGTGGCTTTATTGAGGGTATGGAGCTTAATCCGTTCTGGGCAGTTGGAGTCACTTGCTTTATGGTGCGAATTGCAATTCGCGCATCGAATTGGGGGGTGGATACAGGCGGGTCCCTGTATGCACATTGGGAGGGTGCACGGGTGGTCTCGGGTTTCGTTGGGGCTGGTACAAATGGTGGAGCAGGAGTCATTCTGGCAGAGCGCAGCTGGGTGTCCATAGGACTGGCATTTGCGGCACTGTGTGCTTCGTCGGTAGGGGATATAGACTTCCAGTTGACATTGTCGGTTACATACGATGACGTTCTGGCGGCCAATAGCATTCTTCTTGACATTACCGATATGTGTCATAACAATTGTAGAGCACACCTTGTTCTCTCGACGTTCCGGGGGAGTAAGCCAGCATGGCGTTTGTCCTTGGACCAGCTGGGGATAGTTGGTCGAGATACTTTACGAAATGTCGGGTTTGGAGATGTGGGTTGGGACGTCATGCAGCAAGAACTGACTAAATCGCTTCCCAATTTCCACTCTCTTGCAGTCGCCATAGTACACGAGAGCGTGTTTGATAATTGAGATGTAGTCCTCGTAGACTACATTGTTCTGGTCATTACCGGTGGTGAAGACGGTCGCACCCCGCATGGTGACCTGGACGCGGATGAAGGGGTTTGTGAAAATATCTTTGTAATCGACAAAGACAGCGTTCAGCCGACAGAGTGCAGTGTCTGCCAGGCTCTGACACTCGCTGTAGGTCTTCTCCGGCTGTCTAATTGTGTCGGCGGTATTGTTGTTCGCAAAGAAGCTTGTAACTTCACGTTCAGCTTGCGTGTATTTGGTCAGGATAAGTTTCGGCGTCGAGGGTTTCGTCTTTGGCCTTGGGGGTACAGTCTCCCATCCATGAGGATTGGTCACTGGTGCTTGTGGAGTGGTACTCGTGACGGTAGCAGTGGCGTCACCAGCTGCATCTGCTTCAGCATTTTTCTTTGCAAATTTCAGTTTGAGGGTCTTTTTGGGTGGGGCTGCCATCGGCACTTTCGCCGGAACTTGGGTGGGAGGTTGGCACGCAAGGAGCTGTTGCTGCAACACTGAAACTCGGGCATTGAGTGAAAGGATCTGGCCCTACAGCTGCTCGTTGGTCCTCTTGAGGGTTGTAACCGCATCGTTTACGGTCTTTTTGGTATCAGCAGTGATATGGTGGTAGAGGCAGTCCATAGCTGCTCCCGTTATCATCTGAAGGTCGGCACGTAGGGCTGCATGCTCCAGCGTGAGCGGGGGTGGCAGGTTGGTTTCAGTATGGTGGAAATCCATATCGTTGGTCGCAAACTCGGACATGCTCTCATCAGATAATAGGTTGTGTGGAGTGGAATCTCCAGACTAGCTACCGCGCCCTTCCTTTATACTTTTCCTTCCCTCTGTGGAATCACAGCTTGCCCGCAAGACTGACACAGTGTCTCCTCATCATGACTCCATCGCTGCGCTCAAGGGAAACACATGATCGCACTCGGCCGCTGCGCAGCCAACACTATATCTGCGGCAACAGGAGAAAAGACACGCAAGCAGTAAGGAACAGAGAAAGGACGCGCAAGCCTAACCGAAGGGAAACAACATATGTAACGATGACAGGAGAGAGGACGCACACGCAACATAACGGCGACAACAGAAGAAAGGACGCGCAAGCAACATAATGGCAACAACAGGAGAAAGGACACGTATGCATACCCAAACGGGAACAAAGGGGAAAGATCTAGTCCGGCCGGCGGTCAGGCTTGAGGAAATCGCTACCCGAGTGATATGATCGAGCAAGACGCATAGGCGCGGAGGATGACCGCGGCAGCGGCAGTGGAGACGAGAAGAAGCCATAGGCTTGCTAGGGTGATGGCGGCGTCTGCCATGGCACCTAGGAGCCTGTCACGCCAGATCCGTGGCACAAATATAAAGAAATAACCGCTGCATGCCGGACATGTAACCATCGTTGAATACAGCAAATTTCAAGAAAAAACCGCTTCATGAGGACATATAACCATCGTTGGGTACAGCAAATATAAAGAAAAATCCGCTGGATGCCGGACATGTAACCATCATTGAGTACAGTTAAATTACGGAGAATGGGGGCAACTACAGGGATTAAAGTGAGAGGTAACTATTGTTGAGTACCTGTAACCATCTTTGTGTATCCAAAATTACAGTAAAAGTTTGTGATAGATTGAAGTGGGATGTAACCATCGTTGAGTACACACAAATTTTTGGAAAAATAACGCTCCTAGATTTAAGTTACAGGCACTTACATAACTAAGTTAGTACATTCATACCCTAGCTGTAACACTTTATCTGTTAACTTCATCAATACGTCAATACCACTTACAATTCAATATCTCGGATCTTACTTGCAGTCCAAGTCTCAGATTTTGATATCACACCAACAGTAGTAAGTTATATTGGAGTCTGTCTATACGGTTCAATTGCATCCTACCTAGCCAGCTGTAGCCTTGATGCTACCAGAAGCTGACAACAACCCCTAAACCAACAGCCAATTTGATATCATCCCATATGATTGAAGGGATGTCTTCTTCAACAACAGCATTTCCTATACTTCTGGAACTTCAGGAAATATCCTACCAACATCTCGTGAATCTAGTTCTCGCTCCAGTCGATCCGAAATCTCTTCCAGCACCATTTCTTACCCCACCTGGTGGAAATTCAAAATTTATCGCACCAACAAATCTGCAATCTAGTTTTCCCTCCGATCAACCAAAACTTGTTCCTGAATGAAGTATTTCTACTCCAGTGGAACTTCAGAAATTATCCCATCAAGATCCCCTGAACCTATTTCTCCATCAGCACAAAAATGAAAAGATGAAGTATATTGCTTTTTTTACAGGTGAGACATAAATTTGAACTAATATTTCTCGAGGTTTCAGCTAGAAATAAAGCACTTTTTTTTAAAAAAAATCCTTACAGGAGCAAAATATAACATCTCCTCTTATGGGAGTTAGCAATGGTTATGGGATGTACAGAAGCTATGGGAGCTCCCTAGGAATTCTCAAATGATCCCCCACCCACACCAGTATCATCTCTTTCCCTCCCTCCAGAACGTCAGAAAATATCCTACCATTATCTCTCCAATCTTGTTGCCCCTACAGTCAAACCAAAACCTGTTCCAGCACCACCTCTGTTGAAAGGGTATCGATTAGCAATGTGAATAGAAATGAAAGTTAGAAGTTCGAATGCTGTATAAAATGAGGAAACGTAAGGCGTATAGATTTTGGTCGTTTAAGTGGTTCACAGCATCGTGGTTGTATTCGATAGTGTAGGACAAAAGAAGAAGTGAAAGAACCCACCAAACAAAGATCCTCCGCTCACGCAATCATGTCCTCAACAAACTCTGTCCTCAACAAACTCTAAGGCACAAGCGCCAAATGTAAATGATGCGCAAGAAGCATTTCCAACACACCCCCTCTTCTCACGCTGAGACTTTCTAAAAGACCAAATGCAAAGAACAAAATACAGGACAACCATTACCCGATTCCCGTCGACCTCATTAAAACCTGTTCAGTGAAAACCCTGTGGGAAAAAACATCTGCTATCAGGAAAATGAGTGCCGACACCAACAATACCAAAGTCAGATCAAATCAAATCAAGTCAAGTATCAAACTGAAATCAAAAAAATCAAAAAAACCCAATTCAAACAAGCTTTTCCGGTTCCGTCTCTCTTCATTCCATTCTCGCTTCTTCTATTCCTCAATCCCTTCTGCCATGCTGTTAGTCTGCACCCCCTCTTCTTTGCCAGTGATGTAGTTGCGATGGGTGGTTTACCAGTCGGGTGATCTGCAACAGCTGTTCATGTCAGGGTGCGGAAGTAATTTGGTGAGCAGGTCGGCCGGATTCGCCGCTGAGGTGACATACTGGAACTGGACTAATCCTCGTTGCTGCTCATCGTAAACATGGTGGTATTTGACACCAATGTGTTTCGATTTCTGACGTATGACTCCGGAGGCGATCAACTTGAGAGCACCCTGATTATCACATCTAATAGGTACTGGCCCCTCTGACACCTGCACCGACATTCCATCTGCAGCCCCTTTTGTCATGCGCTTCAACCAAAGTCTCTCTCGGGTGGCATGGGAGCAAGCGATATAGTCAGCTTCGAGTGTTGAAAGTGCTACCACGCTTTGGGATTTCGCTTGCCAGTGAATGAGTCCAGATATCACCAGCTCATTGTTGCTGCCAATCTAGCCAAGGCCAAACACGCATCCTCCAATCGATTTCCTGGTGGTGAGGTTTCCTGCCCTGTCAGAGTCGGTAAAGTCAACAACCAAGATATGTGAGTTGGGAACATATGACATATGCGGGTTGTCAGCATGTGAGTAGGGAAGTCGTCGTTAGTGAATAGGAAGTTCAGATGTCGTCTTCAGATATCGTAACACTCCTCTTGCTGTGGCCAGGTGTATTTTGAGGGGCTGAACGTTCTACCGGCTAAGTGCTGTGATACTGAAGGCGATATCTGGTCTGCTTCCAAGTGCTGCATACATCAGCGAGCTGACAATTGACAGGTACTCCTCGCGATTGGCTGTCTTGTCTTCGCAGTTCGTATTTGCAAGGTCCACCTGGTCATCAAGAGGCATCTTTGCTGATTTTGTGTCCTGCTGTTTAAACCTCATCAGAATCGTGTCAATATAAGTCCGCTAACAAATACTTATACTTCCATCTTCTCCTCTCTCAATTTATATGCCTAGAAACCTCTTGGCAGCTCCCAGATCGCACATCTTGTTTTTTGCCTGCAGCAGTGTGGGGGGAAAGTTGAGAAGGCAAGATGAGTGAGGATTTTTGTGAAGAGCGCTGTAACTGCAGTATAAACGATTGAAGGTGTTGGTTTAGATCGTTTTTCGCCGTTGTGTGGCTCGTCAGTACGTGGTGCAGACAGCAGCTTTTTTATATTATTTTCAAGTAGCATACCCTAGGGCTGACTTTGCTAGTCTTGTGAGTAGCAATGTGAGTACGTTTGCTGAGAAGCCCTACAAACCTGTTCATGAGGATGTGTAGGTCTCGAGGAGTAAATGCTTCACCCAGGGCGTGCTAATTGAAAATTCTATAATTGCATGTAAACGGCGCGTGTATAGATGCTGCGCGCCTAATTCTGACTCGTGTATACATTTGCGTACACAACGACTTCAGTGTTTCCAAAGTCGGAAGTCACAAGACTGAGCTCAGATTCTTCAGAAAAAGGATTGCCTTATCAGTGATGGCTCATCACTGGTTGTAGGAGCTCAGTCTCGTGACTTCCAACTTCAGAAACACTGAAGTCGTTGTGTATTCCAATGTATACACGAGTCAGAATTAGACGCGCAGCATCTATACACGCGCCGTATACATGCAATTATATAATTTTCAATTAGCACATGCTGGGTGAAGCATTTACTCCTCGAGATCTACACATCCTCATGAACAGGTGTGTAGGGATTCTCAGTAAACGAACTCACATTGCTACTCACAAGACTAGCAAAGTCAGCCCTAGGGTATGCTATTTGGAAATAATATATAAATAAGCAGCTGTCTGCACCAAGTACTGAAGAGCCACACAACGGCGAAAAACGATCTGAACCCACACCTTCAATCGTTTATACTCCAGTTGCAGCGCTCTTCACAAAAATCCTCACTCATCTTGCCTTCTCAACTTTTCCCTCGAAGCTCCACCATTAAGATGTCCGTACAATCCACAACCTCCACTGTTCGCATTCTCGGTGGTGTAACGTCGACCGGCCCTCAAGCCCTCGCGTCCACCTTGACCCTCCAAGAACTTGCCGACCTTGTACTCAGCTTTATCCACACACATTTCAAGCCTATTCTCGTCGAGCACTACAACCTGTGGACCAAGATCTACTCCCTTCGGTCCCAGTCTGCCCGACTTGCAGAGTACACGGTCAAAGGAGGATTCCCCCAGGAGATCATGGGTAGCGTCAAGCTCCTGACCTTTCAGTTCTCGAAAGAGGTCTCTCGCTCAGATCTCGATTTAGCCCACAAGCTTGCTGTGGCTAATGAAAAGATCGCTCAAGATGCAAGAGTCGCTATGCTGAAAGTGGCTTCCGAAGCCAAGCAAGCAGAGCTCAGGTTTCTACTTGAACTCACCTCTGACAAGGCTATCAACAAGTCTGTTGATAACCTGAGTTCGACCACCGTTCAGCAGGTGGCTGAGGATTCGGGAATTAAACTTACTGATGCCGCGCTTTTTGCTGCTGGTTCTCCTGAACCTCAGCCAATTGTCTCGGAAATCAAGTTTTTTACCCAACACTATGGTACCATTGTCCACCGGACGATGGTCCTAGCGCACATGTCCTTCGACAGAGAAATTCTGCGAAACTCAGCTGCTGCTGAAATTATGGACAAGGCTTCAGCCGATGTAGCAATGAAGAATTCCTCTGAGGCATCCGGTGCTGCTACTGTCAATCAAGCAATTCAGACATCACTTGAAAACTTTGCCAAAAAGTATAACTTGGATTCTCATAAGAGTATGCAACCTCCGTCCGCACATAGCAATGTACGACGAAAAGTTGCTAATCTGACCCTTAGAGAAAAATCCTCCCAAGCGACCGGGTCAGAACAAGGCTCCGATACCAGCGATGCAAGGTGGACCGAAAGGAAAACCGAACGGCAAAGGAAAGGAGAAGAGGTCTGTACCGGCAAAACAGCCTGGGAAGAAAGGGAAAGGAAAAGGAAGTGTCAGGAAACCCAAAAACTAATACGTGTTGGAATTTCTTTTGAGTGTTGCTCGGGGGCAAGACTTTTCATGTGTGTAGGGAGTCTGTGAGTTGGCCTCACACTCCTAGGGCTCTTCTCTGTACCAGTGTCAGAAATGCAGAATTGTTTTTGTCAGTCGGAAATGATTCACTTCGTATCCACTGTGCCAAAGAACTCTCATGCGATGTGATTGATGGAGCGATCCATTTCCACACAGCTGTTTTCAAGCTTCCAGGGGTTAACCTCACGGAAAATACAGAATACTCCCTCGCATTCAATGGTAAATTTATATTCCATTCTCTGCCTAACCGTCTCTTGGTCCACCAAGCTTGGAAAAGCTTTGGGAAAAATGTACATTGGCGGTAGATTTTTCAAGACCAACCGGATCGACTCTACATACCACACTTTAATATCCCTTCAGATATTAAACCTGCTATACAAGATCCTGGTTTTGAACGCGGCCTAGAGGCAGCCAAGGACTTACTGCTTGAAAAAGTGGCGGCCCTACAGTTGACCTCAAAAGCAAGATTTAATCCAAATCTACACGTTCTTTGGCAAGAACTTCAGTCGAATTCTTACCTGGTTCTGGCCACAGACAAAAACCATGGAATTGCGGTAGTCAGTAAAGCATGGTACATATCGGAATGAACGAATCAACTCAGTAACAAGAGTGTCTACAAACAGATCTCTGACACTATTGTGATCGAACGGGCAAACCAAGTCGAACGCTGGATAGAATCACTACCTTCCTCCGCTGCAAAGAAAACAAATTCCGACGAGTTTAATATCTTTGCACAATACCTGCTCACTAAGGTGACTACGGATAATCTGTCTGTTCCTATGTTTAAAGGACTGCCCAAAGTCCATAAACCGTTATGGAATCGTCGACCGATTATCCCCAGCCATAGCTGGATCACGGCTGGGGCGTCCATAGTACCTGACTATCTCCTCCAACCCGTATTTGTGACCCTAAACCGGGCCACCCCGGATGATGGTATCCGCTGCAGATTGCTTAAGGGAAGTAACGGAGGATACCTCGCGCTGTATATTGCTTAAGGGAAGTAATAGCGGAACGGATCGGAGCGGAGCGTTCTAGCCCGCACCGGAAAGGCAATGGGCCGCTCGGGAGCGGCCGCAGGTGGAGCACCACTCTCCACAAGGATGACTCAGCAAGGGAGGAGCGGGACTATATAAGTAGCTAGATGTACACTCTCTGAATCAAGAACTCTCTTCTCTTCTTTCATTTCCTATCTCCTCTCGTGTCTCCTCTCGTTGCGTTCTTCGTAACAATTGGTAGCAACACCAACACCAGTCGGAGGACTTGCTCCTCCTGACGAACCAACCAATTCCTCCTCGTCCCCGGTCTGACATCTCGGCCCACCCCCACCACTAAGTCTTCCGCTGCCCCCACTACTATTCTCCTCGTCCCCGGCCTGACCTCTCGGCCCTCCCACACCACCCCGACTTCCGCTGCCCCCGCAGCTGAAGAAGCCATACACTTTCTCCTCATCCCCGGCCTGACCTCTCGGCCCTCCCCCACCACCCTTCTTCCGCTGCCCCCCGCAGCTGAAGAAACCGAAAAACCACTTCCTCCTCGTCCCCGGCCTGACCTCTCAGCCCTCCCCCACCACCCTTCTTCCGCTGCCCCCGCAGCTGAAGAAACCGAGAAACCACTTCCTCCTCGTCCCCGGCCTGACCTCTCGGCCCCCTCCCACCAGCTATCTTCCGCTGCCCCCGCAGCTGAAGCAACAGAAAACCACTTTCTCCTCGTCCCCGGCCTGACCTCTCGGCCCTCTCACACCAACGCTGCTCGGCGCTTCGAGGCCTCCTGGTCCTCGCTTTACAGTCTTTATCCTCTTTATTCTCTTTATCCTCTTTATTCTCTTTATCCTATTCATTCCTCAGCTATCATGGTGTTCCCCGCTCCATGAGCGAGCGCCGCCAAGAGCGTCACCAGCGTCCCTCACACTCTGAGCGTCACCAGCGTCCTTCCTGCTCTGAGTGTCAACAGAGGCGTATCTCGACTCAGCTGAATCTCATCGCAAACCAGCTACCAGAAGTCAACCAAGATTTCCTCAACCTAGCGCGAAGTCAACTGGAAGCGTTCAACGAGCTCCAGCGAAGTCATCAATCCGCCCAGCCTTCACAAGGTTCCCGTTCCCGCTCCCCCGCTCCTCCCTGCTCCCGATCTCCTCCCCCCTAGACGAGCTACAGGCAGCGGCCTCGCCAGTTTTCTCCCACTGCCCGTTCTCGGACTCCACCCACCCCATACCGCCCTACCTCCCCCCAAGAACCACTCGAGCCTGACACATTGCCGGACGCCCCCAAGCGCTCGCCCACCCCGTCGGTACTTGGTTGGGACACCTACATTGGCGACCGTCAGCCAGCCCGAGGTACCAATCCGTCGGCCCGGTTGGCCAATCCGTTCCATATCCGCCCACCGTGACACCACCGCGATCACACCCGCTCGCCCTCGTTCCACCGCCGCCGAGGGAACCTAGGAAACCGTGGTGACCGGAGCAGATGGGGCAGCACACGAGGCCCTCAACGAAACGTCGTACAAGACTCTACCTTCGAACAGGACAACAGAAGTGGAGCTAAAAGAGGAAGAGGCTGAAGGCAGCGCCCTTGTCCCTTACACGAGCGGATCCACTTCTAGCCTGGTACGCCCTACGTCAGCGAGCTCCGCCAAGCAACGGACTCAGCTGCTCTACATTCCCCCGGCTATCAAGCGTAGATTCTTACTCCTCGCTCGTTACTACAATTTGCCCACGTCCCCTCCCCCTTCTCCGATTACTTCCTCAGTTTTGAATTTTCTGTGTTCCTTTATACAAGTTAACTGCAACAGTCCCTTGTCGCCGATCGCTTCTCGTGCCGATATCGAGGAACGCCTACTGGTCGATACCATCCGCTGGGTGCACGCGCGAAGTTTCCCATTTGTGGATCCCAGGCTCACCCACAACCAGCAGTTGCTACCACCTGTACACCAGGCAGTGCTACTGTACTTCCAACCTGTTCATCAGGCCCTTGTCCCGCAGTCGCTAGTACCTGTCCACCAGTCAGCGCACTGCACTTGCAACCTGTTCATCAGGCCCTCGTCCCGCAGTCGCTACAACCTGTACATCAGGCAGTGCCACTGCGCTCCCAACCTGTTCATCAGGCCCTTGTCTCGCAGTCGCTCCAACCTGTACATCAGGCAGCGCCACTGCACTCCCAACCTGTTCATCAGGCCCTTGTCCCGCAGTCGCTAGTACCTGTCCACCAGGCAGCGCCACTGCACTTGAAACCTGTTCACCAGGCTGCCCCTCCGCACAGGCACCGGACTCCGCGACGATTGCATATCCAGTACGATCTCCCCACTGGTGTTGACGCAACACATGGCTCACCTGGGACAGTGCTGATTCCAATTCAGGTGGAGAATTCTAGTAAGAAACGGAAAGTCAGACACCGGCTTGCTGCATGCGGACCAGCTGGAACCGATTATACTAGAGACCTCTCGCGAGAGTCTGTTTCCGAACCCAGGGAGGTCCCAAACTCCGAATCTGGAGAACTCCCAGACGCCGAGTCCGTAGAGCTACCAGCCACCAGCTCCGAGTCCGGAGAACTGCTAGACGCCCCTCCAGCGCCGCAAGGCAGTATTCCATACAAGAGCTCGCCTGAGCTTCCAGTCAATCATTTTAAGCTTCTGACATTAAACGACAAAATGGCTGAGAACACACTCGACCAGCGGGCAATCAGTCCCACTGGCTAGCTTGACGAATTCGACGACACTCCCGAGGAGTTTGCTAGGCCTCCTCTTGCAATCGGAGAAATGCAGTCAGAAGTTGCTCAGAGTAAGCAACCAGCATACACTCCGCGTACCCATCTTGCCCGGCATGGGTACAGGCAGCCATCAGTCATCCCGGAATCAGAGGAGGATGATTCGATGGGTGACCAGCAGCATCCGACCCAGGGGCCGGACCGACTGCTCCTGCAACTGCCGCCGCAGTGTCTTTACACGCCACAGCAGCCACCCCAGCAGTTGCAACAGCAACAGCCGCCGTAGCAGCTTCAACAGCAACAGCCACCGCAGCAGCCATTCCAGCCACAACAGCTGTATCAGCCGCAGCAGCAGCAGTTTCAGCAGCTGTACCAGCCACATCAGCGATATCAGCAGTACGATGCCGCGGCTAGCATCGCTCACTCAACCGCAGCAATGAATGCTGTGGCCGCCCAGATGGCGAATCTTGCGACTGTGTTGGTGCAAAATCAAACCGCAGCTCATGCAGGTGGTACCGGTTTGCGCAGAATAGCCTTAAATACTGGCCCTCCTGATGATACCATCGGCCCTACTCTCAAACCTGGGGACGTAGCCACATTCGAGCCCTGATCGCAGTCAGAAGCTGATTCGGCCTCGCGCTTCATCGATTGCATTCGCGATGCTGTGGCCCTTTACGGAGAGCCACGTACACGCGCTGTACTCCGTCGCTGCTGCAAGGGCTCTGTTGCGGAGGATTGGATCACTGGAGTATCAGACCACGATAGAGCACTGCTTCGTATGAACTTGTTGGAATATATGGATCGATAAAGACGAAGATAGTGAATTGGTTGATCGATACAAAGTCGAAGGAGGAACATTCTCTCTATATACAACGCGCCTGAGGGACTCGCCAAGGGGAAAGGACGGAAGACTGTCTCCCGAACCGGTGCTCGGAGACTAGGGCTGCTGTCATCTCTGGACATGTTGCCTCTGGTCCGTCATCTCCGGACGCCGTCTCCGGTCCGTCATCTCCGGACGCCCATTATTCTGACACTTCCCCTCGTACGGAAGATGCAAAGGAACGCAGGAGAGGAGAAAACGAAA
>Ga0307508_10005562_pt1 | contig 11970 bp, 9 predicted proteins | sample 9_EM_MG_FD_203089 | JGI IMG/M metagenome (GOLD analysis project Ga0307508, IMG submission 203089) | Populus trichocarpa ectomycorrhiza microbial communities from riparian zone in the Pacific Northwest, United States - 9_EM | ecosystem: Host-associated > Plants > Roots > Unclassified | place...
GTCTACAGCGACCTCGGCTTCATCGTGCTCGGCGATCTGGTCGAGCGCACGGCCGGCGCGCGGCTCGACGCCCTCGCCGCGGCGGAGATCTTCGGTCCCACCGGCACCGCTCGCGCACGCTTCGTCGATCTCGAGACCGCGGACCGCCCGGACGACGTCGCCGCCACCGAGGGCGTCCCCGACGGCGAGGTCCACGACGAGAACTGCTTCGCCGCCGGCGGCATCCTCGGCCACGCGGGCCTCTTCGCCACCGCCGACGACGTCGCGAGGATCGCCGGCGCGCTCGTCGGCGCGTGGCACAGCGACCCCGGCACCGTCTTCGCGCCCGACCTCGTCCGGACCCTGTTCTCCCCGGTCCGCATCCCGGGATCCACCTGGAGGCTCGGCTGGGACGGCCCGGCGGCGACTGGCTCGGCGGCGGGCGAGCTCTGGCCCAAGAGCGGCGTGGGCCACCTGGGCTTCACCGGCTGCTCGATCTGGATCGATCTGCCCCGGCGCCGCCTCGTGGTCCTCTTGACGAACCGCGTCCACCCGACCCGCGAAAACAACGACATCCGGATCTTCCGCCCGATCTTGCACGACGCCGTCGTGCGGGAGCTCGGCGGTTGACACTCCCGCCCGGGAGGGCTACGTTTTCCGACCCGTGGCGCTCGCCCCCCTCGCGGTCACCGTCGAGATCCGCGCGCTGGACACCGGGACGCGGCTCGCCCGCGCCTTCCGGCTGTCTCGCGCGATCGACGATTCCCTCCTCCGACTGGAGCGCGATCTGCCGTTCGAGCCCGGCCGTCCGGTGTCCGCCGAGCTCCGCCTCCCCGACGACGAGCGGCCGCTGCGCCTGGTCGGCACCGTCGCGCTCGTCCCCCCCGACGACGCGGCCACCGAGGGTGAAGCGGGCCGGCCGCGCGCGGTCGCCATCCACATGCTCGACGCGGACGACCGCCAGCGCCTCGCCGCCTACCTGACCGAAAGGACGCGAAGCCCGTGAACGACACCGACCCGATGAGCCGCCTCGCCGAGATGGAGCGCGCCGCCGAGCTGGGAGGCGGTCAGGAGCGCATCGACAAGCAGCACGCGGCCGGCAAGCTCACCGCCCGCGAGCGGCTCGGCCTCCTCCTCGACCCCGGCACCTTCGTCGAGATGGACAAGTTCGTGACCCACCGGTGCGCCGACTTCGGCATGGAGAAGCACAAGATCCCCGGCGACGGCGTGGTCACCGGCTACGGCGAGATCGACGGGCGCCTCGTCTATGTGTTCGCGCAGGACTTCACCGTCTTCGGCGGCTCGCTGTCGGGAGCCTACGCGCAGAAGATCTGCAAGATCATGGACCTGGCGATGCGCGTCGGTTCGCCGCTGATCGGCCTCAACGACTCCGGCGGCGCCCGCATCCAGGAAGGCGTCGAGTCGCTCGCGGGCTACGCCGACATCTTCACGCGGAACGTCCTGGCCTCCGGCGTCATCCCGCAGATCTCGGCGATCATGGGGCCGTGCGCCGGCGGCGCCGTCTACTCGCCGGCGATGACCGACTTCATCCTCATGGTCGAGAGCACGTCGTACATGTTCATCACCGGCCCCGACGTCATCAAGGCCGTGACGCACGAGGAGGTGACCAAGGAGCGGCTCGGCGGCGCCCACACCCACGCGAGCCGCTCGGGCGTCGCGCACTTCGCCTGCCCGAGCGAGCCGGCGGCCATCGCGACCCTGCGCGAGCTCTTCGGGTTCCTGCCGCCGAACAACATGTCGGACCCGCCCATCGCGCCCACCAAGGACCGACCCGATCGCGAGGAGCCGGCGCTCGACACGATGGTCCCCAAAGAGTCGCAGAAGCCCTACGACATGAAGGACATCATCCGCGCCGTCGTCGACGAGAAGCACTTCCTCGAGGTGCAGTCGGAGTACGCCCAGAACATCGTCGTCGGCTTCGCGCGGCTCGACGGCCGGCCGGTGGGCATCGTCGCCAACCAGCCGGCCCACCTCGCCGGCGTCCTCGACATCGACGCCTCGGTGAAGGCGGCCCGCTTCGTCCGTTTCTGCGACTGCTTCAACGTCCCGCTCATCACCTTCGTCGACGTCCCCGGCTTCCTTCCGGGGACGAGCCAGGAGTTCGGCGGCATCATCAAGCACGGCGCCAAGCTCCTCTACGCCTTCGTCGAGGCGACCGTCCCGAAGATCACCTGCATCACCCGCAAGGCCTACGGCGGCGCCTACGACGTGATGGCCTCAAAGCACATCCGCGCCGATGTGAACTTCGCCTACCCGACCGCCGAGATCGCGGTCATGGGCCCCGAGGGGGCCGTGAACATCGTCTTCAAGTCCGAGCTCGATCGTGCCAAGGACAAAGCGGCCACCCGCGCCGCGTACATCGCGGAATACCGAGAGAAATTCGCGACGCCGTTCAAGGCCGCCGAGCTCGGTTACATAGACGAGATCATCCCGCCGCGAAAGACCCGCGAGAAGCTCATCCGGTCTCTCCACATGTTGAAAGACAAACGCCAGGAAAATCCGCGGAAGAAGCACGGGAACATCCCGCTTTAGGGTAGCCGTCGGTCCGGTTATACTGGGCCGGACATGCGATTGTCTTTGCTCGTCGGCCTCGCTTGTGTGACAGCCTGCGCCGGGAGCTACCGCACGGGCGCGGGCTACGGCGGCGAGCTGGGCGTCTCGCCGTCAGCCTACGAGCACTACATCCGGGGGCGGATCGCCGCCGACCATGGCGAGCACGACGTCGCCATCGCGGAGATGCGCATGGCGGCCGCCGCCGCGCCCGATCAGCCCGAGCCACGGCTCGCCGTCGGTGAGGAGCTCCTCGCCGCCGGCCGCGTCGATGCCGCCGCGGCCGAGGCCCGCTTCGCCATCGGCGCCTGGCCGCGCGAGGCGGGTTCGTGGCAGCTCGCCGGCCGCGTGCGCGCCGCCGCCACCGACGTCGTCGGCGCCGCCGAGGCCTTCGAGCGCGCCGTGGATCTCGATGCCACCGACGAGGACAGCTGGCTCATGCTGGGCGCGGCCTACCGCCAGCTCCGCGACGACCGGCGCGCCCTCGAGGCCTACCGGCGGCTCGTGGCCGCGCTGCCCGGCTCGGGCGAGGGCCACTTCCGCCTCGGACGGCTCCTCGGGGCGACCGACGCCCCCACCGCTGCCGCCGAGCTCAAGCGCGCGGTCGAGCTCGACCCCGGCCACATCGACGCCCGCATCGCGCTCTCCGAGCTGTACCGGCGCACCGGCCGGTCGAGCGATGCCGAGAAGGCGCTCCGCGAGGCCTTCGACCGCTCGGGCGACGACGCCCAGGTCGGCGAAAGGCTGTACCGCATGCTCCTCGAGACCGGCGACCGGAGCGCCGCCGTCCAGCTCCTCCTTCGCATGGACGGCGACTGGCGCGACTGGCGCATCCGCCTGCGCGTCGCCGGCTTCCTCCTCCAGCTCCACGAGGGCGCCGATGCGCTGCGCATCGCCCGGGCGGTCCTCGCCAAGGACGCCGGCGCCGGGGCGGCCCGGATGCTCGAGTCCCGCGCGCTCGCGCAGCTCGGCCGGCGCTCCGAGGCCATCGCAGCCTGCTTGTCGGTCCCCGCCACCGACGACACCTACGCCGAGGCGCGCGCCTTCGCCGCCGAGCTCCACGGCCGCGAGGGCGCGCCGCAGGAGGGCCTCAAGCTCGTCGCCGAGGCGCTCGTCGCCCGCTCCACCGAGCCGCTCCTCCTCGCCGCCGCGGCGTCCCTCCACGAGCAGCTCGGGGCATTCGACCAGGCGCGCGCCCTCCTCGACGGGGCGCTGGCCAAGAACCCCACCGACGAGGTCCTGGTCTACGCCCGCGCCACCCTCGAGGAGCGGGCCGCCGATCCCGACCGCGCCGTCGCCGTCATGAAGCGGCTACTCGACGAGAACGCCGACAGCGTGCTGGCCCTGAACTTCATCGGTTACTCGTACGTCGACCGCGGCGTCGAGCTCGAGGCCGCCGAGCGCATGCTGCGCCACGCCGCCGCGCTCCGCCCCGACGACGGCTTCGTCCTCGACAGCCTCGGCTGGCTGTACCTGCGTCGCGGCCAGGTCGACGAGGCGCGCGCCGCGATCGAGCGCGCCGATCGCCTGACCCCCTTCGAGCCCGAGATCCTCTTTCATCTGGGCGAGGTCTATCTGCGCGGCGGCCAGGAGCAGCACGCCCGCGAGACCTTCCGCCAGGCGCTCGCCCTCGACCCGAGGGGCAAGATCAGGACCCGCCTCGAGGAGCGAGTCCGGACCATCGAGGCCAAGGCGCCGTGATCCGGTTCGTCGCGCTCGCCTGCCTCGTCGCCTGCTCGAGCAGCCCATCCAAGACCGAATGCGGACCCATCGTCGATCACCTGATCGAGGTCTTCACCGCCGGCAAGATGGGCGAGGAAGAGACCCGCGTCCCCAAGGATTACCCGGCGCTGGTCGAGAGCTGGCGGCGGGTCCTCAGGGACGACAAGGACGCGACGCACGAGCTCCTCGTCCAGATCTGCACGACGCAGATGTCGTCGGGCGCGACCTCGTGCGTGATGGCCGCGAAGAACGAGCGACAGCTCGCGGCCTGCTTCACCAACTGAGAGTCCATCAGGGTGACGTTGCGCCGGCCTTGGTCGCTCTGGCGACTCGCGCGGCGCGCGCGGCCGCCTCCTCGCCGGAGACGCCGCGCCGGCGGAGCTCCTTGAACTCCTCGTGGAAGCGGTCGAGCTCCGCCTCGCTCGCCTCCTCGATGTTGGCGAAGACGTTGCGCGCCTTGTGCTGCGCCCGGATGAGCTCGTCGAGCTTGAGCTGCAGGGCGCGGCTGTCACGGTTCTGCGACGCCTGGATGAGGAAGACCATGAGGAAGGTCACGACCGTCGTGCCGGTGTTGATGACGAGCTGCCACGTGTCCGAGAAGTGAAACAGCGGGCCGGTCGCCGCCCAGACGAGGACGACGACGAGCGCGACCAGGAAGGCCCAGTGCGACCCGACGAGCGCGGCGGCCTTGAACGCCACGCGACGAAAGCGATCGTCGCCCATCAAGGGGTTCTTGTCACCCGCGCAGCAATGTCTCCACGAAGGCGCGCAACGAATCGACCTCGAACGGCTTTCGCAGGCACCGGCGCGAGTGCTCGTCGGCGAAGGCGCGCACCGATTCGGTGAGCGCGCCGCCGGTCACGAAGCCGGTCCGCTCGGCGAGCGCCGGCGCGACCCGCGCGAGCTCGGCGAAGAACTCGATTCCGTCCATGCCCGGCATGACGATGTCGCACAGGACCGCGTCGAACTGCTCGCCGGCGTTGATCCGGGCGAGCGCCTCGCGGGCGTCGGTGAACGGCACGACGTCGTGGTCGTCGCCGAGCATGCGGCGGAGGCCCGTGACCATCTTGGGCTCGTCGTCGAGGATGAGGAGGCGATGGCGGGGCCGCCGCGCCCGCGCCGGCGGCGGCGCCGGGTCGAGCGGGAGCTCGGGGACCTCGGGCGGGGCGATCGGCAGCCGCACGCGGAAGACCGTCCCGCGGCCCGGCTCGCTCTCGACGGTGATGTCGCCGCCCATGGCGGTCACGGCGTTGCGACAGATCCACAGGCCCAGGCCGGTACCCTCGCCGACGCCCTTGGTGGTGTAGAACGGGTCGAAGATGTGACGCTTGATCTCGTCGGGGATGCCGGCGCCGTTGTCGCGGAGCTCGATCACGACCTCGTCGGCGTCGCGGACCGCGCCGACGTGGATCCGGTTCGCCGCCGCCTCGCGCTCGCGCGGCATCGCCTGGACCGCGTTGACGAGGAGGTTGACCATGACCTGGCCGAGACGCGCGGCGTTGCCGAGGACCGCCGGCACGACCGACGGCTCCTTGATGACCTGGGCGTGGTTCCTGAGCGACGCCTGGGTCATGCGCACCGAGACGTCGATCACCCGGACGACGTCGATGGCGGTGCGATCGTTCTCGTCCGACGGGCCGGGCGAGCGGCTGAAGGTCCGGAGGTCGCGGATGATGGACCGCATCCGCTCGGCGCCCTCGATCGAATCGTCGAGGGCGACGAGGAGATCGGGCAGCTCCGCCGGGTCGCAGGCGCCCGAGATCACGTCGGCCAGCCGTCCGCGGACGTAGTCGAGGTTGCCGGTGACATAGGCGAGCGGGTTGTTGATCTCGTGGGCGACGCCGGCGGCGAGCGTCCCGATCGAGATCATCCGATCGGCGAGGTGGAGCTGCGCCTCCATGCGCTTCCGCTCGGTGACGTCGTGGCCGATGCCGAGGACGCCGAGGAGCTCGCCGCGCGGCGACACGAAGGGCACCTTGGAGGTGATGAGGACCCGCTCCTCGCCGGCGACGAAGCCGCGCTGCTCGTAGACGAGGGGCTGGCGCATCTCGAGGACCCGGCGATCGCTCTCGACGACCTCGCGCGCGCGCTCGGGCCCGAGGAGCTCGTCGTCGGTACGGCCGAGGCAGAGCTCGGGAGGCCGCTCGAAGAGGCGCGCGCCCACCGGGTTCAAGAGCGTGTAGCGGCCGGCCAGGTCCTTGACGAAGATCGCGTCGCTGGCGAGCTCGACGATGGCGCGCAGGCGCGCCTCGCTCTCGGTGACGGCCCGGATCGCCCGCTCGCGCTCGCTGACGTCGACGATGAAGCCGACGAGGTGCGGACCGTCGGTGCCGGCGACGATGTGGCCGCGGTCCTCGACCATGAGCCAGCGGTCGGCGGCGAGGGCGAATCGGTAGGTGAGGCAGAAGGGCGAGCCGGTCTCGAGCGTCCGCCGGACCTCGGCGAGGTAGGCGGCCCGGTCGTCCACGTGGATCCGGCCGGCCCAGACGGTGAGCGGCCCCGAGAGCTCCGCCGCCTCGTGGCCGAAGCGCGATCGGGGGCTGCCGCCGCAAGTGACCGACGCGAGCTGCGGGTTCACGTCGTAGAGGAGCTGGCCGGTCCCCTTGACCGCCGCGTCGTAGCGGAGGCGCCACTCGCTCTGCATGGCCGCGGCCCGCCGCCGCGACGTCTCGCCGCTTGCCTCCTCGGGGACCTCCTCGGGAAGCGACGGCCGCCCGGTGAGCGTACGACGCCGCGCCAGGCGAAGCTCGAGGACGCGAAGCCGCTCGCGAAGGAGGCGCCCGTCGCGCGGCCAGGCCAGATGGTCGTCGGCGCCGGCGACGAGCAGGCCGTTCACGTGGGCGAACGAATCGTCGTCGGTGAGAACGAGGAGGAGCGCGTCGGGCCGGAGGGTCCGCCGCACCTCGGCCACACGGGCCGCCCCGCTCGCGGCCGGGACGTGCAAAATGGCGATGTGCGCCGAGGCAATCTCGGAAGTGACCTCGAGCCCCGGCGAGACCTCGAGCGGAGGCCTCGCTTCCGACACGGTCCTGCGTAGATCTTCCTGCGAGCCGGCGCCCACGCCTTCTGGAATGACTTCTGAGACCTCGTCGGCGACCCAGGCCCTCAAGCGGGAAATAGAGTAACATTTCTACGCTTTGCTGCCTATGTGTAAAATTACAGAGAAAGTGGAACGTATGCCGCCACGCCGCTCCTTCTTCCTCCGTCCTCTCGTCTTCCTCCTCTTCCTATTCTTCGCGCTCTTCTTCGCGCTCTTCTTCGCGGCCTGCCCCCACGCGGCCTCGCCTCGGCCCTACCCGGCGCCGACGGCCAAGGAGGTCCTCGACCACGTCCGGTCGATCCGCGAGCGGGCGGCCTCGCTCAACGCCGAGACCAAGACCGATGTCAGGCTCGGCAGCGATCGGGCCAACGTGAGCGTGGACATGCTCGCGAGCTGGGGTGGCAAGCTCCGCTTCCTCGCGCACGACCCCAACGACTCCATGGCCGCCGATCTCGCCTCGGACGGCAAGCGCTACTGCATGATCGACGTCCACGCCAACTGCGGCGAGTGCGGGCCGGCGACGCCCGAGAATGTCGCGCGCCTGGTCCGCATTCCCCTCGAGCCCGACGACGTCGTGGCCGTCCTCCTCGGCACCGCCCCGATCATCCCGGGCGAGGCGACCGACGAGTGGGACCCCGGCGAGGGCCACGAGATCGTGACCATCCGCGGCGACGATGCGGTCGAGCGCATCGTCCTCGACGGGCGCGACCAGCGGTGGGACGTCCTCGAGGCCGATCTCAGCACCGGCGGCAAGCGGCTCTGGTCGCTCCGCCACAAGGACTTCCACGACAGCCAGACCACCGATGGGAAGACCGTGCGGCTGCCAGGCGCGTCGCTCTTCGAGCAGGCGGATGACACCGTGCGGATCCAGTGGCACACGCAGAAGGTCGGCGAGCCGCTCGATGACGCCAAGTTCCAGATCAAGCTCCAGCCCGGCTTGCCCGACTGCCGGGCGCGCCATTCCGCGCTATAAACGGCCCGTGCCGGCCCTCCTCGAGATCGACGGCCTCGTCACCGAGTTCGCCACCGAGCACGGACGCGTGCGCGCCGTCGACGGCGTCGGCTTCGCGGTGCCGAAAGGCAAGACCGTGGGCGTCGTCGGCGAGTCGGGCTGTGGCAAGTCGGTCACCGCCCTCTCGATCATGCGGCTCATCTCGGACCCGCCCGGCCGGATCACCGGCGGCCGCATCCTCCTCGGCGGCACCGACCTCCTCGCCCTGCCCGAAAAAGAGATGCGCGCCCGGCGCGGCAAGAGCGTGTCGATGATCTTCCAGGAGCCGATGACGTCGCTGAACCCGGTCTTCACCACCGGCGAGCAGGTCGCCGAGGTCGTGCGCCTGCACGAGCGGGCATCGCGGCGGGCGGCGTGGGCGCGCGCCGTGGAGATGTTCCAGCTCGTCGGCATCCCGGCGCCCGGGGAGCGCGTGCGCGCCTATCCGCACCAGCTCTCCGGCGGCATGCGCCAGCGCGTGATGATCGCGATGGCCCTCGCCTGCCGGCCCGATCTCCTCATCGCCGACGAGCCGACCACCGCCCTCGACGTGACCATCCAGGCGCAGATCCTCGAGCTCCTCGGGCGCCTGCAGAGCGAGCTCGGCATGGCGGTCCTCCTCATCACCCACGACCTCGGCGTCGTCGCCGAGACCTGCGACGACGTGGTCGTCATGTACGCCGGACGGATCGTCGAGCACGCGGCGTCGGCGCTGCTCTTCGCCGCCCCCCGACATCCCTACACGTCGGGCCTCCTCGCCTCCTTGCCCAGCCTCGACGCGACCGGCGATCGTCTGACCGAGATCCCGGGGATGGTGCCGCCTCTCCACGCGCGCCCGCCCGGCTGCAAGTTCCAGGATCGCTGCCCCCGGGTGCAGGATCGCTGTCGGGCCGAGGAGCCTCCTCTGGATCCAGTGGCGCCGAATCACCTGGTTCGCTGCTTCTTCCCCATGCCGGGGCCCGCGGCGTGACCGCGCTCCTCGAAATCCAGAATCTCACCAAGCACTTCCGCGATCGCGGGCGGGTCCTCCGCGCCGTCGAGGAGGTGAGCCTGGCCGTCCAGCCGGGCGAGACCCTGAGCCTCGTCGGCGAGTCGGGCTGCGGCAAATCGACCCTCGGCCGGACGATCTTGCGCCTCCACGACCCGACGAGCGGACGCATCCTCTTCGACGGCAAGGCCATCGAGGCCCTGCCGCAGCGCACGCTCCGTCCGATGCGCCGCCACATGCAGATGATCTTCCAGGACCCCTACGCCTCGCTGAACCCGCGCATGACCGTTGGTGAGACGGTCGCCGAGCCGCTCGAGATCCACGGCATCGGGCCAAAGGGTCGAGCGGGGGATTCCGATCGGCGCGCGCGCGTCGCCGAGCTCCTCGCCGAGGTCGGCCTGCCTGCCGACGCGGCCCGGCGCTATCCCCACGAGTTCTCGGGCGGCCAGAGGCAACGCGTGGGCATCGCGCGGGCGCTCGCCGCGCGGCCCAAGTTCATCGTCGCCGACGAGCCGATCAGCGCCCTCGACGTCTCGATCCAGGCGCAGATCGTGAATCTCCTCGGCGATTTGCAGGCGCGAGAGAAGCTGACCTACCTCTTCATCTCGCACGACCTGAAGGTCGTCCGCCACATCTCCGACCGGGTGGCGGTCATGTACCTCGGCCGGATCGTCGAGCTCGCCGGCAAGGACGACCTCTACCGCGAGCCGCTCCATCCGTACACACGTGCGCTCCTGTCGGCGGTCCCGGTGCCCGATCCCGCACGCAAGCGCACAAGGATCGTCCTTGGCGGCGACGTGCCGAGCCCGCTCGCCCCGCCCGCGGGCTGCCCGTTCCACCCGCGCTGCCAGGTGACAGGCAAGCCCGAGGCCTGTTTCACCGTCCGGCCGCCGCTCCGCGAGCTTCGCCCGGGCCATACGGTCGCGTGCCACGTGGCATCGTAAAGCTGTTACGATGATCGAACGGGCTTCATGGCCACCGTTCTGATCGTCGATGACGACAAGCATACGCGCGCGCTGCTCGAGCGGCTGTTCGTCACCGACCCGCGCTTCACGCGCCACGGCCTCAAGGTCGTCCAGGCCGGCGACGGCGTCGAGGGGCTCCGCCTCTTCGACGAGGCCAAGCCCGATCTCGTCATCACCGATCTCCTCATGCCGCGCATGGACGGCTTCCGTTTCTGCAAGGAGCTCCGCGCGCGCGCCAGCAAGGTCGGGCTCCTCGTCCTCTCGGGCGTCTACCGCGACGCCAGCATCTCGTCGCGCCTCCGTGAGGAGTTCGGCGCCGCGTACTACGCCAAGCCCTACCAGATCAAGGACCTGGTCAGCGCCGTCGAGCGGCAGCTCCTGCGCCTCGGCCGCGCCCCGAGCCCCTCGGAGCCGCCGCCGGCACCCGAGCCGCTGAACGAGGCGCGCCGCGGCGCCTTCGCCGAGACCCCGCTCGGCCGGCTCCTCATCGATCTGTACGAGGCGCGCGCGACCGGGAACCTCGAGATCCGGCGCGGGCGCATCGAGAAGCGCATCGATCTCGTCGTCGGCCACCCGATCGGCGTGTCGTCGAACCAGCGCGGCGAGATGCTCGGCCACTTCCTCGTCCAGCGCGGCCTCATCACCGAGAAGGTCCACCAGGAGGCCCTCGAGCTCGCCCACGACGAGGACAAGAAGCTCGGCGAGGCGCTCCTGCAGCTCGGCCACCTGACCTCGGCCGACCTCCTCCGGCAGCTCACCGCCCAGGCGCGCTACAAGATCACCCACGCGCTCCGCTGGCCCGACGGGACCTGGGAGTACCGGCCGAACCGCGACCTCCTCGATGCCACCAAGGGCAACGCGCTCGATCCGGTCGCCGTGGTCCTCCTCGGCCTCCGCAAGAGCGCGACGCTCGAGGCGGCGGCGCGCGCGGTGCAGCCGCTCTCGGGCCGGCACGTGGTGCTGACGCCGCGGGGCGTGAAGCTCCGCCAGACCATCGGCCGCACCCTCGGCGAGCCCTTCGCGGCCGCCCTCGATCAGACCGCCACCTTCGAGTCGTTCCTGCGCCGGCCGTTCGAGCCGGCGTCGACCTTGCCCGCGCTCGAGGCCCTCATCGCGACGGCGTGCATCGCCGCCGCCGGCCCGGCCACGGCCACCGAGGAGCTCGACTTCGCCGCCGAGCCGCCCAGCATCCAGGAGCTATCCGGACCCTTGCGCCTGCCGCTCCCCCCCGAGCCCGACGCCGCCGGGTCGCCCGCACCGCCGGCGCCGAGCGGGCGCTCGGGCTTCGAGCCCGTCGACACCGACCCGCCCTACGAGCCGACCGACTGGGAGATCGTCACCTTCGCCGGCGCCAGCGGCGTCCCCGAGGAGGTGCCCGCCGGAGACTCGGAGCTCGTCGAGCTCGCGGATTCGGGGCCGATCCTGACCATCACGGGGGACATCCATCAACAGGTCGAAGCCCAGAGGGACCCCCAGGTGGATGCCGTGCGCGAGGAGCTCGTCCGCGAGTACCTGCGCATCCAGGGCGCCGATCTGTACGACGTCCTCGAGGTCCATGAGGGCTGCGAGACCGTGGCCGTCGAGACCGCCTTCGCCGGCCACATGGAGGCCTTCGCCCTCGAGAGGTTCGAGAAGTTCGACATCGGCCGCGACTACGCCAAGCTCGAGGAGGTCCACGCCGCCTACCGGCACGCCTACGAGGTCCTCGCCGGCC
>Ga0307508_10005563_pt1 | contig 11969 bp, 7 predicted proteins | sample 9_EM_MG_FD_203089 | JGI IMG/M metagenome (GOLD analysis project Ga0307508, IMG submission 203089) | Populus trichocarpa ectomycorrhiza microbial communities from riparian zone in the Pacific Northwest, United States - 9_EM | ecosystem: Host-associated > Plants > Roots > Unclassified | place...
GCCGCTCGGCGCTGCGGCTTCTTACGAAAAAAGACTTCGCTCGGGGTTCTTCGACGGCGAGGGCGCTTCGGTCAAAATGTCTTGGACGACTTTGCGCTGCAGGAACAGGTCGCGGAAGACGGCGTCACGGATGTGCTCGACGAGGCGGCCGACGTAGGCGCGCGCGCGGGCGCGGATTTCTTCGGCTTGCGGCGAGCCGGCGCGCTGCAAGGCTTCGCAGCAGAGCGCGCGCGTCGCCAGGCCGTATTCGGAGCCTTGCAGCGTTTCGATCGCGCCCATGGCGGTGGTGGCGAGCAAGATTCCGGTGTGATTTTCGCCCATTTCCACGCGCGCGCGCGCCTCGATGGCCATGGCATAGAAATGAAACGCCACGTAGGCCTGCGCCTCGGCGGCTTGACGCGCATCGAACGCGTACATGACGGCGCGCGAAGCGTCGCCTTGTTGGCGCGCCATCAACGCGCGCAGGATCTTTTCGTGCACGGAGTCGAACGCGCTACCGGTCACGGCCGTGAGCGCGCCGGCGTCACCGACCAGCGTCTCGGCCGCTACCACGTCGCCAGCTTCGAGCAATAGCTCGGCGGTCGAGAGCAGGGTGTCGGCGCGCGAGTCGCGGTCGCCGTAGCGCTCGTGCGCCTCGCGCGCGCGCCGCAAGTAAGCAAGCCCGCGCGGCACGTCGCCCAAATTCGCGTAGCAGGCGCCGATCGTGGAGAGCGTGCGCGCGATTTGAAAACGTCCACCGATCGACAGATCGATGCGAATCGCGTCGAGCGCCAGCGCGATGCCGTCCTCGAAGCGCCCGAGCACCAGTAGCGCGAAGGCCAACGAATTCTTGGCGCGCGCCTCCAAGCGTCGCGCACCCACCCGCCGAAACACCGCAATCGCTTCGGCCTGGCACTCGACGGCTTCGTGCACGCGGCCGACGCGACGCAGCAGCGTGCCGCGCAGGCGCAGGACCTCGGCCCGCAGGCGCACCGCCGCCGATTCGTGGTTCGAGGCTTCGAGCGCGCGATCCACGGCCGCCAGCGCGCCCTGCATGTCCCCGATTTCATGTAAGATTTCCGCCATGAGCGTCAATGCGCTCACCTCCAGCACGGCCGAGCCGGAGCTCTTGGACATTTGCTCGCCTCGCTGCACGGACGAAAGCGCCTTGCTCAGTTGGCCGGCGTCCAGCTCGAACTGCGCCGTGCGCAGCAGCGCCGTGGCCGCCCAAAACGCTTTGCCGCTCAGCTTGGCCAGCCGGCGCAGCTCGGTGAGATGGCTGCGTCGCTCTTGCCAACGACCCTGATTGCGCGAAATGGCTTCCAGCGCTTCATAGGCTTCGATGAGCTTCGGATCTTGATCCGACAACAGCGCGATGACCCGCCGGTAGCAACGCTTGGCCAGCTGCGTCTGGTAGCTCGAGCGCGCGGCGTCAGCTGCCTCCAAGAAGAAGTTGGCGGCTTCTTCACGCGCGTTGCCGCGAGCCAAGTGGCGCGCCACGATCGCTGCCGTAAGCCCTTTGCCGAGCGGTGTGCGCCCCAAATACTCGCCCAGCTTGCGATGCATGCGCACGCGGCGCCGCCGGTCGAGCGCGCGGTAGGCGACGTCGCGCGTGAGCGGATGACGCACGTCTGTGAGCTCACCTTTTTGCTCGCACAGGCCGCGCGCACACAGTCGCATCACGGCGTCTTCTGTTTCGGGCCCTTCCAGCGCCACCAAATCTTCGTTTCCAAGCGGGCCGCCCGCCACGGCCAGCCACTCGACGATGGCTTGTTCGGCGGCCGGCAGCTCGTTCAGGCGGTCGGCGATCAGCTGCTCGAGGGTCGACGGTAGCGGCAGCGCGACTTCGCCCGGGCGCTCGACCGATACCAGCTCTTGTCCGCCGCCCTCGCGTTCGTGGATCTCGAATCTACCGCGCTCGAGCAGCGCATCGACCATCTCGAGCAAGAAGAATGGGTTGCCGCCCGCGCGCGGCAATAGATCGGCACACACTTGGCGCACGCCGTCGATCACGCCGAAGCGCGCCTGCAAGAGCCGCAGCTGATGCTCGGCTGACAAACCCTTGAGCTCGATGCGCACCAGCTCCTCGAGCTGCGGCATCACGCGATCGTCGGGACGCGCCAAGAGCAGCACCAGAATCGGCAGCGGCTCCGGGCGCTTCAAAAACTCGGTCACAAGCTCGAGACTTGGCCGGTCCGCCCACTGCAAGCCGTCGAGCGCGATCACCAGCGGCGCCTCCAGCGCTGCCCGCGCGAAGAAGCGACGTAGCCCGAGCGAGACCAATTGCCGCGAACGCGCGACGTCGGCCTCGTCGACCGCGCTCCGGACCCGGCCGGTAGCAAGCTCCGCCATGCGCTCGAGAATTTCCGGCCCGTCGTCGCCGCCGGCCAGCTCGCTCAAGGCTTCGCTGATCAGCGCCCGGGCTTCTTCGATCGGCTGATCGCTGCGGGTGCCGGTCAGCTCGCGCACCCACTCGGACACGGTCGCGAACGGCACCTCGCTCAGCGCCGGTGAGCATTCGGCGCGCAAGATGCGCGCGTCCGGCGGCAGCTCGTTCAAGAACGCGGTCAGAAGGGCGGTCTTGCCGATGCCCATCTCGCCGGAAATCACGCGCGCCGCGACTTGGCCCGTCGAAAGACCGGAGCCGACGACGCCGTAGTAGGCGGCGTGCAAGTCCGCCAGCTCCGCGTCGCGACCGATCAGGTCGCTCGAGGCGCTCGCCATCTCGAGCAGCTTCTCTTCGCGCGTGTGCGGACGAAGCAGCGAGTAGATGCGCATGTCGGCGGGTAGATTCCGCTCTTCGGCGCCGGGGATCTTGATGGTGGGCGCGTCGCCCCACACGAAATCGCGCCGCACCAAACGGTACAAGCCGCCCGCCACCCAGCTCACGCCGGGCGGCGCGTGCTCGCCCAGCAAATCTGCCAGGTGATTGGCCGGCTCCGCCAGCTCGTGCTGCACGAGGTGCCCGGCTTTGTCGCGCTGACCGGTGGCGATACCGCGCACGATGCCGATCGAGCCGCGCAGCGGCACCGGCAAGTCTTCGGACGCGCCGCGGATCACCTCATGCACGTCGATGGCCAGCCACACGGCGTCGAGCGGCGCGCGCGCCGGGTTCGCCATCAAACCGACCACCGCGCGCGCGAACGGCAAATCGCCGGGTTTTACCTCGCTCCACGCAAAGTGGGCGCCGCGTCGAAACGCGATCTCTTCGAGTGTGCTTTTGAGCCGATCGAGCGCTTGCTGCGATTGGGACGGCGACGAAACGGCCATCAGCTCCGCCAAGCCGTGAATGCACATCGTCACGACCGCGACGTGGCGCACTTCGCGGCCGGCGCGCTCGCGCAAACCTGCGCGAGTTTGGCCCGGGCCGGTGTTTTCGTCCGGCGAAGCTTCGGAGCCGGACGTACCGGGCCCAATCGACAGCGACGAAATGTGCTCGGAGGCGTCGGGCCCGATGTGCAGGCCTGCGAGCGGCTCGGGCAGCGGCACACCCGGCGAGGTGTGCTCGCGCGGCACGAACTCGGCGAGCACCGACTCGACGACGTGCGAATCGATCAGTTGCTGGCGCGTGAGCAGCACGCGGCTGATGGCGCTCGCCACCTCGCGGGCGGTTTGGTAGCGCTCGTTCGGGTCGCGCGCGAGCAGCTTCATCACGATCTCTTCGAGATCGGCCGGCAGCTCGCGCACGAAGGTGCTCGGCGGCTCGACGCGTCCGGCGCGCACGGCTTCGAGCAGGTCCTGACCTTCGGCCGAGCCGTGCAGCGAGCGTCCCGTCAAAAGTTCGTGGAAAACTACGCCTAGGGAGTAAATGTCCGTGCGCCGGTTGACGCGCTCGCCTCGCGCCTGCTCGGGCGACATGTACGCCGTCTTACCCTTGAGCACGCCTGGCTCTTCGCGAAACAGGTTGGCCGAGGCAATGCCGAAGTCGGCGATTTTCACGGCGCCGTCGAAGCTCAGCAGCATGTTCTGCGGCGAGACGTCGCGGTGCACGATGTCGATCGGCTTGCCGGCCTCGTCTTTGCGCTCGTGCGCATAGTGCAGGCCCTTGGCGATCTCGGAAATCACGTACGCGGATACATAAGGAGGGACGCGCTGGCCCTTGGCCTGCGCCGAACGCATCAGCTTGCGAAGGTCAGGCCCCTCCACGTACTCCATGCTGAGCAGCTGGCCCTCCTCCCCGTAGTCCTGAAAGTCGTAGACCTGGACGATGTTGGGGTGATTGAGGCGAGTGGCGAGCTGCGCCTCCTCCGCAAACATGGTGCGGAAGCGACGCGAAGAACCGTAAGCCGGCAAAATTCGCTTGAGGACGAGAAGCTTGAACGTGCCCTCGGCCCCGCGCTTCTTGGCCAGGAACACCTCCGCCATACCGCCTGCGCCGAGACGGCGAATAACTTCGAAATCGGCGAGGCGCTTGGGCGGGGCGCGTACCAGTGGATCACTCATGGCCGCGAGCCGAAGCAGCTTACTCCCCTTTTCGAATCACATGGTAACGTCGCGCGCCGAACCGCCCCGGAGGACATGTATGCGCCGTTCGTTTCAGCTGCTCAGCTTCGCCGTTTCGCTGGTTTTTCTGGCCAATACCGCGCTCGCTCAAAAAAAACCCAAGGCCAAAAAGTCGGACGCCTCCGCCGCCGCAACCTGGACCGACCCGGTCGAAAAGGAAAAGAGCGACGAGGGTCCATTCAAGCCCAAGAAGGCTGAAACCGAGGCGCCGATTGTGGAGCCCAAGAGCAAGCGCGCACCCGACAAGGGCAGAAAGCGCGACAAAATCCAGGCGTATGCCCAGATTTTGATCGGCTTCGGCGCCGCGCCGCAAAACCGTCCAGGTTACGAGCCAGGCCTGAAGGGCACCACCCTCGGCTATCAGCTCGGCGGCCGCTATGACTTCACGCCTGCCTTCAGCGCCGGTTTGCGCATTCCGCTCACGACCACGATGGTGCGGCAACCGACCAACAACAACCAGACCCTCACCACCACCGTGTGGGGTTCGCCCGAGCTGATGGGCGAGTACCGAATCTCGCTCAGCCGGTTGACCAGCGTGCCAATCGATTTCGGCGTCGGCATTCCGCTCGCCCAGGGTGATTTGGGCGTCTCGCAAGTCAACAGCCAGCCGTATGCGAACGCCTATGCCAATCAATTGGCGGACGCGACTAGCGGCTGGGAGCACAGCGAGCTGTTCGTGCCCAAGCACCTGCCGCTGGTCGTCGGCGCGGGAATTCGCCACGAGCGCGAAGACTGGGAGCTGCACGGCGACTTGAAGTTCGTGGCATTGCCGGCGCTCAGCACCAAGGTCGTCAACCCCGACAACGCCATCGCTGATCCGATCAATCCGGGCACGTACAAGATCAATTCTTTCGCGCTGCGCGAAGTGACGACCCTGGGCGGCAGCTACAACTTCCTCAGCAAGCCGCTGATCTACGCTGGGCTCGACCTCGGCATCGTCTGGACGCCGATCCAGCCCTTCGTCTTCAACGCGATCGGCCCTGACGCCAAGCCGACCAGTGTCCAAGCGGTTTTGGAGCCGCGCGTGGGCGCGCGCTTCGGCGCGGTCTCACCAAGCGTCGCCTACATTGCGCCGCTCGGCGGCCGGCTGGGCACGGCAAACGACGGCGGTATTCGGCTGCGCGTCGACGCGTTATTCTAAGTCCACCTGGGAATTCGAGCAGGCTGGGTGGAGCGCCGGACTTGGGCCCCTTGTTGGGGTTGGGGCCCCAACAATCAGCAAGACCGCCAGCCGCAAAGACCGCGGCCGATGGTGCTAAGGTTCTCGGCGATGCGGTTGTCCGTCTTCCCGCTGGTCGCGCTGTCGGCCGTGCTCGCCGGCTGTGCCGGTGGGCCAGCCACCGCCCGCGCTCCCAAAAACCCGCTCGCGGTCAGCGGCCCGGTTCATGCCGCCGCGGTCGACGAGCATTCCTTCGGCGCTGCGACCTACAAGCTGCTGCTAAGTGGCGACGCTTCGGCAGAACGCACCGGCCTGCTGATCGGCGTGACACGCCACCAACTGGTGCGCGCCGAACAACGCTTCGGCGCGGGCAACGCCTCGGCCGGCTTGATTGCGGTGGGCGGCGCTTTCCTGCTCGGCCGCGCCGGCGAGCTGCGACCCGAGATGCTCGAAAAGGGTGAGCAAGCGCTCGATGCCGCCGCCACCGAGGTCGCTCGCATCGGCAACGACGGTCGCGCGCTCGGGTTGTACTCCATGCTCTTGCCGCGCTTGCCCGAGGGCGCGCTGCGCAGCGACGTGCAGAGCCACCTCGCGGCCATCGACAAGTTTCGCAAAGACACGCGCGGCAGCGGCGCCGTCACCACGTCGTCGGGCGCCGCGCGCGCCGCGATTAGCCGTGCCATCCTCGACACCGGCCCAGAAGCGATGGACTCCGCCAAGAAGGCCACGGTGACCTGGCTGCGCCAAGCGCTCTCGACCAATATCGGCGAAGCGCCGATCCGCTCCAACGAAGAGCGCGACGAAGCCTTCGAGGCCTACCGCGCGCTCAGAGCCGGCGGTTACACGGTCGCCGCGCTGTATCTGCGCCAACGCGATCCGAAGGGCGCGCTGGCCCTGCTCGATTCGGCCGGGCTCGAGAAACTCATGCCGCCCGAGCTGCGCGATCGGCTGGAGCGGGCGGGCGACGAAAGTGATGCCGACGCGTGGGTGGACCTGTATCACTTCTTCGAATCGGCGCGCGGCAGCTCCGACGGCCTGCTCGACCCAGATTTGATCGACGCCGCCGCGTTTGGCGCGGCCGAAGGGCTGTTCCGCGCCGAGCCAAGCTCCCTGCGCGGTACGCTGCCCATGGCCACCGAGCTCTCGACGCACGGTATGGCCGAGGTCGCGCCGCTGGTGCTGGGTCCGGCGCTCGCCGAGCACCCCGATGCCGACGCCATCGCAAGCGCGCTCGGCTTCGTGATGCGCGCGGTCAGCGAAGAAGAAGACGCGGGCGGCTTGCCGGCGGCGCGCGCCACCTTCGACAACGCCGCGCCGCTGCTGGAGCTGGCCGCTCAGCCCGGCCTGCACGGCAAAATCCACCCGACACCCGCGCGGCTGCGTTTCACCATGGCAGCCACCGAGATTCGCCACGGCGAGCTCGATCGCGCCCGCCCGCTCTTGCTCGCGTCACTGAAGGACGAGCCGAGCAGCGACGCCTACTTGCTCGTCGAAGCCATCGATCGCCAGCGCGGAAAGCTGGCCGACGCCCTGGGCTGGGCCGACAAAGCCGTCGAGGCCTCGCGCGCTTCCGCCGATCTGCTCACCGAGGCCGACGCCCACATCACGCGTTTCGAGCTGTTTCGCGAGCAGCACGACGCTACCGAAGCCAGCCGCGCGCTCGAAGCGGCGCTGACGCGCGTACTGCTCGCGCAAAAGCAGGGTCGCACCGGCGCCATGCAAGCGCGCGCCGAGCGGCTGCTGGCCCGCGTGCTCGAATATTACGGCGACCAACGCGCCATCCGGCGCGCCACGGAGCGCGCTTTCGAAGCCGCCGGCTCCGATCCGCGCCTGCTGTCCGCGACGGTAATGGACGCCGCACGGCGCGGGCTCACGCTTTCCGATCTCACGGTGGCGCGCCGAGCCGTCGAGCGCGCGGTCAGCGCCGGCATGACCGGCGACGACTTGGTGTATCCGGCGCTGTGGCTGCAGCTGGTCGAAAAGCAGCTGCGCGTACCGAGCAGCGGCGCGGTCGAAGACGCCTATTCGGCGATCGACGACTCGTCGGGCTGGCCGTCGCGGCTGCGCGCTTGGGCCACCGGGCGCCTCACCGACGCAGAGCTGCTGGCGGCGGCCAAAGACCGTTCGCAGCGCACCGAAGCCATCTTCTACGCCGCGATGTCACGCCACGCTCAGGGCAGCGCCGAGGACGCCAAAGCCGGGCTCGAGCAAGTCGCCAAGAGCGAAGCCATCGATCTGGTCGAAGTCTCGATCGCGCGCGACCTGCTAGCAGCCGGCGAGCTACCAAAAAAAGACTACAAGCTCCCGCCCAACATCGTCGTCCCCTAGGGCTGCCGCAGCGCAGCCTAACTCGCAGAAACTAGCGGGGCGGCCTTAGGCCACACTGGGCGATCCGAGATTTCTTCACAAAGAGATCATGAGATCGGGAGGCGAAACGGGAGCGAGAATTTTGGGTTTCCAGCCTGAAGGCGCCGAGCGAAGACTGCGCAAGTACTTCGCTTCATTGCGCGGCTCGGACCCAAGAAACTCCCGATCTCCCGATCTCTTTGTGAAAAAAATCTGAGTCGGGGAGCGACTTTACGCAGCGCGGCGCGTGCGGCGCAGCAGCGCGCATGCGCCGAGTAGCAGCCAGAGCGCGTCGCGGGCGGGGCTTTTGACGGCGCCGAGGCGGCAGCCGCAGCCGACGTCCGGCACGTCGGTCACTTGGTCGACGCTCGCGCTGCCGGCTGCATTGCTGCCGCCGCTGCCGCCGCGGCTACCGGCGGTGCCGCCGCCGACGCTGAAGGTGCCGGCGCTGGGCGTGACGCTGCTGCCCGAAACGCCGCCGCTCGCCGTGCCGGCAGTGCTCACGACGCCTGTTCCGCCGTTGCCGACGGAACTGCCGCCGCTGCCGGCCCCGCCTGCTGCTGAGCCGCCACCCGCGCCAGCGGCCCCAGCCATTCCACCAGCGCCGCTGGTGCCGCCCGTCCCGTTTTCCGGAGTCGGGGCGGCGATCTTCGCGTCGGCTTGGCTGTCGGCTTCGATGAACTCGTCGAAGTAGATGGTGTCGTCGAAGTTGGCCGGGTCTTTGCGATGCAAACCGGTTTGAAAGAAGAGCGTATTGGCGTCGGCCTTGGTCTTGGCGTGCGCCGCGGTGATGACCTGCGCGCCGTCGAACCAGACGTCGACGGTACCGGTCTGAGCGTTCGTCGACCACAGCACGTGAATCACGACTTGGTGCCACGCGCCCTTGAGAAAGTCGGCGGTCCACAATTTGGTCGCGCCCAAGAAGCCGACACCAAAATTGATGGTCGTGCCGCCACCGGCCTTGGGCTCGACCCAAAAGTCCATCACGTTTTGGAAGCTGACATTGGATTCGAAGAACGCGAACTCGTTTCGGACCTTGGCGTCGTCGGGCATCATGTAGTGCCCGGAGATCCACATGTTCTTACCTTCGGCGGTCAGCGTGCTTTGGTGCTGAATGTCGACGCGATCTTGCTTGTACTGACCGAACAGGTCGTCGCCGTGCACGGTGATCTTGCCCGCGAACTTGCCGCGGTAGACCTGCTCGCTCAGCACCTGAAAGTTCAGCCGCACCCCGTCTGGACCCTTGGGGTTCGTGCCAGGCATCCACTCGGAGCTGTCGCCCTTTTCGAAGGTAGCGGTCCAGACGGCGGCGGCGCGCGCGGGCGTGGGCACGAGCAGCCCACATGCCAGGAGCAGGGAGCCGGACAAGAAGCTGAAAGACCTCGAGATCATCAAGCTGACAATGTCCTGATGGGGGTAGAAATGTCCTCACCAACGCGCACAATTCGTACGAAGCGTGGTGCGTGTGGCAGGCGCACTGCCATTTTTCGACGTCGGCCTAGCGTCGGGCGGCTAGAGCTGCGGCTTGCGACCGAGCAGCTTGGTCGCTAGGTGCTCCCCCAGCTCCGCCGCCAGCAGGCGTTCGACGGCTGCCTCTTTCACGACACGCTCGCCCTCGTCGTACTGAAACTCGATGCCCATGCCCGCGGGGTTGGCTTTGGTCGCGTCTTCGATGTCGGTGGTCCAGATGACTTTGCCACGCAGGCGCAGCGGCTCGTGCATGTGAGGGATGCCCAGCGCGAACACGAACTCCGTGCCGACCTTGAGCGGCTTGTCGGTGCCGATGAACGTGCCACCCCGCGAAATGTTGCGCGTGTAGTCGGCGAAAAACGTATTGAGGCGCTTGTATTCGACCTTGAGCTCGATGGGAGCCCTGAAGGCAATGCGCCGGTCGTCGTCGGACATGATTAGGAAGGAGCCGGAAAGGCTAGCCGTCCAGGCCAGCGCGGGGAAGGGCCATGCCTATGGCCCCCGGAAACGGCCATGCTATGGGGGCGTAGAAGTGCGCGATCTCCGTACTCATGTCGCGGGGCCGCTGTCTCCTACCGCGGGGGCCCTTACCCCGCTCACCCGCTCCCCTACATCCTAAGACCTTCCGACCTCAACGGTTCCTCTAGTGCGCGATCTCTACGAAGTCCTCGGTATTGGCCGAGATGCCAGCGAGGCGGATATCAAAGCGGCCTTCCGGCGCCTCGCGGCTCAGCACCATCCCGACAAGAACCAGGGTGATCCGAGCGCGCAAGACCGCTTCACCGAGATCAACCAGGCGCACCAGATTCTTTCCGACGCCGACAAGCGCAGCGCCTACGACCGCTACGGGCCGGCGGCGTTCCAAGCCGGGGGTCGCGGCGCCGGCGGCGACGTCGTCGACTTCGGCGGCATCGACGAAATTTTTGGCGACATTCTGGGGGCGTTCGGCTTTCGCGGCGGTGACCGCGGCGACATCCGCATGCCGCTCTCGGTAACGTTCGAAGAAGCGGCGCTCGGAACCAGCAAAGAAGTGCGCTACCAGCGCGCCGACATTTGCGGCAGCTGCAAGGGCAGCGGCGGCGAGCCCGGCACGCGCGTCGAGACTTGCTCGGCCTGCAGCGGCCGCGGCCGCGTGCGTTTCCAGCAGGCACTCTTCCCGCTAGCCGTGGAGCGAGCTTGCTCGCGTTGCAAGGGCTCAGGCTCGCTGCCCACGACGCCTTGCCGTACCTGCTCCGGCAAGGGGCTCGTGACGGGCGAACGCGTGCTCAAGGTCGACGTACCAGCCGGTATCGAGCACGGTGCGACGCGCGTGGTCGACCAAGGCGGGCACCGCACGCGGCCGGAAAAAGTGCCGGGTAACCTGGAGCTGTTGGTCGAGGTGGCGCCGCACCCGCTATTTCGACGCTCCGGCGACGACGTCGTGTGTCGCGTGCCTATCACCTTCGTGCAGGCTTCGCTCGGCGGCGAAATCGACGTGCCGACGCTCGAAGGTAAAATCAAGCTGCGCGTGCCACCCTCGACGCAACCGGGCCAGGTGCTGCGCGTGCGCGGCAAAGGCGTCGAACACCGGCTGCGCAGTGGGCGCGGCGACCAGTTGGTCGAAGTGGCGGTCGAGATCCCGGCGCGCCTCACGCCGCGGGCGCGCGAGCTGATCGAAGAGCTGGGCCGAGAGCTGGGCGAAGACGTGCAGCCTCAGCAACAAGGCTTTCTCGAGAAGCTGCGCGGCTTATTCGGATGAAGGCGATCGGCTTCGATTTCGGGCAGACGCTCGGCGAGCTCGACTACGCGTTCTTGGCCAAGCGCCTGCGCGAACGAGGCGTCGCGCTCGATCCGCGAACGGCTGCCGCGAGCAGCCAACCCGCCTGGCAGATTTACGGCGAGCGAAAGCGCGACGGGCACGCCGTAGCCTGGCGCGCCATGATGGAGGCGCAGCTGACGGGCGGCGGGGTTCCGCCCGCACGCGCGCCCGAGCTGGCCGCTTGGTTGTGGGACGAGCAGCCGCGGCAGAACCTGTGGCGGCGGCCGATCGCAGGCATGATCGAGCTTGTGCGCGAGCTTCGGGGTGCCGGCACGCCGATCGCCGTCATCTCCAACTCCGAAGGTCACCTAGCCGAGCTCGTGGCAGAGCTGGGTTGGGAGCGCGACTTCGACGTGATCGTCGACTCCGGGCGGATCGGCATCGACAAGCCCGATCCGCGGATCTTTCTGTACGCTTGCGCGGCGCTCGACGTAGCGCCCAGCGACTTGCTGCACGTTGGCGACGCCTGGGAGGCCGACGTCCAAGGTGCGCTCGGAGTAGCGGCCAGCGCGGTGTGGTTCGACGCGCGTCACCGCGAGCGCGCGCTGCCCGAGCGCGTGTACGGCGCCGCCAATGCGGTGGAGCTGCGCGAAGTCCTGGTTCGACTGGGCCTCGTGAGTTAGGGCCGCTTGGGAACGAGTTGTGCAGTTGCGTTGCAGCACAGGCGCCACCGACCAACGCACGCAAAGGCACTAACCATCCGCGAAGCGGATG
>Ga0307508_10005564_pt1 | contig 11966 bp, 20 predicted proteins | sample 9_EM_MG_FD_203089 | JGI IMG/M metagenome (GOLD analysis project Ga0307508, IMG submission 203089) | Populus trichocarpa ectomycorrhiza microbial communities from riparian zone in the Pacific Northwest, United States - 9_EM | ecosystem: Host-associated > Plants > Roots > Unclassified | place...
GAGGATTCCGTTTTCCTCATTCTCTCCTGTGTTCCTTTTCATCTTCCGTACGAGGGGAAGTGTCAGAATAAGGTGGCGTCCGGAGATGAGGAGGCGTCCGGACATGAGAGATGAGGAGGCGTCCGGAGATGAGGAGGCGTCCGGACATGACTGAGTCCCCGAGCACCGGCTCGGGGGGGGGGCAGTCTTCCGTCCTTTGTCCTGACGGCCTTCCTGTATATAGAGAGATCTTGTGCCTGCATAATACTGTAACACAATCTTCACGTTTATCGATCCATATATTCCAACATCTCGTCCGCTGTCCGCGCGGCGGCGGCACGTCGCAAGCTCCCCTTACCCTCCGCCCCGGCCTGTCCAAAGATATAGGCGAACCAACGAAATCACAAAGGAAATAAATCCGAATGGGTGGGGAACAAAAGAGAGAACGAAAGGAAAATACGACTCGCCCGCCTAAACCTCGTCTTCGGATGCCGTGAAAGAGGGCGTGGGTAGGAACAGCGGTAGCTCCTCCCTGGCACCCCTCCTCCGCGGCACCCAGTATCTCCACCTCCATCCTCCTCTCCTCTTCCCACTCCCGGCGCTCACCGAGCTGCCATTCTAATACCTCATTCCCCGCGTCGTCCTTGGCCGGAAGCAGCCTTCCCGCATCCGCAGTGGCGAGGAAGTCTAGTACTGCATGGCTAAACCCCCATCGGTAAGGAGCTCCCGGACGGCAAACCGATCATCCCCCTCCCGCTTTTCTTCTACACCTCTGCCCATAGGTTCTTTGGCTGGGCCTTCCATTCCGGGCACACCCTGAAAAGGTGGTCCCGCGTCTGCGTTTGGCACCGGCACCACCAGCACTGTGTAGTAGGTCGGCTCCCCGTCCACCTAGTACCCAAGCACATACCTTAGAATGCAGTATCGATACACCCGTTTCGTATTTTAGAAGAACTGAGTACCATAAAACAGGAGGCACTGCCCAGAGAGAAAGCGGCCAGTCTTCATTAGATAGAACCTTGAGGCAAGCCACTTGGTACTCCCCTCCAAGAAGTCGTGCAGAGGGGAAGTGTATTTTGCGAAACGGTCCTCCTTGACGAAGCTCTCGATGTTCGGGAGTTGGATCTTACGGCTCCCCGAGGTCAACAAGTTCAGCTCGATAATGAACCCACGGATCTTCATCCTCTTCAGGTCCCATTGTAGTCGTGACAGCTTTGGTGGCCGTTAGGAGTCCGATCCAACAGGCACTTGACTGTCCGTGTTAAATCCTCCAGGGCACGGGCGTGTAGCATCAAGAGAGGAATAGAGTCGAGACTGACTGAGCGCTCTCCTCATCCATCAGGCCGTTGCTGTCCATCAAATGGATGTCCAGAACCTTGAGTCTCGAAATTGGGTGACTGAAAGCGCTGTAGAAGTCCCCTGGGAAAGTGGCGTCGCCGAGGGGGTTCTCTCCCGTCTACACACCAACACCTCCAGGATCGCCGTACCGAGGTAGAGCACTACTTAGGCCACGACTGGCGATTGGCCGCAAATCTTAAGTGACCTCAGGAAGTTGTGGTGTGTGCTGGAAGCGGACCGTTAATTAGATAGACCCTCTCGGAACCATCTGCACAAGCGGGAATTGTCCAACGTACCCGATCGGATAAGGAATCAATATTCTTGAAGGTATGGAGGTCGTATTTCAGCAACTCTCTGTAGCCACGGTGCGTTAGCTCGGTCCACTGCTCCCAAAAAGAGAGGAACACACTCTGCAGCGGGAGGTAACACAAGGGCCGCCGCCACAGCTGCTTGGCCGCCGGCACTGTTGTGCAAAGGCACCACCATGAGCATATATATCATCGGCGCACGTCCCACGGGCGGCACACACCGCCCGATGGTTATGTCGGTTCCGGCGTCAAAGCCGGCGGAGAGGATCACCAAATCTGGGCTGAAATCGGGCGAAATGGATATTACTACACGTTGGAGAGCGTAAGCACAACCCCCATCAGTCATCCTGTAGGTTTCCAAACCGTTTCCCAACCGACCCGCCGGCAGTCTCATCTCCATATCGGTGTATGGGAACCTGGTGGGTCACTGGGGCTGACGGATGTGGAGGTCGCATTTCGGCGACACGCTGTAGTCACTGTGTTAGTATAGCCCGTGTCTTCCAAATGAAGAGGAACGTACCCCGTAGCGGGCACTAACACATGTTCCGCCGCGACTGCTGCTTAGCCACCTGCACTGTTGTGCTGAGGAACTCTGTTATCGGGGCTGAAATTTGAATCCGGTAAAGAGGTATTTCTATACCTTAGAAGGCGTACATAAAACCCCGGTTGGTCATCCCAGATTCTCCATCCGATGTTAACATTTCTGATAGACTTTCCGCAAGATACTGCAATAAAGCACACGGCGGGGCTAGAAAAGGTATTACTTTCTGAGGTTGAACCAATACACTGTTGGGATCTCTCCACTGTGTTATAGGACCCCGTATCACTAGATCAGTGTAGAACGCTCTGTGGGTGCTGTTCTGAACCCTTGTGATGGGTTAAGTTATTAGTACCACCCGATGTGCTATCGTGCGAATTTTCAACTTGCCTGAGCAGTGCGCGCACCATGCAGCTCTCTGGATATATGGTATGTATAATTTAAATAAGTTGCGTCCAGTTGTGGTGCAATGCAAGTGAGGTGTGTTGTGTGCCATCTGTATCCTCGCAACCTACGGTTAATTATTCTCGTCTTCACATCAACTATATTTTAAGGGTCAATGGATAGCTTACTTGCTAGGTTCGTGGGTAAGTGCTAGCACATATCGGTGGAGTAGTTGAGAGTGGAGAGAAAGTAAAGAGAAGCGAGGAAAGACAGCAGACCGTTGTCTTTATTTCGAATAGCAAGAAACTAACGAGATTTTGCTACCCATGACAACTGTTAGCATACATGAGTGGTCAAGTTCGTACCCTAGATAATCTATATTTTTGCCGACGGCAGTTGCCGCGCACTCACTTGCTACAACTTGACACGTTATCCATTGTGTTCCGCTTTTTACTGGCCCCGGCCTCCCCCTTGATTTTTTTTGTTCCGCCTAGGCGCGTACCGAGAAGATGAGATGCGCACCAAGGGGATTACAAGAGAAAGAAGAAAGGAGATTACAAAAGGAAGAAGAGCGAGTGTGAGGGGCAAAGGCAAAGACAAAAGAGGGCCTGTCCACCCCCCCTAAACCGTTCCTGCCGTCGCCATGAAGTCGGGCGTGGGGAGGAACAGTGGAGTAACCCCGGCACCCGGCTTCTTAGCCCCCGCTTCTAGCTCCCCCAAGAACTCCCGCAGCTCTGCCTCCGACACCTCACTCACTGCGTCCTCCTCAGCCGGCACCCGCCTTCCCACGTCCGTGGTGGGGAGGAGGCCAAGCACCGCCCGTCCCACCTTTCGTCTGCCAGGAGGACTCGAATCTTCCACCGGTCCTTCCCCTTCCCAGTTCCCTTCCGCACCTCCGCCCACAGGGTTTTCTGCTGGGCCTTCCACTCCAGACAGGCCTTGAAGAGGTACTCCCGAGTCTGGTTCGGGTAACAGCACCACCAACATTGCAGGGTGGGTCGGTTCTTCGTCCAGTTGAGGTACTGCCCGGACAGTACCCCGTCTTGATCTAGTAGAACCGTGAGGCAAGCCTCTTGGTGCTCCCAGCCACCGTGCCGTCTGGCCGCTGGCCTTTCGGCATCTTGTGTTTCTTCTTGGAGGTTCGGCCTCCAGCCCACTGGCGCGCCTCCACCCACTTCTTCTCCGAAATCTCCCGCTTGAGGTTGGCGAGGGACCGTGGGAGAGGCATCGCCCTCACTTCCGTCCGGTCTGAATAGCCCAGCAATTCCACCCCGAGTGTCAGGCTCCTCGCCGCAATCTTCACCCACTCGTCGGCCTTCTCGTTGCCGGCGACTTCTTTATGAGCTGGTCACCATCGGATTTCGATGACGGTACCTGGCCTGGCCCTACGCAGTGTGGCAATGTGCTTCCGCGCTTGGAGGTCGCACTGTTTCCTAGGGCCAGCCCGGCCAGGCTCGTCCGGTACCATCCGTCTGATGGCCGCCTGCGCATCCGTTAAAATTGTGACCCGTTCCAGAGCCATGTTTCTTCTCGAAGCCGTTCCAATGCGCGCGCAAGGGCAGCTCACTCCGCGTCGTACGCCTCTTGGTTGAATCCCATGTGGGTTTTGATGCCCGCCCAGGATACCCCATTCTTCCAGACCATTTCATAGCCAGAGGCCCCGTCCTCCATTCGCGACCCGTCCGTGAACATGGTGAGTCCGGGCCGGGCTTTCTCCGCTTCAGCCTTTGCTTCCTCCTCCTCCTCCTGCAGCAGCACCGCGTCGAGGGTCTTAGGTTCCTCCAATAGCACCGTTCTCTCCATACTTCCGGCCTAGGCAAGGGCATTCTGTCCGTTCCCTACTGAAGTTCATGCGAGGTGATAAGTTGGAGGCTTCCCTTTCCACTCTGCCCAGGTGTCCCAAAAATGATAGATCACACGAAGGATATTATGAAGGAAAATACGAAGGAAGGAGCAAAGGAAATCCATCTTAACTCAACTCCTCGCTCACCCGCCTCCGCTCCTCTTCCCGCTCCCTCATGACCCATCCACTCCGACGCCTCTCTCTGAGCGTATTCCTCAGCCAGCGCCAGGGCCAGTCATTCCGCATCCGTAGTGGATAGATATCCTAGCTCCAACTGGCTGCGCCCCCTATCAGCAAGTTGGTCCCGGATTATAAATCGGACCTTCCTCCTCCCGGTCCCCTTTTGTACCTCTGCCCACAGGATCTTCCCTCGAGCCTTCCGCTCGGGCCTGATCTCGAGGACGTGCTCTGGCGTGATCTCGAGGACGTGCTCTGGCGTCTGCAACATGCACGAGCACCACCAGTACTGCGACTCTTCGTCCAGCTCAGGTGCAAGCACAGCAAGGCTGGCTGCTGTTGGTGCACTACTCGCCCAATTCCAGAGGACGCGGCACGACAAAACGCCCTACTACACATCGAGGGTGGCTGAGAAAAAAAATATGTCGAGCATCTTCTGGAGAGAGCGGTTATTGATGTGCTACGTATGCCACGCGAAATAATTTTGGCACTGCACGATTGGTTCCTGTATATAGGTGGAGCTGTCCGCTGAGTCCTACAGCTTTAATACCTACAACTCGTTAGAAACCCAAGATTTTAATATGCAGGTCGCAACCAAACAGGACATAGATAACTTGCAAGAAGCGAAAGGGCGCTAGCGCCTTTCATGTAAACTAAACTCCCATCCACCTCTTCTCCTTCTTATCACAACCACTGACTCCTTTGTCAACAACCAAAGATCCAACAAAAGTTCGCTCCCGCCACTCCCGCTGTGCACGCGCTATTTCCATCAGTAGCATCACACTCTCATCCTCACATCTTCACACGCGCGAAAATTCAACATGACTTATTACCTCAATTACTTCCGCGACGAGACCTTGGCCATGCCTACCCGTGGCAACCACCGCGGCAGCAAAGCTACTACTGCTACCCCCGCTGGTGGCATTCGCAAGCGTCCGTACAGTGCTGCCACTCAGAAGGTGGGCGTCTCCACCATCAACACCACCAAGATGCAGGGCTTTCCTACTGGACCCTCAGGCAAGGTTGTTTCCACCAAGATCATCATCTCGAACCTCGTATGGCCTCTATTTATTTCCACACAACGCGTGTTTTTCTAACAGTTTTCCTCACAGCCGTTCGATGTCTCGGAGCAGATGATCAAGGTATGTCACTTCTGTAGCCAAGTCATCCCGTGCATGCCCTGAGCAGACGAGAATGTGTATACTTTGAAACGGAAGCGTGAGATGTGCCACGACGGAGCGTTACCTTGACGGCTCCATGCCTGACGATGATCTACGTCTGCACTCACTTATATAGTGGCACTTCGCGACACGCAGCTGTCAAGTACGCATGTTCGTGGCGCGTGCCATTGCTTCGCTCTTCAGGATCGAGGTGACCACGATTGGCTTGTATTCGGGTTGAGAGGGAGAGGGCCAGATGAGCCGAGCATTCGCGCCGGCCCCCTCCCCCGTTGCTTCCCACTCTCGCCCCCTACACACATCAAGACACTTCCGAAACATCGATAATATCAAATGTTTGGGACGATGTTCTAACATAATTTCACTTGTTAAAGGAATACTTTCAGAGTGTTGTTGGTCCTATTCGCAGCACCACTCTTGCTTATGGTCCCAATGGCAAGCCGCGTGGCGCTGCCACCATCGAGTTCCGGAAGCCTGAGCATGCTGCCCTTGCCGTTCAACAGTTCAACGGCGTCGAGGTTGATAGCAAGCCCATGATGGTTGGTAACATCTTCCATATGATTAGTGTAGGTATCGCAACTGACAGTATTTTTACAGTTCGAGGTGATCTTTGACCCAAATACTCCTACTAGCTTTGCCGATCGCGTTGGGTAGGTATACCGTCGTCCGTATGCTGTCACATAGCAAGCACTGACAACTGACACCCATCCAGTGCGCCCACCAAGTTTGCTACCCCCAGCGCTAGGGCCGATGGCAGGTTCAAGGCTACTCCTAAGCATGCTTCCTCCTCTGCTCGTGAACGCAGCGGAACTGCCCGTGCCAGAAAGGCTGCCATCGCTCGTGGTGATGCTGGACGATCCGGAAATGGCCGCTTCAAAACCAAGACCAATGAGGAGCTCGACAAGGAAATCGCCAACTACTTTGGTTGTAGAAAGGCTACGGCTGCTAATGGAGGAAACGCCAGCATGAGCGATCACGTTTATTTTGTTAGTACGCCTTGATTTACTGAACTCTCATTCGGATTGACCGTGCGGATCATTCGACGCAGCTGGTAATAGTAGCTGAAAGACGGAGACCGCTTCCATTTACAAGACATTGGATCAGTCATCGGCCAGGACTGCTTGGAGAGTACTACACTTTATAGAATACAAAGCTGATTCAGGACTTTCTCGTGTTATAGTAAACAGACCTCATACACAGATATGGGATGGGAGATTGACAACAAAATACCATACCCAGGAAAGGGAGGGGGGAAGCTTCTGACTTTGACGAGTGGACTGCCAAACGAGCATATAATTTTCGGGCAGGGGAATCATTTTCATAGGTAGTATACTCTTTCTTGTTTGTGTTTTTTTTTTCTCTAGGTTGGGAATCTCATGACATGTACTTTTCTTCTTTTGCTCTTCACTTTCTTCTCATTTGCAATGAGCCTGCTTCATGCTCCTATCCTCGGACGGTCAGCGGTGCTTGGTTACTTTTGGGCGTCAATTGGCCAGTTGGCACAGTAGCATTGTGAGTAAAGTTTGGTAACTGAGCGCAAGATAACCTGCGGTAGGCTAAACTATAGTTACTAGCGTAATATCCAGTCACGTGCTGTGGCATCTACACCCAAATCCCTATGCTACCCTATGTTGGAAATGCTTCTCGCGGCGTTCTGTGTTGAGGTGCCGAGACGGTCTTTAGATTTGGCGCTTGTGCCTTACAGTTTTGTTGAGGACACAATTACGCAAGAGCGGGGAAGCGTAAGAGTGGGATATCTGCTGTTCTTCTTGTACTTCTCTTTCTGTTCTACATACTTGTTCAATATACGCTGCATTGATCTTCACCACCGAATCGATATTCTTTCAACACCGTAAAGAAAGCCAGAGTCCCGATGCCAGATGCTATATAAGGTTCCAGTCCATTCTGGTCCGAAGCGATGCGCACAACAACGTATTTTCAAACCAGAACATGCCGAGCAGTTAACGGAAAGTTGCAATAGCAGATATTGCACGGGAGTACCACGCGGGCTCGGCCGTCAAACTTGGAAATGACAGGCTGCTATCACAACACCCACGCCGATTCCGGAACCTACATTCTTGCACCGAACGATCTCAGAGTGGACGACAGGATACGTGTGCACGCGAAGAGATATGCCGGTTATATCCCGCAATGTGTCACACCCTGACGGTTCCGGGGAGGAGGACGAACCAGAGAACGAGAAAATGAGAGTGCCGGCGACTTTTAGCCGATGAGAGTATGGCAATCAAGAGAAGAGCACCGGAATGCAGCCATCAGAGTCAGTGCAACTCGTACCCGGTCAGAAAGTCAACGGTCGCGAAGGATCAGCACGGCTCGTGAATATTGTCCAATCGACAACGGTCGTGAGCGGTCCGGTCGAGTGGCTGATCCCGAATCACGGTTCACGAATCACGGTTCACGGTTCAGTGCGACTCATGTCCGGTCCGAACAACAACGGTCGTGAGGGATCTGGTCGAGCGGCTGATCCGTTGTCATACCCTGACAGTTCGCGAGGAGATGTAGCGGAAGAAACACGGACTGGAGAATACCGACGAGAGAACACCACCGAGACTTAGCTGACAAGCTTACCAGCAAAACGAGATAATTGTCACCAAGAACACGTATCCTTTTGGCCATCTTCACCGATGCACAGGCAGCTATCAAGCCGATGGGATCGGACGAACCGGGCCCAGGACAGCAATATGCCCTTCAGGCGCGCAAGCACATCGCCTCTCTGCGCAAGGCCAGGCCTGGCATTATCATCGAGATCAGATGGTGCCCAGCGCACAAGGGGATCGCCGGCAATGAGAAGGCAGATGAGTGGACTAAGATCGCGGCGGAGGAACGGACAAAAGCGAAGGTGGCACCTTGGCTCCCACGATCCCTGGCCAAGCTCAAGCGGGAGATCACGGAGAAGAAGTGGGTGGAGGCACGTCATTGGGCTGGAACCCGGACCCCGAAAACGAAGTACCGCATGACAAAGATCCAGCGGCCTGATGGCGTGGTGGCCGGCAGCACCAAGAGGCTCGCCTCGAGGTCCTACCAGCTGAAGACGGGGCATGCCCGCACCGGACAGTACCTACACTGGGCTAAGGCTCGCACCACCGCCCAGTGCTGCTTTTTTTGTTTTGTTTATTCATACTCGCATTCGACCTATACAGATCATGGCGGCGTACATTTTGCCCGGGTTTCCTGTCCGCAGTCCGCGCAGTGGTGGCACGTTGGAAGCTCCCCCTTCGCCCTCCGCCTAGGCCTGTCCCAAGAGGAATAACGGTGCGTACCAAGGGAATCACAAAGGAAAGTAACAAAGGAAAACGGGCGCCCACCACCTACTCCTCGCCCGCCGATGCCATGAAGGGGGGTGTGGGTAGAAACAGCGGCAATTCCTCCCCGGCCCCAGTTCCCCCGCGGCACCCAGCTCCTCCACCTCTGCCTCCCATTCCTCTTCCCGCTCCCGCCGTTCCCGGAGCTCCCACTCTGACACCTGGCTCCCGGCGTCCTCCTCTCCCACAGGCGGCACCAGCCTTCCCACATCCGTTGCGGTGAGGAAGTCCAGCACTGCCTTTCTGCACCTCTTGTCGGCAAGTAGGTCCCGGATCTTCCATCGGCTCTTCCACCTTCCCGTCTCCTTCTGCGCCTCCGCCCACAGCACCTTTTGCTGCAACTTCCACTCCGGGCACACCTTGAAGAGGTGGTCTCTCGTTTGCGAGGGTCACTTACACCACCAGCACTGGGCATCGGGGCGAACCTTAGCCCAGTGTAGGTACTGTCCGGTCCGGGCATGGCCCGTCTTCAGCTGGTTGAACCTTGAGGCGAGCCTCTTGGTGCTGTCGGCTACCACGCTATCGGGCTTCTGGCTCTTCGGTATGCAGTACTTTGCCTTGGAGATGCGCCCCCCGGCCCATGACCGCGTCTCAGCCCACTTCTTCTCTGCGATTTCCCGCTTGAGGCTTGCAAGGGATCGTGAGAGCGGCCCTGGGTTCACCACCCCGAGGGTGCCGGGCTTTTCCGCTGCAATCTTCGGCCACTCGTCGGCCTTCTCGTTGCCGGCTATTCCCTTGTGAGCAGGGCACCACCGGATCTCAATGGTGACGCCTGGCCCGGCCCTGCGCAGCGCGGTGATGTGTTTCCGCGCCTGGATTGCATATTGCTGTCCAGGACCAGGTTCCTCCGATGCCATACGTCTGATGGCCCCGCCCAATGCTGGTGATGCCAGGGCCCCACGCAAACGAGAGACCACCTCTTCAAGGTGTGTCCGGAATGGAAGACACAGCAAAAGGCTCTGTGGGCGGAGGTGCAGAAGGAGACGGGGAGGTGGACGAGCCGGTGGAAGATCCGGGACCTACTCGCCAACAAGAGGTGCGGACAGGCGGTGCTGGTCTTCCTCACCTCAACGGATGTGGGAATGATTGTGCCTCCGCCGGAGGAAAACGACGCCGGGAGTGAGGTGTCAGAGTGGGAGCTCAGAGAGCGCCGAGATCGGGAAGAGGAACGGGGGGCGGAGGCGTTTGGTGCCGCGGACGGGGTGGGCGCCGGGGAGGAACTCCCGCTGTTCCTCCCCACCCCCCCGCTCATGGTATCGGCAGGCGAGGACTAAGGGATGGGGTGTGCTCCTCTTCTGCTCAGTCCTTTGCGATTTCCTTTGTAAAATTTCCTTGGGGCGCTTCTACTCTCTCTTGGGACAGGCCTGGGCGGAGGGCAAATGGGGAGCTTGCAACGTGCCGCCACTGCACGGACTGCGGACAGGAAACAGGGCAAAATGTGCGCCGCCATGATCTATATAGGTCGCATGCGAGTATGAATAAACAAAAAAAAAATCTATCCTTTTGGCAATCTCTCATAGTGGTACGGGAGAGTTCAAAGTCTAGTCAGGATCGGATGTAGATATCCGACCAACAGGACCAAATTGGCTTGAGGTAACGGAATCTTTGGGGCCGGAGACGCGTTAGTACATACAATATGGCCAGAAGGGCTTGAGGAAGCGATCAAAACATTTAACACCCCGAGCATTGTGGAAACCTTGGTCAAGTCAAGGACAAGCTGTATGACGTTAAAACTCAGCCTGAGCACCAGGGGCGTATTTCGATCCGATGCCAACAGAAGGGGCCTCAAGGGAATCCGTTTTTTTCAACAGACTATGTAGAGAGCTGACGACGTCTTTGCCGAGAAAAACTTTGCCGACCGGGGGAATGGATGGCATGACTGCGATTAAGGCTCCATGGGAAGGCCTAAGGGCTTGACTGCGATCGTGGGTCGCTCAACGGCGCATAAGTGATGAAGCGGAAAGGTGACAACAAATGGGATGGAGAGAGAGAAGAAGAATGAATGACTGATTATCGATATACCTATGGGAGTGGAGAGGAGAGACATTATGTACACCGGCCACCTGGCCTAGACGGCAATGTCGGCATCGGATTCGCTGCGCCGACATCGCCTAACATGTCAATGGTGCCGGTCTCGATATCCGCAAGAAAACATCCTTTCCCCAACTGAACCCCGAATACATCAAGGAAATCTAATGCTGTCGAGGCCACGTACGCAACACCCAACTCATGCGTCAACAGGGTCTTTTCGCCGACGAAAGGTGCAGCCAGGCGATCCTGGACTTCATTACCACAACGCAGGTGGGGAGGAGAGTCCCAGACGTGACTGAGGATGCTGCACAGGGCGAGGCATCAGAACGGGAGCGTCGGAGAAGGGAGGAGAGTGATGAACACGGAGAGCTAGGGATACGGAATTGGACGGGGGAGGAGTGTCTGGAGTCCCTCTCAGCGCTGTTCGCCGGCATATCGAAGATTGAGGGGGAGTAGCAGGGTGGGGAGGGGGGGAACAGGGGCGATCTCCACTGCGATTTCCTTTGTCTTTCCTTAGTGTGATCCCTAACTTCTCGGGACAGGCCAGGCGGAGGGCGGAGAAAAAGGTATGCCGCCATACTCTAGATAGGCGGTATGCGAGTAGGAATAAACAAAAAAAATAAGCGGATGCCAATACACACAGTGACTCCGCTGCCCGGCTGACGGTAGCAACAGGTGCACACCAGACCGGAGATGCCCAACTTGTTGTTTATGCAACGGTATTCCTACGAGAGGGTTGCTAATTATGCCCGCCGATAGACCCCTTCCGCACTTCCTCGAAGACCATGTTCTCGCCACCACAACCGGTCCGACCCTCATCACCTACTGTCTCCCCCCTATCCGCATCTTTTCCCCCGCTACATATCT
>Ga0307508_10005566_pt1 | contig 11963 bp, 16 predicted proteins | sample 9_EM_MG_FD_203089 | JGI IMG/M metagenome (GOLD analysis project Ga0307508, IMG submission 203089) | Populus trichocarpa ectomycorrhiza microbial communities from riparian zone in the Pacific Northwest, United States - 9_EM | ecosystem: Host-associated > Plants > Roots > Unclassified | place...
TCACCTCAGGGTGATCGACAGGCTCTAGAACTCAGACCCCGCACGACTGCATGGCCCTCATACAGTACGTGGCTCCCCAGGGAGCTCTCGCCTCAGGGAGAGACGGAGGACTCTGAGCCTAGGGTGCTGCAAGGTGCATGAAAACCTCATCTCCCCTTATCTACACCCTGCTAGGACCAATGAAGTCACCCACGGGGTCCTGCACCTCGGGGGAATCCAAGCCCGAGTCATCAGCGCTCACGCTGGTTCATCAGATCTCACGCTACCGCCTCCACCTTAAAAAGAAAAAGGTTTTCCCTTGAAAACAGGGGAAACCAGCACGAACATCCTCACCTGCACTACCACCGAACCCACACACAAGATCTAAGATTATTCCGCTGTGAATTATCGAAAGTAGCCTGATTACCTCTGATTCTCCCCACACTCCGGTTACAATACAACCCCAGTGTCACACGGAATCTGCAATTGCAAATATGGAGGCGTCACCGGTTTAGGCTCTGTGATCAGTACCGACATCATGCTGCCATCGATTTCCTCGGTAGACCTGTCGTCCCCCACTGGCAGAGTGCCATTCATGGGTTTTGCATCGATGAGGTGCTTGTGCAGCTCCGTGGTGATCGTCATGACCACTTTGTCTCGGTATGCAGGTGGAAGCGTGTTCCATGTGTTCATCAACTTGGTATATACCGCTTGAAATGTTGTTAGCCTCGTTCCCTGAGTGTCCATTGCCAACTTACTGCCGTCATTTGTCAAATTGAATGAGTACATCCAAGGTGGTTGTTTAGTACCAGCAGTCCTGGCTGTTGTAGCACCATTGTTATTCTGGCATTCACGCAGCGCATGATGCAATGCTGTGGTTACATAAACAATCAACGAAGGGGGAGGGCTCTGAATTATCCAATTGTAAAGCCCAGGGTTGCGCTCTCGGGTACTCTTGAAGTACTTGATGTAGAGAAACCAGGAGATTTGACCCGCAAGAAAGTAGCTTGCTCGTGGCTAGGAAGCCACTAAGCCCTACTGAGAACTGTGCGAACTCACCAGGAATGCTAGGAACCATCTACCCCGTGTGCTAGGTCACGATCAGAATCTCTCACGGCGAAGGTGTTGCATTCAAGCAAATTATTGATGGCAACTAATCGTTCGGCATCGTTAGCGAGCTCGTGTAGGCGATAAAGCTCACTAATGCTCGACCGTGCCTTTTCAATCATGTGTGATAGTGTACCAGTTAGGGCATTCTTGAGCTGGATACACAATGCGTACCATGGAGTTAAAAGCTGCAAACTGTACTTTGGGGAAGGAAGTCATTACTGCTGCAATGTTCGATTTTTTGTGAACGTCAAACTCGACATGCGTACCCATATCTACGCATACTTGTGGCCACAATATATTTATTTGCTAAATTGTGTTGAGGTCAGCAAGAAAGGTAAAATCCATGCCTGGGATAGTATTCACAACTCACGCGTATAAATTCGTCTTCCTGGAGAAACGGCTGATGCTTCATGGTGTGCTGCTCCAGTAGCCTCTTAACCGTGTTGAGCACAAATGCCAGCAGCATACTACCTTGGTGCATGACACTTCGCCTGCCATTGGATGTCCCAGACGCTACCAAAAGCACTTCTGAGGATGTTGGAGCTGGTACCAATGAATTGGGATGAGGACTTTATGCAGCCCGCCGCCTCATTGCGGAGGTGGTGATGCTGGGGCTGCTTGCAGAATCCGATGTGACATCTGGAGTCGCTACGGCCGGTGTTGCCTTGACTTGTACGGCCCCTGATACTGCTCTACGGATGCTGTTTGTCACCTTGGGGACCTTCGTCCGGTTGTCTTCAGAGGTAGCAGTTCTTGGCCGCTTGGCCGTAGGTACTGCAGGCAATGCAAGGCGTTCTGGCTGCCAAGAAGTCGGAGTTTTCTGCGCTTCGGTCTGCCACGACGTCGGAGTTTTCTGTGTCTTCTCTACCCTCTTTTTCTTCGACTCACGCTGTGTTGTCTCCGACATGATGAGGATTGATGGGCGCACTGCGAGGGGAAGCGGACGACCTTCGTGGTGGTTGGTGCGGTGGCACAAACACCTGCAATAAATACGATATCAACAAATAAGCAATGTAATGCGGGAAACAATATCTAGGTGATACTGACGACTTAGAAGTGATTGGATTCAATAACCGTGGTGGAGAGAGAAGCAGACGACCTTCGTGGAGTGGTTGATATGGTGGCACAAACACCTGCAATACGATATCAATGAATAAGCAAGGTAATGCGGGAAACAATATCTAGATGATACTGACGACTCAAGCGATTGGACTCAGATAACCGTGGTGGAGAGCGAAGCAGACGACCTTCGTGGAGTGGTTGATACGGTGCTACCAGAACCTGCAGTGTTGTGAAGGGGTCGAAGCGACGTGACCAGGGGTATCCGTATTGCGCACCGACAACAAAATACACATACCTTTAGCCGTAATAGAAATACAGAATGTAAACCGAAATGCAGAAAGCCCAACCGAACGTGCAATTGCCCTACTAGACGTGTCTTTCACCTACTCACATGCGCTCGCTGCAGCATTGACCACTCCTCCGTCATTCTGGCTGCCCTTTTCTTGACCCAGCCTTGCGTAAACCTCCATCCTTGGCTTCGTCAATCATAGCGGCATGACGCGCCCTGGTGAACCACGATATATTAGGGATGAGATTTTGACGTCTCGGTGTCGGTGGATTGAATAGCTCCTGTGAGGGAACCTCAGTCGTACAAGGTGGCGCAGTCTCATCACCCGAGTTTGCAGATTCTATGTGGCCCCTCGTACTGCTCGTAGAGCTATCGCCGCCCTTCACACCGGGATGCTCCCCAACCCCGGCGCCGCTACCAGAGGTCCTTGGGCGCTTCCACTGGGAGTGACTGTCGCTGCCGTCGCTGCCGTCGCACTCGCCTCCCTCAGCGATGGGGTCTGAGATGAGGTTTCGCTGCCGTTTCTTCGCCCGGTGAGCGTCTTCCGAAATTCCAGGGATGTAGTCTGCTTCATGCGGGTAGCAGTAATCGCGGAAGCCTAGCTCACCGGCTAGCAACTTGAGGTGGCGGGATTGGCAGTCGAGCTGGGCCTTTTGGTGGCTGATAACGTTGATGGACGCTATGAGATCGGCCTTGGTCTGGACGCCCCCATTCGGTAAGCGGGCGGCACGGATAACAGGTCCCACGGCATCAAACATTGTCTGCACCTCGCGAGGAGGGGTGTCACCCCTGCCACTTGCTGGATTACGACAGAGGATTACCAAGACCCAGAGCGGTGTGTACATCGACAGCGAGGAGAATGCCTGCACCAAGTTGTCGCTCCACAGCTACGTCGTGTCCTACGGTGACTGCTTGTACGTGCCTCCCGACATTCTTGCCATCTGCTCCACTTCAGCCGGCGCCGTTTCGTCTCTTGCGGTGCAATACTGCCGTGGCTCCAGAAGGCATCCATATATGGCGGGGGGCTTGCGCTTCGCACAGAATCTCTTCACCGCATCAAAGAGAGCCCGGATGCTGAGGGCAGGGATGTTGGTGAGGTGCTTTTGCACATCGGTGCCGAAAACCTCGTAATCATCATGGATGCCGCTACTAGAGCTGTTGTCCGCACAGTCAGGGTCGATGATGACTGCCCAGAACAGACAGACATGAGAGTCGCCATCAGATTCCCCGGGTTGTCGTCCAAGGAACTCCACCCTTCTGTTCCCTTTCCCAGCCGGTGGGAGGACGAGAGATGGTTGTAGTGGGAACCACCTCGTTGGTTCCTCCTTCCCCACTCCCTTCACCATGCCTTTCCCACGGTCGCCCCGTTCCGGGCGTCCTTCACCGCCATCCCCACCAGTTCTACCGCTTGGTGTACGTGGTCCCATCGGTGGCAGTTCGTCGCCATTCTTGTCGCCAATAGTCGTGGTTGCCTGCGCTGCAATGGCATTTAGCTACGCATGGGTTTTGTCGAAACAATCCCGTAGGAACGCTCGTAAGGTACCCCACCACTCGTGGTATTCCCCTTCACGATCATTGCGATGCGTCCACATCCCCTGGAATTGTGCGAAGTGCTTTGTAGTTGTCTCATCCACGAAAAGGATGAAGTATTGAAGGCTCTGGCTGTTCGAATCCTTGACACCGGTTAATCTGCCGAGGCGGATCAGTGCCCGGATCTGCTCCGCATCGAGCAACCTCGCCCTCCTGTCAATGAAGCGAAGCTGCTCGAATATCCAGTGGGTTTTGGTCGGAGTGTTGGGGTCGCTGGTCTGCTTGGGGCCCATCTTAGCGTTTGACTGGGTGCGAGGGATCTCAGGAGCACAAGGAATCTTGGGAGCGGTTCGCTCGGTTTAGAGTGGAAAGCACTGCTGGAGTGTTTGTGCGTTGGTAGTCGGTTGTAGCGTCTGGTAGTGGTGGAATGCTTTGTAATTGGGTCTGAGGTTGATGCACTTATAAAGGGGTTATATAGTATCCAACGATATCAGTATTGCCGCCGCAGAATGTCGTAGAGCCTTGGTGTTTGTGTCGCGGCTGCAATATGACATTCCAGAAGCGTGTAAGGACAATAGCACTTTCATTCAAACCAGTCCAAGACGCTGACATTACATCCCAGAATAGCACAGGCTGTGTTCTAGCAGCAAACTTCGGCTTCCACGTGTGAGATTCCTGTCGGTATTCCAAAAACACGTGACCGAATGCTGGAAAATGATGGACGTCAGGTTGTCGCAGGCTACATTCAACTGGATACTCGATTTTTGGATTCGAACAACCACTGTTGATATAGTCTCCGCCAATGGGGAGAATAAAGTACTTGGGAACAGAGTTTACACCACACTGAGAGAGGCATCGTCCGGACGACTGCTGCCACGGTATATGCCTTCCGGACCACGAGTGACTGCGTAGGCATATTCCCATCTGACGATCAGTGTCAAGGCAAATGGCGTCCAGATGAAGCCTATCACGGCATATGGTTTTCAGACGACAAGTATCAGGGAATGTGCCTTCCGGACGCAGAGTGTCAGGGCATATGTCTTCCAGACGACGAGTGTCAAGGCATGTGGCATCCGGACGATACCTATCAGGGTATATGCCTTCCAGACGCAGAGTGTCAAGGCATATTTTTTTTCAGACGATGAGTGTCAAGGCATTTGCCTTCGGAACGCTGTGCGCCAATGCATATCTTCCGACGCGTACCACTGCATACCTTCCGGACTACACTTGTCAGTGCACATGCCGTTCCCAACGCGAGGCTGGCGTGCATGTGCATACCATACTAGACAAAGATGGGCACCACATTAGGCTTCTGGGCGGCGAATGTCAAAGCGTTGCCTTTTCTTCCCGATGATGAGTGTCAAGGTATATGGCATCCGGACGACGCCTGCCATGGCATATACCTTCCGGACGGCGAGTGCCAGGGTATTTGTGCTTCCAGACACAGAGTGTCAGGGCATATTTCTTCCAGACGACGAATGTCATGACATGTGGCGTCTGGACGACACCTGCCACGGCATATGCCTTCCGGACGGCGAGTGCCAGGGTATTTGCCCTTCCAGACGCAGAGTGTCAGGGCATATTTCTTCCAGACGACGAATGTCATGACATGTGGCATGATGATGCCTGCCAGGTCATATGCCTTTCGGACGACGAGCCAAGGCATGTGGCATCTGGACGGCGCCTGCCATGGCATCTGCATTCCGGACGACGAGTGCCAGGGTACTTTCTCTTCCAGACACAGAGTGTCAGAGCATATTTCTTCCAGATGGCGAATGTCACGACATATGGCATCCGGACGACGCCTGCCACAGCATATGCCTTCCGGACGGTGAGTGCCAGGGCGTAGTTCTTCCAGACGACAGATATTTTTTTTCAAGACGAGTGTCAAAGCATTTGCCTGTGGGGCGCTGCGCCTGACATGCCACTCGCAATGCGAGGTGCGAGGCGGCCCGTGCGTATGCGTACTAGACAAAGATGGGTACCGCATTAACCTTCCGGGCTGACAATGAGTGTCAAGGTATATAGCGTCCGGACAACTCCTGCCATGGCATGCCAGCTTTCGGAGGACCAGTGCCAGTGCATATGCATTCCAGATGCAAAGCATCAAGTCATATTTCTTCCAGACGATCAGTGCCAAGGCAGGTGGCGTCCGGAAGGCATTTTTGCATGTACAGAGACTGCATATCGTATGTTGTCGAATATAGCAATGACAGCAAGAAGAGAGTGGGAATGTGGATTTGTTGATGTTCTACGGTTGTGAAGGCATCAACGGATAAGGGGAGCCAGAAGTTATTTCCTCGACTGTTGGGGTGGGTGTACCGAATATCGCAACCAATATTCACAATTGCTTATGCAGTAGCGAGACTACAATGTATTTAATTGCCCTCCTCCCTCTCATGGCGAATACTTACAACATTCTAAGCCCTACTCGCACTTCTATCATCATACAGTTCCTTAACAATCCGAACCATTTCTTGTACTGCAGTTGTCTGTTTCCGCATCTCCGCAAGCAATTCCTCTTGAAATGTACTTTGTTTCTCTTCCCGTTCTTCAGTGGCACGGAAGAATACTCCTGCCAGTTCTGCGGTGGAGGGGTACTTCGGACTCGGAGGTGAGGAGTTTAAAGACTGCACATGTCCTATTGGTGTCTCTGGGATGGTAATCGAAGCCTGGGAGAACTGTTGGGACTGCATACTGGAGTCTGTCACGGAGGCGATTACACAGCCCCATGCTCGCCAGTTGTCCTTCCGCTTCTTTCGTGGTGTATCCATCATTGCCTCTGAGCCACCAGCGACGCTGCCCATGGCAGCCCGAAGGATACGCTCTGGTTGTCGAATATTATGATTCTCAGGTGAGAGAATCCGTGAGGCTAGCCCTTTATCCAATTTGGCATTTTGGGCGGTTCTCTTGAGCGATATGGGATGGCCGCGTGCCTTGAGTTCCAGGACTTTATCAAGTGGCCCGCCCAAATATTCAATCTGTAGGGCTATTAGATATCAGTCTACCAGTGATAGTGGTGGAAGACCTACCGGCTTTTCAGCCAACCCGTAAGTAACTCGCGCTGAGCCGTCACCGTGTGGCTTCAGGAACTCGTCAACCCGAGTCTGGATAAATCCATACTTCTTTGCCAGAAAATGTCCCTGGCCGTTCACCTCGCCATCCTCTACTCCAGGTTGCGTCTCAACTCCGCTCATCCCAGGATGCAGTCTCAGTTCCTCCCCGGTCTCCGGAGGGTCTTTCTGAAGCCATGAAAGTTGTATTCCCAAAGCGTCGTCTATCAGCCTTTGGGTGAACTGACCAATGTTTGATGCAGGTGTATTGACAGGTGGGACTCATCCATCTCGCAACAGAGACTCCTCTCCGGCAAGTGTAAGCAGTTCTTCAATTGGCGGCATGCCCCCCTGGCATGACCCAGTATCTTCCCAGCGCCAACATTCAACTCCAGATTCGCATAACCCAGACCTCCCCTCGCACAGTATAGAGCCCTCCCTTTCATTGTCTAGCCCATGCTGACGGAGATCTAGGCAGTCGTCGGTGGAGGGTAGGTCGTAGTACTCGGAAGGCATGACACCAAGCTCACGTACGACACCAGGCATCAGAGTTCTTCCAGGTGGAGGACTGGGAAGGATTGGTTCCTACATGGAATCCCTATTAGCCGTTGGCCAGTGGCAGGCGGACCAGCCTATGACAGATCGTACCTCATCTGGGTAGACCGCGAAGCCGGAGCCTTTTGCACAAGTGCGAATTGCAGTGATCATGGCTGATGGGATTGATGATGTCGCTGTTGTGATTGTGATGGAGTGGGAGAGCTGTTGCGGTTGCTGCATTTTCGGTTGTCGGGGGGTGGCGGTACAGCAGAAGCCGGTCGAAGCGGGACGACGAGACAACAATGCTGCTGGCTGCTACTGCTGCTGCCAGTCACCATCCTGTCTCCACAGTAATCTTTTACTCACCAATTTCCTTCAAACATCACATCACTGGATCCTGCCATCTTTCATCGGCCAAGAATCTACTAGCAAATGCCAAGCTGCAAGCAACCTCGAAAAATGGCAGGGCAGCAAGCCTCTAGTGTCACGGCAAATTGCGTCCGGACGACTGCTACGGCATGTGTTCTGGACGACACCTGCCATGGCATACACCTTCCGGGCGACGCTTGTCGTGCACATGCCGCTCGCAACGCGAAACAGCCATGCATATGCGTACTAGACAAAGATGGCACCGCATTAGCCTTCTGTGTGACGAGTGTCGAAGTATAGGTACCTATCTAGCCTTTTCTTCCAGACACGAGTGTCAAGGCAAATGGTCCGAATGACGCCTGCCACGGCACATGCCTTCTGGACGAATATTGTCAGTGCATTTGCCTGCTGGGCGCTGCGCATCAAGACATGTCTTCCGACGGGTGCCACTAGATATACCTTCCGGACGAGCTTGTCAAACCACATGCCGCTCCCAATGCGAGGCAACCGGGCGTATGCGTACTAGACGAACATGGGCAGCGCATTGGCCTTTCGGGCGACGAGTGTCAAGGCAAATGGCATCCTGACGACAGGTGTCAGTGCACATTTCTTCCGGACAACGAGTGTCGTGCCAACGCAGCCTTCTGTACTGCTCCAGCCAGGCTATACGCCATCTATTGCAGCTCCCCTTGGTTGGCCATTCCTTCCTTAATTGCTGTTGGTAAGGCATTCTGTTCTCACTTCACAATGCGTCTAACCCGTACCTGAGGTGCATGCCATGCCAGTACCGAATCTACATGTCATACGCCCTCCTTGGAGTTGTAATACATTTGAATGAAATAGTAACTGTAAATACCCTTCTCAGCGTCATATTCCCGCTGCCGCATGAACCAACTCATCCTCCGTCATGTAATACACTTCGTTCCAGGTCGTCAAATCAAAATGACTGTTGACGATCCATGCTTTCCGAGTCGTTCCCGAGGTGCCGGGCTCCTCGGGAATATGATGCGCTGCACCGGTGATGATTCCTCCACTGATCACCGCATAGCCACTTCCCTTTGCTGCCTCTGTCACTCTGACCATCTGGGATGCCCTTTCAGGCATGCCGCCCACGCTGGGTATCGTCGTTTGTACAAACACACACCAAACCAAACCGCCTAAGACTTGAAGGTTGAACAGCTTCAGGAGATGGTACGGCACACGCCCTCGAAGAGCCTTGTACGCTGGTTCCTGGCCCTCTCTGGGGAATGACATCTCCACCCATACCCAGTCGTTCCGGGGGACTTTGCCCATGCCATGTCTGTTCCCCGGTACATCGAACGGTCTGGATCACTTGATCTCCATGCATATTGGTGACAGGAATTTGAATGCCGTGGTACACCTGTGCACTACAGCATATCAGCGCTTCCAAGTTGGTTTCTACTCTCTGGGAAACCAGAAAGCTGCTCGTGGCACGCTGCAGCTCCCTCGGAAGGTACAAGTCCCCCACTGAGACCAGTATGGCAGGAAACATACCGCTTTTCGACATGGTGGAACCCTGCACAGAAACCAACTTCAAGCCCTTGATGGTTGGGAGGTTGGTTTCGCCGCTCCCAGTGGTGTTCACAGTGCCGTGGGCATTGCGATTAAGCCTCCGTACGGCGAATGGATTGATACGTAGGTAGTGTTCGAGGATCTGCGTGTAGATGTCGCCAGACTGATTGGATTTGTTGTACGGAATCTTGATCTGCATACGGTGGGAACTTTCTCTGGTCTCCGTAGACCACTGCTTCAGGCATCCATAACGTTGGATCTGCTCGTGGAAATGTAGCATCTGGTGAATCTTCGGAAAGTTGAAATCACTTCCATCAGCATGGTGTTCAATCATTTCAGTGCTTATGAATTCATTCCATGACTTGCACTGGCGCTCACAGTGGGCCGCAGTTTTGAACTTCATCGACTTCAACTCCTCGTCTCTCTCCGCGATTAACTCCTTTCGGTGAGCTTTACCTTCCTGAATGACACTCTTGCCGGCACGAAATTGACGAAAGACATCCTTGAAGTGGTGAAAGTCCCGCAGAGCGGTACTCATCAGTCCCAACGTTTGCTCATCATGCGAGTCGTATTGAGAGTAGAAGTAGAACTCCAGAAGTGCTCGACTGCATTCGATTGCCTGATTGAAAATGCCATGCTGAGAAGCAGATGGGGCACATAGAGTGCAGTGTAAGACAGCGACAAGGAAGCGTGACATGGTTTTGATTTCCTTCCCCTGCCAGCTTGACACCTCCTCGTACGTCCGCCAGGGTTGCGCCATGTCAAGATACGCAGGTATAGAAAGCCAGATATTGTTGAACGCTTCGAAGTGATTATGCTGCTTCAGGAACATCGAAAGCCATCCCAGAAGATGCTTCAGCATCTCTAGTTGGATTGTATGGAGCAAGTCGGGTTTCAGAAGGTCGCTTGTCATACAGTCAAGATCCCAAAGGACATTATAGTCTTGATGTACATCAAAACTTGTGAGCCTTGCATTTGCTGTAGCGGTATTCGCGACACTGAGCGCCCTGTATTTATCGTGGTCACGTATTGGATACAGTCGGATAGGAAGTTGGCCCATCTCAGCTTGCAGGCATTCACACCAGTAGCATATGCCGTTTTTGATATTATGAAGGTCCCGATGTTCCGGATAATCGGCAATCCAAGCAACTGGCGAAGCAACGCAATGTCTGAAGTGGCCATCCGCACACCAGGCGAAGAATACCCGATGCTCCGCACGCATTAAAGGTCCCAAGATATGGTGTAAGACATGTTGCAAGACCATTAGGTTGTGTTCCTTCTGTTCCTTGTACCGGCTGAGAGGGATGTCGCGCATCTTGATGGCGATCAGAAGCAGAGCGACTAACAGCACGCTGTGCATAGCGGTTGCCATGCGAGCCAAGGCGGATAGGTTCCCTATCGTCATGTATACGGGCCACGCTTTCTTATCGCGGGAGAATTTCGTAAGACGGGTAGCGTCGGATATGAAGATTATCAGTACCACGGTATCCCCATCGTCTAGTAAGGTCTGCCATATCGCTGTCAGCACACCGTAGACAGCTCCAGGTGTGGCGTTGAAGTTTAGCGGAGGAGATTCTCACCTGCCATTCCCACCACCAGTCGGCAGTATGCATCTCGCCGTAGACACACCTCCCATGTTCATCAAACCGCTGCTGGGGGGTGTACGAAAGGTGCTCTACGTACGCCGGCTGCCGTAGAAGCCACTTCACGCACTCGATAATATCGCAGTGCCACAATTCGATAGGTTCTCCGGCGTGTTGCTCATTCAAGGTGATGTTTCCTAGCCAGCTCTTCTCCCATGAGTCAACCCCGAGCCCATCCTCCATTTGGTCAATCTTCTTCCACAGGTGGTAATTGGACTTCAGCAAATGCTTTAAATCATCTTTGAGACCGCAGTCACCATTCAGTAAAGCCTCAATGACACTCCCAGCGAGTCCCTTTGTTGTCGCAACTTCGGCAAAGATGAACTCTTCTTCGTTGGCAAACGGGTAGTATGGATCGTCGCTGGAAGTGATGCATTCGCCTTTTTGATGGACGTACACGCATGGCAGACCGGCATTCGGGTATGCCAGCATGGAGGGAAAATGGGGTGACTGAGAATCAGAGGATTTGAGAGGAGCGTCAGCAATGGCATCGCAATCGGGGGGCACGGAGTCCGAGTCGTGATTCTGGAAGATGGCGTACGGAGAGGGCTGAACGTGGTGCTTGGAAGGTTGTACGTCGTCCTCCACAGAATCCCTACGCCTCTTCTTCAAGTCGATCTCTTTTTTATATTCCGGATGTACCTTAGCAATGTGCTTTTGAAGCCATGAAGTCATCTTGAATTTCTTAAAACATTGAGAGCAGACTACGGTCGCATTACGCATTGTGCAGATTTGTAAAGGATAATGTAAAATGAGCTACCAGTCAATGAAGTGGTGAAAGAGGACTATCTATCAAGGACGGACTCGCAAGCGTGGATAGCGGTTTTCAACCTTGCGAGTCCGTCCTTGATAGATAGT
>Ga0307508_10005567_pt1 | contig 11963 bp, 11 predicted proteins | sample 9_EM_MG_FD_203089 | JGI IMG/M metagenome (GOLD analysis project Ga0307508, IMG submission 203089) | Populus trichocarpa ectomycorrhiza microbial communities from riparian zone in the Pacific Northwest, United States - 9_EM | ecosystem: Host-associated > Plants > Roots > Unclassified | place...
TCTGCGCATCGGCGCGTCCGACAGCCACTTCCGGCTGCCCGAGCTCGCCCTCGGCCTCCCGGCGGCGTGGGGCGGTTCACTGCCGCGGCTGCTGCACGAGGCGGGCGCCGCCCGCATCCGCGAGCTGATCCTGACCGGGGACAGCTTCGACGCCGCCCGCGCGGAACAGCTGTCCGTCCTGCACCGGGTAGCCCCCGAGGCCGGGTTGGACAAGGCGATCGAAGAGTGGTCCAAGCCGGTGCTGCGGCGCTCCGCCGCGGCCCTGCGCACCACCAAGGCGCTGCTGAACTCCTACGCATCCGCCTCCCGGCTCGGCGACACCACCATGCTCGACGCGGAGGTGCTGTCGGCCGTCGTCGCGGCAGGGCGCCAACGGTAGGCGGCCAGCGGCAGGACGCCATCGGTAGGGCGGCAAGGGCAGGGGCCTGACCTCAGGTCTTCCGGGCCTCGCTGCCGCCCGAGCCGGACTCCCTGGTGCCGGAGCCGCCCAGCTGGTGCGGGCGGCGCCGGACGCCGTCCGGGGGCAGCTCGTCCGGCTCCCGGGCCTGCGTCTGGTAGCCGACCCGGTCCTGGTCGTCCTGATGTCCCGGACCGTGGCCCGCCTGCCGCGCCTCGTACTCGGTCTCGTTCACCCGCTGCCAGGCACCGGAGCGGGGCTTCGGCTCCTGGGACGGGACCGGTTCGCGGGCCCGCACCCGGATGCCCCACCACGTGGCCACGATGAGGATCACGACCACCACGATGCCGACGGTCAGCGGCGCCGTCCCGACCACGAAGTCGTGGGGCACGGCGAGGTCCATGGCGTACGTATCCATGGCGGCCGGGTACCCCGGACTGATCGGTCAACCCGCCGGGCTCTCCGCCGCCAGGATCGCGTCCCGGTAGGCCCGGGCCGCCGCGCGCAGCGCCGTCTCGGGCTCCACCCCCGCCTCCTTGGCGCGGATGGCCAGCGCGAGCAGCTCGTAGCCGAAGCCCTCGCCCTCCGGGAAGGCGACCGCGAGACCTGCGGTACGGGCGCGGGAGGCGAGCTGCGCGGTCAGGGCGAGCGCGGGCTGACCGACCGGCACCCCTTCGGTGACCGAATCGCGCTGCTTCTCGGCCGTCTTGGTGCGCAGCCAGTGCACCTTGACGTCCTCGGCGGTCTCCGCGACCTCGTCGCCGAACACATGCGGATGACGGCGGATCAGCTTGTCCACGATGGCGCCGGCCACGTCGTCGACCGAGAACGGCTCGTCCTCGTGCTCCTGCGCGATCCGGGCGTGGAAGACGACCTGGAGCAGCACATCGCCCAGCTCCTCGCGCAGCGCCTCCCGGTCGCCCTCCTCGATGGCTTCGACGAGTTCGTACGCCTCCTCGATGCCGTACTTGACCAGCTCCTCGTGGGTCCGCGCCCCGCTCCACGGGCATTCCGTCCGGATCTGGTCCATCACCTGGACCAGATCGAGCAGCCGGGCGCCCGGCAGGTCGTACGAACCGGGCAGCAGCTCCAGGTCCGGCATCGCCTCGCGGCCCGAACCGGCCAGCCGGGCCAGCCCGTCGGTCAGCGCGGACTCGCCGTCCGCCGAGGTGATCACGACAGCGCTGCGGCCGCCCTCCGCGACGCAGTAGTCGACCAGCTCGCGCGCCGCCGGGACCGTGTGCTCGACCTCGATGCCCGCCTCGCGCAGATACGGCAGCTGCGGATGGCGGACGTCCCCGCACAGCACCCGGTCGGCGCCGCGCAGCGCCTGCCAGGCGGGCCAGGAGAGCAGCCCGGGCGCCACCCGGTGGCTGGTGGTGAGAAGGACGACGCGGCCGGTGGCGGGGCCGGGCGCGGGCGCGGCGGAGTCAGGCGTGGTCACCCTTGAAACGTAACCTACGCCGGTTGCTGAGAGGCGGTGGAGGTGCGCAGCCAGGCCTCCTTGGCGAGGACCGCGGTGCCCTTGGTGTCGTCCCAGTTGCCGTAGCGCGGGTTGACCTTGATCGCGAGGTCCTTGGAGGTGCGGGTGAACACCGCGTTGACCTTGGCGACGCCGAGCTTGCGCAACAGCGCGGTACGGGTCAGCTCCATGCGGACGGCGCCGTCGATCTGGTCCGGGGCGATGCCCTGCTCCAGGTAGGCGGCGCGCAGCGCGGCGGCCCCGCCGGACTGCTGCTCGGCGGCGGCGCGGGCGCGCTGCACCGCGCGGCGGCTGACGCCGATGCTGTTGTCCTGCCCGGCCCGCTCGATGACCTTGAACTGGATCATGCGGATGAGGGTGTTCTGGGTCAGCTGGCCGCTGGCGGCCACGAGCTGGTCCGCCCTCGGGGAACCACTCTGCGCGTCCCGTACGTCCTTCACCTGGGCCTGGAGCTGCGACTCGGTGATGCGGCCGTCGTCCAGGACGGCCGCGGAACCGGCCTTCGGGGTACTCCCGCAGGCGGTGAGCAGGGGGGCGCAGACCAGCAGGGCGGACGCGGCGGAGACGGAGAGCGCAGTACGGCGGCGGATCATAGAGCCTCCCGGCAGAGATCGTGCGGCGCGACAAACGATCTGGCGTTGATCGATGGTATGGAGTCGGCGCGGCCTAGGCCACTGCTTGGACAACGATTCACCGTGGTCTTGGTCAGCGTCCGGCCGTGAACCGGCGTGGTCCGGCCGTGAACCGGCGTGGTCCGGCCGTGAACCGGCGTGCGGCGCGGGGCCGGGGCGTGAAACGGCGACGGTGCAACCGCCCGGCCCCTGTCGCGTATCTTTTCGACCGGACCGCCCCGCACCCGCCTCACGCCCCGCCCCCATGCCCCTCCCCACCCCCTCCCGATGACAAGGACCCCGGATGGACACGGCAGCGACAGCCCCGCCCGGCACCACCGCCGAAGGGGCGGCCACCGCCGACGGGGCGACCGCCTCCACGGGTGCTCCGCGGCCGCGCACCCGGGCGGCGGCGCTGCGCCACCCGCGGCTGGACCCGTACTGGCTGGCCCTCGGCCTGTTCGCCGCCTTCGCGACCCTGTCGGTCTGCCGCTACCGCCGCATGGCCACCATGTCGTGGGACCTGGGCATATTCGAACAGGCGATACGGGCGTACGCGCACTTCCAGGCCCCGATAGCCGATCTCAAGGGCCCCGGCGCCAACATCCTCGGCGATCATTTCAGCCCCATCACCGCGCTGCTCGCCCCGCTCTACCGGATCTTCCCGAGCCCGGTCACGCTGCTCGTCGCGCAGGCCGCCCTGTTCGCCCTCTCCGCCGTCCCCGTCGCCCGGACCGCCGCCCGGCTGCTCGGCCGGGGCCGGGGGCTCGCGATCGGCACCGCGTACGGACTGGCCTGGGGCCTCCAGCGGGCCGTGGACTTCGACTTCCACGAGATCTGCTTCGCCGTCCCGCTCATCGCGTTCTCCCTCGAAGCCGTCATACGCAGGCGCTGGTACGCGGCGATGCTGTGGGCCGCCCCGCTGGTCTTCGTCAAGGAGGACATGGGCGCCACGGTCGCCGCTATCGGCGCCGTCGTCGCGATATGCGCCCTGCGCGAGCGGGTGCCGGGCATCGCACCGCTCGCCGTCGCCCTCATGGGCTTCGGCGTGCTGGGCTCGGCGCTCGCGCTCGGCGTCGTCATCCCCGGCTTCAACGGGGCCGGTGCGTACGACTACTGGGACAAGGTCGGCGGCGGGGGCGGCTCGGACGCCACCATCCCCCTCGCCACCGCGCTGCGCACGCTGCTGTGGGTGCTGCTGCCGACCACCGGGCTGCTCGCGCTGCGCTCCCCGCTGCTGCTGGCCGCCGTGCCCACCCTCGGCTGGCGCTTCGTCTCCCACGACGAGCACTACTGGGGCACGGACTGGCACTACAGCGCGGTGCTGATGCCGGTCGTCTTCCTGGCGCTGGTCGACGCGCTCGACCGGATCGGGAAGAGCCGCCGCGCCTGGCTCATCTCCTACGCCCGCCAGATCCCCGCCGCGGTCTGCGCGGCGGCCCTGGCGCTGACCACCTCACTGCCGCTGGCCGAGCTCACCGAGGAGACCACCTACCGTAAGCCGCCGCAGGTCAGCGGGGTGGAGCGGCTGCTGGACCGGATACCGGACGGGGCGACGGTCGAGGCCAACGTCGGGCCGATAGCCCGCCTCACCAGCCGCTGCCGGGTCTTCTGGGTCGGCTCCACCCAGGACGTCACCCCGCAGTACCTGGCCCTGGCGGAGCCGCCGGACCGCACGGTGCGGCAGGAGCTGGCGTACGCGAAGCAGCTGCACCCGAAGGCGCGCTACGAGGCGCTGGCGACCTCCGGGGGCTACTTCCTGCTCCGGCTCAAGAGCCCATCGGCTGCGGGGCGATGAGCGCGAACGGCGCGCCCTGCGGGTCCTGTACGAGGGCCATCCGCCCGGCCACCATGTCGAACGGCGGCTTGAGCACCGTCCCGCCCTCCGCCGACAGTTTCGCGACCGTCCGGTCGGTGTTCTCGACCGAGAAGTAGGCCAGCCAGTGCGGGGGCGTCCCGGACGGCGCCCCCGCCGGGATGTTCTGGAGCCCGCCGACGGTCCGGCCGTTCACGGTGAGCGCGAAGTAGCCCTCGGCGCCTTCCATGGGGATGGTCTCGATGCCCAGCGCCTCCGCGTAGAACGCGCTCGCCGCCTCGCGGTCGCTGGTGTTCAGCTCGTTCCAGATCAGCGCGCCCGATTCGTTGACGATGCCCGCCCCGGGGAACTCCCGCGCCTGCCAGACGCCGAAGACGGCCCCGGTGGGGTCGGCCGCGACCATCATCCGCCCGAGGTCCATCACGTCCATGACCGGCATCAGCACGGTGCCGCCGTTGCGGCTGATCGCCTCCGAGGTGGCCTGGGCGTCGGTGGAGCAGAAGTAGGTGGTCCAGACGGTCGGCGGCGCGGGCTGGTCGTCCATCGCCTGCGCGGCCATCACCCCCGCCACCGGGTGGTCCTTCAGCGTGCAGACCGTGTACCCGCCGAATTCGGCCGGGCCGATCTCCCCGGACCAGCCGAACAGCCCGCTGTAGAAGTCGAGGGCGGCCTGCTGGTCGGGGGCCGTCAGATCGATCCAGCAGGGCGTGCCGGGCTGGTAGGGAGTGGTGATTTCGGCCATCGGTGCCTCCCAGTCGGACCTCTGGTCCCCAATTCTCCCCGGGTACGGCGGAAGCGCCACTCGGCGGGGAGCCGCCGTCGCAGCCCCGCCCTGCGTTTTGGCAAGATTTCGATCATGGTTGATCCACGGGGGCAGCAACAGCCCTCTCCGCATCCACCTCCGCCTCCGCCCACCCCCTACGCACAGCCGTACGCGGAGCCCTACGGCCAGCCGTACGCGCAGCCCTACGGGCAACCCGGGCACCCTTCTCCGCAGCCCTACGGTCAGCCGTACACGCATCCTCAGCCGCCTCGCGTGCCCGAGCCGGCCGGTGACGAGCGGCGCATGTTCGCGGCGGCGGTGGACTGCGTCCTCTCCCTGGGCGGCGGCTCCGCCCTCGGCCTGCGCGTCCTCCCGCTGTTCAAGGTCGAGGCGAATTCCCTGCTCCTGGCCGTGTGCTGGGTGCTCGGGCTGTCCTTCGTCAACCAGGTGCTGGGGGCCTGGATCTTCCGGGCCTCCGCCGGCAAGTGGATGCTGCGGATGCGCGTGGTGCGCGAAACCGACGCCGGGCGGCCGGGGTTCTGGCGGCTGGTCCACCGCTGGCTGATCGGGATGACCTGGCTGCCGATGCAGCCGCTGCGCAGCCTGGTCTGGTCGGACGGCGATCCGTACGAGGACCACTGCAAGATCGTTTACGTGCGCTTCAAGGATCTGCGGCGGCTGGAGCGCCTGGGCTGACGGCTGATGGCTGACAGCTGACGGCTGACGGCTGACGGCTGACAGAGAGCCAGGGAGCCCGAAAACGCCGGGCGGCGGCCGGCCCGAAGGCCGACCGCCGCCCGGCGGTGGTGGTGGGACGTGGCGTCAGGCGCCGGTCGCGCTGCCCGCCACCCACTGGTTCCAGTCCATGTTCCAGCCGTTGAGGCCGTTGTCCGGAGAGACGGTCTTGTCGTTGGAGTTCTTCACCACGACGACGTCACCGATCTGGGAGTTGTCGTAGAACCAGGCGCCTTGGGTGTTCGGGTCGCCCGCGCCCTTGGTGTCCGACAGGCCCACACAGCCGTGGCTGGTGTTCTGGCTGCCGAAGATGGACTTGGCACCCCAGTAGTTGCCGTGGATGAAGGTGCCCGAGGTGGACAGCCGCATCGCGTGGGGCACGTCCTTGATGTCGTACTCGCCCTTGCCGTCGTCGTCCGTGAAGCCGACCGTCGCACCGTTCATCCGGGTCTCCTTGAACTTCTCGGAGATCACCATCTGACCGTTGTACGTGGTGTTGTCGGGGCTTCCGGCCGAGATCGGGATCGTCTTGATCAGCTTGCCGTCGCGCACGACCTTCATCGTCTTGGACTTGGCATCGACCGTGCTGACCTGCGATTGGCCGACCTTGAAGGTGACGGTCTTCTCCTGGACACCCTTGACACCCGGCGACGCCTCGACGCCGTCCAGGTCCAGCTTCAGGGTGACGGTGGAGTTGGCCTTCCAGTAGTCCTTCGGGCGCAGGTCCAGCCGCTGGCCGCTGAACCAGTGGCCGACGACCTCCTGACCGCTGCTGGAGGTGACCTTGATGCCGGACTGAACGTCCTTCTTGTTGGTCACCGCCTTGTCGAAGTTGACCGAGACCGGCATGCCCACACCGACCGTCGAACCGTCCTCCGGCGTGAAGTTGCCGATGAAGCTGTTGGACGGGGAGACGGTGGTGAAGGAGGAGTGCTCCGTGGCCTTGCGGCCGTCGGAGTCCTTGGCGGACGCGCTGATCTTGTACTGGGTGGACCGCTCCAGCTGGCCGTTCGGCTTCCAGGAGGTCCCGTCGGACGATATGGAGCCTTCCACGGCGGAGCCGTCGGCCTTGGAGGTCATGGTCACCGAGGTGAGCTTGCCCCCGCTGACATTGACCTTGGTGTCGCGGTTGATGCCCGCATTGGTCGCACCCGACTTCGGTGTGATCTTGATGCGGGCGTCGGAGGCGTCCTTGGCGGCCGCCTCGTCCACCTGCGACTGCCCCTTGCCACCGCCCTTGCTGTCGCTGCTGTCGCCGTCCCCGCCACAGGCGGCGAGAGTCAGTACGCCGCTGAGCACGGCGGCCGCGGCCACCAGCCCCCTACGGCGCTTGCCGTACGTCATCACACGCTTCTCCATTTACGACTGGACCCCAGAAACCCAAGACCTACCCAGCAAGACCTATCCAGGAAGAACGCCTGTACCTTTTGGTCGGTTCCACGCCCAGTAAAACTGTGTGCGAGGCCACTTAGCAAAGACGCTGGTCCAGCTTATGACGCAGCACTGCGAATCCGGACAAACCATGACAGGACAGGATTAGTCATACGGTGCGGAGCAGGCTGCGGCCCCGGTTCGCTACCACCCGACCCCTGTAAGTCACTACGATCGGGCACACGGTGTCAATTCGCCACAGCCTCAAGGGGGATGCCGTTGTGTCCGCACGCCGACCGCTGCTGACCGCCGCCGCAGCCGGTTCGCTGCTGTGCGCCCTGTGGTTCGTCCCCTCCGCCAACGCGACGGTCGAGACCGGCGGACCCTCGTCGTCCTCCGGGTCCTCCGGCGCGGCACGGAACGAGGCGCCGTCCCAGCCCCAGCCCCAGCCTCGGACCGAGGCCGTCCCGGACGAAGACCTCGCCGACACCGGCAGCGTGGACGTCACCCCGTACCTCGCCGGAGGCACGGCCTTCCTGGGGCTCGGGGTCACGCTGGTGACCGCCTCCGCGCGCCGTACGCGCGCGCAGGCGTCCTGACCATGTTGTTTTGAGTGCGCCCCGTCAGGGTTGTTTTGAGTGCGCTCCGTCAGGCCAGCGGCCCGGTCACCGATTCGACCGCCTCGGCCAGCAGCCCGGACCGTACGAACGCCTCGGCGGCCGCCAGGTCCGGCGCCAGATAGCGGTCCCCGCCCGGGCCCTCGACGCCCGCCCGGCGCACCGCCGCCAGCACCGCCCGGGTCGCGGGCGCGGGCACCAGGCCCTTCCGCAGCTCCACCGCGCGGGCCGCCGCGACGAGTTCGATCGCCAGCACCCGGGTCAGGTTGTCCACCACCGTGCGCAGCTTGCGCGCCGCCGACCAGCCCATGGAGACGTGATCCTCCTGCATCGCGGAGGACGGGATCGAGTCCACCGAGGCGGGCACCGCGAGCCGCTTCAGCTCGCTCACCAGCGCCGCCTGGGTGTACTGCGCGATCATCAGCCCGGAGTCCACGCCCGGGTCGCCCGCCAGGAACGGCGGCAGCCCGTGCGAGCGGTTCTTGTCCAGCAGCCGGTCCGTACGGCGCTCCGCGATCGAGGCGAGGTCGGCGGCCGCGATGGCCAGGAAGTCCAGGACGTACGCGACGGGCGCGCCGTGGAAGTTGCCGTTCGACTCCACCCGGCCGTCCGGCAGCACCACCGGGTTGTCCACGGCGGACGCCAGCTCCCGGTCCGCGACCAGCCGGGCGTGCGCGAGCGTGTCCCGGCCCGCGCCCGCGACCTGCGGGGCGCAGCGGATCGAGTACGCGTCCTGGACGCGCGGCGCGTCGTCCTGGTGGTGCCCGGTGAGCCCGGAACCGTCGAGCACCCGCAGCATGTTGTCCGCGCTGGCCGCCTGGCCGGGGTGCGGGCGGATGGCGTGCAGCTCGGGCGCGAGCACCCGGTCCGTACCGAGCAGCGCCTCCAGCGACAGCGCGGCCGTCACATCGGCGACGGTGTACAGCCGGGCCAGGTCGGCGCAGGCCATGACCAGCATGCCGAGCATCCCGTCGGTGCCGTTGAGCAGCGCCAGCCCCTCCTTCTCGCGCAGCTCGACCGGCTCGATGCCGTGCGCGGCCAGCAGCTCGGCCGCGGGCCGCACCTCCCCGTCGGGCCCCTCGGCCTCGCCCTCCCCCATCAGCGCGAGCGCGCAGTGGGACAGCGGCGCGAGGTCGCCGGAGCAGCCGAGGGAGCCGTATTCGTGCACGACGGGCGTGATGCCCGCGTTGAGCAGGGCCGCCATCGTCTCCACGACCACGGGCCGCACCCCGGTGTGGCCGGACGCGAGCGTCTTGAGCCGCAGGAACACCAGCGCCCGCACCACCTCGCGCTCCACCCGCGGCCCCATCCCGGCGGCGTGCGAGCGGACGATGTTGCGCTGCAGCTGGGCGCGGAGCTCGGGGCTGATGTGGCGTACGGCGAGGGCGCCGAAGCCGGTGGAGACGCCGTACACGGGCTCGGGCCTGGCCGCCAGGTCGTCGATGACCCGCCGCGCGGCGGCGACGGCCTCCAGCGCCTCCCCCGCCACCTCGACCCGCGCCCCGCCGCGCGCCACGGCGACGACGTCCTCGGCGGTCGTCCCCGACGTCCCCACCACCACAGTGTGCATATCCATATTCAGGCACCCTAGAGAGTGAATCCCCAAGTGTCACCCCGCGCCTTCCCCACCCCGGCGCTCCGCCCCCGTCCGGGGCGGGCGGGGCGGGAAACGGCCGCGTGGTGGGGCTACGGGCGGCGGCCTCGGAAGCGGCGGCGTTCTCGGGGGCGGTCCACGGGGGTGTCGGCCAGACGGATCACCGGGTCGTCCGGGCCGCCCTCGCGGCCCGCGACCACCGGTTTCAGGGAGCGCGCCGCCTTCGCCCGGTACTGGGCCGCGTCCGCCAGGCGGAACAGGCGGCGGGCCGACGCCACGGGCCCGATCGGGTCGCCGGTCGACGCGATCCCGCACGCGACGCCCTCGCCCATCTCCAGCTCCGCCGCCCGCCGGCAGAGCTCGTCGGCCACCCGCACCACCTCGTCCGCCGGTGGCCCGACCCCCAGCAGGCAGAACTCATCGCCGCCCAGCCGCGCCACCAAGGCGCCCGGGAGCATCGCGCCGCAGAGGGAGAGGACCGTGCCGAAACGTTCCAGCAGGCGGTCTCCCACCGCGTGGCCGAGCGTGTCGTTGACCCGCTTGAGGCCGTTGAGGTCGCAGACCACCAGCGTCACCACGGTGCCGTACTCGCGGTACGTCTCCAGCGCCTCGTCCAGCCGTATGTCCACCGCCCGGCGGTTGCCCAGCCCGGTCAGGGGGTCGGTGAAGGCCAGGCGGCGGGCCTCCTCCAGACGTTCGGTCTGGGCGAGCCCGGCCGCCGCCACCGAGGCCAGGACGGTCGCGAAATCGGCGTCGCCCCGGCCGAACACCGGGCTCCCGGCCGCCCGCGCCACATACAGCTCGCCCCACGCCCGCCCGTGCAGCACCAGCGGCGCGACCACGCACGAGCCGCGCCCGCGCCGCCGGAGGGCGGCCACGCGCTGATGGCAGTACGAGGCCGGGCCCGGGCCGGTGCCCGCCGCCGTCTCCACCCACGCGTGGGGCTCGCCGCCCGCCGCCCACCGCTCGTGCAGGAACTCCGCGATCTCCGGGAAGTCGTGCACCGGATACGACTCGTCCTCCGGCAGCGGCTCCTCCCCCGGCATCAGCTCGCCCACGTTCACCAGGACCCGCAACCGGCCCCGCTCCCGCTCCCACACCGAAACCGCCGCGAAGGTGCCGTCCAGCGCGCGGCGCGCGCTCTCGGCGGCGGTGCCCACCGCGTCGCACGGGGTGGGCGCCGCCGCCATCGCCTGTGCGAGCCCCACCACCGCCCGCAGCCGCCCGTCGGCGCCTCGTCCCCCGTCGTCCCCGTTGTCCCTCACGTCGGCCTCGCATTCCTCACCGTGAGCGCGCACGTTCTGCACTCAAGAGTAAGAATGTCAAGGACCATCCGCTTTAGGAGCCTTTTCGGGCACGGACGCCTCACTCCCCGGGCCACTCCGGCTTCCGCTTCTCGTTGAAGGCCGCGACGCCCTCGGCCCGGTCCCCGGAGAAGGCGATCGTCCGCCACCCCGCGTCCTCGACCTCCAGCCCGGCCGGGAGGTCCAGACCGTGCCCGAGCCGCAGGGCCCGCTTGGCGGCACGCAGCCCCACGGGCGAGTTCGCGGCGATGCGCCCGGCCAGCTCCAGCGCGGCCGTACGGTCCTCACCCGGCGCGACGAGTTCGTCCACCATCCCCAGCGCGTGGGCCTCCTCGGCGGGCACCCGGCGCGCCGAGAAGATCAGCTCCGCGGCGCGGGCGGCGCCGACCCGGCGGGGCAGCAGCTGCGTACCGCCGCCGCCCGGGATCACCCCGACGGACACCTCGGGCAGCCCCACCACGGCCGTACGGTCGGCGACGATCACATCGCAGGACAGCGCCAGCTCGTAGCCGCCGCCGAGCGCGAAGCCGTGCACGGCGGCGACGGCGGGCACGGGCAGCTCCAGGACCCCCGTATAGGCGGCGCGTGAGACCGGGCGGTGACGCATCATCTCGGCGTCGGTGAAGGAGTTCCGCTCCTTGAGATCCGCGCCGACGCAGAACGCCCGCTCGTGGGTGGACGTGAGCACGACGGCCCGCACCGCGTGGTCGTCCGCGAGCGCCGCGCACGCCGCCGCGATGCTCCGGGCCATCTCGGAGGACACCGCGTTCATGGCCTTCGGCCGGTCCAGCACCAGCTCGGCCACGAAGCCGTCCCGCCGGACCGCGACCCATTCCCCGTACCGCTGCTCACCCATCTCGCACCCTCCCGGTTAACGACCGTGAACCGTTGCCCGGCCTACGTTACCGGCGCCGCCGCCACCGCATCAGAAAGGCCAGCATCGACGGCCGGGGGCGGTCGGCACCGTCGAGGACGTCGCCGCCGGGCTCAGCCGAGGCCCACGACGGCACCGGCGCCGGGGCGGGTACCCCGCCTGGGGCTGGGGCCGCGCTGGGGACCGGACCCCCGCCCGAAGCCGGGGCCGAACCCGGCGCTGCGCCCGCGCCCAAAGTCCCGCCCGGGGCGGAGGGCGAGGCCGCACCCGGGGCTGGAGCCGACTCGGGAGCCGGGGCCGGGGCCGCCTGCGGGCCCGCACCCGAGCCCGGGGCCGGGGCCGTGCCGGGAGCCGGGGCCGTGCCGGGAGCCGGGGCCGTGCCGGGAGCCGGGGCCGTG
>Ga0307508_10005568_pt1 | contig 11963 bp, 6 predicted proteins | sample 9_EM_MG_FD_203089 | JGI IMG/M metagenome (GOLD analysis project Ga0307508, IMG submission 203089) | Populus trichocarpa ectomycorrhiza microbial communities from riparian zone in the Pacific Northwest, United States - 9_EM | ecosystem: Host-associated > Plants > Roots > Unclassified | place...
TAGGTGTTTTATGTTTTAGTCTTTCTTTTAGAGGAGGAAATGTTTGCATCCTTTTTTAGGGTTTTTTTTGTTTTTTGTTCTAAAGTGTTATGCTCTATCTTTTTATAAATTGGAAAAAAAAAAAAAGGTAGGTTGTCTCTGCTTTTATTGTTGTTTGTAAGATTATAGTTATTTGTTTATGCAGAAGGCAATGATGTGTAGAGGGAGGAAGGGAGTTGCCTTAAAAGATTGAAGGGAAAAAGGTAGCTTTATTTTTTTTCTCTGCCTCTCAAGACAATCTTTTCTTCTGATCATGACAGTTTTGTTGCTTTAACTAATTTGGTTGAGGTTAGCATTATTCGAAGACATAAGTGTTGTGTTATGCGTTGTCCAAATTATCTCTCTTCAATTGTGCTAGAAACTTATCTCTCATCGCCTGTTATCTTGCATATCAATAGAGGAGAAACAATTCGAAAATAAGATGGGAGTTAGAACTATGCTTGATAATGACTTTTTTTTAGGTTCTTTATATGATTGGATGTTAGCACACGTCCTTCAAATTGGAGTTTAGCAGTCCATGGATGAATACATCACATTAGGATTCAAATTGGAGTTTAGTAGGAGAAAACTTGAGCTCTTTACCTTACCCCAATAGTTGGCAGCAGAAAATAGAGTGATCAATTGACCTTGGACAAACAGTTCAAACCCATCCATGACGCATTCATGTGCCTTAATAACTAGCTGTAACTTATTTTTCTTACAGAAGTCGGTAACGTGATCAGGCTATAATGACATTAAATGATACACAAGCATAAGAGTGGAAAAGCTAACTGCCATTGACTAAATAAATCCTTGTAGAAGTTTTGTTTATGTTTCTCCCTTGCAAGACAGTAAGAGGTTTGGTTCTCTCTTATCAAGGATAGATTCCTTCCTTGTCCGAGTTCCAGTCATTTTGAATAAGGGTTTAACAATTGTGCTTAGATAAGTTGACAAATTCCGGTATTGAATGTCGATCTTCTATTAATAAATAAAGTTTGGTATGTCGTTTGTTTCCTCATTGATTTGTAGAGGCTTAATCTCATTTATGAGCATGGTAACTATGCTTACAGATTCTTGTAAATATAGTTCAAGTTCGGGAATTTCAAAGATTTAGATTGTAAATGTAGTTCTAGATTTTGGTTTCGATCTTTCATCCAGCAACTTGTTCCCTCATTGATTTGTGGAGGCTTAATCTCATTTATGGACATGGTAGTTGTGCTAAAAGTTCTTTTAAATGTAGTTAAGTTTGAGAATTTCGAAGATTTAAATTGTTCTTCAAAATCAATGAAAGAATCAATTAATACTTGGAATTTTAGTTTCCACCATTTTTCTTGTCAATTTTTTTTTAAACTACGAGATTCAATTTATTTTATTGTTATTTTTTCTATAATTATAATTTGAAAACTTGACATTTGATGAAGGATATGACTAACGGATGTCATTAAATCACAAGTTAAATGTAATTTAATATTTCAAATCAATATCTAAATTTTTATTATAGAATTTATTATAAATACTTAAAATAACCTTCATTTAGTTCTGTATAATTAATAATTTAAAGGTAAGTATGATTACTATAGTGCAATCTGTTTTTTAAAAGTATTTTTTATTTGAAAATAAATTAAAATAAGTTTTTTTAGATTTTTTATTTATTTTTAATATTAACATATCACAAGTTCACAACCATTAAAAAAATACTTTAAAAAAATATCAATTTAATATTTTTTTCAAGTAAATATTATTTTACTATATTAAATTCTCCAAAAAATATTCTACTTTTCCTTTTGACGTGCTTTGCTCTGTTCTCTTTAGATGACTTGTCCACTTGATTAGTGTGTTCTTTTTATGGAATCCCATCACATTTTTTTTTTCTTTTTGAGCCCCATTTAGCAATTACTTTTTGTTCACGCCTAGGGAATTCTTTCTATCCTTGTCTACTTTATAACGCATGAAAATTCCCATGGTTGAATTGTATACATAATATATGGCAAACACTTGAGAGATGCAAAGGATTTCATGAATTCGAGTGATCACTTCTTGCGAGTTCAATGTATTTTTAAAAAAAACAAAAAAATTTAGATTCCTTGTTGAGGATAGATTCATTCTAGTGAAAAATTTAGTATTGAGCTAGCAAAAAAATACACAAGGAAAACCTAGATTGTGAAATTCTCACAAACAAGTAGAGGCACTAATTGTTTTCATTACATCTTGAGCTAGTTCGGTGGGTATTTGCATTGGTTTTTGGTCTTATTAGTGTTGACCCGTTAGGGCTCGATTTCATGCCTGATTTGTCATGGCCCATTAGGACCCATTTCGATGGGTATTTTCTTTGGATTTCAGGCCCGGTTGGTCTTGGCTTGCCTGAGCCTATTTTGGTGGGTATTGGACTTGGTTTTCAGGTTCAATTTGGTCAGCCTGTCAAGGCTTGTTTTGGTGGGTATTTGCTTTGAATTTTGGGCCTAGTTAGTCCTAGCTTATTTTAGTGAATATTTGCCTAGGATTTAAGGGTCGAGTAGTCCCAGCCCTACGGGATCCATATTGGTGGGTATTTTCCTCGGATTTCAGCCTCGGTTCTTCCCAAACCATCTCAGTGAATATTTACCTTAGATTTCAAGCCCAGTTAGTCTTGTCCCATCAGAGCCTGTTTTAGTGAGTATTTGTCTTGATTTTCGAGCGTATTTTGACCTGACTCGTCACGCTCGGATGGTCCTCATCCTGCTAGGCCCGTTTTGGTGGGTATTTGCCTTAGATTTTGGGCTCAGTTGGTCCCAGCCTATCGTGGCCTGTTTTCATGGGTTTTGGCATTGGATTTCGAGCCCAATTGGTCTTGGTCATGTGGGGCTCGTTTCGTTGGGTGTTTACCTTAGATTTTGGGTCTGGTTGGTCCTGTCATGTCGGGGCCTGTTTCAGTGGGTTTTAGCCTTGGTTTCCAGGCATGGTTGGGCCTATTTTTATGGGTATTGACCTTGGTTTTCGAGCTTGATTGGTCCTATCCTATTAAAGCCCATTTTGGTAGGTATTTCCTTGTATCTCAGGCTCAATTTTTCTCAGCCTGCTAGGGCTAATATCGGTGGGTATTTTACCTTGATTTTTGTTCTCGGCTGGTCTTTGTTTGTCAGGGCCCTTTTCGTCAGGTACTTGCCTTGGTTTTCGTGTCTGGTTAGTATCTACATGTCAAGGCCTATTTCAGTGTGTATTTGCCTTGGATTTCAAGCCTGATTTGTAGCTACCAGTCGAGGCCCTTTCGGTGGGTATTTGCCTCGGTTTTTGGGCTTTGTTGGTTCCAGCTCATCATGATTCATGACCCTTTTCGTTACTTATTTGCCTTGGATTTCGGGCCTAGTTAGTCCTGGTCTGTCAGGGCCTGTTTCAGTGTGTATTTGCCTTTGATTTCAGGTGTGATTGGTCTTGGCCCAATAAGGTCCGTTCGGGTGTGTATTTGCCTTGGATTTCAGGCCCAGTTGGTTTTGGCCCATTATGGCTCATTTATGTGGTTATTCGCCTTGATTTTTAGGCCTTATTAGTCCTGGTCTATTGGGGTCTGTTTTGGTGGGTATTTTACTTGAATTTCAGGCATGGTTTGTCGTGGCCCATTAGGGCCTGTAGTGGTGGGTATTTGCTATGATTCTCATGCCCGGTTGGTCCCGACCCTTTAGAGCTTATTTCAGTGAGGATTTGCCTTGGCTTTCTGGGCCTGATTAGTCTTGGCCTTTTAGGGCTCGTTTCAGTGGGTATTTTCCTTGGATTTTGGGCTCAATTTGTCTCAACCTTGTGGGGCCTGTTTTAGTGTGTATTTGCCTTGGTTTCTATTCTTGGTTGGTCCCAACACATCAAGGCCCATGTCCATAGGTATTAGGTTGTTTCTATAGGTATTTGCCTTTGATTTTGGGCTTGGTTCATCCTAGTCTGTTCTGGTGAATATTTTCCTTGGATTTCAAGTCTATTTAGTGTTGGCTCGTCGAGGTTATGTTCAATGGGTATTTGCCTTGGTTTTTGGTGTAGATCTTGGTAAAAAGTATGGTTAGATATTATATGTTCCAAATAAATTCCAAGAAGAAAATGGCCAACAATACGAGAGTGTAATCAACTTGTAGAAATGAAGTATGACCAAGACAATGAAAAATGTAAAATATTATAAACCTGAGAAGAAAACTTAGAAATTCATTAGTACATGAATGTTTATTTAGAAGAGGGATTAAATTAAGTTAGGAGGGTAATGCAATAATAAAAGAAATAAATAGGCTTGTAAACATGAAATAGAGCTTAAGAGAACAAGGGATGATTCATAAATGTAGTTTTATAAAAGGGGTAAAGAGAAAAACCATACAAGATAGGGATTAAAGGGAAAAATGAATAATAAATAAAAACAAGTCAGCCCCTTTTTTTATATAAGGAGGCTGACAGCTTGAAGAGGAGAAAAACCTCTTCATTTTGATGTTCTCTTCAAGACCATCTCATCAAAAACCCTTGTATGCACCTATTAAGCTTAGAAAAAAAGAGAGACAATAAAATAAACATGAGAACTATACTTATGGGTTTAAACTAGATAAGGGAAAAACCATTTTAGAGAGAAAGAAATGAAAAGAAGCTGTGAGGGAGGAAGAAACTGGAGTTGGAAAATCAAAGAAAAAAAATAGTCTTAAACACACACGAGTCAATTTAGAGACATTCTTGGTAAGTATTGATGTAAAGCCCCAAATTCTCAAGTTAGGGTTTTTGAACAACCTTAAGAAAATGGAGAAATCGCAATATGCAAGTAGAGTAAAGATGAAATGAATAAGAAATATGAAAGAAATGATTAGAAATGACAGAAAAATGGAATGTTTGGAAGCTCTAGTATTCGACCAAAGAGAAAAAAAAATTAAAGGAATATTTTAAGTAAATATATGTACATGCATGTTGATAATTAATGTTGTTAAACATAATTATAATGATTTTTGTTGAAATGAATGTTTAGAGATTTCTTTAATTTGACCTTGATGTGAATATACTTGAAAGAACATGTATGAATTAACAAAGAACAAGTTATTCTTCTTTTTTTGTGTGTAAGCTTGATAGCAAGTAAAGTAGAGAAGGAATAACTTACAAATATGAGAAAATTGAAAAGAAATCTTGAAGAGAAATGGATGTTTAGAAGACCTAATGTTTCGACCAAATAAGGGAGTTGGAAGGGAAATTTTTAAATGTGTTGTTTTACATTTTTCCCAAAATATAGGGTGTATTATCTTGAAGAACGTTGATTAGAATCAAATTTTGTATGTTTAGAAGTTACAAATTTAGTGAGGTTACTTAGTGTTATGGGACATACATTGTGTTAATTAATACAAAGAAGTATGAGGTGTTTATGATTTAGTAGCATGCTAGTGTATTCTAGACTTGTTGAAGATGGGGTCTTGGTTTCAACCATGTTAAGAGAGAATAAGGAAGACACTTTTCACAATGGTAGAAATAGAGTACTTGTGTATAACTTGGACTATTATTCATGAATATGGGTTTTAATCCTAGAAACCATCACTTGAAAAGTATAAGTTTAGTTATACTTAATCAAGTGGAATAATGCTTAGAGAAAATTTTGAAATGATATAAAGATGTAGAAGTTGTGTGTACTTGTTTGAAATATGATGAAATGAATACTTAAGGAGTATGGATTAAGATTCAGCCAGTTAAGAAAATAATTGGTGTCATAATCCAATTTTGGTCCTAAAAAATTATCATTTTCTTCTATAAAAAATAAAAAAATACAAGAGCACAAGTGACTTGGTTGGCAAGATAGGATAAAGAAAGATCCAAATGCATAAATAAGAGATGGAAGGACCAAACTAAATCTTTGACAATATTGAAAATTCAGTTGCATCCTTGAAGGACATAGATGTTAAAGACTATGCAAATTCAAGTTTAACTTAAGTGAATATTAGATGAATTTGCATAAAAATTAAGTTTGAGGACTTAATTATATTTTAATCATAGGCCTAGTTAAAGATTTAATTAACTTTAAAATTAATTTAGGCCAAAATAAAAAGAATTAATTAAGTGTAAGAACTTAATTAGAATTTTATGGGTCAAATTAATTTTATTAAGAACTTAATTGGTGAAAAAATTAAGTTTGAAAGCTTAATTTTAGTTTAATTGAGAAGATTAGAATTTTGAAGGATCAAATTTAATTTTTACAAGCTTAATCAGATGGAACCAGGGCTGAAATTACAAGAAAATCAAAGTTTAGATGTCAATTTAAGGCTAAATTAAAGAATTTCAAAACCAATGACCAAAATGGAACATGTGTGCAGATTTGAGGGCTAAAATGAATCAAAATCAGGGGTCAATTTGAAAGAAATTGAAAGTTTAATGGTTTATAACGGTCAAATTGCATAATTTGAAAACCAAAGACCAATATGAAAAATACACTCAAATCAAAAGAGTCAAATCAAGATTTTCCAGTGGTATGATTGCAAAAATTTAAATGTTTTAGGGTTAATTGAGGGTGTATATGCTAAAATTTAAACAAAAAAAACCAAATTAAAGTTTGTAAAATCCCAATTAGAAAACCTTAAACCCTAATTTCTAGGGTTTAAGTAGAACGACATGTCACTCAATTTTAATTAAGAGAATGAGTGACACATCATCTGGCCTTGTTCACCATCTTCTTCAACATGTGAAGGTTGGTCAAGATGTCACTTTCAGGCAAATGAATATGACATCTTTAACCACCTAAAGGGCTCTAACCATTCGACAAAAGAGCTTCCTCTCTACGAGGTTATAACTATCTTTTTCAATGCTTGTGCCCCACCTGCCACGTGGAAACCCTCAACTTCTTGTCCCAAGAAAGCTTTATTCAATTCAGTAAAATTTGACAATGTTACACCCAACTTTTGATCGATGGTGGAAAAGCTACAAGCCACTAAATCAAGCATGGTTTGCTCCTAGTTGAAGAATAACACCCTTTTCTACAGGATCTAAGGCTTCGTTGGCTTCAATGACCTCCCATTTTCCATGATTAATTCATGGAAGGTGCACTCCTAATCAGTTGTTTTCGACCAAGTTCCAGTTATGAAGTTCCCAACTTTTCTAGAAATTCCAAAAGATTTTAGAGATATAAGGAGAGGGAAAATATAAGGAAAAGATAGGAGAATGATCCCCTAACAGATCAAAGGCAAAATGGAAAAGAATTTCTATGATCTAATTTTGAAAAACCACCTTCAAATTCATAAATGGTTTCATAACCACATGTCCTTTTTAGGCTACAAAAAAAGGAGATTTTTTAGAAGAAAAGGAGAGAGGAAAAAAAGGAAACACAGAGAAATCAAGACAATACCACAAAATAGAATTAAAAAAAAGGTTATAAATATTATGTGTTAAGAAGGGAGAAGATATTGTGAAGAAGGAGGTTAAAATTTGTTTGGAAGAGGCTATTGGAATATGCTCAAATCAAGCAAAAGAAGCAAAAATCGGTTGTAACCGTCTCTTAAAGGTATATTACTTAACTTGATAGAGGGGTGTAACACATACAAAATACCCATTTCCCTCTATATTTTAATCTTTAATCCATTCATTCATGTTTTGTTAATGATGTTTTTTATTTTATTTGACCATGTTTTGATTATTTTTTTTGCATATATGTTCAAGTTTCTTTCAATGCAAGTAGCAATATGCTTGTTTGTTTGAGTTGGGTAATTTGGTGTTTTATGATGTTTAATAGATGATTACTAATTTGGTTTTCTTTTAATGTTTTTTTTCATGGCTTTTTTCTCCTCTCTAGTCCCCTTTTCAAGCTTCAAAAGCCACGTCTTTTATGGCCTTCAAAGGGCAAGTGGTTATGAAACCATTTATGGGTTTGGGGGTTGTTTTCCAAAACTAGATCATAGAGGATTCTTTCCCATTTTGTCTCTGATTTATTAGGGTATCACTCTCATCTCATTTTCTTTTGTTTTCCCTCTCCCTAAATGTCTAATAAACTCTTGGAATATCTAGAAAAAGTTGAGAACTTTATTGCAGAAACTTGGCCAAAAATGGATGATTAGAGGTGCACTTTTCATGAACTAATCATGGCAAATGACAGGTCATTAAAGCCAACCAAGCCATAGATTCTGTAAGAGGGGATGTTAGTCCTCAACTAGGATCAAACCATGCTTGATTTGATAGCCTGTAGCCTTCCCACCATCGATCTAAAGTTAGATGTAAATTGTTAAATTTTACTGAACTAGACAAGATTGCCTTAGGACAAGATGTTGATGGTTTCCACGTGGTAGGTGGGGCACAAACATTGAGAAATTATGACATAGCTCCTATGTAGAATGACGATTTTCATTCATCCAGTGGTGGCCAGAGTTGCCACGATTATTCCCCAGAATAGTGGTTCACGATCAGCCAAGATGGGAGGACCCTAACCAAAACAACATCGTTTTTCTTAAACCCTCAAAATTAGGGTTTTAGTAATTGAGATTAGGCAATCTCTAATTTAGTCCTTGGTCTTTTAATTTAAGCTCAAACATCCTTAATTGAGATAAAATTGATTAATATATAGAGGGTAATAAAATATAGGTAATGCAATTAAATATGATTTTTCTTAAAAGATAAACAATAAAAATGAACTTTCCAGTATTGAAAAAAATAGCCATGAAAATTATTAATGATTTTTTAAAAAGTAAACTTATATGTGCTTTCCCCTTTCTTTCTTCTTTCAACAAAAACTTATATGGGTTTAGAGACCTTTAATTGGAGAAAAATATCACCGAAAAGTGGGAGGTCTATAGCCTCTCTAGTAGTGGTGAGTAGCTTGGAATCCCCCTGCTGAAGAGTATGGGAGGTATGCGACCTCCCTATCATTGTCAATGGGTATGGGGACCCCCCCACTATAAAGTGATTGTATCTAAAAGTGAGAAGTCAAAAATCATTCCTGGAGATAGATTGAGGATTGGGAACCCCATTAGAGAGTCATGCCAATCCATGACTACATTGGAGAGGCGGGAGATCCGAGATCAATCCCTGGTAAATAGGCGAAAGGCTCGTAGGCATTACTTGGAAAATATGCTAGTTCGAGACTACATTAGATAATGGGGAATCCAAGATCAATCTCTAGTGAATTTGTAAGAGGCTCTTAGACATCACTTAAAGAATATGTTAGTCCGAGACTGTATTAGAGAATAGAGGATCCGAGATCAACCCCTAAAGAATTGGTGAAAGGCCCTTTGACATCACCTAAAGAATGGGCTAGTCTAAGATTATACCGGAGAATGGAGGATTTAAGATCAAACCCTGGTAAATTAGTGAGAGGCCCTTAGGCATCACTTAGAGAATAGGTGAATCAAATATTACACTAGAGAATGAGGGATCCAAGGTTAACCCCTGACGAATTGGTGAGAGACCCTTAAGCATCACTTGGAGAATGATGCTACTAAACTAGGGAGACCTCATACCAATCCCTTGGAGGGTGTGAGACTACTTCCCTGAAGAGATCAAGTCAATCCTTTTCAAGGAGAGTTGTGTTATTGCACTAGGAAAACCAAGTTAATCCATAAAAAGTGATCGAAAGCCCTCACTAGAGATCTGTAGATAAGATATGTATGTCAGAGATATATTATTTTTATTTCAAAAATAAACTTACATTCCTATTTAGGATTATGTATCCTGAGGTGAAGTAATAGGTATGAAGGAGGTTCTTAAAAGGAGCATGTCTTGGAGGTGGTAGGTGTTTGCTTTAACTGTCCTAATAACTTTGAGTAGGTGATCCTATTTAGATTCAAGAGAGTAATAAACCCTCAGGATACACTAAAAGCCATGGGTTGGTCCCTCATACTTCTTCCACGAACTTTCATTTCTAGAATTACTTTGCTTGGAAAGTCCTTCATATTGATTGTCCTTGTAAAAACAAGGAAGTTCATGTCACAACAAACTAGCTTCTTCCACCTGTATGTGTTTTTCCATGACTTGTATCACCTGAGCAAGCTTTTGTTTGTTAAGGCATAAAGTTTTCTCTAAAGGACATTTTCCTTTACCCCTCTTATTACGTCATTTAAGGCTACTAGCTCAAGCAACTCTTCCACCTTGAGCATATACTCATTGAACCTCTTCAAATATGCTCAAGTAGACTTGAACTCTTGCTAAGTAACACTAAATAGCTCCGTAGAGCTTTTCTTGGAGGGTAAATTAATGTTGATGTGTTCCATTATCTTAACATTAAGGTCACTAAACCCTTCGAAGAAGCTTGGCTCTAAATTATTATACCAAATACACGCAGACCCTCAGAAGGTTATGGGAAGATTTTTCATATGGAGTCACTATTTTGGATGACCAAATCTCAACTCAGTTAGGCCATCATAGTTGTCTAGACTTATTTTTATAGAAATGTAGTCTTTAGAGAGTCAAGTATTCAATACTAACAGTGTGTATTCTCACTTTTCAGTTGAATTAAGGAACGTGCATCTTAAGTTGTATACAGACGGATTCAATTCATTCGGGTCATTTGTTGCTCCTTATTTTTATTGGCACGGTTTACAACTTGCCACCAGGGATGTTATGTATTTTAATGTATCTATCTATTTTTTTAATACTTTGAATATATAGAGATAGATATTCAAAAGTATTTGGAGGGAAAAAAAAAAAGAAGGATAGATAATCTAACATATCCCATTCATAATATTTCTGATTTTTAGATTCTCTTAATTGTTTACAAAAAGATTTTATATTGTAGTTGAATTTTTATAATAGGTTCTCACGTGATTGATCGGTACGCCAATAGGTGTGAAGATAAGTTTTGGGTTCAGAAATGTAAATCCTGCAATTTCACACAAAAAGACAACACTTGCACTTGTCCATTACAAAATGGACAAAACTGTCACATCTTTCCATGAATTGCTTGCTAGCATTTGTTAATGGTCACCGTCTTCATAGACATGCTAAAGGAAGTATGCGAAGGGATTATCTCATGTGGTTGTCTGTTCTCTTTGCACGCAACGATCAAATTGGAACACCTTACACCTACCATTAAGAAAGTTAAGAATGTGTTTGGTAACAGTTTCATCTGAAAAATACTGAATCAATTTTATTATATATATATATATATATATATATAAGTTTGACATCCTTGTATTAGAACCATCAAAAAAACATTAATTTGAAAATGTACTTTGAAAATCATTTTAAAAAAAAACTGCTTTGAAATTTAAATTTTACCTACCAAAAAGAGGGTTTTGAGGGGTCATCATTATCTTCCCTTAAAAATACATGATCAACATAAATTTTACTCTGCGCTAACCCTCTACCAGACATATAATAATACTCATAATAAACCATGTTTCTATTTTCGTACATTTAGATTTTTGATTAAGATATTTTCAAAATTTCTTTCCTACTTCTGTCTATTCTACCGGGGTGGATCAACAGAGCTGTTTTTGCCGTCCATCCGAAAGTCAAAACCCAAATTAATTGAACTAATCACTTCCAAAAAAAAATTAATAATTGAACTCTTGAATCGATTGATCAAAGAGAGAAGACAGAAGGAAACCAACCGCAATATCTTCACACTGCACACACACACACACAAAGAACACCACACATTTCTGCTGGTATCAGGACACGGATACAGTTTTTTATATATATATAATCATAGAAAGTATATTAAAAAAAGCCATAAAGTTAATAGCCAAAGAAAACACGGATACAATTTTATTTATTTTTTATAATTATCAAGAGTATATTAAAAAAACCATAAAACTAATAGCCAAAGAAAACACGGATACAGTTTTAACTATGCAATCCAGCTTGCTTGCTTCATACACATGAATTTTTTTAGAATAAAAGTAATTAATGAACTGCTGCATTCATAGGACAAGCTCCACTCGTACGAACGTGATCTATATCACATGCGACTGGCTCTTGACGAGCCCATTGCCTTGGCCATGTCTCGAAGCACAGCCTTTTGGATCTTCCCAGTTGATGTCTTGGGCAGTTTT